>Ga0335078_10001339_pt1 | contig 37432 bp, 30 predicted proteins | sample Lox_Sample_32_FD_206711 | JGI IMG/M metagenome (GOLD analysis project Ga0335078, IMG submission 206711) | Soil microbial communities from Loxahatchee National Wildlife Refuge, Florida, United States - Lox_Sample_3.2 | ecosystem: Environmental > Terrestrial > Soil > Wetlands | place: USA... | reverse complement strand
CCTCGACCAGCGCGGCGCGTCGGTCGACCGGATCGGTGACGCGTTCGACCAGGCCGTCCTGCGCCAGATCGGCGATCACCCGCGACATCATCGTCGGGTTGATCCCCTCGGTGTCCGACAGCTCCGACAGGCGGATCCGGCCGGCCCGCGCCACGTGCAGGAGCACCGAGATTCGCGTCGGGCTGAGGCCGGCGGCGACCGCGGCGGCGGTGGGGCGCAGGCGACGGGACAGCCTGCCGATCACCGCACGCAGGCGGGGCGTGGCTTCGAGGTCGAAGGCGGCGAGAAGGGGCGTCATGTTGGCCTGATCGGCAGATCCGTGGGTTATTTGCTTGCTGATAAGCAAGTATATCAGGATGATGCCGGGGAGACCGTCGATCGGGCGGGGAAACGCCCCGGATCGCTACCGGCGGCTGCGCCTGCCGGTTGCGCTGGTGCTGAGGCGGTCCCGCTCGGCTTGCGGGTAGCCGTTGGCCGCGGTCGAGTCGCGCGGGATCGTGATAACGAACCGCGCCCCGGACCCGGTCTCGGGCCGCTCGAGTACGACCGTGCCGCCGTGCGACTCGGCGACCGCCCGGACGATCGCGAGGCCGAGGCCCGAACCGCGGGTCCCGGGCGCGCCGCGGACGAAGCGGTCGAACACGCGCGCGCCGAGCTCAGGCGGCACGCCCGGCCCGTCGTCCTCGACGGTCAGCACGGCCATGCCGTCCTGCACTTCAGTGGCCGCGCGGATGCGCGTCCCCGGAGGCGTGTGCCGAGCCGCGTTCTCGATCAGGTTGAGCGTCAGGCGATGGAGGTCGTCGCGCACGCCGGGCACGACCGCCGGACGGGCCTCGATCGACAGCTCGTGGTCCTCGGCCATCGGCCCGAGCTCGGACGCGGCCTCGAGCAGCACGTCCGCGAGATCGGTCGGGCCCCGCGACACCGCTCGCCGGGCGTCGGCGCGCGCGAGCAGCAGCAGGTCGCCGACCAGCCGGCGCATCCGCCGGGCCGACCGCAGCGCGGCTTCGGCGGTGTCGGCCTGATCTCCGTCGAGCTCCTCGGCCAGCAGCTCGAGGTTCGCGAGCAGGCTGGTCAGCGGCGTGCGCAGCTCGTGCGAGGCGTCGGCGACGAACTCCCGCTGGCGCTCGAGCGCGGCGTGCGTGTCGTTGCGCGCGGCGTCGAGCGACCCCAGCATCCCCTCAACCGTCCGGGCCAGCTCCGCGACCTCGTCGTCGGCCTCGGGGACGGGCAGGTGCAGCCTCGGGTCGCGCGTGCGCTCGATCTCGCGCGCCGCCTCGGTCAGCTGGACGATGGGGCGCATCGCGCGCTGTGCGGTGGCGAGGCCGCCCAGCAGTGCGAGCACGGTGCCGCCGAGCACGCCGAGCAGCAGGATCACCTGGACGCGGGCGATCGTGTGGTCGACGTCGGACAGTGGCCGGGCGTACAGGAACCACACCGGGCTTTCCTCGACGTTCAACTGTCTGGCCAGAACCTGGTAGCCCTGCTCCTGGAATGTGCCCTCCCTGGCCGGCAGCGCGAACGCCGGCGTCGTCGTCGGGAACTTCACCCCCTTGACCTTCACGTTCTTCTGCGTGCACAGCAGCAGGCCGGCCTGGTTGAAGAATCTGATCTGGACGTGCTCGGCGCTCGTGTAGTCCTTGAGGGAGACCGGCTGGCTCTTGCAGTTCAGTGAGCCGGTATTGCCGATCCATTTGAGCTGGAGCTCGTTGGCCAGCTGGTCGGAGTTGCTGCGGACCTCGTCGTTGAACTGGCCCCGCAGCTGGCGATCGGTGAGCACGCCGACGAGCGCGGCGAAGCTCGCCAGGATCACGCAGGTCAGCATCGCGGAGCCGCCGGCGAGCCGCCAGCGAATCGGGATCGACCTATACGCGGAGAACGTAGCCCGCGCCGCGGATCGTATGCAAGAGCCTGGGCTCGCCACCGGCTTCCAGCTTCCTTCGCAGGTTCGAGACGAACACCTCGATCGTATTCGTCATGGAGAACGGGTCATAGCCCCACACCTCGTCGAGCAACCTTTGGCGGGAGATCACGATCCGCTCGTTCCGCATCATGTACTCGAGCAGCTCGAACTCGCGCTGGGTCAGGTCGATCGTCCGGCCCGACCTCGTGACCTCGTGCGTATCGGGGTTCAGCCTGAGGTCGGCCATCGTAAGCGTCGCCTGGCCCCGGGGTGGGCGGCGCCTGAGCAGCGCGCGGAGCCTCGCGAGCAGCTCCTGGCGCTCGAACGGCTTGACCAGGTAGTCGTCGGCGCCCGCGTCGAGGCCCTCGACGCGGGCCTCGACGCCGTCGCGGGCGGTCAGGACCAGGATCGGGACGTCGTCGGTCAGGCGCAGCTTCCTGGCGACCTCGACGCCGTCGAGTCGCGGCAAGCCGAGGTCGAGGATCACCAGATCGGGCAGGAACGCGTGCGCCTCGTCGAGCGCTGCCACCCCGTCGCCGGCGATCCGCACCTCATAGCCCTCCATCCGCAGCGAGCGCTGGAGAACCTGTGCGATCGCATCGTCGTCCTCGACGACCAGCACTCGGGGCGTCCGTTCGTAGTCCGCCATTTCTGGATGCAGATGGTACGGCGCTCAGTGAAGAGTTCTGCGCGTATCGGGTGCCGGCAGGAAGCGGACCGGCTGTGTCGAAGCCAGTCCCTCCGAAATGGCCACCCGCAAGCGAAAGAAGCCGCCGCCCAAGCGCGCGACACGCTCGCTGCTGTCTGGCCTGCCGTCGCTGCGGCTGCCGCAGATCGAGCTCGAGCCGCATCACGTCGACATCTTCGGACTTGGCCTGATCGCGGTCGGCATCCTCTTCGGGGGCGTGGCCTATGGCGGGTGGGACGGCGGCACGCTCGGAAACGGCGCGGTCACGGGCATGCGGTTCCTGTTCGGGGCGCTCGGGTACGTCGTCCCGGCCGCGCTCGTGGTCGCAGGCGGACTCGTGCTGATGCGCGAGCTGCGCCCGCCCGGGCGGCCGCTGCGCACCGGGGTCATCTGCCTGACCTGCTCGATCACGCTCGCGCTGGCCGCCGGGACCCTCGGGGTCGGACCGGGCCCGGTGCCGTCTTCGGAGTTCTGGCGAGCTTCGATGTTCGAGACGCGCGGGGGCGTCGTCGGACAGGGTGAGCTGTGGGTGACCTCGCACCTGATCTCGACCGCCGGCGCCGACATCCTGGCCGTGTTCCTGTTCACGGCCGGGCTGATCCTCGTCACCGGCGCGACGCTCGCGGGGATCGTGCGGGCGACCGGCGCCGGCGTCGCCGGCACGACCCGCGCGCTGCGGCGCTCGACCGAGAACATGGCGGCGACCCGGGCGCGCCGGCCCGTCACCGAGGCGGCGAAGGCACGGGTGGCACAGTCGTCGCGATCGTCACGTTCCGTGCCCGGGGGGACGGACGCTGTCAATGATGGGGTCGAGCCGCTGCTTCCGCCCGAGCCCGACACGTCTGAGCTCGTCGTCCGCGCGACCCACGTCGAGGCGCCGCCACCGGTCGCGCTCGCAGATGACGAGGTGCCGGAGTACCGGCCGCCGAGTCGCCACGAGACTGCGGGCGACGCGAAGTCGCCCGAGCCGGCCTCACCCGGCCCCGAAGACCTCACCCCGCAGGGCCGGTACCGGGCGAGCGTCACCGACGATCCGAGCTTCGAGTGGCACGTGCCGCGGTCGCGCTTCCTGGTCCGCTCGACCGGCGAGGCGGCCAAGCCCGACACCGCCGGTCAGGAGCAGGTGGCGGCGACGCTGCTCGAGACGCTGGGGCACTTCGGAATCGAGGCGAAGGTGATCGGCCGCGTCACCGGGCCCCATATCACGCGCTACGAGCTCCGGCTGGCGCCGGGGACCAAGGTGGCCAAGGTTGCGGGGCTCAAGGACGATCTCGCGTACGCCCTGGCCGCGACCGAGATCCGGATCCTTGCTCCGATTCCCGGCAAGCAGGCGGTGGGAGTGGAGGTCCCGAACGCGCGCCGGCGGATCGTCCATCTCGGCGACGTGTTCCAGGACCCGCCGGCCGACTGGTCGCCGTTGACGGTGTGGCTGGGAAAGGACATCGCGGGGCGGGCGATCGGCGCCGATCTGGCGAAGATGCCCCATCTGCTGGTCGCCGGCACGACCGGCGCCGGCAAGTCGGCGTGCGTCAATTCGATGCTCTGCAGCGTCTTGTTGCGCGCGACTCCGCACGAGGTTCGGGTTGTCCTGGTCGACCCCAAGCAGGTCGAGCTCAACCACTACGAGGGCGTTCCGCACCTGTTGACGCCGGTGATCACGAGCCCGCGGATGGCCGCGAACGCGCTGCAGAACCTGGTGAAGGAGATGGAGCAGCGGTACGGGACGATGTCGCTCGCTCGCACGCGGAACTTGCCCGAGCTGAACCGTGCCCGGGAGAAGCGCGGCGAGCCGCCGCTGCCGTACATCCTGTGCGTGATCGACGAGCTCGCCGACCTGATGATGGTCGCGCCGGGCGACGTCGAGGACTCGATCATCCGGCTGGCGCAGAAGGCCCGCGCCGTGGGGGTTCATCTGGTGTTGGCCACGCAGTCCCCGCGGGTCGACGTGATCACCGGGATGATCAAGGCGAACGTGCCGTCACGGATCGCGTTCGCGGTGAGTTCGCAGACCGACTCGCGGGTGATCCTCGATCACAACGGCGCCGAGTCGCTGCTCGGCCAGGGTGACATGCTGTTCTCACCGGTCGGATCGAGCAAGCTCCAGCGGATCCAGGGCGCCTACATCGACGAGGAGCAGATCGCCGAGTTGACCGAGGCCTGGCGGCGCCAGGGCGAGCCGGAGTTCCACGACGAGCTGCTGGAGGAGGTCGCCGGCGCGGACGGCGACGGCGCTTCGGAGGATTCCTCTGAGTTCAACCCCGACGAGGACCCGCTGCTCGACGAGGCGATCGCGCTCGTCGCCCAGATGGGTACCGCCTCGACCTCCATGCTCCAGCGGCGGCTGCGCCTCGGCTACACGCGCGCCGGGCGGCTGATCGATATGCTCGAGCGGCGCGGGATCATCTCCGGGTACGAGGGATCCAAGCCGCGACAGGTGCTGATCACGGAGGCCGACGTGCCCCGGATTCTGGCTCATCTCGCCGAGGCCGACGGTCCCGCCGCGCCGCCTCCGGTGCGCGTCCCCGACGATGCCGACGACGAGCCGTAGTCCCTTGCGCAGTCAGCGCGAGCGGCGGAAAGGTCCCGCTGTGCAAGCGTCATCCGCCGCTAGCCTTCGCAGGCGGATGGCCGACATCGGCACCACACTTCGAGAGGCGCGTATCCGCGCGCGGATCGACATAGGCGAGGTCGAGGCGCGAACGAAGATCCGCGCCAAGTACCTGCGCGCGATCGAGAACGAGGAGTGGGATCTGCTCCCCGGGCCCGTGTACGTGAAGAGCTTCCTGCGCACGTACGGCGATTTTCTCGGGGTCGACTCCCGGCTCCTGGTCGACGAGTACAAGCGCCGGTACGAGCGCCCCGCCGATCAGGATCTGCGGCCGATCACCCCGCTCGGCCGCGAGCGCGAGCGCAGGCGCCGGCGCCCCCGGCTGGGGCCGGCGGCCGCGGTCGTGCTCGTGCTGGCCGCGGTGGTCGTAGCCCTCTTCATCGTGGGCAGCCTCAACAAGAACAGCTCGTCGTCGTCGACGACCCCGCCGACGACCGCCGCTTCGAGGTCCACGTCGACCACGACCAGTCACACCACCACGGCTGGGCACCATCATCGGCCTCCCCCGCCCAAGCCGACCACCGTGACGCTGAAGCTCGTGCCCACGAGCTCGGTGTACGTGTGCGTGGAGGACGGCAACGGCAAGAAGCTGATCCCCGGGGTGATCTTCGCCGCCGGTCAGACGATCCCGACCGAGACGGCGAACAAGCTGATGATCACCCTCGGTAACCCCTCGGTGCAGATGAAGGTGAACGGCAAGACCGTGACCGTCGCGAACTCGTCGCCGATCGGATATGAGCTGACGCCCGGGAAGACGACTCCGCTGGCGGCAGGCCAGCTGCCGACTTGCGCATGAGCGATTCGGGGGCCGGTGTGCACACGGGGCCGCGGGCGGGGATCCTCGTCACCGGCACCGAGGTCCTGACCGGGATCATCTCCGACCGCAACGGGCCGTGGCTGTCCGAGCGCCTGCTCGAGATCGGCGTCGACGCGGCGATGATCCAGATCGTCGGCGACCGCCCCGAGGACCTGATGGCGGCGCTGCGGTACATGACCGACCAGGGGATGGCGCTGATCGTCACGAGCGGCGGCCTCGGCCCGACTGCCGACGATCTGACCGCCGAGATCGTGGGCCAGTTCGCCGGGCGTGAGATGGTGCTCGACGCCGCTCTCGAGGAGCGGATCGCCGAGATCCTGCGACCGCTGATGGGCCGATGGCCGGGGTTGGATCCGGACGCGATCCGGGAGTCGAACCGCAAGCAGGCGATCGTGCCGCGGGGGGCCACGGTGTTGGAGCCGGTGGGGACCGCGCCGGGGTTGGTCGTTCCGCCCGCCGCCGGATCGGGCCCGACGGTTGTGGTCCTGCCCGGCCCGCCGCGCGAGCTGCACGAGATGTGGGAGATGGCCCGTTCGACGGAGGCGTTCCAGGCGGCGATCGCCGGCGCGCGTTCGTATCGGCGGCGGATCGTCCGCCTGTACGGGATCCCCGAGTCCGAGATCGCGAACACGTTGCGTGCCGCCGAGGAGGGTGGGATCCCGCTCGAGCCGCTCGAGATCACGACCTGCCTGCGCCGGGGAGAGATCGAAGTGGCGACCCGGTACGAGGAGCGGGATGAGAGCGCCTACGACGCGCTGCTGGAGTTCATGGTGCGGCGGCACGGCGAGCAGCTGTTCTCCCGGGACGGATCGACGGTCGATTCGCAGGTGGCGTCGCTGCTCTCGGGCCGGACGGTCGCCGTCGCCGAATCGTGCACGGGCGGGCTGATGTCGGCGCGGCTGACCGAGCTGCCGGGGTCGTCCGCGTACTTCGCGGGGGGAGCCGTCGTGTACTCGAACGAGGCCAAGGTTTCGCTGGCCGGTGTCGATCCCGACCTGATCGTTCGGTTCGGCGCGGTGTCGACCGAGGTGGCCGAAGCGCTGGCCTCGGGGGCGGCGGCGAGATTTGACGCTTCCTATGGGATCGGGATCACCGGGATCGCCGGTCCCGACGGCGGCACCGAGGACAAGCCGGTCGGCACCGTGTGTTTCTCGGTGTGCAGCCGCGACGGCGGGAAGCTCACGCGGCGCACGCTGCTTCCCGGCAACCGGTCGGACGTGCGCGATCGCTCGACGACGGTCGCCATGCACCTGCTGCTGCGCCTGCTGCGGGGTGCTGGAGTCGCGGTGCCCGAGGCCGGTGCGCGCACTTCGGGGTCGTGAGCGCCTCGGCGCGTCTGTTCGTCGCGCTCGAGCTTCCTCAGGCCGCGCGGGAGGCCCTGGCATCGTGGAGGACGGACGTGGTCGCCGGGGTTTTCGGGCTGCGTCTCGTTCCGCCCGAGGATCTGCACGCGACGTTGTGCTTTCTCGGCTCGCGCGCCGACAGCGAGATCGATCAGATCGCCGCCGCGTGCGGCGTGGTGGCGGGCGAGCCCGTCGCGGAGTCGGCCTTCGGCGAGGTCCTGTGGTTGCCGGCGCGGCGTCCCCGGGTGCTGGCGGTGGCGCTGTCGGATCCGGACGGGGAGATTGCGCGTATTCAATCGGTGCTGTCGAGCGCGCTGGTCGCCGGCGGCTGGTACGCGGCCGAGTCGCGGCCGTTCCTGGCCCACGTCACGGTGGCGCGCGTCGGGCGCGATGCGCGCGTACGGCCGGTGTCGCTGGCGTCTCCGCCAGGTGACTTGGCGGTTCGCTGCTCGCGCGTAACGCTGTACCGGTCGCAGCTGAGCTCCGCGGGCGCGCGGTACGCGGCGATTGCGTCCGTCGATTTGGGGTCCACGCCGGGCGCGGCCGATCCGGTGTCCGTGGTGCGGCGATTCCATGACGTGCAGGCTCGCGTGTACGCCGGTTCGGCTTCCGCGGATTCGCTGCGAGACGTGTTGGATTCGGAGGTCGTGTGGCACGTGCCGGGGACGAGCGCGATCGCCGGCGAGCATCGGGGCGTCGAAGCGGTGCTCGAATACCTCGACACCCGTCGGCGGATGACCGACTCGACGTTCCGCGTCACCGTTCACGGCGTGGCGATGATCGCGGGCCGCGTCGTGCAGCTCGCCGGCGGGCATGCCTTGCGTGACGGCCGTGAGCTCGTGTGGGAGACGGTGGGCGTGTTCCGGGTGGCCGACGGACGCATCGCCGAATGCTGGCTGGTGCCGTTCGACCAGGCCGCGTTCGATTGGATCTGGTCGTAGGGCCTACGGGTCGGTCCGGGGGTAGGGCTTACGGTTCGGTCCGGGGGTAGGGCTTACGGTTCGGTCCGGGGGTAGGGCTTACGGTTCGGTCCGGGGCGCGGCGACACGAATCGCCCACATCCGGCAAGCTTGGGCGATGCGAGTCGTCGTCACCGGAGCCACGGGCACGATCGGTCGCGCGCTGGTGAGTGCGCTGTTGGCGCGAGGCGAAGAGGTGGTCGCACTGTCTCGCGACGCCCGCCGCGCTCGCCAGTCGCTCGGAGATGAGGTCGAGCCGCACGCATGGCCGAGGCCGATGGACGAGCCTCCGCCCGAGGCCGCGCTCGCCGGCGCCGACGCGGTCGTGCATCTGCTCGGCGAGCCGATCGCGCAGCGCTGGACCGACGAGGCGAAGGAGGCGATTCGCGAGTCGCGCGTCCGGGCGACGCGCTCGCTGGTGGAGGGACTGGTTGCGCTTACGCCCGAGGGGCGTCCGAGAACGCTCATTTCTCAATCCGCGGTCGGCTACTACGGGCCGCGCGACGATCGCCCGGTCGACGAGGACGCGCCGGCCGGGAACGACTTCCTCGCCGGCGTCGTGGTCGCATGGGAGCACGACGCGCTCGCCGCGGCGTCGTCGGGCATCCGGGTCGTGGTCACGCGCACCGGCGTGGTCCTGTCTCCGTCGGGTGGGGCGCTCGCCAAGATGCTGCCGTTCTTCCGTCTCGGGATCGGCGGACCCGTCGCCGGCGGCCGCCAGTACGTCCCGTGGGTGCACCTCGACGACGTCGTCGGCGCGATGCTGTTCTGCGCCGGCAGGCCCGAGGCCGCCGGCCCGGTGAACCTGACCGCGCCCGGACCGGTGACCAACAGGGAGCTGTCGCGGGTCCTCGGCCGCGTCTTGAAACGGCCCGCGTTTCTCCCCGTGCCCGGGCTGGCGGTGAAGTCGCTCTACGGCGAGATGGCGGAGATCGTGATCACCGGCCAGCGCGCGGTGCCGGCGCGTCTGGAACAACTCGGCTACGGCTTCCGCCACCCCGATCTCGAGGCGGCGCTGCGAGACGTGCTCGGTCGCGCCTGAGACGCGGTGGCGCCTTCGGTCCGGCGTCTTCTCCGGCCGGCGCCGGGGGCGGCCGGGCGGGGCGGTCGGAGGGGAGCGGGGGCGGTCGGAGCGGAGCGGGGGCGGTCGGCGGGGGCGGCCGGCGAGTCGGCTTTTGACGTCGGGCACCTGGAGCAGGTCGGGTGCGGGTTGCCGGCGCCGGCGCATGCATCGCCTGACATTTGACGCCGGCGAGTCGGACCGTGTCATCTCACGCATGTGGGGCCATGCGCCGTCTGACACGACTCCGCCGGGTCGGCTCCATCGTCAGATCCTGCAGGTTACGGGCTCGCTGTGGCGCCCGTCCGATGCCGGGCGCGGTCTTCGCGACCTGCATAGCGCGCCATTTGAGCCGCCGGCGGTCGACCGCGGCGCACTGTGCATATGGGCATGCGCGAAGCGCCACGGTCCGCGCCACCTGAGTCAAATGTCGCGCCATACAGGTTCCCCCGCCCCCGGGGCCTCGTCCGGCCGCGGGGTGCCGACCCTGCCACCCTCAGCCGCGCCATTCCCCGTCGCCGGCGTGCCCGATCCAGGTCACCCGACCGTCACCGACCCGGACCCGCCACCGCCCGCGCCACCGCCACTGCAGGCGACCCGGCGCCACCACATCCGACCCCCGCCGCACAATCGGCACGAAGTTGTTCGCGTTCTGAGATGAATGCGCCTTGTTCCGTTGCAGGCAGCGGCCGTAGCGTGCCGGTTCCGTCCGCCACCCCGCCTACCGTGGTGAATCAAAGCGCATGAGACAAGGAGCCGAACGGAGATGAGCGAGCAAGACAAGGCAGGCCTCAAGTCGGGGGCCACGTCCGACCCGAAGGCCGATGCCAAGCGACAGGCGGCGCTTCAGGGCGCTCTGATGCAGATCGAGCGGCAGTTCGGCAAGGGCACCGTCATGCGCATGGGAGACCCGGGCGCGCGTGTGGCCGTCGATGCGATCCCGACCGGCGCGTTGCCGCTGGACCTGGCGCTTGGGATCGGTGGCGTCCCGCGCGGTCGGATCGTCGAGATCTTCGGCCCTGAATCGTCGGGTAAAACGACGCTCGTCTACCACATCCTCGCCGAGGCCCAGAAGCTCGGTGGCGTGTGCGCGTTCATCGACGCCGAGCACGCGATGGACCCGCTGTATGCCCAGCAGATCGGCGTCGACATAGACGAGCTGCTCGTGTCCCAGCCCGATTACGGCGAGCAGGCGCTCGAGATCGTCGACATGCTGATCCGGTCGGGAGCGGTCGACGTGATCGCGATCGACTCGGTCGCGGCGCTGACCCCGCGGGCAGAGCTCGAGGGCCAGATGGGCGACCAGACCGTCGGCGTGCAGGCCCGCATGATGTCGCAGGCGATGCGCAAGATCACCGGCGGCCTCAATCGCACCCAGACGCTGTGCGTGTTCACGAACCAGATCCGGGAGAAGGTGGGCGTGATGTTCGGCTCGCCCGAGACCCAGCCCGGCGGCCGCGCGCTGAAGTTCTATTCCTCCCAGCGGCTGGATATACGCCGCATCGAGACGATCAAGGACGGCACCGAGGCGGTCGGCAACCGCGTTCGGGTGAAGGTCGTCAAGAACAAGGTGGCCGCGCCGTTCAAGCAGGCCGAGTTCGACATCGAATTCGGCAAGGGCATCTCGACCTCGGGGTGCCTGCTCGACTACGGCATCGAGCACAACATCATCACGAAGTCGGGTTCGTTCTTCTCCTATGGCGAGGAGCGGCTCGGCCAGGGGCGCGGCAACGCCAAGGCGTTCCTCGATGAGCACCCCGACATGGCGAAGGGGATCGAATCCAAGATCTACGCCGCACTCGGGATCAACCGCGACCTGGTCAAGTCGATCGAGCGTGAGGGATCGCCCCTCCAAGCCGTGGGGGCGGAGGCGGCCGCCGAGGGGCGCGCCGCATAGCGAAGCGCGTGCTCGACGCCGGCAGTGCTCCGGACGACTGCGTCCGTCCCGCTGATGCCAGCCTCGAAGCGGCGCTCGCCGCCGACACCGCTCCCGACGACGATCGCGCCATCCACGCCGACGCCGGCCTCGAGCGGGCGCTCGCGATCGCCTACCACTATCTGAACGCGCGGGAGCGCACGCGGGCGGAGATGCTTGTCCACCTTCAGGGCAAGGGCATCGATCCGCCGGACGCCGAGCGGTCGATCGAAGTACTCGCCGAGCAAGGCCACCTGGACGACGCCCGGTTCGCGCGCCTGTTCGTCCAGGACAAGCGCGAGCTCGACGAGTGGGGCGCCGATCGGATCAGGCAGGCTCTGCTTGCCCGCGGCGTCGATCGCGACGTCGTCGACGACGCGCTCGCCGAGCACGAGCAGAACTCGGACGGCGGCGAGCTCGAGCGAGGCCTCGCGGTGCTGCGGCGGCGCTTCCCCTCGCCGGCGGGAAATCGACGTGAGCGTGAGCGTGCGCTCGGCGTGCTGCTGCGCAGGGGCTACGACTCGGACGTCGCGCTCGAGGCGATCGCCACCCATATACGCCACGCGGAACTGGGCCACTAACCGCCGAATGCTGCGGCATATCCCCGGGGACGGCCTACGCGAGCCGCGTCCGTCACCCGGTGCGGGCTGACCGAGGCGAACCCTGATTGCGCCCGCCGCCCGCCGGTACTACGATCCTGTCAGCGAACGAAGGGCCTGCGGGCCGCAAAGAACACCAGCAAATTCCGTATATCTTGGATTCCGGACTCAGTGTTGACGGCAAACACCATCGGGCCGCCTGGTCCATTCAGACAAGACCCAGAACCCGCCAGGTAGCCGCGGACTGAAGGCAGGCGCCAGTCGCCATACCGGCATCCGTTCGTGCAGCGATGCGCGGGCCGATCGGTCGCTCCGAAAACTAAAGCTTTGAAGTAGGTCCGGCAGTGCGCCGGAACTGCACGGAGAGGATCGACCATGGAAATCATCGGGGCCGCAGCGCTGATCGCGGTGGGAATCGTGGTTGCTGCGATCGTTGCGGCCATCATCTACAGCCGGACGCACGGCACGCGGACGGTTGCCGTCGCGACTCCGGTCTCGAGCCTGCCGGTCGTCGAGGCGCCGCCTGCCAACTCCAGGCGCCCCGACGCCGAACTACTCGAGCGTACGGCGGCGGTCACCCGCCGGGAGGAGGCGCTCGTGCGCAAGGAGGCGGAGCTCGACAAGGAGCGGTCGGCGATCAGCGACTCCCGTCAGGAGCTCGAGCGCTCACTCGAGCAGATCTCGGGCCTGTCCGCGGGCCGCGCCAAGCAGCTGCTGCTCAAGGAGGTGGAGGAGCAGGCCAAGCACGACGCCGCCCGACGCATCCGGCAGATCGAGGAGGAGACCAAGCGCGAGGCCGAGCGCCGGGTTCGGAACATCTTGTCGGTGTGCATGCAGCGCCTCGCCGCCGGGCACGCCGCGGAGACGACGGTGTCGGTCGTGCAGCTCTCGGCCGACGACATGAAGGGCCGGATCATCGGCCGCGAAGGTCGCAACATCCGCGCGCTGGAGAACCTCACCGGCGTCGACTTCATCATCGATGACACCCCCGGTGCGGTCGTCCTTTCCGGCTTCGACGGGGTACGGCGCGAGATCGCGAGGCTCACGCTCGAGAAGCTCCTCCAGGACGGGCGGATCCATCCGGCTCGGATCGAGGAGATGTACTACCAGGCGAAGTCCGAGCTCGAGAGCCACATCGTCGAGATGGGGGAGCAGGCCGTGTTCGAGGCCGGCGTTCAGGGGGTTCACCCCGAGCTGATCAAGCTGCTCGGCCGGCTCAGGTTCCGAACGAGCTACGGTCAGAACGTGCTCGCGCACTCGATCGAGGTGTCGCGCCTGGCAGCGATGATGGCCGAGGAACTGGGAGCGAGTGCGCGGACGGCTCGCCGCGCCGCGTTGCTCCACGACATCGGCAAGGCCGTCACGCACGAGGTCGAGGGACCGCACGCCCTCGTCGGAGGCGAGCTCGCACGCAAGTACGGCGAGTCCGAAGCGGTGGCGCACGCGATGGAGGCACACCACAACGAGGTCGAGCCGCAGACGATCGAGGCAGTGATCGTCCAGGCTGCTGACGCTCTCTCGGGTGCGCGCCCTGGGGCTCGCGGAGAGTCGCTCGAGCAGTACGTCAAGCGACTGCGCGATCTCGAGCAGATCGCCACCCGCCACAAGGGCGTGGACAAGGTGTACGCGATGCAGGCCGGCCGCGAGATCCGTGTGATGGTCGCGCCCGGCGCGATCGACGACGATGCCGCGACCGCACTCTCATGGGAGATCGCACGGGAGATAGAGAAGGAGCTCGAGTACCCCGGGCAGATCAAGGTCACGGTGATTCGGGAGTCGCGCGCGGTCGAATACGCCCGCTGACACATCCGCGCTCGGCGCGTCGGCAATGCGGCAGTGTGTCGCTCGCAATCTGCGCGATCGCGGCCGTGAGCGCGTCCGCGGCGCTCACCTCGCACGGTCAGCCGCTGCGTCTCAGGCCGCATCTTCAGTCGAACACGAACTCGAGCAGCAACTGGTTCGGCTACGACAAGGGAACGCTCGAGCAGGGAAGCAAGCTGTTCAATTCGATTACGGGTGACGGGACCGTCCCGACGGCCATACAGCTCCACTCATGCGACGGCCGAGTGGATCGAGGAGACTCCGCTCGAGATCGGCCCGAACGCCGGGCTTGCGGCGCTCGCCGACCTGACGAATCCGGCGTTCACGTCGGCCACCGTCGACGGTGTCCCGGCTGGCCTGTGGGCCTCACAGGAGATGGACCTCGTGGACTCGAGCGGCAACGTCATCGGTGCGGCGTCGGCGCCTAACTCGTCCGCCGACGGGTTTGACGAGTGGGCGTGGGCGAGCACCTGCAGCTGACGCACGAGGACTGCCCGACCGCGCTCAGTGGTTGTGGTGATGGTGCAGGGACACCCCGTGGGCGGTCCAGGCCGCGAAATCCGGGATGAGCACCGCCGCGAGCACCAGCCCGCCGACCATCGCGCCGGTGAGCGCGATCCACCGGCCCGTGCCGCCCGGAGTGGCTCGAACGCGTCGCGTCTGATCGCGGTCGCCGGGGGCGTGGATTCCGAGCAACCTCGCCACGGCCGGCAGGTGACCCAGGACGTGGAAGCTCATGAACACGACCCAGATGATGAACGTCAGCTTGTGCAGCAGGAGCAGCGGGTTGCGATCCGTCGGGCCGACGATCAGGAGCCCGATGCCCGTGGCGAACACGCCGACGGTCGACAGCACCACGATCGGCGCGATCAGGCGCAGGGCCAGCTCGGGTGGGCCCTTGCGCCGGTATTCGGCGTTGCGCGTGTAGTAGCGCATGAACCGGTACCCCGTGCCCGCCATCTTGAGCAGCACCGGTCCGATCAGCAACAGCCCGACGAACAGGTGCATCCAGATGAACTGGCGCAGCTGCGGAATCGTGAAGCCGATCGCCGCGAGCAGCACGATCAGGATGGTGCCGGTGACCGTGGTCAGCCGCTCGTTACCCTCCGGGCCGCCCCCCGTGAGGGAGTCAGCATGCCGGAGCCGCGCAACGGTCGCGCTCGCTGGCAGGCGTTCGGGCCCTCGTCGCGCGATGATGACATCGTCGCTTGTCCCCATCGCGGTAAATACTCGGCGGGCAATCGAAGTTTTGCGTGAGGTGTCGATGAGAAAGCTCTTGCCTACAGCAAACCGCAGACCGACCCGGCCCTATCATCGGCCGATGCGAGACGTCCGAGGCGGGGGCAATTTGTCGTGCCCGGATTGATCCTGGTAATCGAGGACGAACCGGGGATAGTGGATTTTCTGGAGCGGGGGCTTCGCGCCCAGGGGTTCGACGTGATGTCGGCGACGGACGGGGTCAGCGGGGCCGTGACGGCGCTCAACGACGATGTCGATCTGGTCGTGCTCGACCTGATGCTCCCCGGTCGCAGCGGGCTCGACGTGCTCACGACGCTCCACGACGCGAAGCCCGGGCTGCCGGTGATCGTCCTCACCGCCCTCGGCGAAGTCGAGCACCGCGTCGCCGGCCTCGACGCCGGCGCCGTCGACTACCTGACGAAGCCGTTCTCGCTGACCGAGCTGGCGGCGCGGATCCGCGCCCAGCTGCGCGCCGCCGCACACTCACCGCGGACCACGCTGAGCGCCGGCGACATCGAGGTGAACCTGCTGACGCGCGAGGTCCGGCGTGGCGGTGAGCTCGTCCGGCTGTCGACGACCGAGTTCGAGCTTCTGGCATATCTCATGCACAACCGCGGTCACGTTCTGTCGAGGGAGCAGATCCTGCGCGCGGTCTGGGGCTATGAGTACGACCCCGGCACGAACGTCGTCGACGTCTACATCGGATACCTCCGCCGCAAGCTTCGCCGTCAGGGCACGAACCCGCCGATCGTCACCGTCCGCTCAGTCGGCTACCGGCTGGAAGCGAGCCATTAGCGACCGGCCCAGGCCGTCGCTGTCCGCTGTGCGCGCGCGACTGCATGCGATGCTCCCGTCGGGGCTCCGGTGGCGGCTGACGGCGTGGGTTGCGGGCGTAATGATCGTGTCGGCGGCGGTGGTGTTCCTGGTCGTCTACCAGGACACCGGCGCGCAGCTGAAGAGCGAGATCGACCGTGACATCAGCGGCGACACGACCCAGCTGATCCAGTCGCTGCACTCCTCCAGCGGCAGCACGCCGAGCAGCATCACCGCCGCGGCTGCGCGCTACGTGCTCGGTCAGCCATACAGCGCGACCTCGACGCTGCTGTTCGTGCTCACGCCCGGGGCCCCGCCGACGAGCAACCATCCCGAGGTGTTCGGTGGCGGCCCGCCGGACGAAGGTGAGACGCAGGCTCAGCAGGACATCGAGAACGCCGAGGGCCGCAAGCTCCAGGTGCCGCGCCTCGGATTCTCGACCGCGCTGATCGCGGACGTCGGCAAGATGCGGATCTACGAGCAGCACGCCGATCTCGGGACCGTGCCGGTGATCGCCGGCGCCGGCGAGCCGCTCGCGCTCGTAGAGCGCGCGCAGCACGGTGTGGCCCGGGCGTTCGTGGTCGCGGGCGCGGTCGTGCTGTTACTCGCGCTGCTCGCGTCCTATCTGGCGGGCGCGCGGGTGTCCGCGCCGCTGCGGCGAATGGCCCAGGTGGCAACGCGCGTCGACGCTGGTGACCTCGGGCCGCGGATGGAGATTTCCGGTGACCCCCGCGACGAGGTCAGGGTGCTGGCCGACGCCTTCAACCGCATGCTCGACCGGCTGTCGGAGGCGTTCGCCAGCCAGCGGGAGTTCGTCGCCGACGCGTCGCATGAGCTGCGAACCCCACTCACGGTGATCCGCGGCCAACTCGAGGTGCTCGCCGCGCAGGAGCATCCATCGAGCGCCGAGGTGACGCGCGTCGAGCACCTGGTGCAGGCCGAGATCACGCGGGTCTCGAGGCTTGTCGACGACCTGCTGGTGCTCGCCCAGGCCGAACGGACCGACTTCTTGCGCCCGGAGACGATCGACGTGCGCCCGTTCGTGACCGAGCTGTGGGACGGGATGAGCTTGACCGCCGACCGGAAGTTCGAGCTGGGGACGATCGCCGACGGGTCACTCGAGGGCGACCCGGACCGGCTCGCCCAGGCGCTGCGTAACCTCGCTCGGAACGCCATCGAGCACACCCATGAGCACGACGGTCTGGTGCGTCTTGACGTGACGCGGCTGACGCCCGACCGGATCCGGTTCGTCGTCCTCGACGACGGCCCCGGCATCCCGGAGGACGAGCGCGAGCGCGTGTTCGAGCGCTTTCACCGAACCGACAGCGGCCGGACTCGAACGAGCAGCGCCGGCGCTGGTCTCGGCCTGGCGATCGTGCGCGCGATCGCCGAGGCCCACAAGGGCACCGTCGGCGTGCAGGACTCGCAGAACGGACGCGGCGCCGCGATCGAGCTCGTGCTGCCCGGATTCGTGCCGAGCTGAGAGCCGGGATCAGCCCATCGCGGCGGTGAGGAGATCAGCCGAACGTCGCCGGCACGGTGGCGGCGTCGGCCAGACGAGCCACGCCGAACAGCGTCTCCCAGCTGGCCGGCGACGAGCAGCGGTTGTACGGCGTCGCGCTGATCGTGCCCGGCGCGATGAACGGCGACAGCAGGACGGCGCCGACGAGCCCACCGCCGGGGCCGCTGACACCCGGCAGCGGCGAGTCCCCGGGACCCGGCTGCTCGCCGCCGCGGCCGATCGGAATCGTGCCGTTCGGAGGGGAGTGCGTCCTCCAGGCTCTGGGTGTCGGTGGCGATGTCTTCGCACGCCGTGCCGGCCATCAGGAAGCGGCGGTTGGGACACGTCTGGCACGGCGCCGAACAGAACCAGCGGTTGGCCAGGCAGAACGTCCGCGCCAGTGAATACGCGAACGGCAGCACGGCGTCGGTCCAGTGCCCCATCGGCTGGATCGAGTCGCCCGGTTCGACGAAACCGTCCATCTCGCCGCCGTCGATCTGCTGCTGGGCCGCGTTCCACGACTGATCCACGCTCCCCGGCTGCTCGGTGCTGGTTCTCCATCATCACACACCAGCCACGGTCAGGGCTGCTCCGATCGAGCCGCCGTGCTTCAGCAGCCCTCGTCGGGTCACTCGCCACCTCGGGATCCGCGTAAGCACCTCGATTCGTCAGCCCCGGCTCGCACCGGATCGGCCACGCGCGACGCGGTGCGAGAATCACCCGCCGAGACGGCGGCTCGCTGGCCTCGGCTCGGTGAGCCTTCCCGGATTCTCATCAAACCTGTTAGAAGACGCTGAACCGGGTGATCGCGCCAGCCGGGCCTCGCCGCGGGCTACTCTTGGCGGCGATGCGCACGTATCACGTCACGACGTTCGGGTGTCAGATGAACGAGCACGACTCCGAGCGGATGAAGGGGATGCTGGAGTCGCTCGGGTACGCCGAGGCGCCGGCGCGCGATCAGGCCGACCTGATCCTGTTCAACACGTGCTCGATCCGCGAGAAGGCCGACAGCCGGTTCGTGGCGCACCTCGGTGAGGCGAAGCGGGTGAAGTCCGAGCGGCCCGAAGTGGTCGTCGGCGTCGGCGGGTGTTGGGCGCAGTCGGTCAAGGAGGAGGTGTTCGCGAGGTTCCCGTTCGTCGACGTCGCCTTCGGCCCCGGTCAGGTGCACAAGCTCGCCGAGTTCCTGGTCAGCGACTCGCTCACTGCGCAGGGCTACTTCGAGTTCGAAGGGTTCACCGGGCACCTGCCGGCCAAGCGCACACGCGACCACCACGCATGGGTGCAGATCAGCGTCGGCTGCAACTGCGTGTGCTCGTACTGCATCGTGCCGTCGACTCGCGGCCGCGAGGTCAGTCGACCGGCGGACGAGCTCGTGGCCGAGGTGCAGTCCCTGGCCGGCGACGGCGTCCGCGAGGTGACGCTGCTCGGCCAGAACGTCAACTCTTACGGACGCGACCTGGCGCGCGATCAGCGCACGACGTTCGCGGAGCTGCTCGGGCAGATCGACGGGGTCGACGGGATCGACCGGATCCGGTACACGAGCCCGCACCCCAAGGACATGCGCGAGGACGTGATTCGCGCCCACGCCGAGCTGCCGGCGCTGTGCGAGCACATCCACCTGCCGGTGCAGTCCGGCTCGAGTGACGTGCTGAAGCGCATGCGCCGCACGTACACGCGGGAGCGCTACCTCGACCGCGTCGCGATGATCCGGGAGTACGTGCCGGACTGCGCGCTGACGACGGACATCATCGTCGGGTTCCCGGGCGAGACCGAGCCGGACTTCGAGCAGACTCTCGAGCTGGCCGAGCAGGTCGCATACGACGGGGCCTTCACGTTCATCTACTCGCCCCGCCGCGGAACCGAGGCCGCCGATCTGCCCGACCAGGTGCCGCACGAACTGAAGGTGGAACGTGTGCAGCGCCTGGTGGAGGTCGTTCAGCGACGGGCGCACGAACGCGCTCAGCGATTCGTGGGTCGTACGCTCGAGGTGCTCGTGGAAGGTCCCTCGCGGACCGATCCATCTCGTCTGCGGGGGCGGTCGCGGCACAACAAGGTCGTGAACTTCACCGGGCTCGGGGCTCCGGGCGAGATGGTCGAGGTTGAGATCATCGAGGCGACCAGCCAGACGCTTTCCGGCCAGGAGTTGGATGGTCGCCGGCGCCTGACGGCGGCGCATTCTCGATCCTGAGCCGGGCCGCCGGCTGACCATTCGTCCAGCTTCGCCGCCCCGGTGAAGTGTACATCCGTCCAGACGCCATTACGGCTGCGTCTTCGGGCTCCTGGCCCGCCGAAACGCTGTCTGTGGGAGCGATCCACGGATCTGTGGAGCGATGATGGCCACCCTGGCTGCGGTCACGAATATGCCTGCTCTCGCGCTGCTCGGCGAGGACGGCCGGCTCGAGCAGAGTACCGAGCCATTTCGCCGCTGGTACACGGACAACGAGGAGCTGTGCAAGCAGTCGCCCGAGCTCGAACGCGTGATCGACGGTCAGGCCAACGCCGCGGTACTGAAGCTCGACGGGATCGCCGTCGATATCGCGGCCGTGTCGGACCGCGCCGGCGCTCGGCACGTGCTGCTGACGCTGCCGACCGAAGAGCTGCCCTCGCTGGGCGACGCCGGCGGTGCGCTGCTCGACGGAGCACTCGACGAGAGCCCCGCGATCGTTTGGTTGAAGGACCTCGACGGCCGCTACGTCCGCGCCAACTCCCGCTTCACGACATCACTCGGTACGACCGAGGAAAAGCTGCTCGGCCGTACCGATGCGGAGCTCCCACCCGCTGAGACGGTCGACGGTCCGCGCCTGCAGGAGCGTGACGGTGACATCGAGGAGCCCCTCCAGCTGGAGTACGTGGTCGGCCCCTTTCAGGGGCGCGATGCGCTGGTGGTCCTCCGTTTCCCGGTCGGCGACGCGAAGGGCGTCCCGACGCTGGTGTGTGGCGTGGCCGCGCCGTCCTCCCAGGCGAACGTCGCCCGCAGCGAAGCCGCCCGGTTGCTGCGGATCGAACGGTGGAGTCGGCTCGACGCCGACAGCGTCCTCGCCGAGATGCTCGCCGAGTGGGGCGTTCTTCCGGACGCCCGAGGGCGATCGACCCTCGCCTCCACCGGTGTCGCGAAATGGTCGGCGGCGCCTGACGGCGGCGCCTCAGTGCCGGGGTCGGGGACGCCGGACCGCGAGCAGCAGGCCGCGGTCGCCGAGGCGCGGGCGGAGCGGGCGACCGCGGTCGCCGAGCGCAACGCCGCCCTCAGCGCGAACGACGAGCTCGCCGTGGAGCTCAAGGCGGCCAAGGCCCGCCTGACCGAGCTCGAGCGGAAGATCGCCGACGGCGATGTCGAGCGCGGGGACGCCGAGGTCGCGCTGGCCGCCCAGGCGGCTGACCTCGAGCGCGCCCTCGGCCGTGAGCGGGAGCGGGCCCAAGAGCTCGAGCACACGCTCACGCTCGTGCGAGAGCGGCTCGGTGACGATGCCGAGGCCGCCCGGACCGAGGTCAAGCGCGCACGCGCCGACGCCGATGCCGCACGATCCGAAGTGGAGCGCGCCCGGGCCGACGCCGACGCCGCCCATGCCGGCCTCGAGAAGGCGCGCGCCGCGGCGGAGGCGGCGCTGGCTGAGGCGATCGGTGAGCGCGACGCGACGCTCAGGTCCCGGGCGGCGCTGACGGGCGAACTCGAGCAGGAGCGCACGCAGGTCGCGGCGTTGCGCGAAGGCGCGGCGGCCGCAGAGGGGCGGATCCGCGAGCTCACCGGCGATGTCGAGCGCGAGCGTGTCCGGGTGGCCGGGCTCGAACAGGTACAGGCATGCGTTCAGGAGCTCGAGGGCGAGCTGCGCGCGACCACGGGCCGCGCGGACAAGGCCGAGGGCGAGCTCGAGCTCTGGCGGGCCCGCCTCGACAAGGCCGAGGGCGACATCGGGCAATGGCGGACCCGGGCTCTGGAGGCCGAGACCGAGCTCGCGCGCGGGACCGCGCGAGCGGAGGGCCTCGACACCGAGCTGGCCCGCGCGCGGGGTCGGGTCGGACAGCTCGAGGCCGAGCTGCGGCTTGCGACCGAACGCGCTGACGCCGCCGAGCGCGAGGTCGAGCGGGGGCAGGCGCGCGTCGACGAGCTTGAGGGCGAGGTCGAGCGGGGGCGCGCGCGGGTCGACGAGCTTGAGGGCGAGGTCGAGAGCGGCCGGGTCAAGGCCGAGGAGGCCGATGCCGCGATCGCCGAGCTCGAGGAGCGGCTCGAAGTCGAGAACGATGAGCCCGAGCCCGTCCCCGCCGCCTCCGAGGCCGGCCCTCAGGGCGGCGGACGGAACTCGGATCCCGGGATGCCCGCCGTCGAGCTGGCCAGGGTCGACGCGGTCGGCGATATGCCGCGCGCCCAGAACGGCTCCGGGGTCAGCTGGCAGCCGACCGCCAAACGCACGCTGGCGGCCTCACTCGCGCGCGAGGCGGTTTGGCGGAACGTGCTCAAGGAAACCGTCCAGGTTCTGGGGGCAGAGGGCGGTTGGGACACGGTGACGGCATGGCTTCCCGATGAGTCGGACGGTCTGGGATGCGCGGCGACATGGACCGCGCATCGCGGGCTGGACCGGTTCGAGGCGCTCACCTGGGAGACGTCCCCCAAGCGCAACGGCTCGCTGCTCGACCAGGCGCTGCAGGCGCCACACCTGACCTGGCTCACCGATATCGACGCGATCGACGACGAGCGGCTCCAGACCGCCGCCGCTCACGGCATGAGCTCGGCGTTGCTGCTGCCGGTGCGCAACGGCGCGTCGACGATCGGGCTGCTCGAGCTGTTGACGCACGACAGCATCGAGCCGGACGCCCAGATCGCGCTCTCGCTGGAGGCCTCCGCCCTTCAGCTCGGCCGGTTCGGCCACCTGCTCAGCCCCGGCAAATAGCCGCGGGCGCCCGCTGGCCGCTCGATGCTTCGGACGCCCCCGGCGCGCGAGGCGCTCATCGATTGTCCGTCCGGAGCGTATGGGAACATCTGTTCGTGCGATGGAGCAATCTGGAAAGCGAGGTCGAGGAGCGAGCACGCCTGCCCGGCTACCGCGAGGACGCGCTCGTGCGCCACTTCGACGCGCCCGAAGCGGTCGAGACCAGGTTCTACGAGGTCCGGGCCAAGTCGATTCTGAACCACGTCCCAGCGGCGTCGCAGATGCCGTTCCGGTGGACGATCAATGTCTACCGCGGCTGCACGCACGCGTGCCGCTATTGCGCTCTGGGGGAGACCCCGATCCTGACGGCCGACGGCCGCCACAAGCCGCTCGCCGCACTGGACGTTGGGGATGCCATCTACGGGACGCAGGTCGAGGAGTCCGGGACGCAGGTCGGGGAGTCCGGCCGCCGGCGGTACGTCCGCACGACCGTCCTCGACAAGTGGATCACCGTCAAGCCGGCGTATCGGGTCACGCTGGAGGGCGGCACCGAGCTGATCGTCAGCGGAGACCACCGGTTTCTCAGCGATCGGGGCTGGAAGCATGTGCTCAACAGCGAGCGCGGCGAGCCCGATCGTCCGCACTTGACCACTCGCAACCGTCTCATCGGGACGGGGGAGTTCGCACCACAGCCGGATCACGATGCCGAATACCGTCGCGGCTACCTATGCGGGGTGGTCCGGCGTGACGGCAGCCTCGCCGCACACGAGTGCGTGAGGGCCCGCGGAAGCGGCTCCACGGGCTACCGGTTCCACGTGGCGTTGGCGGATCTGGAGGCCCTACGCCGCGCACGTAAGTTCCTGGCAGCGGCGGACGTCGACACCGGCCCGCGAGTATTGCGGCTCGCCGCGGGGGCAGAGCGAGAAATAACCGCCATTGGCGCCCGATCCGCGGCGTCATTCACTCGGATCAGCGACCTGATCGAGTGGCCGCTTCTCCCGAGCCTGCAATGGTGTCGCGGCTTCCTCGCCGGGATCTTCGACGCGAAAGGAAGTCGGAGCGCCTTTGCCGTGAGAATTGCCAACACGGATCCCCAGATCCTGGCGTGGACGGAGGCGTGCGCCCGCCGGCTCGGGTTCGACGTCGGCGTCGACCACACAAACCACGCCGACGGCCCGAAGTGCGTCCGCATCCGCGGCGGGTTGTCGGAGCACCTGCGGTTCTTCCATCTGACCGACCCGGCCATCACCCGAAGGCGCGACATCGAGGGCGAGATGGTCGAGACGTTAGAGAACCTGCGCGTCGCCGAGATCGAGCCGCTGGGACGAGCGATGCCGCTCTGCGACATCACCACGGGGACCGGAGATTTCATCGCCAACGGAGTCGTGAGCCACAACTGCTTCGCTCGACCGACGCATAAGTACCTGGACTTCAACGCCGGCCGGGACTTCGAGCGCGAGATCGTGGTCAAGGTCAACGCGCCGGAGTTGCTGCGGGCGGAGCTGGAGCGGCCGAAGTGGACCCACGAGCACGTGGCGCTGGGGACGAATACCGACCCGTACCAGTGGGTGGAGGGCCGATACAAGCTGATGCCCGGCATCTGGGAGGCGATGCGCGACGCGGCCAACCCCTGCTCTGTGCTCACCAAGTCCCCGCTGCTGTTGCGGGACCTGCCGCTGATGAAGGAGATCGCCGAGCGGACGGAGTTCAGCGCCGCGCTGTCGGTGCCGACGCTGGATGAGCGCGCGTGGCGGGCCACCGAGCCGCACTCGCCGAACCCGCGGGCGCGGCTGGAGGCGGTGGCGGAGCTGACCCGCGCCGGCATCAGGACCGGAGTGCTGGTGGCGCCGCTGATGCCGGGGATCAACGACGACCCCGAGCAGGTCGCGAAGATCCTGGAGATGGCCTCCGAAGCGGGCGCGGCGTACGTGACCGGTATCGCGCTCCATCTTCGCGGCGAGGTGCGGGGCCTGTTCTTCGAATGGCTCCGCAGCCATCGCCCGGACCTCGTTGATCGTTACACGCGGCTGTATCGGCGCGGCGCGTACGCGCATCCGGACGAGCGCAGGCGGCTGAGCGAGCTCATCAAAGGCCCCGACCTGGCGCCGGGTGGGCGAATGCGGGGGCGATATCGATCGCCACCGGCGACCGACCAGGAGGACGCAAATTCCGAACGAAATGGCCCGGCGTGGCCGCCCGAGCAAGGTCGCCTATTCTGATCGAGGTGAAACCGGCGGCGCCCGGCGGTGATAGGTAGAAGGCACCGCCAAAGGTCGCCACGAGACAGATGCCACAACAGCGCTTCAAGAGACCATCGAGACCGGACTTCCGGTTGGACCAGATGTTCGATACCCACAGCGAGGAGTGGGAGCGCGTCGGCCTGGCGGTCGACTTCGACAAGAAGAGCTTGCGAAGTGGCCGGCGTCGCCTTGCGGTTCTGATCCCGCTTTTCATCGCGGTCATCGTCGTCTACAGCAACTATCAGAGCTGGTTCGGCAAGCCCGGCAGTCACTGGGAGACGCCGATCCAGATCGTGACGGTGCTGGCGCTGCTCGCGCTGGGCTGGGCGATCGCCCGCGACATCGGCCGCGTCGCCGGGCCGACGTTCTTCCGCCGGATGGATCCGGGCACTGCCGGGACGGTCGGTTTCCTCGTCCGCCTCGTGACGGTCGGGATCACGCTCCTCGTCGCGCTCGAGATCGCCGGCGTGAGCGCGGCCTCGCTGGTCGCCACGAGTGCATTCACGGCGGTCATCCTCGGTCTCGCCGCGCAGCAGACGCTCGGGAACCTGTTCGCGGGCATGGTGCTGCTGAGCGCGCGGCCGTTCCGCGTCGGCGAGCGCGTCAGGTTCCAGGCGGGCGCCGTCGGCGGACAGATCGAGGGCATCGTGAGCTCGCTCGGCCTGCTCTACACCACGCTCGCCCAGGGGGAGGACCGGATCATGGTGCCGAACAACGTCGTGCTATCGGCCGTGGTCGTGCCGATCAGGGAGCCCGACCCGGTCGACGTCAAGATCCGGCTCGGCACCGGCGTCCGCGTGACTCAGGTCCAGGCGATTCTCGACGACAAGGTGAAGACGCCGACCCGGCGGAAGGCCGCGGTGCTGCTCGAGCAGCTCGACGGGGACGATGTCGTGGTCAGGGTCAAGGCCACCCCGGACCGCCCGGACGACGGCGCGCGGCTCGCTGACGAGATCATCGACGCGCTGGCGTCGGTGACCGGCGAGCACCCGGTCGTCGTCAACGACGACGACGGGCAGCCGGACGGACAGGGGCGCTCAGAGGTGGGCGCCGCCTCGCGCCGCCGCTGAAGCCGCTCCGAGGCGGGGCGCCGCCTCGCGCCGCGACTGAGCGACTGAGCCTACGCGCCGGCGGGCGCGCGCACCAGATCCTGGGCGGCGGCGACGATCGCGTCGGCATCTATCCCGTAGGCGTGGATCAGCTCGTCGGGCTTTCCGGAACTGGGCATGTCGGTCACCGCGAGCTTGGTGACGCGAACGCCGTCGACCTCCGCCAGCGCGGCCAGGACCGCGTCGCCGAGCCCGCCCTCGGGCCAGTGATCCTCGACGGTGACGATCGCACCGGTGTCGGCCGCCGCCTGGCGGACGGTCTCCCCGTCGACCGGCTTGACCGAGTAAAGATCGATCACCCGCGCGGCGACGCCGTGCGCGCCCAATTCGTCGGCCGCCTTCAGCGCCTCGTGCAGCGTGACGCCGGCGCCGATCAGCGTCACCTGGTCCTCATCGGAGGAGCGCAGGACGCTCGCGCCGCCGATCTCGAACTGGTCGTCGGGCCCGTAGATCGTCGGGGTGGCGCCGCGGCTCGTTCGCATGTACGCGATCCCCGGGTGGTCGGCCATCAGCCGCACGAGCGCCGCCGTCTGATTCGGGTCCGACGGGTACAGCACGACGCTCGAGTGGACCGCGCGGAACATCGCGAGGTCCTCGAGCGCCATCTGCGAGGGCCCGTCCTCGCCGATCGCCACGCCGGCGTGCGAACCGCTCAGGCAGATGCGCGCGCGGCTGATCGCGGCCATGCGCACGAAGTCATAGGCGCGGGTGAAGAACGCCGCGAACGTCGAGGCGAACGGCCGGAACTCGCGCACCTGCAGCCCGACCGCCGCGGCGACCATCTGCTGCTCGGCGATGAACATCTCGAAGTAGCGGTCGGGATGCGCCTTGGCGAACAGCTCGGAGAACGTCGAGTTCGACACCTCTCCGTCGAGTGCGACGATGTCGGCGCGCTCGGCCCCGAGCGCTGCCAGCGCGTCGCCGTACGCCCGCCGGGTCGCCACCTGATCGTCCGCACCCCAGTAGGGCCACTCGACGCCGTGGTCCGGGTCGATCTTCCGGGGGACGGCGTCGGCGTCGGGCTTCGCCACCGCGACCTGCAGCGAGCGCCGCCCACCGAGTTCCTCGATCGCCTTCTGGGGGTCGGACAGGGGCTTGCCATGCTTACCCTCGAGATCCTCGACCTCGCTGGCTCCTTTTCCCTTCTTGGTCCGGGCCACGACCACGGTGGGGCGGCCTTCGACATGCGACGCCTCCGCGAACGCGCCGTCGATCTCCTCGACGTCGTGACCGTCGATCTCGATCGCCCGCCAGCCGAACGCGCGAGCCCGTTCGGCGTACGAGTCCAGATCCCAGCCGTGCATCGTCTGGCGCGTCTGGCCGAGCCGGTTCACGTCGATGATCGCGGTGAGGTTGTCGAGCCCCGCGTACGCGGCGTGCTCGAACGCCTCCCAGATCGATCCCTCCGCCATCTCGCTGTCCCCGCACAGCACCCACACCCGGTAGGGCAGCTGCTCGAGCCGCTTGCCGGCGAGCGCGACGCCGACACCGATCGGCAGGCCCTGGCCGAGCGAGCCGGTCGCCACGTCCACCCACGGCAACACCGGCGTGGGATGGCCTTCGAAGCGGCTCCCGAACCTGCGGAACGTCAGCAGTTCCTCGTCGGTGATCGCGCCGGCGGCCTTGAGGAGGCTGTAGTAGAGGGGCGAGGCGTGTCCCTTGGAGAAGATCAGATGGTCGTTGCGGGGATCCTCCGGACGCCCGAAGTCGTAGTGCAGGTGATTCGCGAGCAGCACGGACATCAGGTCGGCGGCGGACATCGACGACGTCGGATGGCCCGAGCCGGCGGCGTCGCTGGCCCTGATCGAATCGACGCGAAGCTGCTGTCCGAGCTCGCGCCAGAAGGCGGCATCGTTCATGTGGCGATCGTACCCTTGATCGGCGTCATCGAACATCGCGGGACCCTCTAGGAGCGCTTGTCGCGCTGCCCGGCGGCGATGTCGGCCGCGATCCGCTCACTGCCGAGCAACCGGCTGACCGCCGAGGCGATCATCGGGGCGGCCCCGCCGATCGTCGCTCCGACTCGCATCGAGAGGGGCGCGACCACGACCTCGGCTCGGTTTCCGTCGATCGCGGAGATAACCGCCCGTGCCACCTGCTCGGGCGAGCGCGTGCCCACGCCGGGCGGCAGCGTGGCGCGGGAATCGGCGAACATCCCTGCCTCGCGGATGAAGCCGGGTAGGACCACCGAGACGCCGACGCCCCGGGGCCGCAGGTCCTCGCGCAGCCCGAGCGCGAATCCCCGCAGCCCGAACTTCGTCGCCGAGTAGACCGAGGACGCGGGCGAGGCGGTCTTGCCCGACAGCGAGGAGATGAACGTGAGATGGCCGCGGCGACGCTCCACCATTCCGGGCGCGAGTGCCCGCGCGAGCGCCATCGGGGCGCGGAGGTTGACTTCGAGCATGCGGTCGATCTCGGCCTGCGTCAGGTCGAGCAGCAGGCCCGACGCCGGCAGAGCGGCGTTCGCGATCAGCACGTCGACCCTGCCGGCTTTGTCGATCAGCCGCTCGAGATCCGCCTGGAGCGCGAGGTCGCACGCGACCACGCGCGCCCCGAGGTCGGCCGCCAGCGGCTCGAGCACCTCGGTCCGCCGTGCGGTCAGGATCAGATCGGCGGTCCGCGGCGCGATCGCCCGCGCGATCGCATGGCCGACCCCGCCACTGGCGCCGGTGAGGAGTACGTTCCCGCTCAGCCGGCTCATCAAGCCCGCGGAAACACGGCCACCGTCGCCGTGAAGCCGTGCAGGAAGCTCCGTCCTCCGACAGGCCCGATCTCCCCGGCCGCGAAGAACCCGGCGGCCGGCGCGCCTCCGAGCTCGCGCTCGATCGCCTCGGCGTCATGGTCGGCGATGCCGAACATCGAGCTGCCGCGGCCGTTACAGGAGAACACGAGCGCGCCGGCGGGGCGCTCGCCGGCGAGAGCCTCGATCCGGAGCCTCAGTGCCTGGCGCAGGTCCTCGTCGGCCGAGCGCGCATCGCGGGCATGGAGCCGCACGACCTGCCCCGCCGTGACCTGCGTGCCGACGACGAGCGCCCCGGTCTCGGAGTCGGCTCCGAGCACGCCGCGGACGAGGAAATCGCCCTGCTCGTACTCGGGCTTGCCGCCGTCGATGACGACTCCGATCAGCAGTCCGCCCGCGACCAGGCCGCGCTCGCGAGGCGCGAGCTCGGAGATGATCTGTTCGACGGTCTGGAGGGCGGGCCGCCCGGCGAGCTCGTGGATGACGTTCCCTTCGGCCGCGGTGATCGTGACCTCCCGGCCGAGCGGGGCGGCGCCCTGCGAGACACACGGGAGCATCTCGACGCCGTGCATGGTGACGCCGACCGCCCCGCTGTCGTACACACGGTCCCCGAGGAACAGGGCTCCGTCGCCGCCGGCGGTGCGACCGCTTGCGAGCCCGCCGAGTACGGGGACCGCAGGCGCGTGCTCGGCGAGCATCTCGAGCACGGCATCGGTGGGGAACGAATAGGGGTCCGAGAGCATCAGCATCCCGCTCGACCCGTCGAGCTCGGGCAGGCCGACGACTCTGTGCTCGAGCTCCTCCTCCTCGATCGTGGCGTGGAAGCCGGACACACCGCCGTCGCCGTCGAACGCGGCCGCCCACACCGCCAGCGCCGTGCCCGACTCGAGCTCGCGTCCGGAGCACAGCACCCCGCCGGCTCCGCAGCCGACCAGCGCGTCCGGGGCGAGAACCGCGTGCACGCCCTCGAGCGTGGCCTCGGGTGCGACCAGATGCGATCCGCTGGCAAACACCACCGCGAGATCGGCGGGAGCGCCGCCGAGCCCCGACGCCGCTGACTGCGCTGCGACCGTCCCGGCCTCGAGCGGGTCCCGCTCGGTCGAGATGCCAGTACCAATCCTGATCGCTCCACGATACTCCGGCGGATGCCGCTCGCGAAGGTGATCGCCCTGTTCGGCCCGACCGGCATCGGCAAGACCGACGTCGCGATCGAGCTGGCCGTGCGTCTGCACGAGCTCGGCGAGCGGCCGGTGGCGGTATCGGCCGACGCGCTCCAGGTCTACCAGGGGCTCGAGACGCTGACCGGAGCCGCCACTCCGGCAGAGCGCGCGCAGCTCGAGCACCGGCTGATCTCGTTCCTGCCCGTCGACGCCGGCTTCAGCGCCGGCCAGTACGCCGAGCTTGCGCATGCCGAGATCGACGCGCTGCTCGACGACGGGGCGCGGCCGATCGTGGTCGGCGGGACCGGTTTGTACCTGCGCGCCGCGCTGGCCGACCTCCGCCTTCGCCCGCCGCCGCCTGAGGGGGCACGCGAGTACTGGGTCGCCGAGCTCGAACGCCGCGGGGCTCCGGCGCTGCACGGCATCCTGCGCGAGCGCGCGCCGTGGGCCGCCGCCGAGATCGATCCGGCCGACCGCCAGCGGATCGTTCGCGCGCTCGAGCTGCTCGACGGCGGCGAGCTCGAGCGCCACGCTGAGGACTCCGAACTGTGGACGAGCGATGTGCGCCACAGCACGTTGCTGGTCGGGCTCGTGCTGGAGCGCCGGCAGCTCTACGAGAAGATCGACGCACGTGTCGACGGGATGGTCGCCGCGGGCGCGCTGGCCGAGGTGCGCCGCGCCTACGCCGCGGGAGCCTCGGCGACCGCACGCAAGGCGCTCGGCTTCGAGGAGCTCCTGACCGGGGACGTCGAGTCGATGAAGCGCCGAACCCGGAACTACGCGCGCCGGCAGCTGACCTGGATGCGGAAGCTCGCCGACGTGCACACCGTCGACACGACCGGCCGCGCCCCTGCGGGCACGGCCGGCGAGGTGCTCGCGCTGTGGCTCTCGTGCTGAACAAGGCGCCGCCGTCAGGGGCCGCCGACCGGCGAAACCAACGCGCCGCCGTCAGGCGCAGCCGACCGTCGCAATGTCACGGAACTCGCGGTTGGCGCAAAGTCTTCTTCTGAGATGCCACTCGGCGCCTCTCGAACCGACGGTGAGCTGCTGGCCTCAGTCGTGGCCGGGGACGGAGCGGCGTTCGCGACGTTCTACCGGCGCCACCTCCCGACGGTGGTCGGCTTCCTGCTGCGGGAGACCGGCGATCGCGAGGCGACCGCCGACCTCACCGCCGAGGTGTTCGCGGCGATCTTCCTGGTCGCGCGGCGCTTCCGCCCGCGCGGTGCCGGCTCGGCGCGGCCGTGGGTGCTCGGCATCGCCCGCAACAAGCTGCTCGAGAGTCGCCGCCGCGGCCGGGTCGAGGACCGCGCGCGCCGGCGGCTGGCGTTCGAGCCCGAGGTGCTCGACGACGACGATCTCGCCCGCGTCGACGAGCTCGCCGCCGCGCCCGAGCACGGAGTCCTGGAGCTGGTCGAGCAACTGCCCAGGCGCCAGCGCGATGCCGTTCGGTCCCGGGTGCTCGAGGAGCGCGATTACGCGGACATCGCCCGAACGCTGAACTGCTCGGAGCTGGTGGCCCGCCAGCGCGTCAGTCGTGGCCTCTCCCGGCTGAGAGATCAAATGACGGAGCGTGAGAAGTGAGCGACTATTTCGACCGGGTCGAGCGCCAGATCGTGCGCAATGTCGAGGCGGGCCCGCCACGCTCGTCGCGGCTGCAGTCCGCATTCGGATACTTCGCGTTGGCGGCCGCGGCGGCGGTCGTGATCGTGGTGGCCGGCGTCTTCCTGCTCACGCGCGGCCCGGGCCAGGCCAGCCGCACCGGCGCGCCCTCCCACAGCCACACCGCAACCGTCACCTTCACGGCGTCGACGATCGATCCGCGGGCTTCGCTTGGCCCGGCGATCGACCGGTCGATCCGGATCCTGCGGGCGCGCCTCGGTGGTGTCTTTCCCGGCGTCGGGGTGTCGCGCGCCGGGGACGACATCGTCGTCACCGCGCCGAACGCGAACGCCGGTGCACGCGCCAAGATCCTCGCCCTTGTCGGCACGACGGCACAGCTGGCGTTCTACGACTGGGAGGCGAACGTCCTGACGCCGAACGGCAAGACGGTCGCCAGCCAGCTACAGACCCAGAATCCGACCGCCACCGAGATCAGCCAGGGGGCGAACGCGGCCCCGGGTAATCCCGGTGCGGGGAGCATGAACCTCTACGACGCGGTCAAGCTCGCCTCGAAGCAGCCGGAGAGCTCGAGCCCCGCCAACTCGCGCGTCGGCCCGCAGTACTACATGTTCGGTGCGCCCGGCAGTGCCGCGTGTGCGGCGGCGGCGAAGGCCAACGGCACGGTGCCCGCGGCCGGACAGCACTGCCTGCTGTCCGGGCCCGCCGACAACAAGCCGGGCCTGCTTGTGGGGTTGCCGGCGGGCGTCAACCCTTCCCAAGGCCAGATCCTGACCGTCCGTCGCGGAACCGCCGTGCTCCAGGCGATTCCGCCGGACTTCGCCAAGCCGACGCCGCTCGGCGATCCGAGCGCGCAGTTCTTCGTGCTCAAGGACAACGTCGCGCTGCGCGGCAGCGACATCACGAACCCGCAGCAGAGCACGGATCCCAACTCCGGCCAGGCCGATGTCACGTTCGGATTCACCAGTAAGGGTCAGCGCGAGTTTCAGGAGGTCACGGCGGACGTCGCCCACCGGGGGGATCTCGTCAGCGGGCTCGGGCAGACGCTCAACCAGCACTTCGCGGTCGCGCTCGACAGCCAGCTGATCACGGTCCCGTTCATCGACTTCAAGCAGTACCCGGATGGGATCCGCGCCGACAATGGGGCGGACATCAGCGGGAGCTTCACGATCACCTCGGCTCAGGACCTCGCGAGCCAGCTGCACCTGAGCGCGCTCCCCGTCCGCCTCACGGCAACGGGGTGAGCGGATACATCACGACGACCGCGGCCAACACCGTCGCCATCCATGCGAGGCACAGGATCCGGCCCGGCCCGATCTGCCGGATCAGGTCGGCGACCGCGAGGTAGACCCCCGGCATCACGATCACCATGTAGTAGAGGTAGCTCGTCCGGCTCTCGAGCAGGCTGAGCAGCACGAACGGTACGTACGTCCCGAGGAACCACGCCAGGCCGACGAGCCCCACCTCGTCGCGCGGCCTGAACCGGCGCCCGGTCGCGCTGATCGCGGCGAACAGCATCGCGGGGATCAGGAGCAGGAGGATCGGGGGGCTGATCATCCCCAGGAAGTGGACCGCCGGCCCGATCTGGTTCAGCTGTGGGGTCGGGTGCGCGGGGTTGATCCGCAGATACGTGATCGGCTTGACGTCGACCAGCCAGTCCCACGGGTAGGACGCGATTCCCTGCGGCCCGTGCGGGCTCGTCTGATGGGAGGCGTACGTGAGGATGCGCCACACCTCGCCGAACGGGAGCCCTGACACCAGCTTGCCCGTCTGCGGGTCGTACGGCGGAACGATCTGCTCGAGTGCCCATAGCAGCGCGATGAACATGGCCGCCGACGCCACCGCGCACGACGCCAGCCGTCGCAGCGCCGCCGCTGCCCCGCCGCGCCGGCGCAGCCATCGCAGCACCTCGAGCACGACCAGCACGAGCAGCACGTATGGCGCCACCTCCTTGGCGCACGCACCGAAGCCGACGATCGCCCCCGCCAGGATCGGCCGGCCGCGCAGGTACAGCGCCGCCGCCCAGATCATCGCGGCGGTCGCGTAGATGTCGAGCGTCGCGATCCGGCCGTGGACCAGCAGCAGGTTGTCGGCGGCCATCAGCGCGGCGGCCCCGAGCCCTAGCCACGGCCCGCCGCCCGCGGCTCGCACGAGCGCGAACATGCCGAGAATCGCCACCGTTCCGATCAGCACGCTGGGCAGGCGCCACGCGATCGGCCCGTCCCCGAACAGCTCGATCCCGCCGGCGATGATCAGCTTCGCCAGCGGCGGGTGCTCGGAGTTCGGGTCGGTCCCGAGCGGCGAGTTCGCGTACGGGGCGCCGGTCGGCGGTTGGATCCGGTCGATCACCCGCGCGGCGTTGACGTAGTAGTCCTCATCGAAGATCAGGGTGTGGTCGGTGGAACCGCCGCATGGCGCGCGGCACGGCTCGGCGATCCACGCCAGGCGGGCGGCGGTCGACACCACCAGCAAGGCGGCGAGCAGCCACAGCGGCAGCGACGGCCGGCGCCGGGCCCAGACTTGCACCCGCTTCACCATTGCGCGCGCGACGGTACAGATAGATGGACATGGTTGGCGGCGCCTTGGTCGGTGGGTCGGCGGCGCCTGACGGCGGCGCCTTAGACTGGCGCCCCGTGGAGTTCGAGAAGTGGCATGCGCTCGGTAACGACTACGTGATCGTCGAGGCGGCGGAGCTGCCGTTCGAGCTGACCGCGGCGCGGATCCAGGCGATCTGCGCCTCGCACACCGGCGTGTCCGCCGACGGGATCCTGCTCCTGTCCGAGCCCGAGCAATCCGGCTACGTCGCCCGTCTGCGGATTTTCAACCCGGACGGATCGGAGGCTGAGCTGTCGGGGAACGGGGCCCGCGAGGCGGTCATGTACCTGCGCCGCCACCAGTGGACCGATGCCGACTCGTTCGCGATCGAGACCGCCGCCGGCGCGATCCGGCCGCAGATCACCTCGGACAGCGAGTGCACGGTCGACATGGGCCGCGCCCACGTCCGGAGCGCCGGCTATCCGTCCGGCCACGACGACGGCCGGGGAGAACTCGTGGCCGGCGGGCGGTCGTGGCGGTTTCAGCACGTCCAGGTCGGCAATCCACAATGCGCGATCCGCATTCAGGACGAGGACGAGCTCGAATCGCTCGATCTGCAGGCTGTTGGACCCGAGATCGAGCACCACGAGCTGTTCCCCAACCGCACCAACGTGTCGTGGTTCGCCGAGCTGGATGGCGGGGGGTCCCGAATCAAAGCGCGGATCTTCGAGCGCGGCGCGGGGGAGACCTCGGCCAGCGGCACCGGCGCGACCGGGGCCGCCGTGGCCTACGTCCTCGACGGCGGCCGCTCGCCGGTCACGGTCGTGCTCGACGGCGGCGAGCTCGAGGTCGAGGTCTCCGCTGACCTCGGGATCAGGCTGACCGGGTGGGCGGTGCCGGTGTACCGCGGCACGCTCGCCGAAACCTTCATCGAGGAGCTGCATGCGACGAAGTAGCCGCCTGGACCGGATCCCCCCGTACATGTTCGCCGAGCTCGAGCGCAAGGTCCGCCTCAAGCGTGCGGTCGGGGTCGACGTGATCAGCCTCGGGATCGGCGATCCCGACACGCCGACGTTCCCGCCGATCGTGGCCGCCGCGCAGCGGGCCGTCGCCGATCCGAGCACGCACCAGTACCCGAGCAACCGCGGGCGCCAGGAGTTCCGCGAGGCGGTGGCCGCGTTCTACTCCAGGCGGTTCGAGGTCGAGCTCGACCCCGAGACCGAGGTGATGCCGGCGATCGGCGCCAAGGAATGCATCTTCAACCTGAACCTGGCGTTCCTCGACGACGGGGACGTGGCGCTCGCCTCCGACCCGGGCTATCCCGTCTACACCGGCGGCCCGCTGCTCACCGGTGGCGAGCCGGTGCTGCTGCCGCTGCTGCCCGCGCGCGGCTTCGCCCCCGACCTCGAGGCGGTGCCCTCACGAGCAAGAGAGCGAGCGCGGCTGATGTTCCTCAACTACCCGAACAACCCGACCGGGGCGACCGTCCCCGACGGCCTGTTCGAGGACGTCGTCGAGTTCGCCCGGCGCCACGAGATCCTCGCCGTGCACGACAACGCCTACAGCGAGACGACCTTCGATGGGTACGTGGCCCCATCGTTCCTGCAGACGCCGGGCGCCAAGGAGGTCGGGGTCGAGGTGTTCTCGCTGTCGAAGGGCTACAACATGACCGGCTGGCGCTGCGCGGCGATCGTCGGGAACGCCGAGGCGATCGATGCCTACTGGCACCTCAAGTCGAACATCGACTCAGGCAACTTCGAGGCGGTCCAGCTCGCCGGCGCGGCCGCCCTCGCCCCCGAGGTGGACGCCGACAAGCACAGGATGAACGCCGTCTACCAGCGCCGGCGCGATCTGGTATGCGACGCGCTCGCCCAGGCGGGTGTCGAGGTCACGCCGCCGAAGGGCACGATCTACATCTGGGCGCCGATCCCGGAGGGCTTCGAATCGTCCGCCGCGTACTGCGAGCACGTGCTCGAGCAGGCGGCGGTGGTGATCTCGCCCGGCGGCGCCTACGGCCCGAGCGGCGAGGGCTACTTCAGGATCTCGCTCACGACCCCGGACGAGCGGCTGCTCGAGGCCGTAGAGCGGATCCGCCGGCTGTAACACGTCTTTAAGACGCCGTCGACCCAGATCGCGTCCCGCCGCCGGCTAAAGGGTTAAGGTGGTGCGACCGAACTACCATCAGCTTTAGTGCAGAACCGCCAACCCAGTAGCCAGGGACCGGCAACGAACGGACAGCGGCCTCGCGGCCGCGCTCGCCAGCGCGCGTTCCTCGTGGCGGTCGTCTCGCACGGCGGTGAGGAGCAGCTCGCCGAACTCCGCGAGCTGCTCAAGACCGCCGGGGTCGCCGGCGTCGGGGAGCTCGTGCAGCGGCGCGATCACCCGCACCCCAACACCTACCTCGGCCCCGGCAAGATCGACGAGCTGAAGGCCGAGCTCGCCTCCTCAGACGCGAACCTCGTCGCCGTCGACGACGAGCTGTCCCCGCGCCAGGAGCGCAACCTCGAAGCGGCGCTCGGGCTGCCGGTGATCGACCGGACCGCGATCATCCTCGACATCTTCGCTTCGCACGCCCACACCGCGGAGGGCAAGCTCCAGGTCGAGCTGGCCCAGCTCGAGTACAACCTCGCCCGGATGCGCGGGCTGTGGTCGCACCTCGAGCGGCTCGGTGCCGGACGAATCGACGGCGGGATCGGCACCCGCGGCCCCGGCGAGACTCAGATCGAAACCGACCGCCGGCTCGCGCGCGACCGGATCTCGGCGCTCAAGCGCAAGCTCGGCCACGTTCGCTCGAGCCGCTCGGTGATGCGCGCCGAGCGCGAGCGCACGCAGCTGCCCTCGGTCGCGCTCGCCGGCTACACCAACGCCGGAAAGTCGACGCTGCTGAATGCGCTGACGGGATCCAGCGTCGGCGTCCGCGACAGCCTGTTCCACACACTCGACCCGACCACGCGACTGCTGCGCACCGGCGGCCGCGACTACCTCGTGACCGACACCGTCGGCTTCATCCGCAAACTTCCCCACCAGCTCGTCGAGGCGTTCGGCGCGACGCTCGAGGAGACGCGGCTGGCCGACCTGATCCTGCACGTGGTCGACGCCTCGGTCCCCGAGGAGGAGCTCGTGGCGATGACGCGCGCCGTCCAGGACGTGCTGCTCGAGATCGGGGCGGACGCCGTGCCGCAGATCCTCGTGCTCGCCAAGGCCGACCGGATCGACGACGAGCGGCGTGCAGAGCTCGAGCGGCGGCATCCCGACGCGGTGCTGATCTCGGCGCTGACCGGCGAGGGGCTCGATTCGATCCAGCAGCGCATCGAGGAGGAGTTCGCGCGCGTCCTCCAGGATGTCGAGCTGCTGATTCCCTACGACGCCGGTGCACGGCTCGCAGAGCTCCACGCGGTCGCCGGCGATCTCGAGCGCGAGGACACGCCCGACGGCGTGCGCGTGCTGGCCCGGCTCCCCGCGGCCGTCGCCTCGCGTTACCAGGGCTTCGCGCTCAGCCGCCCGTACGCATGACGCTGAGGGTGCGGCGGCTCGACCCCCGCGCGCTGCTCCCGACCCGCGCCTATCCCGGCGACGCCGGTCTCGACCTGTATGCGCTCGAGGACGGCGAGCTCGCACCGGGCGAGCGGGCCTCGGTCCGGACCGGCATCGCTGTCGAGATCCCCGAAGGCCAGGCCGGTCTGGTGCTGCCACGCTCGGGGCTCGCGGCCCGGCACGGGATCGCGCTCGTGAACGCGCCCGGTCTGATCGACGCCGGCTACCGGGGTGAGGTCCGCGTGCTGTTGCTCAACACCGACCCGACCGCTCGGTTCGCGATCTCGGCCGGCGAGCGGATCGCCCAGCTCGTGCTGGTCCGGATCGAGACGCCCGAGGTGGTCGAGGTCGACGAGCTCGCGGTCTCGC
>Ga0335078_10001338_pt1 | contig 37462 bp, 33 predicted proteins | sample Lox_Sample_32_FD_206711 | JGI IMG/M metagenome (GOLD analysis project Ga0335078, IMG submission 206711) | Soil microbial communities from Loxahatchee National Wildlife Refuge, Florida, United States - Lox_Sample_3.2 | ecosystem: Environmental > Terrestrial > Soil > Wetlands | place: USA... | reverse complement strand
TCATCCGCTCCATTTCTTGGGCGGGCACCGCTCGGCTCTGTGTCTCCACCTCGCCAGCTTCGGCCGCCCGGCTTGGACCGGACAACTAACATGCTAATTCCACCGGACAACTAACGTGCTAGCGACAACGCGCTTGGCAGACGCTTGCGCAGAGCCCTACATCGGCATATGATGATTCGGACCTAAAGCAATCCGACAAGGAGACCTCGATGACACAGACTGAGCTCGTCAAGCTGCTCGCCACGAACTGCGACGTCAGCAACAAGGTAGCCAAGACCATGCTGGAGAGCCTGGCACTCACCGCTGTGAAAGAAGTGAAGAAGACCGGCGTGTTCGCGCTGCCCGGCCTCGGCAAACTGGTTCGCGTGGACCGCAAAGCGCGCATTGGGAGAAATCCCGCGACCGGCGAAACGATCAACATTCCCGCGAAGAAAGTGGTGAAGTTCCGCGTGGCGAAAGCCGTGAAGGATGCGATCGTGCCGGCTAAGGCGAAAAAGGCCGCGAGCTAGATCAGCGCGCAGCGCGTGCGTTCAGCGCGAACGCTGGATTCTTTCCCAGGCTTACGAGGTTCGCCAGAATCCGATAGGCGCCCGGCACGCCGTCCGGCAGTTGACGGTAGAGGGCAAACGCGTCGTAGATGTACGCGCCTTTGCCGTAGCGAGCCAGCAGCAATCCTCCCAGCTGCGGATCCTGGTCGGGATCGTGCGTCTCGACCAGGGGCACGTAATGCGAATCCCAGGTCTGCATGAAGCCGTGCCCGCGCTCTTCCACCCAGCCCGAGAAATCGGACGCAGTGATACGATTCGGCCAAGTGAACACCGGATCGTCGGGCTTGAGCAGACGGACCTGATTCGACTCATCGACGACTTTCTGCGGATTCGGGCCGAGCGTGAAGGGGTACGGTCCGTAGTTCTGGTCAAAATCCTGGAGCTGGTATTGAACGATGAGCACGCCGCCATTCTTAACGTATTCGAGCAGGCGCGCATTGGCTGATTTCAATTCCGGACGCACCGCATAGGCGCGTGTCCCGAGGATGACGGCGTCGTAGCCGGACAGGTTGCCTTGCGCGATGTCGCTCGCGGCGAGGATGCGAACCGAGCGGCCGAGATTCTCGAGTGCGCGCGGGACCTCGTCGCCGGTACCGGGCAGATAGCCGATACGCACGTCGGCGGTTTTGACGTCGACGCCGACGGCGCGATAGACGGCGGGGCGATAGTAGGGATAAGAACGCAGCCCTGAGTAGCCGGTCAGCCGGTAGCCTTCTTCGTAGGTTTTCCCCTGATATTCGGCGGCTGCGGTGATGCGCTGCTCGCCCGCTTCGAGCGCACCGGGCAGCACGGTGAAGGTCATGGTCTGGTCTTCTCCGTCGCGATCCATCGAAAACTGAGCGGACTCCGGAGTCGATCGCCAACCCGCTGGGAGCTTCAGACGCACGGTTCCCTTGGCTGGTCCTTTGACGTTGCTGTGAACTGTGCAGGCGAACTCAAACGATTTCGCGCCCAGTGGAACCGCGCCGGCCGAAGGCGAGACGCCTACCGAGATGGCGGGTGCAACGATGAGTGGCTCGGGCAGTACGCCCTCGCCTTGCACGCGCTGCATGGCTTGCACGACTTCGGAAAGATGCAGCGGCACACCGCGATAGGAAACTGTCGCGTGAGCGGCGAGCGGGTACGGAGCGAGCGGGAGATTGCGATCGCGCGGAACGTTGATATCGTAATACGGCTGCTCGTCGTCGGGCCGCGTGAAATAAGGACGCGTGATGGAAGCGTCGGTGGGCGCTGCGACCGAGAACCGAGCCTGGCCTAGCATGCGGGCCGCCACTGTTTTCGGCAGATCGCCCTGGGAAGCGAACGTCCAGGATTTCCCGTCGGAGGCGGCGAGAGCAAGGGCGTCGACGTTTATTGCATCCGGGCTTGGATTCATCAGCTCGACGCGGACGGTGAAGTTTTGGCCGGGGATCGCGATGGTGAAGGAGGGGCCCGACTGTGGAAACGGTCCTTGGCGCGCCGGTTCGCGATCCGGCGCGACTACGGCGAACAGCGACAGGCCCAGCGAATCGACCAGCGCGCGCTCGAATTGCGTTTCTTTCGCCGAGAGTTCGAACAGCACATCCGATTTTCCGGTATCGGCGATGGAACTGGTGCGTACTCGGTCCATCAGCTCCCGCGCGGCGTGCAGGCCGTCGGAAAGAACCGGCGCGATGGTCTGCGGGTGGTCGGCCTGGAATTGCGTGTTGGCTCGATCGGCGATCTGAGCGAGATTGGCCAGGCCGCTTTTCAGCCAATCCGGCGAATCGCCTTCTTTACCGCCGGCCAGCGACGCGATTCCCTGCACTGAAGCGTCGATGCCGTCGAAGAAGGATTCCTCATGATCGGCCGCGGTCACTCGCGAGCCATAGCGGTGATACGGGCTCCCTTGCGGCGATGGAGGAGGAATGGAAACACCGTTGTTCTGGCTTTTTTGATAGCCGAGGCCGTCCCGGCCGATCTGCAAGTACGTCAATCCAGCGGCGGGCGCGTAGTTGCCCTCCTCGACTTCCAGCGTCGTGGATGGCTTCTCGCTCGACCATGTCTGCTTGATGTAGTCGAAAAAGCGCACGGGCACGTACTTGTCGATCGCGTAATCGTACATGCCCTTGTCAGTGACATCGAAGAATGGCACGCGCGCGTACATCTTGAGAGGCGACCAGGGTCTGAGCCCGGCGCGGATTTGTTCCGGAAATTTCGTCGGATCGCCGGCGGCTAGAAAAGCCTCCTGCGCCATCTGGCCGGAGACCTGGTGCTGGCCGTGGCCGTCACTAGCGGCGCCGACGAAAGTGGCGACGATCACCAGCGGCCGCGTTATTCGAATTACCCGCACCACGTCGGCAAGCACGCGATCGTGTCCCCACTTTTCGAGCGCCTCTTCGCGCGTTTTCGAAAAGCCGTAGTCCACCACCGTGGTCCAATACTGATCCACGCCGTAATACCGATCGGCTTTGAGCAGCTCTTCGGTTCGAACCAGGCCGAGTGCATCGTACATATCAGACGACATGGCGTTCTGGCCGCCCTCGCCGCGGTTTAGGGTGAGGAGCCCCGCGCGCGCTCCCAGGCCACGCGTTTCGTAGGCCAGGACACCGCCGTCTTCGTCGTCAGGATGGGCGGTGATCATCAACACGCTGGCGCGGGTTCGCAAAGCGTGCAGCCAGCGTTCGAGGCCGGCGGCGCCGCGATCAAGATCGATCGGCATGGCGTTGGCGGACGGCGACGACGGAATGCTCTGCTGGGCGCACAGAACGCCGATCGCCAGAACTACCACGACAACGGTGATCTTTATGCCACGCATATCACATTGTTCCCCGAACAGACTGTCTGATGCAAGAATCGGCGCGCAGGTCGCGGGATACTTCACGGGTCACCGGCCGGTTGGCGGGCTATGTGTCGCTTACAATGTGGCAGACGCTGACGATGCAAAAAACACGTTTGGTGGAGCTCGCCGTTGTAGCGATCATTTCCTTGGTCGTGCTCGGCTTTGGCATTCAGGGCGCCGGAATCGCCAGCGGCTACGTCGACCCGATCCTCAAAGCCCGCGCGCAGGACGAAGCGGTTTACGGGCATGCAGCCGCGGTCATGGTTCACACCGGGCGCTGGGTGACACCCGAGTTTTTAGGCCGCTTCATGCTCAACAAGCCGCCGCTTCTGTTTTGGAGCGGCGCAGTGGCGATGCGCGTTCTCGGCGTGAATCAGGTGGCGTTGCGAATCGTTCCAATCTTCGCCGCAGCTTTGTGTTGCGCAGTTGTGTACGCGTGGTTGAGACGGTCCTCATCCATACTTGTGGCGGCATCGGGCGTGCTCCTGTTGCTCGGGAACTCGCTGTTTCATTCCATGGCGCGGAAATTCATGACGGACATTCTTCTCGCGCTGCTCATTACGTCGGCGATGTTCGTCCTGTCGGGCGATCCGGGCCTGACGCGAATCCGCTCGGCCGTCTTTTTCGGTTTGTTGGCGGGAGCTGCGATTCTCACGAAGAGCGCGGCTGGGTTCGTGCCTCTGCTGATCCTGATCGCTTACTGCTTCGTGGTGGGGGCGAAGGACCGCCCGACCGTGCAGCGTGTGCTGATTGTTGTCGCGGCGGCCGTTGCGATCGCCGCGCCGTGGCACGCGTACCAGTTCCTGGTTCACCGCGAGTGGTTCGTAGCCGAATACATCCGCTTTCAGCTTCTCGGCTCGGGGATTAGCGCGCCGTCGCGGTATACCGGCGAATCGAATTTGTCGTTCTACGCTTGGAGACTGATCGCACTGGCGCCATTATTACTGATCTTGTGCGCGAGCGCCGCTGCGTTCTGGAAGCGACATGCGGAAGAAGCGGAGGCTCGGCTAATCGCTGTTTGGTGCGCCGCGGGCTTCCTCTGTCCGCTAGCGTTCGGAACCCGTGTGGCTTACTACTTGTTGCCGCTCGTACCGGCGATGGCCGTCGCAGCCGTGCGATTGTCTCCGTTTTTTCGGGGCCGCTGGGCCGGCACGATTTTCTGCGTTTTGGCGATTGCGTTCGGAGTGAAGACGTCGGAATCCGGCGCGGATTGGGGGTTGGATTACGAGCGGGAATCTGTGCCGTCGGCGGCGGCACTCGATCAGTACGGCCAGCTCCGGCGCGTAAACGAGTTGGTGATCGTGGCACCCGACGATGAGTTTTACTCGGCCGTGCTGGATCTTCCGAAAGTCCGGTACGCGTTTCTAGGAAACGTGGACCCGACCAAAACAACGCAGTTTTTCTACTGGCTCGGGGTCAACGTCTCGCCGAGCGATTTTTGCAACCTGGATGCCCTGACGCCGGAGTATCTGCAACATCTCACGGCTTGGGGCATTCGGGACACGAAGCCAGTGGGAACCATCATCGCCGGCGGTTCCAGCGCTGAGCTTGGCATGCTGGTTCGCTGTAGCGCCGATCGCGATTTTTTCCTCCCGGAGAACCTGCGCGACGCGGCGGTGGAAGCGGGCGGGCTCACGCATAGCGCTACACCGGATCAAAATGGCAGGTTTTTTCTGTTGTCGAAAACATCCGCGAGGCGCGCAGACCACGCGGCTCAGCCCGGCACAATCATCACGGCTCGAATCCCACCGCGTTGACCACCGTTCCCATTTCGCGGGGATCATTCTTCAAATTGCTGACGGCTTTGTCCAGGTTGAAGTTCACGGTGACCAGCCTCGATTGCAGGTCTGAAGCAGGAACGGCGGCTGAGAACGTGTAGACGCCGGGCTCGGTGAAAGTGCGGGTCCCCACCGGCGTCCCGTCGACGTCCGCCTTTAGAGTGATTGCGCCTAAGAGCTGCGTCTGAATTGGAGGCAGGTACAAGCTCAGAACAAGCTTAGCGCCGTTGTGTTCGGAACCCGGAGGTGGTTTGAGCGCGACAGAAAATTTCTTGGCCGCCCAACGCCACTTGTTCATCTCAACGGCGTAAAACCCGGTCAGCAACTGGACGGATTGATCCGGGTCGGCGATGTCGATCGAGCTCACGGCGGAAGGCGCCGCTCCGGGCGCCCCTTGGCGATAGAGATCGAAGGATTCCTCCTCGAACTTTGCGGTCTGCCAAAACGTGTTGCCCTCAAACTGTTGCACCGGCTGGTACCCGAGCAGATGCAGGAGATTCGCCCAATGGGTCTCCTCGCCTTTTTCCTTGTAGCCCACCAGCACCATCTCGCGCCGGGCGGAACGCAGCAGCGAAACCGGATCGTTCGCGGAATTGCGTTTGGACCAATCCCAATACGCGGGGCCGCCCATGTTGAAATCGGAATAAAGGTTCGAAGAAAAATACGGCTGGATCGCGGTGGAAGAATACCCGATCGCGTACAATCCGCCTGAGGGAATGCCCGCGCGTTTTAAGTATTGCGCCGCCGCCAGACTGCCGGAGTATGGCTCGTTCCAATCGTAATACAGCGCCTGCGCTGACCAATACAGTTGGCACGCAATGACCACGCACAGAGCGGCGATCATCGGCTTGGTGATCGACGTTCGAAACGTCGAGATCCAGATGGCGAACAGCCAGGCGAGAAAGAATATGCCGAAGTGCCAGACCTGAGCGTAGACCAGCGTTCCGAAGAGGAGCAGAACGGCGGTCATCGGTACGAAGAACAACCATCCGCCGCCGCGCCAGAGGAACGGGAGCGATATTGCGATCACTGCCAGCGAGCTGATCCAATCGCCAGTGAACGCGGCCGATAAGGTGCCCTTTGCGACCGGCCAGAAGAAATGCAGATTGCCTAACCCGCGATGTTCGGCGAAGGCGACGTCTTGGGCGGGCCACGCGGAAAGAATGAACGCGATCAGCACCAGGAAGTAGACGGTGGCGGCGAGCAGTATCCGGCGCTGCTCACCCCGCGGCCACTCGCGCCATCGCAAGGCCACCGGGCCGCATGCAGCCAGCCAGATGCACGAGGCGATCACGACTCCATGGACGCTGACGCCGGCTATGAGGCAAAGCAGCAGCGTGAACAGGAATGGCCTTTTCGCCGCTTGCTGAAACATCCAGGCAGCCGCGAACATGAGCGGCGCCAGCAGCGCATAACTCCTCGCAATGACCGCGTATTGGAAGCACAAAAAATAAGTGAAGGGCAGCAGCAGCCGGACGAAGAGCGGCAAGGGTGCGTAGCGAATCAAGAGCCACGCGCCCGAAAATGCAAGGATGCCTGAAATCCAGCGATATCCGGAGTACGGGAGTCCCATGTGCATCAGGAAGTGCAGCATCGTCTGCCAAATTCCGGGCGACCCTTCGTAGTGCATCAGGTGCGTCCACAAATTCCACAAGCTGGCATCGCGCGCGAGCAGCCAGGCCTGAGCTTCATCGGCCCAGGGTTCGTGATGCAGAATTGCCACCACTAGCACAAGTGCGTAGATGCCGATGGCGCAAAACGGCCATACATTGATGCGTGTGGTTTCGCTGGAGCGGACCGTCGCCGGCGACACTCCAACCGCGGTAGTACTCATTCGGTCTCCGCTGTCAGGGAATCGTTATCCACGTGGCGTTACACTAAGTTTTGTCGGATCAACGTTCGATTCGGGTAGACGCCGAAAAGATCAGTCCTGTTTCGGCCGAACGAAACCTTTTCAGCGCGAGTGCTCTCTTAGACAGTATACGGTCACTATGACTTCCTTGCGAGCGATCCCCAATTCATGACAGCAGTGATTATAGGAGCAGGGCCGGCGGGCTTGACGGCGGCGCTGGAGCTGTTGCGCAGGACCGGCATTAAGCCGCTGGTTCTAGAGAAGAGCCCCTACCTGGGCGGCATTTGCCGGACCATCAACTACAAAGGCAACCGGATCGACATTGGCGGCCATCGTTTTTTTTCCAAGTCGGACCGCGTGATGGATTGGTGGACGTCGATTCTGCCTTTGGAGAAAACCGGCGAATCGGCGCATCGCTTGGGCTACCAGGGACGGGAGCGCGTACTGAGCGTGAATGGCAAGGGCGCCGACGCGCGTGCGAACGACCTGGTGATGCTGGTGCGGCAGCGAAAGTCCAGGATTTTGTACCTGCGGAAGTTCTTCGACTACCCGCTTTCGCTGAACCTAACCACGCTGCGTCAGCTCGGGCTAATTCGAACTCTGCGCGCGGGCATCAGCTACATGTTTTCCGCCGCGCATCCGGTCCGGCCGGAGCAGACGCTCGAGGATTTTCTAATCAATCGCTTTGGGCGCTATCTGTACCTGACGTTTTTCAAAAGCTATACCGAAAAAGTCTGGGGCGTGCCTTGTGATCAAATTAGCGCCGAGTGGGGCGCGCAGCGGATTAAAGGCGTGTCGCTTCGCAAGGCGCTGGCGCACGGGCTGAAGAAGCTGACTGGGCGCAGCGCGGCGGATCTTCGCCAGAAGGATTCAGAAACTTCGCTGATCGAGAAATTTCTGTATCCGAAGCTGGGACCGGGACAGCTTTGGGAAGAAGTGGCGCGGCGTGTGTGCGCCGAGGGCGGCGAGATCCTGACCGGCTGGACAGTGTGCCGCATTCACACTTCGGGCGATCGCGTAACGGGCGTGACGGCGCGTAGCGATGACGGCAGGATGCGGCATTTCCCAGCGACGTACGTATTTTCGACCATGCCGGTTCGCGAGCTCATTGGCGCTATGGACGCGCCCGTGCCGGAGGAGATCGCCGAAGTTAGCGACGGCCTGGTGTATCGCGATTTCCTGACCGTCGGCCTGCTGCTGAACCGCTTCAAGATGGGCGAGAACGCGGCGGATTCATTCAGCGACAACTGGATTTATGTCCAGGAGCCGGATGTGCTGGCCGGGCGCATGCAGATTTTCAACAATTGGAGCCCGTATCTGGTGAGCGATCCGAAGAAAGTCTGGATCGGTCTTGAATATTTTTGCAACGATACCGACGAGTTGTGGCAGATGCCGGACGAGAAGATAATCGAGCTGGCCGTGAGCGAGGCGGAAAAGATCGGCGTGGCCGCGCGCTCCGACGTGCTGGATGCGACCGTGATCCGTATGGAGAAGGCGTACCCGGCGTATTTCGGGACTTACGACCGCTTTCCCACGATCCGCGAATTCGTCGACCGGTTCGACAATCTGTTTTTAGTCGGCCGAAATGGCATGCACAAGTACAACAATCAGGATCACTCCATGCTGACGGCCATGACCGCGGTGGACAACATCGTCGAGGGGCGGGTGGACAAGGATAATATCTGGTCGGTGAACACGGAGATGGAGTACCACGAGTCGCGGGAGGAGACGCCGGCTGAGGCGAACGTGGCCGCGGCGGGCGCGGGGCGGTAACACCAGACCCACCCCCCTGGGGAGTTCCACCCACGGTACCGTTGCGCATAACCGCCCAGAAGCAGAACAGCTAGTTGTTTCATCGAAAAGCTGGATACGCAAACCACAAGCAGAGACAGGCCATCTTTCGTGATCCGATGATTTGTAACATGGACCGCCGACTGCGACACGAAGTGGGGAGCTCTCCGCATGAAGGCCCAAGTCCTCGAAGCTATCGGCGAGAAGGATCTCACCCAGCCGGCGGCGATTGGCGCAGCTCTGACGGCGAACAACCGGATTAAGTACTACCTGAGTCTCTTGCAGTCCGCCGTCGCGCACGCAGACAATCCTGAACAGCCAGTCAATTCGTTGCAACGCGAGCGTCTGGCCTGCGGGATCGAGAATCGCGCTCTAGACGATCTGGTCGCAAACTCGCGGCGCGAAGGAGCGTGCGGCCACAGGTTGCCTGGTTGTGCGGCGGTGTTGGAACAGATTGCTCAGGACCTTCGCACCATGGCCGCGCCCGTTTTGGGCGACCGCGCCCAGAGTTCGCCCGCTGAGTTCGCCGAACGGACGGATCGCGCGATCGCTGCGTTGTCACATCAGGCAGAGAACACCATCGAAGGCAGTTTCATCGACGAACTGACGCGCTTGGATGGAGCTGATGGCCTGCACCGGCTGGTCATGGACCTCCACAAGGTCTTGAACGACATGCAGGCCGGGTTGGCGGAAGAGCGTCTGGACGGGGCTGCCGTCTATCAGATCGACGACTCCGATCGACCCATCGTGGCGGCTTTCATGGCCGGATTAAACCGGACCGCGCCGCTCAAGTTCAATCACCCCGGCCTGGGCACCACCGCGACGCGCATCGGAGAGCGCCTCGTCATTCAGAACGATCTCGGAACCACGGATGCACATGTCATCGTGATCCATGTCGAAGGCAACGACGTCCGGATCACACACACGGATGTTCACCCGGAGCGCGTGCAGTTCCTGCGCGAGATGCTGAATCGCTACGCCGTGGAATGGGGCGACGCGGAGAACAAACAGGCGGAGTCGCTGGCGTCGGGGCTTCCCTTTCACATGATCATGGGCCGCTTCCGCGCGCAAGATTCCGACGAGCTTCTGGCGTATCTGAATTTGCTCGCCTCGCGTCTGGTGTTCCTGATCGACTGGAATCGCGCGCGGAAGGAATTGCGCGGCTTCTTGCGCGGGAAGGATCGGGTGGCACTTCTCGCGTGGGCCGCGGAAGCGGAAGTCGGGCATCGTGCGTTTCTAGAATTAGGCGGGGCTCAGCTCATCAACCGCGCGATCGAAGATTCGGCGGGCTCCGCGATGCATTTCGGCGACCGCTTGTGCGACGTGCTGGGTCACGCAGCAGCGATGGATTTCCTGCGTTTCGCCCTCCGAGCTGCCATGGAAGCGTTACGCGATCATCAGTCCACCGGCCTGATCCAGGATCGCCTCCGCGCGGAGCTCAGAGCGCACTTCAGTAGCGAAGGCAAGCGGCTTTTGCAGATGGCGAGCGAGCAGGCGGCCATGATTTTTGAGATCGCGACGCTGGTGCGGGACGGGATTCGCGGCATCGAGTGCGGCGACGGCGACGGGATCTACGAGCGGCTGGCCAAACGCGCGCGGGAGTTCGAGCATAGTGCCGATCAGTTGGTGGTCGCCAGCCGCGAGGCCGTGCGGAGACGTCCTGAGTACGGCGCGCTGTTCCGGGTGGTTGAAGCCGCCGACGACGCCGCCGACGAGCTCGAGGAAGTTGCCTTTCTCATGGAACTTCTCGTGCGGTCCGAGCCGAGCCGCGACGTGCTGGAGGGGCTGGGCGCGTTCGCCGACCTGTTGCTGGAGGGCGCCGGCGAGTGGGTCAGAGCGCTAAGCCATGCCTCGCGCGTGGACAAGCCCGGCGGCGCTGGCTCGCAAGATGATATTCGCGATTTCCTCACCTCCGTCGACGCAGTGTTCGCGCTGGAGCATCGCGCCGACGATGCTGAGCGGGCCTTGGTTTATTGCGCAGTACAAAAAGCCAGCGATTTCCGGCAGCTTCACATTTATTCCAACATGGCGAACAGCTTTGAGGAAGCCTCGGACGCCCTGAAATGGGCGGCCTTGATCACGCGCGACTATCTGCTCGGCAACGTGTTGGGAGCTTGAAGGTGCCGCCGTGAGTCCGGTTTTGTATAGCATTCTTCCACGCGCGGGGCTGCCGACGTGCAGCGCGAGAGAGGTCGGAAACAAAGCGTGGAACTTGATGCGGATGATCGCGGCGGGCTTGCCGGTTCCCGCCGGTTTCGTGTTGCCGGCGGCCTGGTGCGAGCGGGTTGTGGCGGAAGCGGACGGCGCGGAAATCACGCAGGCGTTGTTGTCGGGAATCAAAACACTGGAAGCTGCGACGGGTCTCGGGTTCGGCTCGCTCAGGCGTCCGCTGCTGGTTTCGGTACGCTCGGGCGCGGCCATTTCGATGCCCGGGATGATGGAAACGGTTCTAAATGTCGGGATCAGTGCCGAAATCGTGCAGGGGCTAATCGGGCACACAGGGAATCCGCGCCTCGCGTGGGATTGCTATCGGCGGCTGGTGCAAAGTTATGCGGAAGTGGTAGCGCAGTTACCGCGCGCGCCGTTCGACGAGTTAGTAAGTCGCGCATTGTCGACGTGTGGAGTAGAGAGGGAGAGCGAACTCGACTACGCTACGCTGCGCAAGTTGACCGGTGATCTGCTCAGCCGCTTTCACGAGTTGGTCGGTGTTCCGTTTCCGGAAGATCCACGCGAGCAATTGAGGCAAGCGGCGCTAGCTGTTTTCCGATCGTGGAGTGCGTCCAAGGCAGTCGCGTACCGCAATGCTAATGGCATCGACCACTGCGGCGGAACCGCGGCGACCATTCAATCCATGGTGTTCGGAAACGCTGCCGGAGCCTCGGGTGCGGGCGTCGCGTTCACTCGGAATCCGGCGACGGGCGAGGCCGAGTTGTACCTGGATTTTCTATTCAACGCGCAAGGCGAGGACGTAGTTGCCGGCCGGCAAGTGGCACATGGCGACGAACGCTTGCGGCGGATGCTGCCCGCGGTGTGGACGCAGATCGAAGACTCTAGTCGCGCGCTCGAGGCGCTCTTTCACGACGCGCAGGATTTTGAATTCACACTCGAATCCGGCACGTTGTACCTGCTCCAGTCGCGCGCGGCCAAGCGGACGCCTTGGGCCGCGCTGCGCATCGCGGTGGACCAAGTGGATGAGGGATTGATCAGCCCGTGCGAGGCTTTGTCGCGACTGGATGGAGTCGACCTGGCTGCGATCGTCCGGACGCGTTTGTCCGGTTCGGCGGTTGAACCTTTGGCGCGCGCGCAGGTGGCGAGCATCGGCGTCGCGAGTGGCGCCATCGCTCTCGATTCGGAAGCGGCGATTCGAATGGACGGGGCCGGAACGCCGGTGATTCTGGTTCGGCGCGACACTGAAACATCGGATATCGCCGGCATGATCCGTGCGCGCGGGATTCTCACGCGAACGGGCGGCCGGACGTCGCACGCCGCGGTAGTCGCGAGACAGCTCGGCAAGGTGTGCCTGGTGGCGTGCCCGGATCTGGAGATCGATCTCAGCGCGCGTTCATGCCGGATCGGCCAGCGAACGACGCAGGAGGGTGATCTTATATCGCTCGACGGCAACGACGGCGGCATTTATGGCGGCCAGCTCGAGGTGATCGCCGAGCGGCCGGATCGGGAGTTGGCACGGATCGCGAGTTGGCGAGAGGCTGGCTGCTGAGCACTGTTCCGATTGGTGCTGGAGGAGAGGGTCGAACTCTCATGACCAGTGAAGGCCGCGGGATTTTGAGTCCCGTGCGTCTGCCAGTTCCGCCACTCCAGCGCCGGGGCAAGCTCGGACGATTTCGAGTATAGCAATCCCTCCGTCGCGATGGCATGCTAAATCGCCGCAAGCGACGCTGCGCTTGTGGGTGCTAGGCTTGCTCGGGAGGATCTTCCATTGAAAAAAACGTTCGTTGTGCTTTCGCTTTCCGCGCTCGCCTCGATGACCGCGTTTGCAGCGGAGTACACCGGCTATCTTTCTGACGAAAAGTGCGCGATGTCCGGCGCCAAGGCAAAGACCGCCGCAGAATGGATCAAGCCGGCTGCGTTCGAAAACTGCGTGAAGTCGTGCGTGAAGAGCGGCGAGGCGGTGGTCTTCGTCACCGAAGACAACAAGATCCTCAAGATCGACGCCGCGTCCATGGACAAAGTGATGCCTGCGATCGGCCACAAGGTGAAGATCAACGGAAAGATCGACGGCGGCAAGGTGACCGTCGAGTCCATTTCCACGCTCGGGATGTAACTGCTGGGCCTTAGCTGAGTTCGCGCACGATTTCGCACGCGCGATCGTACAGCATTCCCGTCTCATTACTACAACCGAGGAAGCGCATACCGCGCTCACGCCAGAATTTCGCCTGCGGGATGGACCGCGTCTGAGTGCCGGGCGTGATGCCGCGCGCGACGCAGCTATCGCGGATCTGCTCCATCGCTTCCACCATTTTGGCGTGCTGAAAATCGCCAGGAACCCCGAGCGAGATTGACAAATCGGCCGGCCCTACCATCACGACATCGACGCCCGGCACCGCCAGCAGCTCGTTGCGCGCTTCCAGGGCACGCTTGGTCTCGATCTGAAGCACCACCATGGTGTTGGTGTTGCGATGCTCGATGATCTCGGGGATACCGACCTTTTCGTGATCCACTTGCAGGCCGGTCAACCCGAAGCCGCGCACGCCGAGCGGCGGAAATTTCGTCCAGCTAATCGCTTTCTCCAGAATCTCGGGCGATTCCACGCGCGGGAACATGATCCCCTGCGCGCCGGCATCCAGCGCGCGCGTCACCAGCGAATACTGCAGCTCGCCCACACGCACCACGGGACAGAACCCGTTGAACGCCGAGATCCGGCACAGATCCTGGATGGTCTCGAGATCGAAGCCGCCATGCTCAGTATCGACGAAGGCCCAATGAAAGCCCGCATCGCGCAAAATTCGAACTACGTCTTGAGAGCGCAGTTGGCCGAAGCCGCAGCCGAGCTGCACTTTGCCTTCGGCGAGCGCTTGTTTCACGGTATTTGGTTTCATGAATTAGAAATCAGATCGCCAGCACCTTGTGATCCGGGCATTCCAGATTCACGTTGTCGTACAACGTGTCGATCAGCTCCAGACCGTGCTTGGCGATGAATGGAAGAATCGAGTAGAAGCGCTCCTGAAGATGTTTTTCAGGATAGATGAGGCCGGTCATGTAACTGGCATCGTCGGCCGCACGTTGGTTGCGGCGCAGCGTTTCGCGCGCGGTTTTGCGCTCGATCTTTGAAAGCTGGTAAAGCATTTTCTCGCGCGCCTTGCCGGCGGCTTGGGCCAGCGTTGTGTCGAAAGCCACCAGATCGTCGCGCATTTGGTCGAGCGCCTTCGCGGCCACGGCGTGTGTGTCCGCGAAGCGGCGATCCAGATCGGCCGGTACCAGCGTGTGCGCGATCTTCTCGCGCAGCGTGTCGTCACCGTGGAAGAAATTAGGAATCGTGAGGCCGTAGCGTTGGAACAGCTTGACCGTGCGAGCGTCCAGCAGCGTGAATCCACTGCGCGCCAGCATCACAGGCATCCGTCCCAACAGATCTTCGTACAGGACTTCCGATTGCGCCATGTAGGCGAGCTCGGCCGGCCCGCCGACGTAGGCGACGGTCGGAACTATGTAGTCCTGCACCACGGGCCGCAGCAGTGCGTTGGGGGAAAGATGTTCAGCGAGATCGGCGAGCTGGGAGGGGGAATATCGGCGATCTTTCGACGTGTAGTCGCCATTCTGCCGCTTCAAAGTGATCCGGCGATCGCCTTCGAGCAGAAACGCGAGCGAAGTTTTCTGCTCCAGATGGACCTGCGCGTGGTATCCGTCTTTCTCGAGCTCGCGATTGCGATCCAGCAATTTCTGCTTCAGGCGGTCGCCGTCGCCCAACGCCTGGCGCAGGATCGGCGCGGCCAGGCGGCGGATGGCCTCATCGAGCGGGTCCAGGAACAGCAGGCCGAATTGCCCGAGCAAACGCTGGAGCAAAGCCTGGAACGCTGCGCCGAAGGTCGCGCCCGAGCCATACGTCTCCCGCACGATTCGAACAACGTCGTCGCCGTAAGGAAAATTTGCGAAGGCTTGACCCAGCTGCTCGAGTGGCGGATCGCAAATTGGAATGGCTCCCACGGGTCGCTCGGAAGGTCCGGCATCGCCGACCTTGAGCTGGACTGGACGGTGGTTGGAATCGAATACGAAGTTATGGCTCACTTCGGCGAAGTCGTGGTCCTCCGTGGCGAGCCAGAAGATCGGGACGGCGGGAATACCGCGCTCGGTCAATCGCGCCGCGAGCCGCGCGGCGGTTAAAGCTTTGTAAATTGTGTAGGCCGGTCCTGAGAACAGGCCGACTTGCTGGCCGGTGACGACGGCGACGGTACCCGGCTGCGCCAATCGATCGAGCACCGCGCTCTCGCCGTTGCGCGCGCGCAGAGCGGCTACCAGCGCCGCCCGTCGGTCGTCGGGATACGAAATCTCGCGCGCCGCAGCCGAAAACGCGTCCGGATCGCCAGGCGCATAACGGTAAAAGCGGGAAACGCGATCGAAATGGTATTGAAAATCGGAGAACAGCCGCGAGGTGTGGGGGATTTCAGTATGTCGTAAACAGGCTGGCTCCATAGAGCATCACCGTCCAAGAGTACCAGATGATTCTACATGTTCCAAGGTCGCGGAATGTTTCAGGATTGTTTGCGAGGCCGCTGCCGTGGTTTTTGGCTAGAATCAATGTTCGGGCCCATTTCACGGGCTTCCCTATGGACGAGCAGGATTTCAAAAAGAAAGCCGACGAGGCCTTGGAAAGTTTATACAAACGGCTCTCGGCGGCCTCGGAAGATGCGGAATTCGAGGCGGATTTCAACGCCGGCGCGCTGACGGTGGAGTTCGACAATGCTCCCGCGAAGTTTGTCGTGAGCCCGAATGCTCCGGTAAGCCAGATCTGGGTATCGGCGCATTCGAAGAGTTACAAACTCGGCTGGGACGATACCGCGGCAACGTTTGTACTTCCTGGCAACAAACAAACGCTCACGGAACTGATTCAGGAAGCGATCGCGCAGCAGCTGGGCGAGGAAGTCTCGCTATAAATGCCGGGCGTCTATATTTCCTACCCGTTTTGTTCGCAGAAGTGTACTTACTGTAATTTTGCGTCAGGAGTTTTACCGAAGGCGCTCGAGGGCGCATACGTCGATGCCCTGGTGCGCGAGATCGGCGGGTACGAGTGGCCCTGGCAGCCAGAAACTGTGTACCTGGGCGGAGGGACGCCGAGTAACATGGCGCTGCGGAGTCTCGAAAAAGTCCTCGCGACGATTCCCGCGCGGCCATGGCGCGAGGCGACCATCGAAGCCGCGCCAGGAGGGATCGCTCGCGAGGTCGCTGAAGGGTGGATAGCGAGCGGGATCACACGCGTGAGCCTAGGTGTCCAGTCTTTCGTCCAGGGCGAGTTGTCGCGTACCGGGCGCAAGCACACCGCTGAGATTGTGGCGGACGAAATTGGGGCGCTGCGCGCGGCGGGCCTCGACAACATCAATGTCGATTTGATTGCGGGCCTCCCGGGTCAGACACGCGAATCGTGGATGGAATCGCTGCACAGGATCGAAAAGCTCGCTCCGCCGCACGTGTCCGTGTACATGCTCGAAGTAGACGAGGACAGCCGCTTGGGCAACGAAATCCTGCTGAACGGGAAACGCTACGGCGCGCCTGAGGTCCCATCCGACGGCTTGATCGCCGAGCTGTACGAAACTGCCGTCGGCGAGCTAGCGCGCATGGGGATCGAGCGTTACGAAATTTCCAATTTCGCGCGGCCCGGCTTCGAATCGCTGCACAACCTGAAATATTGGCGCCTGGAGCCTTATTTGGGCTTCGGCGCCGACGCGCACTCCTTCGATGGCGAGTCGCGCAGCCAGAACGCTGAAAGCGCGCAGGAATACGTGGATCGCGTGGGCAATGGCCGGTCGGCCTGCGTTGAGTCCGTCGCCGCGCGCCGGGACGAAGAACGCTTCTTCGTCGGACTGCGCCTGTCGAAAGGCGTGCAATTACGAACCGATGAAGAGGTGCGATTCCGAAAACCAATTCGCCGATTCGTCTCTGAAGGCCTGCTGGCTCAGGATGGCCGAAATCTGCGGCTAACGGATCGCGGCGTACTTTTTTCGAACGAAGTTTTCGCGGAGTTTATCGAATCATGATCGATTTGCGCAGCGACACCGTCACCAAGCCCACTCCGGCTATGCGCCGGGCGATGGCGGACGCCGAAGTCGGCGACGACGTTTACGCCGAAGACCCAACTGTCAACCTGCTGGAACAGCGAGCCGCCGAGATTATGGGCAAGGAAGCTGGGCTGTTCGTTCCTTCCGGCACCATGGGCAACACAATCGCGGTCAAGATTCACACCCAGCACGGGCAGGAAGTGATCTGCGAATCGCGCGCGCATGTCCTCGATTGGGAACTCGCGATGACCGCGTGGTTTTCCGGATGCCTGGTGCGCAGCGTCCATGCCGAGGACGGCATTTTGCGCTGGGACGCGGTGAGCGCGGTGGTCCGCAAGCCGGGCAAGCATAGCGCGCCCACTGGCTTGATCGAAATTGAGAACACGCATAACATGGCGGGCGGCGTGGTCTATCCCATGGATACGCTAGCCGATCTTGCGGGCCACGCGCGCGACGCCGGTTTGCCGGTCCACATGGATGGGGCGCGGATTTTCAATGCGGCCTGTTTCCTGAATAAGCCCGTGCGGGAGCTGGCGGCGCATGCGGACACGGTGATGTTTTGCCTGTCGAAAGGTCTATGCGCTCCGGTTGGTTCGATGTTGGTAGGCGCCGAAGAGGCCATCGAACGCGGCCGACTGTATCGAAAACGGCTGGGCGGCGCAATGCGGCAGGTGGGTGTCCTGGCGGCAGCCGGGCTGATCGCGCTCGACCAGATGCCGCACCGGCTGGGCGAAGATCATCTCAACGCGCGGTTCCTGGCGGGTGAACTCGCGAGAATACCGGGCGTCCGGCTCGACCCGGCGCGGGTGCAGACCAACATCGTCATTTTTGATATCACGGGCACTGGACTCGGCATTCCTGAGATTACGGCCAGGTTAAGAGAGCGTGGTGTCCGAATGAGCTCCGCTAACTCCAAACAAATGCGCGCCGTCACACACCACGACGTGACGCGCGAAGATTGCGCCACTGCTTCCGCTGCCTTCGCCGATAGCGTCCGTAAAAACTAGCAACCTCGGCCTAACGAGCGCTCTTGCGACCCTGCGGCGCCAGCGTGTAGGTGGATACCATCCGAAGACGGCAGGTGCTGCACAAAGCGAGGTGATCGCGGACTTTGATTACTTGTGTCAGCGTAAGGCCGTGGCCGGTAAGGTACCCGCCAAGCTGATCGTCGGAGACGTGGTCGTTCGCTTTGGAGGAATAGAACGCTTCCTGAATCAGGATGCCCGCCTGGTAGTTGTCGCCGCTGCGGCGGCAATGCCGAATCTTTCCGAAGATCGCGATCTGCTTGGAGAGAACAATCTCGATTTCCGAGCCCTTGAGCAGCGGCACAGCGATTTCTAGACGTAAGCCGGACTTAGATACGTCAACTAATGTGGCTGGGATGCGGTTGCCATCGCCGGGCAAAACACGCACCATCACGGGGTCGTTGCAGGGATACCTGGGTTCACGACGCCGCTCGATGCCAGAAGGCTCCGGCGCTTTCGGCTGCTTGGCGTCCACCCTGAGCTCGACCTTCGAAGCGGACTTGGGGCCGACACTCTTTGGTTCAACCACCATTGGCGTACTAAGAGCTTAGCCGCTCTTATGTAGACTGACATCGGTCCAGGTTTTCAATTACTTTAGAGAACTGCGTGAAATAGCCTACCGGAGCAGTTTGTAGCACGCCTAACATCGTAAGTTCAAAGCAAAGTGAGGGGGTCGACATCGATAACTAACGCCGTCGAACGCCATTTTTTGTCGCGCGCGAACCTCTGGACGTCGCGCAGGACTTCGTTCAACCGCTTCCGATTAGCAGCCTTGAGCAGCAATTGATATCGGAATTCGCTCTTCAGTTTTGGCACTGGCGCCTCGGCGGGACCTAGGACTTTAACTCCTTCGGGGGCGGGATCGAGAAGGCGGCCGAGTTCCGCGCTCATGGCGAGCGCATCCTCTTGCTTTTCGCTGCGCACTAGCACATTTGCCAGGGCGCTGAACGGTGGATATCGCATCAGTTTGCGAAACTGGATTTCCTTTGCATAAAAGCCGACGTAGTTCTGTTCCGAAGCATACCGGATAGCGTAATGCTCCGGATTAATAGTCTGGATGAGAACGATCCCTGGAAGATCGCCACGCCCGGCGCGGCCAGCGGCTTGCGTCAGGAGCTGGAAGGTGCGCTCGGCGGCACGAAAGTCGGGTAGCCCCAGGCCGACATCGGCGGAGACGATTCCGACCAGCGTGACGTTGGGGATGTCGTGGCCTTTCGCAATCATCTGCGTGCCCACCAGGATGTCGAAGTTTCCCTCGCGGAAATTCTGCAGAATGCTTTCGAAGTGGCGTTTGCCGCCGACCGTGTCCCGATCCATGCGCGCGATGCGAGCCTCAGGAAAATCGCGATGCAGCTCTTCCTCCACTTTTTCCGATCCGGTTCCGATGAAGTGGAGATACTCGCTTCCGCACTTCGGGCACACCGATGGGACCTTCTGCGCGTAGTTGCAGTAGTGGCAAAGCATGCGCCGGTCGCGGCGATGGTAGGTCAAGGTGACCGCGCAGTTCACGCATTGAATGCGCTCACCGCAGGACCGGCAGGCGACGAAGCTCGAAAATCCCCGTCGATTTAGCAGCAGCATGGTCTGCTCGCCGCGCTCCAGGCGCTCGGCGATGGTTTCAAGCAGGCGTCTAGAAAAGGTGGCCAGCTTGCGCGTTTCGAGGAACTCCTGACGCATGTCGATCACTTCAACGTCGGGAAGCGGGCGGCGCTCGATGCGCTCCGGCAGTTCGATCCGGCGGTATTTCCCGCGCTCAGCGTTGTAGCGGCTTTCGAGGCTGGGGGTGGCCGATCCCAACACCGCCACCGCGCCGGCCTCTTGCGCGCGTACGATGGCGACATCGCGGCCGTTGTAGCGCGGAATCTCCCCTTGTTTGTAGCTTTGATCGTGTTCTTCGTCGATCACGACGAGTCCGAGATTCCTGACCGGCGCGAAGACACCGGATCGCGTGCCAACTACCACCCTCGCGGCTCCCGTCCGGATGCGGCGCCATTGTTCGGCCCGCTCGGCGTCGTGAAACGCGGAGTGCAGAATGGCGACTTGATCGCCGAACCGGTTCAGGAATTGTCCGGCCACTGCCGGTGTCAAGGCGATCTCGGGGACGAGCAGCAGAGCGCTGCGGCCAAGTGCCAGGCAGGCGTCGATGGACTTCAGATAGACTTCGGTTTTTCCGGACCCTGTCACGCCTTCCAGCAGAAATGTCTGAAAGCTCGCCGCTCTTAGCGCGGCTTCGATTTGCTGATAAGCCTCGAGCTGGTGCGGGTTCAAGGTTCTCAGGGGCACCGCGGGCATTGCGAAGATCCCGGTGGGAGTTTCGGTCTCGAGCAGAATCAGTTTCCGGCGGGCAAGCGATCGAGCGGCCTGGCTGGCGCCTTTCACAGAAGCCTCGAGCTGCTCCAGATTGTGCGTGCCGGGATGCAGTTCGAGAAACGCATGCAGCTCGCGTTCTCGCTTGGTGAGCTTGAGTTCGCCGGGACTCGACGCCAACCACGATGCGCGGAGCCGCGCGGCCGATGCGCGCAGGGGATCGCGATCAGCTTCCAGATCCTCGACACCGATGAGTCCCTTCTTTTCGAGCGCACGAATGACCGGCTGGGCCTTCGGGAGCTTTTTCAACAGATACTGCGCCGAAAGCGGTCGTGTTTCGAGCAAGCGCATCACTTGCAGCGCGGGGTCGTCTTCGGTGGCCGCCAGCATGAGCTGACGCGCAGCATCACGGCCCGAGTCGGTGAGCGAATAGAGCTTGCTCTTGCGGACTTCTCCGGCGAGCGGAATCATTCCACGCAGCACTTCGCCCAGCGGCGCGCAGTAGTAGTTCGCAATCCAGCGGCCGAGCGAGAGCAGCTCGGGCCCGAGGACGGGTTCCTCGTCCACCAGGCGCAGGACTTCCTTCAGCGGTCCTTCCGGCTTGTCGTCGTGGATTCTCACCACAACGCCGGTCAGCTTTCGTGGGCCAAACGGTACAAGCACACGGCAACCAACTGCTACCCGGTGGCGCAGCGTCGCGGGCTGCCAGTAGGTGAAGCTTTGATCGAGCGGCACCGGCAAGCTGACGTCGCAGTACGTCATGGACAAGGGCGGAGCATCCGGAAATGAAGCCAAAACATCGTGAAGCCGAATTGTAGCGCAGGCCCGGCTGGAGGCCGATACCGGCGCGCCGAAAATGGGCTCGACCGCACAATATCAGCAGTCCAGCGTGAGGATTGCCAGCGGATTAAGGTTTGTTCGTTAATACCAATTCTCTCTTTACATTCAGCAGCAAATCTTGCAGAATTGTTCCTAACCAAGTGGTTGCTCCGGCGGGCTTTGAAACGGCACGCGCGCGAACGGCGTCTTTCAATTAGCTGAAGTTAGCGACCGAGTCGTCGATAAGAGAGTCAGGTCGTGAATATGGATATCGTAGGGGACCGAAGGTTCGTTGAAGTACCTGGGGATAAAACGCACGAACTGCCTCCGCTTCTGGTCAACACCACCCCCAAAGTAAAACGGTTGGAGCGCGTGGTGGGGATGGCAAACGATCTCATCGATGCGGAAGGCATGCTAGCGCTGCCTCCCGTCGAGAATCCCGCCTGGGAACCGGATGCCGAGCGGCGCAAGATGGATCTCGCGATCAACCTCTGCGATCAGTATTTGCGCTTTGTCACTGAGTGGCAGTGGGGCGACAGCATTTTGGAATGGATTCGTCAGTGTGAAATCACGTTCGGCACGCGTCTTGAATTGCGCAATCTGCTGCGTCCGGATGTGTGGCCCCACGCAGGCCGCGCCAGCTTCGTTTCGCTGCTAGAAGACAAAGCCGATGCCGGCGACGTGCATTACGAAAACGCGGTCGGCTTACGGCTGACCTTCCGCCAGCCGCCTCCGATCTCCTGCTTCTCGAATCAGTTTTTGTTTTATCTGAACACCAGCGTAGCGACCACGGCATTTCACACCTGGGCACAACTGGCTCCGGCGCCGATGTCCTATCTTCCGCCCGAGCGGTTCACGTTCCACATCATCGACATGTCGTAGGTTCTCGAGCGCGCTAGAATCCGCCGCCGACCGCGCGCGGACGTCGCGCCAGTAGATCGATCTGCTCGGGAGCATCCGGCTCATCTCCGCCCGCGACTCCCAACTCCCGCATCTTTCTGAGCGACGGCAACAGCCGCTGGTCCCAGGATCCGACGGAGCGATTGTAGGACTCCACGGTTTTTTCTAGAAGCCGGCCGGTGTCGGCGTAATGATCGTGAACCTGCTGCACTCGATCATAAAGTTCGGAAGCAACGCGACGAATCTCTTCGGCATTTTCCGCGAGTTGATCCTGCGTCCATCCGTACGCGATGCCGCGCAGTATCGAGATTAGGGTGACCGGCGTGGCGATGACTACTTTGCGCGCGAGCGCATCTTCGATCAAGTCGGGACTGCCTTCGAGAGCGGCGCTGAAAAAATGATCGCCGGGCAGAAAGAGAACCACCAACTCCGGCGCGGGTTGAAATTGCGCCCAATACTGTTTGCCCGCAAGCAGCCGGACATGTTCCGACAATTGCTGGCCGTGGCGATGCAGGGCTGTGCGGCGGGCGGCCTCGTCGCTGGCTGCAACAGCTTCGAGATAGGCCGTCAGCGGAACCTTCGCGTCCACCACTAGCGTGCGTCCTGCTGGGAGCCGCACGATCATGTCGGGGCGAATGCGGCCGGAACCGGTCTCGCGTGTCTCCTGTTCGAGGAAATCGCAGTTCTTGACCATACCCGCCAGCTCGGCAACGCGCCGTAGCGTGATTTCTCCCCATCGGCCGCGCGCTTGCGGCGATCGCAGGGCGGTAGAAAGCGTGCTGGTCTCGCGCGTTAGAGTTTGCAACTGCTCGCCGAAGCTTCCGAATGCTTTTTCGCGAGCGCGTTCGAGTTCGCGGATGTGAATCTCCAGCCGTTCGAGCGATTCGCTCAGCGGCCGGACTGCGCCTTCGATGGCAGTCTGCTTTTGCGAAAGATCGCCGGTGATCTGCGAGCGCGCGGTTTCGAGAGTCGCGCGCGATGCATCCAGAAACGCGCTCTGATTGGATCGCAAAGCGGCATCGGCAAGAGATTGGAAGGTTTGGCCGAGCTGTGCCGCGGCGCTGTCGGCGAATTGTCGAGCGGCTTCGAGGCGGGCCAGCCGGGCGCGCATCCACAGTCCGACGATTACGCCGCCCAGGAGCAAACCGAAAAAAAACGCACTGCCGGTAGCCACGGAATTACTATAGATCATTTTATCGCGGAAATGTTTGCGTGTTCGGGAGCCCGGCTAAGCGACCCAGTTGATCCAGACTGCGCCGATGGCGATGGTCAGCACGGCCAAGGGAGCTCCTACGCGGAAGTACTGCCAAAAGCCTATCCGGACCGTACCACGGGACTGCTCGATGACGATCAGGTTCGCGACCGAGCCGAGAACAGTGAGATTGCCGGCCAGCGTCGAAGCCATCGCCAGCGTCAGCCAGGCGCGGCTGGGATTCGCCACATGCTCGACAAAAGGCCGGAAGATCAGCACCGCTGGAACGTTGCTCACAACGTTCGAAAGAATCGCCGTGAACGCGCTCAGGGGAAAAACATTGTCCAGATGCAGCCCCTGCGCTAGCGTAGTCAGCCAGCCCTCCAGCGACGTGCGTTCGGCGCCGGCCACCACGATGAACAAACCAGCGAACATCGCCAGCAGGCCCCAATCGATGCCGCTGTAGACCTTTTCCGGATCGACGCGGCGCGTGATGAGGAGCACGGCGCCCGCCACGAGCGCGACCTTCGGCACCGGCCAGCCCACGAAGAACATCACGATCATCGCCAGCGCAACTACGATCGCTTTCCACATCAGACCGCGATCCACTTGCACCGTTTTCTTGTGCACTTCAACCTCGGCGGACGAGCCGAACTCACGCCGGTACACCAAGCGGATGAGCGCGATCGTGAGAATCAAACCGAACAGCGCCACAGGCGCGAGCGTCGCGAGAAAATGCCGGTAGCCGATCCCGGAAAAGCTGCCGATCATCATGTTCTGCGGGTTGCCGGTGATGGTGGCGACGCTGCCGATGTTTGAGCCCATGGCCACCGCGAGCAAATACGGAACCGGGTCGCGGTCCAGTGTCCGAGCGATTTCGAGCACCAGCGGCGTCAGCACCAGGCACATAGTGTCGTTGACGAAGAACGCCGAGAAGAGACCTGCCACGCCGACGATCGCAGCCAGGAGAGCGGTCGGGCGGTGCGCGTGTTCCACAACGCGGGCAGCGACCAGTGAAAAGAACCCCGACAAGCGCAGGTTCACCACCACGATCATCATTCCGAACAGGAGAATGATGGTGTCGAAATTGATCGCCCTGGAGGCGTCCTCCACCGAGAGCGCGTTTACACCCACCATGAAGCTGGCACCGATAATGGCGGCGCCGGTACGATCGATCCGGAAGCCCGGCAACCGCCCAATGGCCAACACCAGGTAGGTAATCGCGAAAATTAGAATCGCGGCCAACTCACGAGCATAACCGAACCGCCGCAAACCCAGTGGAAGGCTGGCACAATTGTAGATGTGAGAGCAGGGACGGCCAGTCGTACCGCTCAGGGCGTGGCTCGGCGCCGTGCATTACATCAAATCATGGACCGGCCGCGGATCTTCGAAGATCCGTTGGCGTTGCCGATGATGGGAGACGAGGCGCGCTCGCTCGAAGCCGATCCGGAGCGCTTCAACACCGCCCCGCGCCTGCGCGCTTTTGTCGCTGCGCGGAGCCGCTACTCGGACGACGAACTCGCGATCGCTGTCCATCGCGGTGTCCGCCAGTGCGTGGTGCTCGGCGCGGGCCTTGACACATTCGCCTTTCGGAATCCTTACGCCGCGGCGGGATTGCGCGTATTTGAAGTAGATCATCCGGACACCCAGGCGTGGAAGCGCGAGCGGCTTCAGGCAGCCGACATTGCGATCCCGCCGTCGATGGCGTTCGTGCCAGTGAATTTCGAAGAAGACTCTCTGGCGGACGGCCTGGCCGCAGCGAATTTCGATTCGCGGGAGCCGGCGTTTTTTTCCTGGCTCGGCGTGGTTCCCTATCTGACGTTGGACGCAGCGCGCGCGACGCTCGCCTGGATCGGTGGGCTGCCGGCGGAAAGTGCGGTGGTGTTCGACTATGGACTGGATCCTGCGCTGATGAGTCCCCGGATCAGAGCTGCGTTCGATGTTCTCGCCGAGCGCGTGGCGCGGGCGGGCGAACCGTTTCGATTGTTCTTCAACCCGACGGAATTGGCCGCGATGCTGCGCGAGTTAGGATTCCACGAGATCGAGGACTTGGACGGCGCGGAAATCGACCGGCGGTATTTCAACGATCGCGCGGACGATCTTCGCGCGGGAGGAGCCGCGCACCTGATCCGCGCGCGAGTTTGACTCAAATATCGAAGGATTCATGATTGGTGATGGCATGCGCCGTCTTGTCGAGACAGTCACGCTGAGCGCGATTCTGGCAATCCCGCTCGGAGGTCAGGATCCAGCACCTACTCCGGCTTTCGAAGTTGCTGTGATAAAAGCGCACGATCCCACCGTCTCTGGCGGCGGATTCAGCTTTCGAAATGGAAGACTCGACATATCGAATACTTGGCTGAGAGTCCTCGTGATGAGCGCATACGGCGTCAAAGATTTCCCGATCTCCGGCGGCCCGAATTGGATCGACTCTGAAAGATTTGATGTTCTCGCGAAGGCCCCAAAACAATTCCGACCCCCGCGACTTGAACCCGATGCTTCAAGCCCTCCTGGCGGATCGAATTAAGTTGGTGATGCACCGCGAGACCCGAGAGACTACGATTTACTCATTGGCTATCGCAAAAAACGGAACCAAGATCCAGAAGTCCCTTGCAGACGCACAATACTCAATGCGAGTGGGACCGGCCGGAATCCGCCACGAAAATGTCGCTTCCGGACTTTGCCGGAACGCTTTCTGGCTACACCGGGCGCATTGTGATCGATAAGACCGGCCTGCAAGGAGGTTTCGATTTCAAATTCGAATGGTCTCCGCAGGATCCTAACGCCCCGTCCATCTTCACCGCGATCCAGGAGCAGCTAGGTCTGAAGCTGGAGCCTGCGAAAGGACCGGTCGAATTTCTGATCATCGATCACGCCGAGAAACCGTCGGAGAACTAACCCACGTTTCATCACGGCGTGGCGCGGCCCGCCTTGTGCCAATCCCATTCGAAAGCTGCTCTTGAGGACGATGCCGGGACCGCGCTCGCTGAGATCGCATCCGAGCCCCATGTTGATCGTCATGATTGAAGTCACATGCCAATCGCCACCAAAAAACAGTGGGTGCCCCTCCAGCTGGGCGCGCGGCGGCACGTTGATGCTCTCGATTCCGCCGTAGTATTCGAGCGACGGTGAAAACACCGGCCGTTTCCAGCGCAACAGCAACGCCGGCTCGAAATTCCGTCCGCGCTCTGTTCCCGGGCCACGCAGAGCGCGCTCGAATACAGGATTGAACACGATCTCCCAGTTGGGGAATTCCCGATCCAGAATTGGGCGGAGCTCCACGCGCCGGGAATTTCCTCGTAGTGGGTGTTCTGAAAGGAAAACTCAGCCACGAATCCCAAATGAAACAGGAGCGGCCAGGATTCGGGCGCGTAGATGTGCGGCAGCACGCGCCAGCCCGCGAATTCCGGTGAATTACCGGGCTGCCAGGCGTTCAGTTCCATGAACCCGAGCGCGAAATTATCCGACAAGCCGACGGTGGCTCCAGCGCAAGATGAGTTTGATCGCGCATCGGAAGCAGAGTTCCATCGCGCGAGACCGAAGCCTGCGGGTCAAAATTCAAGTGCGTCTCCAGTCTGTACTCGTGCCACGCCAGCGGCTCATATTCGTAGACGTGGATCTCGAACGGATCCTGCGCGAGGGCTCGCCCCATGCACAGGAATCCCGCTAGCAGCAAAGGCTTCATGGGTAATCCATTTTGGCAGTTTCGATAACATGGTTGACGCGAGGGCTATGAGCACTTCACTCGTCGCTTGCGAGCAAGATGGCGTCAGCTTTGTCGAGGGTCCCTCGGATGGCGAATTTCTACGCAAAATCGGCGATTGGAGCCGGATTGTGGAAGCTTGCTCTGCAGCACAAACGCGATTCGTGTTGCTGCATGCCACGAACATGACGCCACGGTTCTTCGATTTAAGCTCGGGTGAAGCGGGCGAGATTCTGCAGAAGCTGCGGTCATATCGGGTGCGCGTCGCGCTGGTGTGCCCCGCGAGCACAACTCCGTTCAGTACGCATTTCCACGAACTCGTCGCCGAGGAGAACCAGCTGCCGTACTTCCGCTTCTTCGAATCCGCTGAGGCCGCGCGCGACTGGCTGGTTGCCGTCTAGCGGGGATGCTTCTCTGCCCTGTTCGCGAGTGCCATTCCGAGCTTGTACGCAATGGCCAACGCCTGGTCTGTCCGCTCGGGCATTCATTCGATGTCGCGCGCAGCGGGTACGTCAATCTGCTGCAACCTCAGGATCGTCGGTCGAAAGAGCCGGGCGATACGCGTGCGGCCGTTCAGGCGCGGCGGCGCCTACACCAGCGTGGCATCACGGCGCCTTTGCTCAATGGGATCGCGGAATCGATTCAAGCTTCTAATACGGACATCGTCCTGGACGCCGGATGCGGCGATGGATTCTATCTAGGATCGCTCGCGCGCCAATTCGGGTTCGATGCGCACGGCATCGACATCTCGATTCCGGCGGTGGACGCCGCCGCGCGCGCCTATCCCGATTGCGAATGGATCGTCGCCAACGCCGACCGGTTCATTCCTTACCGGGATCGCTCTTTCTCCGCCGTCCTATCGGTAACAGCGCGAATGAACTCCAACGAGTTTCGACGGGTGCTGCGTGACGATGGCCGCCTACTGGTTGCGATCCCTTCGCCCGATGATCTGCACGAATTGCGAGGCGCGGGAAAGGATCGCGTGACCCGCACTGTCGAAAGTTTCACGCCGCAATTCCGTCTCGCCAAGCAGCACCGCATCGCCACGCAAGCGGAACTCGATGCCGCGGCCGTCGAGGATGTACTGCTCTCCATTTACCGGCCGATGCGCTCCGAACCGGCGCAAGCCATGCGATTGACGTTCAGTCTCGATCTGCTGCTCTTCGAGCCGCGATAGGCGATGTTACCCTCGACAGGGAGGACAACGACACCATGGTTCGACACGCTGAAGCGGAATGGAGCGGCTCGCTGAAGGAAGGCAAAGGTCACGTGAAAGTGGAGACGGGCGCGCTCGACAGCCCGTACACGTTTCGTTCCCGCTTCGAGGGAGGCGGCGAGACCAACCCCGAGGAATTGCTGGGTGCATCGCACGCCGCTTGCTTCACCATGGCGCTCTCGGCGGCGCTAACGACGGCCGGACATCCGCCTTCGAACATCAAGACGACCGCGGCCGTGACGCTTACGCCGGTAGACGGTAAGCCCACGATCACGCGAATCGATCTAGCGACGCAGGCTTCCATTCCAGGAGTTGACGACGCGACATTCCAAAACATCGCGGCAGGGGCGAAGGCAGGATGCCCCATCTCCCGCGCACTGGCGGGAACAGAGATCCACCTGGACGCGAAGCTAGTCTGACTTAGAGCGGCGCTACTTTTTTTCCTGCGATTCCAGCTTGCGCGCGCCGCCCAAAATGTCGGGCATGGCGTAATTTCCTTCGTGGCACGCGTATTCGTAAACCGGTCCCGCGGTGGCAAGAAAAGGATACTCGATGGTCCACTGCTTGGAGTACGTAGAAGGATCGTCGATCGTGGCCCGGTAAAGAATTGTATTTGCGTCGACGCGCCGGAAGCGCTCGATCACGTGCAGATTTTCAGACGAACCGCGGAAGCGGGTTTTGTTAGTGAAATTGGTGGTGTCCACAACCAGCGTGTCACCCTCCCAATGACCGATCGAGTCGCCCAGCAGTTGGCGAACGCTAGCCGGCTTGTGCGTGCCATTAATACGAATCACGCGGACGTCGTGAACCATTTCCACCAGAATCATCACGTAGTCCGGGGTCTGGACGATTTGGTAGTTGTTGTTGTAGAGCACGGGAAGCATGGGCGGTCCCGAGGTGGAACCGAATCCGATGATGCAGCGCTCGCTCAGCGGCCGGTCCTTCACGCTGTCGTAGCGATTGAATCCGCGCCCCCCGCCGGTAGTGCGCTCACGCGCGGCTGGCACCAGCGCCGGCATCTTGCCGTCAGGCGGATCGATGATCAGTGAGGTGCGCTTCACGCCGTCCACTCTGGCCAGCTCCGATCCGCGATCCACGAACAGGTTGTTGTACGCGCCCACACCGGCGCCCCCGGTCCGCTGATTTTCGACGTTGTTTACGTCGCCGTCCAGGGTGTTGGTGGAAAGATCTTGCTTCTCGTATCCCCGCGCCTGAGCGTCCGAGACTGTGGCCTTCCCCCCGAACTCGGCAGGGCGCTCCATCGGCGTGATCGTGGCATTGGTCCAGACGCCTTGGAGATCGGGATGTCCGTCGGCGGCACGCGGGACCGCCTTCTGTCTCGCGTTCTGGGCACAGAGCAAACTCGAGGCCGCCAGCATTCCGACGATCGCCGTGGACCGGTAAAACATAATTACGCTCCTTGCAGCGCTCCCCGGGGCGCTTTGTTCACGATTTTATACCAATCGTAGCGGTTCGGGCTAACAATCAGCGCGCGATCGAGCCGGGATCCAGCGGCTTTCCCAACTCAAAAACCGCGCCCACGGCGCCAACCGAACACGTGCGCCGGGAAAGCGAACACATCTCGCGAATACGGTAGGTCGCCTCGATTCCCGTGCAGTGTGCTCCCAGAAAGTTCTGCAGGCCAAATTCGTGAAGCTTGCCGGCAGTCCAGCGCAGCTTCTCATCGTCCAACTCATACAGGTGGAACCCGCCGATCGCCGCATGAACGGGCGCGTTGCGAACCGACGCGCGCGCGTACTCGAGCGTGTTGATGATTCCCGAGTGCCCGCATCCGGAGACGATCACCAAGCCTTGCGGCGTGTCGATCACCAGCGACATGTCCTCCGGAATATTGTCTTCCTTCCAGCCGTCCTTGCCCTGGATCTGGACGTGCCCGCTCCAGTTTCGCTCCGGATACTTGCGCGGCACGGGACCAGTCAGCCAGACGCCGGGCCATAGCTGTGTCGGATGCTCATACTCGACAAAATGTCCGCCGGTCGATTCGAACTCGCGCCGGGTGGTGGCCATAAATTCGAGCGGCTTGCCTTTGTCGGTGCGGCGCGGATCGAAGATTCCTTTGCCGACATGAGCGCGGGAAAGAGCGGCCGGATTCTGCCGCATGAGAGCGCGGCGCAGCGTCATGAGGCCGCCAGTGTGATCGTGATGGTTGTGGCTGAGAATTACGTCGGTGATATTGGCGAGATCAACGTGCAGTTCCTTAGCGTTGTTCAGCACCGTCTCCGGGCGGTCGCCCGTGTCGAAGAGAATTCGGTGCCCGTCGACGTCGACCACGGCGGAGAACCCCCATTCGCCGATGCCGTCATCGGAAGTCAGCATAGTGGAGAGGATTTCGACACGCACCGTGCGCGCCTGCTCCGCTCGCAGTGGAATGGCAAGGATCGCGATCGCCGCGCTGGCACTCAAAAACAACCTCATACAGTGGCAATGTTAACGCACGACGATTCCACCACGCGTAGAATGGGGAGTTGCATCTCATCCGATGCCCATCAACGCGATCCGCCTGATCCGAAAAATGCGCGGCGGAGCCCAGGCGCATCTGCTTCAGTGCGACGATGGGCACTTTTACGTAGTTAAATTCCGCAACAATCCACAGCACCGGCGCATTCTGGTAAACGAGTGGCTGGCGTCGGCGTTCCTGCAATATCTGGACCTCTCGACGCCGCCGGTCGAAATCGTGAACTTGTCGCCGGAGTTTCTGGAGAGCAATCCGGAGGTTCACATTGAGCTTGGGTCGCGCCACATGGCCGTCGAGCCGGGCTGGCATTTCGGGTCGCGCTATCCCGGCGACCCCGCCAAGGTGATCGTCTACGACTTCATCCCCGATCTGCTGCTCGACAAGGTCGCCAACCGCAACGAGTTTCTGGGTGTTCTCGCATTCGACAAATGGATCGGCAATGCCGACGCGCGCCAGTCGATCTTCTTTCGCGCACGTTTGCAGCCCTGGCCGGCCGCCAAGCGCGACCAGGGTCAGCGCCTCGGATTTGTAGCGTCGATGATGGACCACGGCTACACTTTCGACGGCCCACATTGGACTTTTAGCGATTCCCCGCTCCAGGGCCTGTACTTCCGCCCGTCGGTGTATCGCTCGGCGAAATCTTTCGACGACTTCCAGCCCTGGCTTGATCGCGTCATGCATTTGCCCGAAGAAGTTGTCGATCGCGCGCAAAAACAAATCCCGCCCGAATGGCTGGATGGCGATGAGCCCGCCTGTGACGCTCTGCTCAACAAGCTGATGGTTCGCCGGAAGCGCGTGCCCGAGCTGATCGAAGACTCGCGGCGTGGACGCATCAATCCATTTCCTGACTGGAAAAAATAGACGGCGCTCAAGCGCGGCTTGTGATACCGTGTAGGGTTCAAGTCAGCATTCGGCAGCGGCCCGCGGCGCTTGAAGGAGGAAAGTCGATGGAAGCTCTCGGCATGGTGGAAACGAAGGGACTGATCGGCGCCATCGAGGCTGCCGACGCTATGGTGAAGACCGCCAAAGTGACCTTGCAGGGCAAGGAGTACATCGGCGCCGGATTCGTAACCGTCACGGTGCGCGGGGACGTCGGCGCAGTGAAAGCCGCCACCGACGCTGGCGCAGCAGCCGCGCGTCGGGTGGGCGAGCTTGTAGCCGTGCACGTGATTCCCGCCCCGCACTCCGAAATCGAGCCGGTGCTTCCAGGCGCGAAAAAGGGCGATAAGTCGCTCGGCTAGCGCCGGCCCATCGCGGCTCAAGCTGTTTCTCCCGTCGCTCGCAGCATGTCAGGGCAATTGCATGACGCCGATCTGATCTCCGTCCAGGAAGTTCGTTCCAAGGTGGACACAGCGTATGCGGCGTGGCAAAAATATCGGGATTTTTCGCAGGAAAAAATCGACGCGATCGTCGAGCAAGTGGCTGCCGCTGCCCGCCGCGAGGCTCGCCGTTTGGCAGAACTGGCGGTAGAGGAGACCGGGTACGGCAACGCGCCCGACAAGCTGGCGAAAAATCTTCTGGCCGCCGACGTCCTTCCGCGAGCGATGCGCGGGCTCAAAACGGTCGGCGTGCTGCGCGATGACTCCGAACGCAAAATCGTCGAGATGGGCGTGCCGGTGGGCGTGGTGGCGGCGATTCTTCCCACTACGAATCCGACCTCGACAGCGATTTATAAAACCCTGATCGCGCTTAAATCCGGCAACGGCATCGTGCTGAGTCCGCATCCGCGCGCCAAGCGATGCACTTGCGAAACTGCTGCCGTGTTGCAGCGAGCCGCCTTGAGCGCCGGAGCGCCCGAAGGGTTGATAGCTTGCGTCTACAACGCTACCGTGGAGGGCACGAATGCTCTGATGAAGCACCCGCGCACGGCGGTGATTCTTTCCACCGGGGGCAGCGGGATTGTGCGCGCGGCTTACTCCAGCGGTAAGCCGGCGTTCGGTGTCGGCCCCGGCAATGTTCCGGTTCTGATCGATCGTTCGGCAGATGTCGATGACGCCGTCGCCAAGGTGCTGGCCGGCAAATCATTCGATTTCGGAACCGTCTGCTCGAGCGAGCAATGCATTGTCGCAGAGGAACGCCTGCGCGATCAGATCGTCGCCGCGCTCGCAACTCACGGAGCTTTTCTCTGCGATGCGCAGCAGACGGCAGCACTGGCCAAACTCCTCCTCACTCAAGACTTCACCGTGAATCCCGACTGTGTGGGACAAGCCGCGCCGAAGATCGCTCGCATGGCCGGTTTCGAAGCTCCCGCCGCAACGCCCGCGCTGGTCGTGGAGATTCACGGCGTCGGCAAAAAGCACCCGCTCTCGGCCGAGAAGCTGTCTCCAGTCCTTTCGCTATATTTCGTCGCTGATTTCGCCGCCGCGTTGGATGCCTGCGAAGCGCTGCTCCGCTTCGGCGGCCTGGGACACACCGCCGTGATCCACGCCAACGACGACCATCGCGTCCGCGAATTTGCGCTGCGCACGCCGGCTTTTCGAATCCTCGCCAACACGCCCTCGCCGCAAGGCTCCACAGGCATCACGACCAACGTCTTTCCCGCCATGACGCTGGGATGCGGTGCGGTTGCGGGCAACAGCACAAGCGATAACATAGGACCGCTGCATCTGATTAACGTGAAGAGGCTCGCTTATATGACACGCAAAGCTGAAGAAGCCTTCGAACATCCCGAGATCTCCGCGACCAGTCCCAGGCCGGATCGCGATGTCATCGTCGCGGCAGTGGAGCGGTATCTCGCGAAGCGCCAGCTCGATCAGAAGCCCGCCGTCCCTGAAACGCCGGCGGCGCGCGCTGAAGAACCACCGAAGAGTCCGCCGGTAGAGGTGGTCGACTTTGTGTGCGAGAGCGACGTGCGCGCCGCAGTGACACAATCGAAGAAGATCTACATCGGACCGAGTACGATCGTGACCCCCTCCGCGAGGGATCTCTCTATGCAGCACGATGTCCTGGTGATGACGGATCGGAAAAAAGTCATGAAGAAGAGCGCATCGGAATAACCGCAAGAATGAAACAGAACCTCGAAGGTCTCAAGGCCGGCATTGAGCAGCACTTGGAACAAGCCGGTATCGCCATGTTTCATGGACATTCCCGCACCCTGGACGACGTCAAAACAGTGTACTGGGATTGCCAGGAGCATCCCGACTACGAAGAGTTCATCCAAGCAGCGAAAGCTGCTAGCGCGAAGCTGATGGTTTTTCACCAGCGCACTTTCGCAGCCGAAGAGGTCGACGATGCTCTTGAACAGCTCGGCGAGTGCAATTTACCACGCGAGGAGTACCGCGACTTCGAGCAGCGCCTGAAATCGGCGCGCGTGTACGACGGCTTAGTGTGCGAAATCGAAATGTCGTTCGATCACGACGGGTGCATGTACCTCTTCGATCTGCGGACCGACTGGTATCAGGAGCTAAACAACGCGCTCGAAGAGATTCACATATTGATTTCGACCGATGACGACGGGGAGGATGGCGGGAGCTCTCTTCCTGGATACTTTTCGAAGAATTAGGTGGGCCTGGAAATGTCCATGCAGCCCGTACCAGCTTCGCGCGTCAGTCCACCGGCCCACTGGCTGATGCCCGACGTCGATTCGACGTCGGCGCGTGAATTGGCGGCAGCTCTCAAACTGCATCCCATCACCGCGCGAGTCCTGGTGAGCCGTGGGTTCTCCGATCCCGACGCGGCGCGCGGTTTCCTTTCACCATCCCTGGATCATCTTCACAATCCGCAGCTGCTGGCCGGAATGAGCGAAGCGGTCGTCCGGCTGCGCGCGGCGATTCAGGCTCAGGAAAAAATCCTGATCTACGGCGACTACGATGTCGACGGCACCGTTTCGGTGGTCATTCTCAAAAAAGCCATTGAGCTGGCGGGCGGACAGGCCAGCTATCACGTGCCGCATCGCCTGAAGGACGGCTACGGAATGCGACCGGAAGTGATCGAGCGCGCGGCCGCGATGGGCGTGCGCCTGATCGTCAGCGTGGACACCGGAATCCGCGCGCAGGAGGTGGTGCGCGCCGCACGCGAGCTGGGTATCGGCGTCATCATCACGGATCATCATTTGCCCGACGCCGAGCTTCCGCCGGCGCTCGCGGTCTTGAATCCCAATCGCCGCGATTGCACCTATCCCGACAAAAACCTCTGCGGCGCGGGCGTCGCGTTCAAGCTGGTTCACGCGCTGCTCGCCACCCTCGATTGGCCGAAGGAAAAGCTGGAGCGAATGCTTCGGTCTTTTCTGAAGCTGGTGGCGATCGCAACCGTCGCCGACGTGGTGCCGCTAGTGGGCGAGAATCGCGTGATCGTCAGGTATGGACTGCAAGGCTTGCAGCGCGCTCGCAATCCCGGCCTGCGCGCGCTGCTCGAAGTTTCCGGGATGCTGGACGGCCGCGCGCCTAACGCCCGGCAAATCGCGTTTCAGATCGCCCCGCGCATGAACGCCGCCGGCCGCATGGACGACGCTGAAAATGTCATCCGCCTGTTTCTCACCGAAGACCTAGACTGTGCACGCAAGCTGGCCTCCGAGCTCCACTCACTCAACAAGGAACGTCAGGAGACCGAAGCCGAGATCGTCCGGCTGGTGCTGGACGAATGTTCCAAGTTCCCGGTAAAGGAAGATCAGACCGCGCTGGTTTTCTCAGGCGATGGCTGGCATCGCGGGGTGGTTGGCATCGTCGCGAGCCGGCTGGTGGAACGTTTCTGCCGTCCTGTTTTCGTGCTGAGCGCCGAGAATGGCCAAACACAAGGCTCGGGCCGCAGCATCGCGAGATTTCATCTACTGGACGCTCTCGAATCGATGCCCGATCTGTTCACTCGATTCGGCGGTCATCGCCAGGCCGCGGGCATCAGTATGTCGAGCGAACGCGTCGCCGAGTTTCGCGAGCGGTTGAATGCTTACGCCGCCGCGCGCCTCACGCCCGAAGATTTTCGCCCGCAGCTCGCAGTCGACGCGCTAGTCGATCTCAGGGACCTGACCACGGGACCGGCGATCGAAGAGATCCTCGGCATGGCGCCGTTCGGGTTTGGAAACCCCGCGCCGCTGCTCGCCATCGCGGACGCCGAGATCGCCGCCCCGCCTCTCGTGCTAAAGGAAAAGCATCTCAAGGTCCACCTGCGCCAGAACGAACGCAATCTGCTCGCCACTGCCTGGAACTTCGCGCCGCGAGCGGACGAGTTGGCTGCCGGCGTTCGTGTTGATGCGGTATTCACGCTGGAAGAGGATCCTTACTCGGAAGCGCGCGGTTGGGGCGGCTGGTCCGCGACCCTCAAGGATGTACGGCCTGCGCGCTAAGTGCCTCCGCGAAAGCCTTAAACAATTTTCGATCGCTCGCGCTGATGAGGATTCGATCCTCCGGGTGCCATTGCACGGCGATCGCAAAGGGTCCATTCGACTTCTCCAGCGCTTCGATAACGCCGTCCTCAGCGACGGCCGAAACAGCCAGGCCGCCGCCCACGCGCCCCACTGCCTGATGATGGCGTGAATTCACCGCGTGCTCGCCTTCTCCGAGTATCGACGCCAGCCGCGAGCCAGCCGTCACGCGCACCGTATGCGCAACCGCGTCTTTCTGTTTGACCTGATGTGAACCACCGTCGGCAAGATGCTGCACCAGCGTTCCACCGTGGAAGACGTTAAACAACTGCATGCCGCGGCAAATAGCAAGAACCGGAATGGACGCTTCGAACAACGCGTGACGGAGCAGCATGATCTCGAATTCGTCGCGCTTATCGTCGGGTGATTGCGTTTCTTTTTCCGGGCGTTCGCCATAGCGCGCCGGGTTGACATCGCTGCCTCCGGTGAGCATCAGTCCGCTTACCGAATTCCAGTTGCTGGACGAGTCCGGCCAGATCGGAACCGGCTCAATTCCGACCTCCCGCAGGGCCTGTTCATAGGGACCCGGCTTCGGCCGGCTCGGAAAAGCAATCGCAACCTTCACAGCACTTAGGGTAGCGTCCCCGGCTCCCTCAAGGCGACTGGGAATTATGCCAGACTGGATTGCTATGAACTGGTTCAGACGCCCGCTGCTTGCGATTTCGACGTTCGCCTTCCTCGCGGTATCGCTCTATTCCGCCGACGCCAAGTATTTTCCACCGCCCGGCACCTGGCAGAAAAAATCACCAGCCGAAGTCGGCATGGACGCGGTGAAACTCAAAGCCGCCATCGAATATGCAGAGGCAAACGGCAGCACGTGGGACTTCGATAAAGACCAGCGCCGCACCTTCGGCGTACCGCTGGGCCCGTTGCCGAAGCAGCGCGCCGCCACCAACGGAATCATCCTGCGGCACGGATACATCGTCGCCGAGTTTGGCGACACCAAGGCGAACGACCCGGTCTACAGCGTCGCGAAAAGCTTCCTTTCCACCGTGTGCAGCATCGCGGTGGCGAAGGGGCTGATCCACGACGTGAACGATCCGGTCGCGAAATACATTCACGACGGCGGCTACGATTCGCCGCACAACGCCAAGATCACCTGGAAAAATCATCTCCAGCAGGAAAGCGAGTGGCAAGGCGTCATGTTCGGCAAGAACGCTGATTTCGTCGGAGAAGAGCAATTCGGCAACGGCCAGCGCAAGCCGCGCGAGATCCACGATCCGGGCACGTTCTATGAATACAACGATGCGCGCATCAATCGATTCTCACTGTCGCTGTTGCGTTTGTTCGGCGAACCCGTGCCGGATGTTCTGAAGCACGAAATTATGGACCCTATCGGCGCGTCGCACGATTGGAAATGGGTGCCTTACAACAACTCGAACGTCGAGATCAACGGGAAAACCATGTGGTCGGTGAGCGGCGGCACACGCTGGGGCGGCGGCTTGTGGATCAACTCCGAAGATCTGGCGCGGTTCGG
>Ga0335078_10001337_pt1 | contig 37466 bp, 32 predicted proteins | sample Lox_Sample_32_FD_206711 | JGI IMG/M metagenome (GOLD analysis project Ga0335078, IMG submission 206711) | Soil microbial communities from Loxahatchee National Wildlife Refuge, Florida, United States - Lox_Sample_3.2 | ecosystem: Environmental > Terrestrial > Soil > Wetlands | place: USA... | reverse complement strand
GTGATCACCGCCGGGACGAGCAGGCCCACGGCGACGAGCACCACCCGCCCCGGCGACGCCGCCTTGGGGCGGTAGCCGGCGGGCTCGGTGAAGGCCCGCATGGAGGGATGCAGCGCCATCGTCGCCGTGGCCACGAAGGCGATGCCGTAGGGGAGATCGAGGAGGCGGCCGGCCACGTGCACCAGGTCGACGTCGGCGAACATGTACAGCGTGTCCCCGACGAACATGCAGGTCATGGTGGCCAGGAGGAACCAGTACGACAGCACCCGCTCCTGCTCGGGGCTGAAGGCGATGCGCACCGTCACCACCACCAGGAACAGCGACATGGCCGGATAGCAGGTGAGCAGCAGCCGCACCGTGAGCGGCGTGTGGTGGTGCACCAGCACGGGATAGATCACGTACACCCACGCCACCGCCAGCAGGGCCAGGGCGGCGATGACCCCGTCGAGGACCACGCCGAAGTGGTGCTGGCGACCCCGGGCGCGGTCCCGGGCCCGCGAGAACCCGAGCAGGCCGGCCGCCCCGAGGACGTAGCCGGGCAGGGAGACGAGATCGGGGACGAGGGAGCGGCTGGCCGACAGGTTGCCCAGGGTGTCGAGCTCGACGCGGGCGGCGCCCCCCACGATGAACAGCAGCACCGAGCCCGAGATGGCCCACCAGGGCCACGTGAGCGCCGGGCGGTGCACGCGGATGGAGACCACCAGCGAGACCAGGGTGACGATGCCGATGGCGAACATGGAGCTGGGCTCGAGTCCCCCGAGCCCGCCCGTCACCCCCAGGACCAGCAGGACGGACCCGATCCCGAGCACCCACGCCCAGGCCCGGTCGAAGGGCCGGGGTGTGCCCGCCGGCCCCGGGCGCGCCGGGGTGCCGCCGGGCGCGTGTCCCTGGCCTGTAGCCGCGTCGGGTCCCACGCTGGCGGCGCCCCCAGAGATCACTCTGAGTGCTGCCGTAGACGACATCAGTGGCAATACTGCCAGGTTCGGGGTCGATTACAAGGGAATCAGGTCCTTTTCGGCCCGGAGCGTGGCTGTCTGAGCATTCTGTGACGCGATTCCTCGGTGATCCGGCGCCGCCCGGCGCCGGGCCGAGATCGGCCCGAGGGCTGCGGCGTCAGCCCGCCAGGGCGGCGCACACGGACTGGACGGACCCGGCGGCGTGGCCCAGGAAGCCGTCGGGGGCCAGGGTGGCGGTGCCCGAGACCACCACGGGAGCACCCCCGGCGGCGATGTCGAGGGAGCGGCCGGTGAGCACGGTGGCGCCCGCCGGGGCGCTCTGACCCCGGTAGGCGAGGTGGTAGGTGACCGGGGGCGCCCCCCCGGTCGTCGCCGTCACGGCGCCGACCACCGTCCAGGAGCCGCTCCCGGTGTGGCGGACGTCCTCGGTGGCGCTCAGCACGACGGCCCGTCCACCGGACGGGCACAGCGCCCGCTGGGTCCAGGTGGTGGGGGCCGCGGCGGCGGGTGCCGCCCCCGAGGCCAGGGCGAGGGGCACCGCCACCGCCGCCGCCACCATCGCCGACATCAGGATGCGCCGCACGGGTGGCATCGTGCCCGGCCCGGCTCACGTGCCCGGCAACGGAGGATCAACCCTCGTACAACTCGGGCCGGGCGGGCCCGTGGGGGGGCGAGCCGTTACGCCCGGCGGCGGCCAGCAGCCGCCCGCCCAGGCCGATCGTGGGACGGCGGACCGCCACGTAGAGGCCGTGGGCGCCGAGCGGGAGGCGCGGCAGGCGGCGGCAGGCGGCGCCCACCACGGCGTCGAGCCGGCGACCCAGCTCGGCGTCGGTCCGGCCCGGGTGGAGCCCGAGGCGATCGAGCAGCCTGGGGTCGAGGGTGCGCAGGGCCAGGACCCGCTCGACGCGCACGGCGGCGGGGGGGACGGTCCAGTGCCGGTACCACAGCACCTGGCGCGCCATGCGGGCGCTGGTGGCGCTCGAGCCCAGCTCGGGCCTGCCCAGCACCGACTCGAGGTAGTCGGCGAAGGCGGCCCGGGTGGGCGGGAGCAGGTCGGCGGGGATGCCGAGGAAGCGGCCGAAGCCGACCATCTCGGCGTAGAAGGCGGCTGCCTCGTCGTCGCCGAAGGGGCGCACCCACCGGGTGAAGCCGGTCTCGGCCGTGTCCACCAGGGTGGCCCACACCCAGGCCAGGAGGGCGGCGTCGTGGGCCGAGTAGTCGCCCGCACCGTCGAGCGGTCCGTGGATGCGGTCGTGCACGCCGTAGATCTGGCGCACCGCCTCCCGGGCCACGGCGTCGTCACCGAAGGTGAGCCGCAGGGCCACGTCCGCCGTGGCCCAGGCCCGGCGCAGGGGCTGGGCGCGGAACCGGCTGTGGTGTTCGACGCCGGCGGCCACCGCCGGGTGGGCCACGTCCATGACCAGGGCGCGCTGCACGAGCAGCGCCGTCACGGGATGGGCCACCACCCGGCGCACCACGCTCCGGGGGCCGAAGGGCGGCGGGACCTCGGGGTCGAGCGAACCGAGCACCGGCACCGTGCCCTCCATCGGGCGATCGTAGGCGGCCTGTCCGGCCTGTCCGGACGCCCCCGAGTCGGCGGATCGCCCTGACGCCACCCCGGAACGTGAGAACCCCCACCCGGGGAAGGTGGGGGTTCTCGACGTTGGGGATGCTGGAGTGTGGGGTTGGAACTGAAGGTGTCCGAGAGAAATGATCGGCGCCGGGGCCACGAACTTGAGAGGCCGCTGCACAACAAGCGCACAACAACCGGCGCCGACGGGCCAGCGGGGCATGATGGGGCGGTGCACATCGAGAGCCCCTTCGGCGAGTACGCCGACGACGCCGTGATCCGCCTGACGGTGCAGGACATCCTCGAGCTCAACAGCGTGCTCGACCGGATGCTCGCCGAGGGTCCGTCTGCTGGGTTCCGTGCCTTCGTCCCGCCCGTCGCCACCGATCAGATCGAGGTCGCCTGGGACCTGGCGGCGTCGCGCTGACCGAGGGCGCCGCGCCCGGCCGGGTCGGGGATGAAGGTGGGATGGCAACGGCGGGGGCGGCCCCCACAGAGCTCAAGGTCACCCGCTACGGCGCCGCCGACGGGGTGGCGACCATCACCCTGCACCGCCCCGATCGCCTCAACGCCTGGACCGGCCGCCTGCACACCGAGTACCGGAGCCTCCTGGCCCGGGCGGCCGCCGATCCCGCCGTGCGGGTCGTGGTGGTGACCGGCGCCGGACGGGGCTTCTGCGCCGGGGCCGACACCCGGGCCCTCGAGGGTCACGTCGACCGGGGCGGGTACGACGCCGGGACGGGGCCCGGGCTCGCCACCCCCGGCTTCGGCGTCCGCCCCGAGTTCGACGCCGAGTTCGCCTACCACTTCGGCATCCCCAAGCCCGTCATCGCCGCCGTGAACGGCCCGGCGGCGGGCGTGGGGTTCGCCCTGGCGTGCTTCTGCGACCTGCGCTTCGCAGCCGCCGGGGCCAAGCTCACCACCGCCCACGGCCGCCTGGGCCTCCCCGCCGAGTTCGGCCTGTCGTGGCTGCTGCCCCGTCTCATCGGCGTCACCCGCGCCGCCGACCTCCTGCTGTCGAGCCGCATCGTGCTGGCCGAAGAGGCCCTCGAGCTCGGCCTGCTCAACGGCGTCGCCCCCGCTGACGAGCTCATGGACGTGGTGGGCGCCTACGCCCGGCGGCTGGCCACCGAGGTGTCGCCGGCGTCGCTGGCCGCCACCAAGCTGCAGCTGTACGCCGACCTGCACCGCGACGCCGCCACCTCGGGGCGCGAGGCCGACGCGCTGCTGCGCTCCATGATGGGCGGCCCCGACTTCGCCGAGGGCGTGGCCGCCCTGGGCGAGCGCCGCCCGCCGCGCTTCGCCGATCCACCGGCGGGGCCGGCTGTCTAGGGTGGCGTCGATGACGGACCCTCACCGGCCCGGGACCGAGCTGGCGGCGCGCCTGGTCGACCCGGCCCTGTACCTCGAGGACCCCCACCCCCTCTACGCCCGGCTGCGGGCCGAGGCGCCGGTGGCCTGGAACGCCGAGCGCGGCTTCTGGGCGCTGGCGCGTCACGCCGAGGTGCTCGCCGTCGAGAACGACCACGAGACGTTCTGCGCCGGGCGCGGCATCCTCGTCGACGAGATCGGCACCACCTACGCCACGCCCCCCACGATGATGCACTCGGACCCGCCGGTCCACACCCGCTACCGGCGCCTGGTCCAGCCCGGGTTCAAGCCGTCGGTGGTGCGCAGCCTGGAACCGGTGGTGCGGGCGCGGGCCAAGGCGCTCGTGGACCGCTTCGACGCCGGCGGGGGCGTGACCGACGTGGTGGCGGCGCTGGCGGTGCCCCTGCCGCTGCAGGTCATCAGCGAGATCCTCGGGGTGCCCGACGACGAGTGGGAGCGCTGCTACGCGTGGTCCGAGGCGGTCATCCCCGGGGCGGTGGAGCTCGACGAGCAGCACCGGGCCCAGTTGCTGGCGGAGATGATCGAGTACCTGGTGGGGGCGGCCAAGGACCGGCGCGCCCGGCCGGGCGACGACGTGCTCACCCAGCTGGCCCAGGCCGAGGTCGACGGCGAGCAGCTGAGCGACGACGAGCTCGGCATGTTCCTCGTGCAGCTGCTGGTAGCCGGCAACGAGACCACCCGCGACCTCATCGCCTCGGGCCTGGTGGCCTTCGCCGACCACCCCGGCCAGTGGGAGCGCTTGCGCGCCGACGACACGCTCGTGCCCGGGGCGGTGGAGGAGATGCTGCGCTGGACGACACCGGTCGTGTCCTTCATGCGCACCGCCACACGGCCGACCGAGCTGGCCGGCGTGGCGGTGGCCGAGGGCGAGCCGGTGCTCATGCTGTTCGCCTCTGCCAACCGCGACGAGGACGTCTTCGGGCCCACGGCGTCGTCGTTCGACGTAGGCCGCCACCCCAACCCCCACGTGGCCTTCGGCCAGGGCAACCACTTCTGCCTGGGCGCCTCGCTGGCCCGCCTGGAGGGTCGCGTCGTCCTCGAGGAGTTGCTGGGCCGCTTCCGGGCCGTGCGGCGGGCCGGGGAGGTGGAGCGCACCCCCTCCTCGGTGGTGAGCGGGCTGCGCCGCGCCGAGCTGCACCTCGAGCCGGCCTGACCGGCGGGGGCCCGGGCGGCGCAGTGGTGCCTGCGCCCCCGGCCGCACACCGGCTCTCACCCTTGGGGCCGGCGGCGGGGCTCGCTACGGTGCCAGCAGAAGCCGAACGGGGAGGCGCCATGCGCATCGAATCCTCTGTCACCTCCGTCTCGTGGATCCCCTCGGAGGCGGTGGCGGGAGCGACCAAGCTCCCCTTCGAGACCGGCGTGGCCCACTACGACCAGCCACCGCCCGACGTCATCGAGGATATCGACGAGCTCCAGCGGGCGGGGCGCTTCCGCTTCGCCAACCGCCTCCAGGGTTGGGTCGAGGTCGAGCACGGGCGCGTCGTGGCCCACGGGCAGTCCGGGGGCGGCCTCATCTGCTCGACCCTGCTGCGCCTGGGCCGCAAGGAGGCCGCCTTCGAGGCCGTGGCCCTCCCCGACCTGCGCCCGGCGCCGCAGGTGGGGGCGGACGAGGTGACCTTCTTCCAGACCGCCGGGGGCCGCACCGGTGTGCCCGCCCCCCGCCGGGTGCGGCGGGCGCCGTACGTGCAGTTCGCCGCCCCGCTGGCGTGGACCACCCTGTCGCTCACCCTGCGCGCCGACGGCTCGTCGTCGTTCGCCCTCACCGGGGCCAGCTCGTTCCCCCGGCACTGGGTGTACGGCGCCGACAACAAGCTGTCGGCCAAGTCCGGGATGATCGACTTCGCCAACTGGTACCGGCGCGCTTTCGGCAAGCACAGCCCCTGGGGCGACGAGGACTCCGAGGCCTTCACCACGGAGGTGGAGACGGCCCTCGAGCGCCAGCTGTCGGCCACGGTCATGCAGGGGGGCGCCAAGCCCAAGATCCGCAAGTGCAAGGCGGGTGCGGTGGTCACCGAGCAGGGCGCCGAGGAGGACGATCTCTTCCTGGTGCTCGACGGGGTGGTACGGGTGGAGGTGGACGGCGAGCGCATCGCCGAGTACGGCCCGGGCTCCATGCACGGCGAGCGGGCCGTGCTCGAGGGCGGCCGGCGGACCTCGACGGTGCGCGCCGTCACCGCCTGCAAGCTGGCCGTGGCCTCCGCCGATTCGGTCGACCGCGCCGCCCTGGGCGAGCTCGCCGCCGGACACCGCCGCGAGGACGCCCGCTGAGCCGCTCGCACCGGGGTGGCGCGCCCCGGATGGCGCCCGGCGCGCCGGGCGGGGTGGCGGAGTTGCCCGCGCCGGCCGGGCGCGCCTAGGCAGGCGCGGTGGCCGACACCGACGCCGTCGTCATCGGCTCGGGACCCAACGGCCTGGTGGCGGCGGCGTTGCTGGCCCGGGCGGGCTGGCGCGTCACGGTGCTCGAACGCTCGGAGCGTCCCGGCGGCGCCGTGCACAGCGCCGAGCTCACCGTGCCGGGCTACGTCCACGATCCGTACTCCGCCTTCTACGGCCTGCTGCACGCGTCGCCGGTGCTCGCCGAGCTCGGCCTCGACCGCGCCGTGCGCTGGGCGCAGTTCGAGGTGCCCGTGGCCGCCGCCGTGGCACCCCACGCCGCGGCCGCCCTCCACGCCGACGTGGCCGCCACCGCCCGGGAGCTCGGGCGCGTCGTCGCCGGCGACGGCGACGCCTGGCACGAGCTCTACCGGTGGTGGCTCGACGTGGGGCGCGCCTTCCTGCGCCAGATGCTGGGACCGGTCGGCGCGCCGGGCCCGGCCCTCGCCTTCGGCTGGCGCGCCCTGCGGCGTGGCCTGCTCGACACCACCCGCATGCTGGTCGAGCCCATGGCGGCCCTGGCCGCCGAGCGCTTCGAGGACCCCGCCGCCCGGGCCCTGCTGGCGTGCGGCGCCTCCCACGCCGACGTGCCCGTCGACAACCCCGGGAGCGTGCCGCCGGCGCTGATCCTCGCCCTGGCCGCCCAGGAGCTCGGCATGCCCGTGCCCGTGGGCGGGGCGGGGCGCCTCGCCGAGGCGCTCGTGGGCGCCGTGCACGACGCCGGGGGCACCGTCCGCTGCGGCGCCGCGGTCACCAGGGTCGTGGTGGAGGGCGGGCGTGCCGTGGGCGTCGAGACCGCCGACGGCGGCGCGCTGGGCTGCGCCCGGGCGGTGCTGGCCGACACCGGCCCCGCCGCGCTCTTCTCGCGCCTGGTCGGCGAGGACGCCGTGCCGGCGCGCTACCTGGCCGGGCTGCGGCGCTTCCGCTACGGCACCGGGGTGTTCAAGGTCGACCTGGCCCTCGACGGCCCGGCGCCGTGGGCGGCCCCGGACCTCGAGCGCTGCGGCGTGGTGCATCTCACCGGGGACCTCGACGACATGGCCCGCGCCGCCTGCGACGCCCGCCACGGCGTGCCCCCGGCACGGCCCATGCTCATCGTGGGCCAGCAGTCGGTGGCCGACCCGAGCCGCGCCCCCGCGGGCGGGCACACGCTGTGGATCGAGACCCACGTGCCGCCCGTGCCCAAGGAGGCCGGCTCGTGGGCGGCGGGGGGCGACGCCTTCCTCGAGGTGGTGCTGGCGCGCCTCGAGGAGCACGCCCCGGGCCTGCGCGGACGCATCGTGGGGCAGGCCGTGCGCACCCCCGACGACCTCGAGCGCGAGAACCCCAACCTGGTGGGGGGCGACCTCGGCGCGGGCTCCATGGCGCTGGACCAGCAGCTCGTGTTCCGTCCCGTGCCCGGGTGGTTCCGCTACGCCACCCCGGTCCGGGGCCTCTACCTGTGCTCGGCCTCGGCCCACCCCGGGGGTGGCGTGCACGGCATGGCCGGCCGCAACTGCGCCCGGCGCGTGCTGGCCGACCGCCGGGTCCGGCGCCGCTGAGGGCGGTGGCGCCGGACCGCCACCGCGCACGGGCGCCGCAGGGCGACCCCCGCCTCCTGGGAGGGGGCGGTGCTGGCACCCCCCAGGGGCGGGGGCGCGCACCCTTGACCCTCACCCCCCGGCACGGGCCAAATAAGGGCATGGCGGAGGGGACCATCAGCGTCTTTCTGGCCGACGACAACCTGATCGTGCGGGCCGGGGTGCAGGCGCTGCTCGGGCTGGAGCCCGACGTGGAGGTGGTGGGGACCGCCGCCGACTACGACGAGCTCGTCACCGGGGCCGGCAAGCTCGCCCCCCAGGTGGTCGTGACCGACATCCGCATGCCCCCCAGCTTCCAGCAGGAGGGCATCGAGGCCGCCCACGAGATCCGCAAGCGCCATCCCGGCACCGGCGTGGTGATCCTGTCGCAGTTCGACGACCCCGAGTACGCCATCTCGCTGCTGCACGAGGGGGCGTCGGGCTGCGCCTATCTCCTGAAGGACCACGTGGCCGAGGGCGACCAGCTCATCCGGGCGGTGCGGGCCGTGGCCACGGGGGGCTCGATCCTCGACCCCACCATCGTGGAGGCCATGGTCCACCCCGTGACCGACGGCGGCGAGCTCACGGCGGCCGAGGAGGAGCTGTTGCACCTCGTGGCCGAGGGGCGGCCCGTGAAGGCCATCGCCGCCGCCCAGGGCACCACGGCGGCCGCCGCCCAGGAGGCCGTGGAGAAGCTCTTCCTGCGCATCGCCCAGCAGGCCAGCACCGGCGGCCAGAGCGCCCTGCGGCGCCTGCGCATGCTGCACGAGGCCATCGTCAACCAGAAGGACCAGGGCGACAGCCTGAGCCGCCTGTTGCCCGGGGGCGTGGCCGACCTCCTCGTGCGCCAGGGCCGCCAGCCCGGCGAGACCGAGGAGCTCGTGGTGAGCGTGCTCATGTCGGACATCCGGGGCTACTCCACCATCGCCGAACGCGCCGATCCGAGCGCCCTGGCGGGCCAGCTCAACGTGCACCGGGCCGAGATGAACCGGGCCATCCTCGACGCCGGCGGCACCGTCATGCAGTTCGTGGGCGACGCCGTCATGGCCGTGTTCGGGGCGCCCATGCCCATGGCCGACCACGCCGGGCGCGCCGTGGAGGCGGCGCTGCACATGCACGCCGGCCAGGCCCGCGTCAACGCCGGGTGGGTGGCCGACGGCCTGCCCGCCTTCGAGCTCGGCATCGGCGTCACCACCGGGCCGGCGGCCGCCGCCCTCCTCGGCTCGGAGGAGCGCCTCGAGTACACGTTGGTGGGCGACACAGTGAACCTCGCCCAGCGGCTCCAGCAGTGGGCCGAGCCCGGCGAGACCGTGCTCTCCGAGGCCACCTACCAGGCCCTCGACGACCAGCCGCCGGCGCAGGCGCTGCCGCCGGCGCTGGTCAAGGGGCGCGCCAGCCCGGTCTCGGGGTGGAAGATCGCCGCCGGCACGGTGGGGTACGACGACACGACCGGGCATCCGGAGAAGGAGTAGAGCCATGCACGTCATGGAGGCGCGGGGTGTGCGCAAGACCTACGAGGCCGACGGGGCCCCGGTGCGGGCCCTGCGAGGCCTCGACATGACCATGGACGACAACGAGTTCGTGGCCGTCATGGGCCCGTCGGGCTGCGGCAAGTCGACGCTGCTCAACCTGGTGGCCGGTCTCGACACCCCCACCGAGGGCGAGATCGTGGTGGCCGGCGACTCCCTGGCCGACAAGGACGAGAACGCCCTGGCCCGCATGCGCCGGGTGCACATCGGAATCGTCTTCCAGTTCTTCAACCTCCTCGAGGGCATGAGCGTGCTCGAGAACGTGACGCTGCCCGCCGTCATCGCCGGCTCGCGCCGGCGGCAGGCCGAGAGCCGGGCGCGCGACCTGCTCGACATGCTCGGGCTGGCCGACAAGCACGCGGCGGCGCCCGGGGTGCTGTCCGGAGGCCAGCGCCAGCGCCTGGCCATCGCCCGGGCGCTCGCCAACAAGCCCACCCTGCTCCTCGCCGACGAGCCCACCGGGGCGCTGGACTCCGAGGGCGGCTTGGAGGTCCTCGAGCTGTTCCGGCGCCTCCACGCCGGCGGGCAGGCCATCCTGCTCGTCACCCACGACGACACCGTGGCGGCGGCGGCCACCCGCATCGTGCGCATGCGCGACGGGCGCATGGAGGACGACGGCCGCGGCGCGGGGGACGACGTGGAGGAGGCCGTGGCGGGCACGCCCTCGACCACCGGATGAGCGTGCAGGTGGCCGCCGGGGAGGGACGCGTCGTCCCCGGGGTGGAGCTGACGCGGCGGGCCGGCGTGGCCTGGGTGGCCGGGCTCCTGACCCTGGTGGCGCTGGCGCTGGCCGTGGTGGGGCCCGTGCTCGACCGCCACGGCAACACCGTGACCCAGGTCATGCGGGCGGTGCTCCTGGTGTCCTTCGCCGGTGCCGGCGCCTTCGCCGTGCACCGCCGTCCCATGGAGCGCCAGGGCCTGCTCGCCCTGGCGGCCACGGCCATCGCCGCCGTCGCCGCCCTGGGCGCCGCCCTGGTCGAGGCCCACGCCCACGGCACCGCCGTGTCGGCGGCGGCGCTGTCGGCCGCCCGGCTCATCGAGGCCCTCGGCGTGGCGCTGCTCCCGGTGGCCGCCATGCACCTGCTGCTCGGCCTGCCCGACGGCAGCTGCCGGCTCAGCCGGGCCGCCATCGTGGGGGGCTACGCGGTGGGCGCCGGCGTGGGCCTCGCCCTGTGGACCCAGCGGCCGTCGCTGCCGCTGTGGCCGGTGGCCATCGAGGCCGTGGTGGGCGGGGTCATCGGGGCGGTGGGCTCCCAGCGCCGCTACGCCAGGGCGCGCGGCGTCGAGCGCCAGCGCATGCAGTGGTTCGGGTGGGCCGTCGCCGTCGGGGCCGAGTGGCTCGTCGTGGCCCTCGCCCTGCGCCTGCTGTGGGGCTGGCCGCCCCGGCCCTGGATCGTGGTCATGGTGTCCGCCTTCCCGCTCAGCGTGGCCCTGGCCATGGGCAGCTCGCGGCGCCTGGCCGGGCGCATCGACCGCATCCTGGCCCACACCGTGTCGCTCGCCGGACTGACCGGCATCGTGGTCGTCGTGTACCTCGTCATCGTGGTGGGCCTGGGGCGCACCCCCACCCACAGCGAGCGCTCCCTGCTGGCGCTGTCCATGGCCGCCGCCGCCGTGGCGGCCCTGCTCTACGGGCCCGCCCGCCAGCGCCTCACCCAGTACGCCAACCGCATCGTCTACGGCGAGCGCGAGGCGCCCGACGCCGTGCTGCGTACCTTCGGCAGCCGCCTGTCGCGCGCCATCCCCATGGACGAGCTGTTGCTGCAGGTGGCCGAGTCGCTGCGCAAGACCCTGGGCCTGTCCTCGGCGGAGGTGTGGACGGGGTCGGGCGGCCATCTCGAGCGCACCGTGTCGGTGCCCGACACCAAGGTGGAGCGCCTCGTCCTCAGCCCCGACGAGGAGACGGTGGTGGCCCGGGCCGGGGTCACGGGCACGGCCTGGGTCGAGATCTGGCTGCCGCAGCTGCTCAAGGGTCGGGAGGGCTCGGTGGTCCGGGTGGCGCCCACCACCCACTCGGGCCAGGTGCTCGGCCTCATCGTGGCCGTGCGCCCCCCCGCCAGCGAGGTCTTCACCACCGACGACGACACCATGCTGACCGAGCTGGCCCGCCAGGTCGGTCTGGCCCTGCACAACGTGGAGCTCGACTCGGCGCTGCAGGAGTCGCTCGACGAGGTCCGCCGCCAGGCCGAGGAGCTCCAGCGCTCCCGGGCCCGCATCGTGGCCGCCTCCGACGCCGCCCGGCGCCAGATCGAGCGCAACCTCCACGACGGCGCCCAGCAGCACCTGGTGGCCCTGGCCGTGAACGTCCGCCTGGCCCGCCAGCTGGCCGCCACCGATCCCGACGCCTCGGCGCAGATCCTCGACCAGCTGGGCGAGGGCCTGCAGGAGGCCGTGCAGGAACTGCGGGCGCTGGCCCACGGCATCTACCCGCCGCTGCTCGTCGACCGGGGCATCGCCGAGGCCCTGCGCTCGGCGGCGGGCCGGGCCGCCCTCCCCACCGACGTCGAGGCCGAGGGGCTCGAGCGCTACTCCCCCGAGGCCGAGGCCGCCGTGTACTTCTGCTGCATGGAAGCACTGCAGAACGCGGGCAAGCACGCCGGCGACGGGGCCTCGGCCACGGTCCGGGTGTGGACCGAGGACGGCAACCTCTCCTTCGAGGTGCGCGACACCGGGGCGGGGTTCGACGCCGGCGGCAACCTCGCCAGCGGGGCGGGCTTCGTGAACATGAGCGACCGGGTGGGCGCCATCGGCGGGTCGGTGAGCGTCCAGTCGGCACCGGGCAAGGGCACCACCGTGGCGGGGCGCATCCCGGTGGCCGCCGCCATGGCCAGCTGAGGCCGGGGCTCAGCCGCTGGTCGAGGCGGCGCCGTCGGGCCAGGTGCGCGTGAGCACGTCGGGGCCGAACTGCTCCTTGTGCACGTAGCCGACCGCCCCGCAGCTGCGAGCGTCGGCGGGGAGGTCCTCGGCGTCGTAGGTCGACAGCAGGATGACCCGGACCTCGGGATGGGCCGTGGTGATGCGCCGAGTGGCCTCGATGCCGTTGATGCCGGGCATGTTGATGTCCATGAGCACGAGGCCGGGGCCGAGCGCCTCGACCTGGGTCACGGCCTCCTCCCCCGATCCCGCCTCGCCCACCACGGTGAAGCCCGGGGTCACGCCCACCACGGCCTTGGCGGCCAGCCGGAAGGGCAGCTGGTCGTCGACGATCAGCACCGAGGTCCCTGGTTCGGCCACGGTCCTATCCTGGCAGCCCCGCGCGGACCGGCACAGAATGACAGCACGAGGCACCCGGTAGTGGCAGCACCCCCGCCCCCCGGGGCCGCCGCCGACCGCGGGCCGGCCGCGGCGGTGCGCCCCGGCCCGGGCGCTCAGCCGTCCTGGGACGACAGGAACAGCAGCACCGCCTTCACCCGCCGGTGCACGTCGGGCTCCTCGGACAGCGCCAGCTTGGAGAAGATCGAGTTGATGTGCTTCTCCACCGCCCGCTCCGACAGCACGAGCGACGCCGCCACGGCGGCGTTGTTCTTGCCCTGGGCCATCTCCGAGAGGATCTCCTTCTCCCGGGCCGTGAGGCGCCGCAGCGGGGAGTCGTCGGGCTTGGCCCGCGCCGCCACCAGGGCGTCCACCACCTCGGGGTCGATGACCGATCCGCCCCCGGCCACCTCCCGGATGGCCCCCGCCAGCTGCCCGATGTCCGACACGCGCTCTTTGAGGAGATAGGCGCGGCCCTTGGAGCCGCCGTCGAGGAAGGACAGGGCGTAGGCGGGGTCGGAGTACTGGCTGAGCACCACCACCCCCATGTCGGGGTGGTGCTCGCGCAGGACCGAGGCGGCCCGGATGCCCTCGTCGGTGCCGGTGGGGGGCATGCGGATGTCGGTGACCACCACGTCGGGGTGCTCCTCCTCGGCCGTGCGCAGCAGGCTGTCGTAGTCGGCGCACACGCCGACCACCTCGAGGTCGGCCTCGGTCTCCACCAGCTTGCGCACGCCCTCGCGCACCAGGTAGTTGTCCTCGGCCAGCACGACCCGCACCGCCATGGCGCAGCACATTAGGCGAGCGGGACGCGACCTCGGCAGTCGCAGGGCGGTGGCGGGTCCGGGCGCTCAGGGCGCCTCGGGGGCGGGGAGGTCCAGCACCATGCCCTCGGTGGCCGCCCCCACCGCCACCGTCCCCGCCGGCAGCGACCGCACCACGGCGTCGAGCTCGTCGTCGGTGCGGGGCGGGTCGTGGTGGTAGAGGAGCAGGCGCCGGGCGCCGGCCCGCTCGGCCAGACCCATGGCGTAGCCGACCGAGGCGTGGCCGAAGCTCGCCCGGGCGGGCAGCTCCTCATCGAGGTACTGGGCGTCGTGGAGCACCACGTCGGCGTGGCGGGCCAGCTCCAGCGCGGCGGGGTGGTACTCGCCGAGCCCGTCGGACCCCGGTCCGAGGGCCGTGGGGCAGTGGTCCGAGAGGTAGGCCAGCGAGCCGGGCCCGTCGGAGATGCGGTAGCCGAAGGTGCGGCCCCCCTTGTGGGGGATCTCCCGGGCCAGGACCTCGAAGCCGGCGATGCGGTGGGTGCCCGGCTCGAGGGCGTGGAAGCGCCACGTGCCGCGCAGCTGGTCCGGGGTGATGGGGAAGTGCGGCGGGGACATGGCCCGGCGCAGGACCTCCTCGGGATCGCCCTGGGCCGGCAGGTAGACGTCGGTCTCGCCGTCGGGGCGGTCGGCGGCGGAGAAGAACGGCAGCCCCTGGGTGTGGTCCCAGTGCAGGTGGCCGAAGACGATGGCCCCGACGAAGGGGGCGCCCCCGAGCAGCGGGGTGAGGCGGCGGATCCCCGTGCCGGCGTCGAGCACCAGGCTGGGGGGGGCACCGTCGTGGCACAGGGCCACGCACGAGGTGTGCCCGCCGTAGCGGACGTGCTCCGGGCCCGGCGCCGGCGTCGAGCCGCGGGCGCCGCACACGATCACCCGCACGGCACGCCCCGCCCCCGGCCCGGTCCGGGGCGCGCGCCCGCCTCGTGCGCCGGTGCCATGGCGTGATTTGGCCACGGCGGGCGCACCCGGTCAAGGGTGGACCCCCTCCCCCCCGGCGGGGGTACTGGCCCCCCCGCTCACTCGTTGGCGCTGCGCTCCTCGAGCAGCGCCGCGAACCGGGCCTGCGCCGCCCGGCGGCGGGTGGGGACGTGCTCGGTGGGCACCTCGGTGGGGGCGTAGCCCTTCAGGACCTGCCGGGCCACGGTCACCTTGTGGACCTCGTCGGGGCCGTCGTAGATGCGCGCCGCGCGGGCGGCGCGGTACATGTGCTCGAGGGGCAGGTCGGTGGAGAAGCCCAGCGCGCCGTGCACCTGGATGGCGCGGTCGATGACGTTGTAGAGCACCCCCGCCCCGAAGTACTTGATCATGGCGATCTCCACGCGCGCCGCCGGCGCACCGCGGCGGTCCATGGTCCACGCCGCCTGCAGGGTCATGAGCCTCGCCGCGGTCATCTCGGCCATGGAGTCGGCCACCCAGGACTGCACCATCTGCTTGTCGGCCAGCACCGAGCCGTGCAGCTCCCGTGACACGGCCCGCTCGCACAGCATGTCGAAGGCCCGGCGCGACTGGCCCAGCCAGCGCATGCAGTGGTGGATGCGGCCGGGCCCGAGGCGCAGCTGGGCCAGGCGGAAGCCGTCGCCCTCGTTGCCCACCAGGTTCTCCACCGGCACGCGCACGTCGCGGTAGCGGATCTCGGCGTGGCCCCCCAGGCGGCCGGGATGGGCCACGGGATGCTCCATGGTGGGCACGTCGCGCACCACCTCCACCCCGGGGGTGTCCGCCGGCACGAGGACCATCGAGCACCCCGCGTAGGGATGGACGTCGGGATTGGTGACGCACATGACGATGAGGAAGTCGGCCACCGACCCGTTGGTGGTGAACCACTTGTGGCCGTTCAGGACCCACTCCTCGCCGTCGCGCACCGCCGTGGTGCGGATGAGGGTGGGATCGGCGCCCGCCCCGGGCTCGGTCATGGAGAACCCGCTGCGCAGCCGGCCCTCGAGCAGGGGCTCGAGCCAGCGCGACCGCTGGTCCTCGCGCCCGGAGGCCTCGATGCCGAGCGCCAGCAGCTCGGCGTTGCCCGAGTCCGGGGCGTTGTTGCCGAAGACCACGGGCGCCAGGAAGCAGCGCCCCAGGATCTCGTGCAGCAGGCCCAGGCGCACCTGGCCGAAGCCCATGCCCCCGAGCTCGGGGGGGAGATGCGCCGCCCACAGGCCCTGGCGCCGGACCTCCTCCTGCAACGGCGCCATGGCCCGCGCCAGCGCGGCGTCGTCGAGCTCGAGGGTCTCGATGGGCAGGATCTCCTCGTCCACGAAGGCACGGGCCCAGTCCAGCTTGGCCTGGTACTCCGGCTCGGTCTCGAACTCCCACGCCACGGCGCGCCTCCCGCTCGTCCCCGTCGATGCCCGGCCCCCACCGCCCGCGGCGCCGCTGGTGCGCGCCCGGTGCCGTCGGGACCGGGGTGGCCCGGCCGCTACCGTGTGGCGGTGACCGACCCAGCCCTCCTCACCACGCGTAGCACCGTGACCCTGCGCCCGCCCGTCGAGCCCTGCCCGGTGCAGCTGCCCGACCCGCTCTCGGCGGCCGAGGCCCGCACGGCCACGGCGGCGGCGGCGGCGGCCCTGCTCGAGGAGCGACGGCCCCTCGGGGCCGGTGAGCTCGCCGCCCTGGCGGTGGTCCCCGACACCTCGGTGACGGCGCTGGCGGCGCTGGCCCACGAGGTGCGCCTGGCCTGGTGCGGCCCGGCGGTGGAGGTCGAGGGCATCCTCTCGGCCAAGACGGGGGGCTGTCCCGAGGACTGCCACTTCTGCGCCCAGTCGTCGCGCTTCGACACCCCGGTCAAGGCCACCCCGTTCCTCGACACCGACGAGGTGCTGCGCGCCGCCGAGGAGACCGCCGCCGTGGGCGCCTCGGAGTTCTGCATCGTGCTGGCCGTGCGCGGCCCCGACGAGCGGCTGCTCGGGCGCATCCTCGAGCTCGTCCCCCTGGTGCGCGCCCGCACCGGGCTCAACGTGGCGGTGTCGGCGGGCATCCTCGACGAGGACCAGGCGCGGCGCCTGGCCGAGGGGGGCGTGCACCGCTACAACCACAATCTCGAGACGGCCCGCTCCTACTTCGGGCGGGTGGTCACCACCCACGGCTGGGAGGAGCGGGCCGAGACGTGCCGGCTGGTGCGGCGCCACGGCATGGAGCTGTGCTGCGGCGCCCTGGTGGGCATGGGCGAGAGCCCGGCCCAGCGCGTCGAGCTGCTCCTGCAGCTGCGCGACCTCGACCCCACCGAGGTGCCCCTCAACTTCTTGAACCCGCGCCCCGGCACCCCCCTGGGCGACCGGGCCGTGGTGGGGGCCTGGGAGGCGGTGCGCTGGATCGCCCTCTTCCGCCTGGCGCTGCCGGGCGTGATCCTGCGCTACGCCGGGGGCCGCGAGGTGACGCTGCGCGACCTGCAGGCCATGGGCATGACCGCCGGCATCAACGCCCTCATCGTGGGCAACTACCTCACCACCCTGGGCCGATCCCCCGCCGAGGACCTGCGCATGCTCGACGACCTGCGCATGCCCGTCGGGGCGCTGTCGGCGGCCCTGTAGTGGCTCGCGCCCTCGTCACCGGCTGCTCGAGCGGCTTCGGCCGGGCCACGGCGGCCGAGCTGAGCGCCCGGGGCCACGAGGTGGTGGCCACCGCCCGGCGCCCGGCGGACCTGGCCGATCTCGACGTGGCCGAGCGCCTCGCCCTCGACGTCACCGACGACGCCTCGGTGGCGGCCGCCCTGGCCGCGGCCGGGCCGCTCGACGTGCTCGTCAACAACGCCGGCATCACCGTGGGCGGCCCGGTGGAGCTCGTACCCCTGGCCGAGGTGCGCCGGCTGTTCGAGACCAACTTCTTCGGCGCCGTGCGCATGCTCCAGGCCGTGCTGCCCGGCATGCGGGCGCGCGGCGGTGGCGTGGTGGTCAACGTGTCGTCGGTGTCGGGGCGGGTGGCCGCCCCGCTGTCGGGCTTCTACGCGGCGTCGAAGTTCGCCCTCGAGGCGGTGTCCGAGGCCCTGCACGTCGAGGCCGGGCACTTCGGCATCCGGGTGGTGGTCATCGAGCCGGGCTACTTCGCCACCAGCCTCTCGGACTCCGGCGAGCGCCACGGCGTGGGCGCGCCCCCCTACGACGAGCTGCACGCCCAGGCCGGCGCCATCGAACAGCGCCTGAGCGGGGGCGAGCGCCCCGGGCCCGAGGCCGTGGCGCGCGCCATCGCCGACGCCGTCGAGCACCCCCCCGAGGGCTTCCGGGTGCCCGTCGGCACCGACGCCGCCACCGTGCTCGGGGCGCGCGCCGCCATGGACGACGTCACCTTCGAGCGCACCATGCGGGAGTTCGTCGGGCTCACGTGGTGACACCGGTGGCGCGCCGGGGCGGCGCTCCGGGTCCGCGGCGGTGACGCCGCGGCGGCGTCAGGCCCCGGCCACCACCACGCCCTCCCAGGGGCCGAGGGCGAGACGGGCCCCGACCCGCTCGCCGCGCCGGCCCCCGGCGGTGCCCGCGACCACCACGGCGTCGCCGGCGCCGAGCGCCAGTGCGGCGGGCTCGTCGCTCAGGTTGCACGCCACCACCGTGGCCGCCCCGCGCCGCCACGCCCACACCCCGGCGGGCGACGCCAGCGCCGCGTAGCCGCCGCTGTGGAGGTCGTCCGACGACCGGCGCAGGGCCAGCACGTCGCGCACGAAGTGCAGCACCGAGCCCGGGTCGGCGCGCTGGTCGGCGACGTTGCACGCCGCGGGATCGGTCATGGGCAGCCACGGGGTCACCCCCGGGGCGCTGAAGCCGCCCCCGGGCGAGGCGTCCCAGGGCATGGGGGTGCGCTCGGGGTCGCGCCCGGGATAGTGCGGCCAGTAGCGCAGCCCCACCGGGTCGAGCAGGTCCTGGCGGCGCAGCTCGCCGTCGGTGAGGCCGATCTCGTCGCCCTGGTAGAGCACCGGCGTCCCCCGCAGCGTGAGCAGCACGAGCAGGGCCAGGCGCGTCCGGGCGGGGTCGCCCTGGGCCCACCGGGTGGCCAGCCGCGACACGTCGTGGTTGGAGCCCGTCCACACCGGCCAGGCCCCGGGGGGCAGCAAGGCCTCGCTCTCGCCCACGATCTGCGACAGCGGCCCGGCCTCGAAGGGCGACTCGATGAAGGGGAAGTTGAAGGCGAGGTGCAGCTCGTCGCGCCCGGTCCCGTAGAACGAGAAGAGCGTGGCCAGCTCCTCCACGTTGGTCTCCCCGAGCAGGACGGGAGGCTCCGCGTAGCCGTCGGCCAGGGTGCGCCACCGGCGCAGGACGTCGTGGACCTCGGGCTGGTTGCAGTTGTAGACGGGACGCTGCCCGAAGATCTGGTGCAGGAACGGGTCCTCGTCGGTGGCCGGCGGGTTGTCGCGCAGGTGGGCGTCCTTCACGATGCCGTGGCACACGTCGATGCGGAACCCGGCGATCCCCCGGTCCCACCAGAAGCGCAGGATGTCGTCGAAGGCGTCGCGCACCTCGGGCGACCACCAGTTGAGGTCGGGCTGCTCGGGCGTGAAGTTGTGCAGGTAGTACTGCCCGGTGGCCGCGTCGAGGGTCCACGCCGGGCCGCCGAAGGCGCTCACCCAGTTGTTGGGGGGCGACCCGTCCTCCTTGGGATCGGCCCACACGTACCAGTCGCGCCGAGCGGAGCGGCGCGACGAGCGGGACTCGACGAACCAGGCGTGGTGGTCGCTCGTGTGGTTGGGGACGAGGTCGATGACCACCCGCAGGCCGAGCTGGGCCGCCTCGGCCACGAGGCGCTCGAGGTCCCCGAGCGTGCCGAAGTCGGGGTGGACGTCGCAGTAGTCGGCCACGTCGTAGCCCCAGTCGGCGTTGGGCGACGGGCCCACCGGCGACAGCCACAGGGCGTCGACGCCCAGCCAGGCCAGGTGGTCCAGGCGCCGGCGCAGCCCCTCGAGGTCGCCCACGCCGTCGCCGTCGCTGTCGGCGAAGGACCGCAGGTACACCTGGTACAGCACGCCACGGTGCCACCACGGCGCGGCATCGTCGGTCACCACCGGCCTCCCCTCGCTGGCTGCGTCGGCGCCCCGGCGGGCGCCGCGGCGGTGCCTAGCTTTAGCGTGTGAGCGGGCTCGACGCCTGCCCGGGCCGCTCGCACGCCCGCCAGCAGTACCAGGCGGCCACCGAGCGATAGGGGCGGAAGGGGTCCCCGAGGGCGTCGAGCTCCTTGGGCGCCGGCATGGGCACCCCGTAGGCCAGGCCGTAGCCCCGGCGCACCCCGAGGTCGCCCACCGGCCACACGTCGAGGCGGCGCAGCTGGAACAGCAGGAACATCTCGGCGGTCCAGCGCCCGATGCCCCGCACCGAGGTCAGGCGCTCGACGACCTCCTCGTCGGGCTCGCGCGCCAGGCCGGCGGGGTCGAGCACCACGGTGCCGTCGAGCACCTTGACCGAGAGGTCGGTGATCGAGGCCGCCTTGTTGGCCGACAGCCCGGCGGCCCGCAGCTCCTCGGGGGCGAGGGCGAGCAAAGCGTCCGGCGCCACGTCGTCGAGGGCGGCCACCAGGCGGCCGTGGATGGTGGCGGCCGCCTTGCCGGCCAGCTGCTGGTAGACGATGGAGCGCACCAGGGCGGCGAAGTGCGAGTCCATGCGGGCCCCCAGCCGGGGCGGCCCGAAGTCCTCGAGGAGCCCCGCCAGCACCGGGTCGCCCTCGGCCAGGACGCGGGCGGCGGCGGGGAAGGTGCGGGCTCGGCGGGCGGGGGCGGGGGCGGTCACCGCCCGATAGGTTGCCACCATCGCCACCAGCTACTGCACGGCCTGCGGCCAGCCGGCCGACCACTGCCCCGGATGCGGGCGCCCGCTCGACCCGCCCCGCTTCTGCGGGCGCTGCGGCCGGCGCATGGCGGTCACCGTCACCCCGGGGGGCTTCTCGGCCCGGTGCCGGGACCACGGCACCACGGTGTCGCCCTGACGGGCCCGGCCGCCGGGAGCGGGCAGGCCCCCGTGGGACAATGACGGCCATGGACCGCATCGGGGTCGTCGACACCATGTTCGCCCGCTACGACATGGGCGCCGAGGCGGTGGACGAGCTCGGGCGCTGCCCGGGCCACGGGGAACGCTTCGAGGTGCTGCGCCGGACGGTGCCGGGGGTCAAGGACCTGGGCGTGGAGGCCAAGAAGCTCGTCGAGGAGGACGGCTGTCGCATCGTGGTCGCCCTGGGCATGCCGGGCAGGGCGGCCATCGACCAGGTGTGCGCCCACGAGGCGTCGCAGGGCATCATGCTGGCCCAGCTGCTCACCAACACCCACGTGCTCGAGGTCTTCGTCCACGAGAACGAGGAGGACGACCCCGAGCGCCTGGCGGCGGTGTGCGTGGACCGCGCCCGCAAGCACGCCCGCAACGCCTACTGGATGCTCTACGAGCCCGAGCAGCTCACGCGCCGGGCCGGTGGCGGCGTCCGCCAGGGCTACGCCGACGCCGGCCCCCTGGTGTCGCCGGCGCCCTGAGCGGCGCCGGTCACCCGAGCCCGAGCCCGAGGTCGGCGCCGAGGTCGCGCCCCGGTCGGCGCGCCGGGGCGGGCGGGGCCATGCCCCGGCGGGCCAGCAGGGTCTCGAGCTGGCGGTCGAGGGCTCGTCCCACCACCACGTGGCGGCGCTCCCCCACCCCGGTGCGCTCGCGCCGCCCGGCGTGGGCCTCGACCGCCGGCCAGCGGGCGAGCAGACGCTCGGCGGCCGCCTCCACCGTGGCGGCGGGCGCCCCGGCGGGGGCCGTGGCGCACCAGTGCCGCACGGCGTCGCGCCGCGTGGCGGTGGCGCCCCGGCCGGCCAGGCCGGCCGCCACGGCACGGGCGGCGTCGTCGCCGAGCCCGGGTCGGCGTCTCGGCACGCGGTCGAGGACGGCCTCGAGGCGCGTGGGGCCGAGCCCGGCGGCGCGGGCCCGCTGGCGCCAGCCGGCCCGCAAACCGTCGGCCGACGCCGAGGCGTCGCGCCCGGGGCGGGTGGCGTGCCCGGCGATGGCGCGGGCCCGGTGGCCGTCGAGGCCGCGCTCGGCCAGGTGGGCGGCGATGGCCGCCGAGCGGCGCGAGAAGGCGGCCCGGGCCTCGGGCCCGATGCCGGCGACGTCGGCCCGCCCCCGGCGCAGCGGCTCGAAGGCCACCCCCAGCCGGGTGGTGAGCTCGTGGCGCAGGTGGGCGTGGTACAGGGCGTCGGTGGCGCCGGCATGGGCGTACAGGCCGCGGCCGTCGAGGGCCGAGAAGCGCCCGGCGGCGTCGCGCCCCAGGTTGGCCACCACCACGTGGGTGTGCAGATGGGGATCGAGCGCCCGGCTGGTGCGGTGCACGAAGCCGGCGCCGGCCACCGCCTCGACCTCCACGGGGACCGCCGTCCCCTCCTCGCGCCGGCGCACGGCCAGGGCGCGCCGCTCGACGTAGTCGACGGCGGCGCCCACGGCGCCGGCGTGGGCGGCGCGCACCTCGGCGGCCACCTCGGGCGGGCCCAGGGCCTCGAGCAGGCTGACCGACTTGGGGGCGCAGAAGCTCAGGTCGTAGGCGGCCACGGTGACCCGGTCGTGGCTGGGCCCGAGGCGCCCCCCGCCACCGGGGTCCTCACCCTGCAGCAGGGCCCCCAGGGCGGCGCCGTCCACGTCGCCGTCGAGGCCGTAGGCCGCCGCCCCGCGGCTCACCCACCGGCCGGCGGCCTCGACGCCGGTGCCGCCCGGACCCGCCGCCACCGCCAGGTAGTAGCCGTGTCCGCCCTTCGCCACCTTGGCCACCCGCAGCACGGCCGCTCCGCCGGATCGACCGGCCCCGTGCCGGCGTCGTCGGGCGAGGGTGGCGCGGCGACCTCGACGGCGACCTTGCCGGCGAGCTCGCCGGCGGTCGCCGGTCAGGCGGAGCGGTAGAGGGCGAGGAGCCGGCGGGCCGCCTGGCGGCCCACGTCGGCCAGCTCGGGCGGATCGAGGACCTCGGCGTGGGGGCCGAGGCGCAGGAGCAGCCGGCCGAACCACACCGTGCTGGCCACGCCCAGGGTCACGACGGTCCGCCCGTCGAGGGGGGTCGACCCCGACACGGGCAGGGCGTCGAGCACCCAGGCGGCCTCGTCGTCGACGGCCAGCCGGACCACGGTGGCCTCGGGCCCGGGCACGAAGGCGGCGGCGGGGGCCGACCCGGCGGCACCGGGCTCGGCGGCGTCCGGCGAGGCGTGGGCGGCGGCGGGGGCGCCCGTGCGGCGCACGGCCGAGACCCGGTCGACGCGGAACCGGCGCATGTCGCCGGCGTTGTGGCACCACCCGTCGAGGTACCAGCGGCCGTCGATGGCCACCACGGCCACCGGGTCCACCACCCGGGTGGAGTCGTGGTCGCTCGAGGCCGAGTAGTAGTGCAGCTCGAGCTGGTCGCCCTGGTCGGCGGCCGCCCGGATCTCGGCCAGGTGGGCCGGCTCGCGCAGGTCGATGCGCAGGCGCCCGCGCCCGCCGAGCACGGCGTCGAGCTTGCCCAGGGCGCGCTGGAGGGCGCCGTCGGGGTCGGCCCCGGGCACCGCCGCGATGGCCCGGGCCGAGGCGGCCAGGGCGAACCCCTCGGCGGCGGTGAGGCGCCGGGGCCGGGCCAGCTCGGCGCCGAGGTCGGCCACGACCTCCTCGTCGTCGACGACGATCTCCATGAGCTGATCGGGGGTGTAGGGGGGCAGGCCGCAGCAGGCGGCGAGCTCCAGGTCGGCGATGAGCTCCTCGGGCTCGAGCCCGAAGCGCTCGGAGAGCTCGGCCACCGGGGCCCGGCCCCGGCGCGCCAGCCAGGTGAGCACGGCCAGCAGGCGCAGCAGGCGGGAGCCGGCGTCGGGGCGCGTGGGCATCAGCGGCCCGCCGGCGCCGCCACGGCCTCGAGCCAGGCCACCAGCCCGGCGCGCACCTCGGGGGGGCCGAGCACCTCGGCGTGCTCGCCGAGCTCGAGCACCCAGGAGCGCAGGGCGGCCCCGTTGGTCACCTCGAGACCCACCACCACCGAGCCGTCGGGCTCCCGTCGGGTCACGGCGCTCGCCCCCACCTCGTCCACGACGAGGTCGGCCAGGGTGGCGTCCACCCGCACCTCCACGCCGAGGGGGGCGCCCTCCCCCATCTGCCAGGGCACGTCGGGGAGGGCGTCCTCGGGGTCGAAGCCCTCGGGCAGCGCGGCCGAACCCGGCGCTCCCGCCGTGACCGCTCCCTCCATGCGGTCGACGCGGAAGGTGCGGGGCGCGTCGCGCTCGAGGTCGTGACCCACCAGGTACCACCAGCCGCCGTGGAAGCGCAGCAGCGCGGGGTCGACACGGCGCGCTTCGCCCCGGTAGGCGAAGGACACCGTGGCGTGCGAGCGCAGCGCGCCGTGGAGCACGGGGAGGGCCGGCAGCGCCGGCAGTTCGGCCACGGGACGGGCCCCGGCCGAGGCCGGAAGTCCCAGGCGCCACAGCGCGTCCCGACCACTAGGATCGCCGAGGTGGACTCCGGCCACGGCGAGGTTGAGGGCGGCTTGCTCGTCGGGTGCGAGGTCGAGATCGGGCAGGTAGTAGTCCTCGGGGCGGATCACGTAGCCCACCTGTTCGGGTCCCTCGATCGGGACCGCGCTGACCTCGATGCCGCCGTCGCGCAGCGTCCGCTTGTCGCGTTCGAAGGCCTGGCGGCGCGCCTCGCCCTCGGTCTCGGGGTACCCGGGCACCTCCGCCGCGATCTCGCGCAACGACTTCGGCCGCTGGTCGCGCAGGAGCACCAGCACGAGGTCGGTGAGCCGTTCGAGGCGGTCGACCATGGGCGAGAGCGTAGGCGGCCGCTTCGCCCCTGCTCGCACGGCGCGCCCCCGACCGAGCGCGGGCCGCGGTGCTGAAGCCCGGCGTGCTCGCCATGGCGGGCGCGCACCACGGTGCGGCGTCCGCCGGCGACGCCCTCGCCTTCCACGCCCACCCGGCGGCCTGGATCGCCGTTGCGCTCCTGGCCGCCGCCTACGCCGCCGGGGTGCGCCACGTGGTGCGCACCTCGGGCCGCACGGCCCGGCCCTCGCGCCACCAGCTGCTGTGCCTGGCGGGGGCGCTCGTGGCGCTGGTGGCGGCCCTCACCTACCCGCTCGCCGACCTGGCCGCCCACTGGTCGCTCACGGCCCTGGTGGTCCAGCGCCTACTGCTCACCCTGGCGGTGGCCCCGCTGTTGCTGCTGGCCGCACCGGCCCCGCTCTTGGCCATGCTCACCCGGCCCGCGCCCGTCGACGCCCTCGTGGACCTCGCCACCCGGCCGGTGGTGGCGGTGGCGGGGTTCACGGTGGTGGCCATCGGGACGCTGCTCACCCCGGCGGTGGCGGCCCAGGCGTCGTCGGGGTGGTGGCGGGGCGCCACCGACGCCGTGTTGGTCCTGGCCGGCCTGGCGCTGTGGGCACCGGCGGTGCGCCACCTGCCCGGCGCCCACCGCACGTCGCCGGTGGGACTGGCCGCCTATCTGTTCGTGCAGTCGGTGGTGCCCACCTTCCCGGCCGTCGTCTACGTCTTCGCCCGGCACCCGCTGTACGCCGGCTTCGCCCACGTGCACCAGGCGCTCGGACTGTCACGCCTGGTCGACCAGCAGCTGGCGGGCGTGGTGGCCAAGGTGGCCACGCTGCCGGTGCTGTGGAGCGCGGCCTGGGCGGCGCTGGCCCGGGCCCAGCGCATCGACGCCGCCGGCGCCGAGGAGCCGCTCACCTGGGCCGAGGTGGAGCGCCAGCTCGAGCGGATCGGCCGGGCCGAGCGCCGGGGACGCGCCGGGGTGCTCCAGGGCGGGGGGCCGGCCGGCGCCGGCGCCGTCGGCGGGGGCACCGACACCGGCGACGCCGAGGCGCCGCCGCGCAGCCCCGCCGACGGCACGGGCCCGGCACCCGACGCCGGAGCGGCCGGCCCCTGACGCCGGGAGACGGCCCCGGCCACAGTCGTCCTCACCGTCAGGTGAGGTGGCGCAGGCGCAGGGGCTCCTTGACCAGCACCACCGTGGCCAGCAGCTCGTTCTGGGGGAAGGACACCACCACCACGGCGAAGTGCCCCACGCCCGCGTCCGGCACCGGGCCGGCCGGCCTCTGCACCTGGGCCCGGCGGAAGCTGCCCTTGTAGCCCACCACGCAGATGCTCTTCACCGTGGTGCGCGAGCGGGCCTCGATGTCGCGCCGGAGGTGGTTGAGCTTGCTCAACTCCGAGGACGACACCAGGCGCACCCCGACGAAGGCCCCCCGGCGGTGCACGGCGGCGGCCGCCACGGGCAGGGCCCGGAAGCAGGGGCTCGAGCTCGTCCCCAGGGTGTTGCGGGCCGCCGTGCACCCGGTCACGGCCCCGGCCGCCACGGCCAGGGTCACCGCCACCGCACCGAGCGGGCGCCTCACGAGCCGATCTCCTCGGCCACACCGTCGGGGACGGGGGTGTAGGCCGTGGTCGGCCGGCGCGCCCAGGCCAGGGCGCCCCACGTGACCCAGCCCACGGGGAGCTCGAGCCAGAAGCTGAGGATGCGGTAGAGCAGCACCACCAGCACCGTCGAGGCCCGGGCGCCCCCCGGCACGAACTGGGTGAGGGCGATGGTGAGGCTGCCCTCCACCACGCCCAGGCCCCCCGGGGTGATGGGCAGGTTGGCGGCCAGCTGGCCGGCGCCGTAGGCGAGGAGCAGCCCCCGCCAGGGGATGGCGGCCCCGACGGCCAGGAACGACAGGGCCAGGCAGGCGCAGTCGAGGATCCAGTTGCCGATCCCCCAGCTCACCACCGACAGCACCTGGCGGGCCGACAGCCTCACGGTCGTGAGGCGGCCCACGAAGCCGTCCACGACGGCCGCCGCCTCGCCCTGGGGCCAGCGCACGAGGCGGCGCGACGTCGCCACCGCGGCCGCCACCACCCACACCAGCGCCCGGCGCTGCAGGAACACGGCCCCCATGGCGAGCGCCCCGAGCAGCACCGCCACCGTCACCCCGACCAGGTCGAGGCTGGCCCCCTCGGCCCCGGCCACCGCCACCCCCACCGCCGCCACCAGGGCCAGGCTCACCGAGGCGGCCACGAACACCGCCACCAGGGTCCAGCCCGCCAGTGCCTCGTCGGCGCCCTTCTGGCGGTACTGGCGGAAGGCGAACACCGACGCCACCACCGGGCCGGCCGGCATGGAGTTGGCGATGGCCGTGGACGCCGCCGTCACCGCCGTGCAGCGCAGGGTGGAGAGCTCCACCCCGCCGGCCTCGAGGAGCCGGCGCTGGACGATGCCGAAGGCCACCAGCGACCCGGCCTCGGCCACCGCCGCCACGACCACCCACCACCAGTTCATGTGGGCCAGGGTGGTCGAGGCCCCCGACAGCTCCCCCCGGCGCCCGGCCAGGGCCCACAGGGCCAGGGCGGCCACGCCCAGCCCCACGAGGTACTTGAGCCACGGCCAGGACCGCCCCAACCACGAGCGCGGGCGCCCGGGACCCCTCACGTGAGGCCGGGCTCCACCAGGATCTTGACGTGCTCGTCGGGACGGCCGAGGGCCTCGAAGGCCCCGGGCACGCCCTCGAGGCCCACGGTGCCGGTCACCATGGGCGAGACGTCGATGGTCCCCTCGGCCTGGGCCCGCAGGGCGCCGGCGAACTCGTCGGGGCCGTAGGCCAGGACGAAGTGCAGGTCGAGCTCCTTGGCGATGGCGTGGAAGGGCACGATGCGGTCGGGCTCCATGCACACCCCCACCACGGTGACGCCGGTGGCGGGGGGCACGTCGCGCAGCAGCTGCCCGAGCGACCCGGGCACCCCGACGGCCTCGAAGGCCAGGAGGGGGCGGCGCCCGTCGAGGCGGCGCCAGGCGTCCACCACGCCCTCCACGGCGGGGTCCACGGTCTCGGTCGCCCCCAGGGCGCCCGCCATGGCCCGGCGCGCCGGCGAGAAGTCGGCGGCCACGATCACCTCGACGCCCGCCGCCACCAGCCCGGCCACCACGGCCAGGCCGACGGGTCCGCATCCCACCACCACGGCGCCGTGGCGGGCGGCGGCCCCCGAGCGGGCCACGGCGTGGAGCCCCACCGCCAGGGGCTCGGTCAGCGCGGCGCGCCGCGTGTCGAGCCCGTCGGGGACCTCGAGGGCCAGGGCGCTCGACAGAAGGAGGTACTCGGCGTACCCGCCCGGGAAGTCGTTGTTGTAGGCGAGCTGGTGCACCCCCGTGCCCGACAGCACCACGGGCACCGACACCACCCGGGTGCCGGGGGTGGGGCCCGCGGTGCCGGGGCCGAGCTCCACCACCTCGCCGCAGAACTCGTGGCCCATGACGATGTCGCGGTCGAGGTCGAGCGTCGGCACCGCCGCCGCCTGGGGGCCCATCGACGGCCGGACCTCCTCGGTCATGGCCACGAAGGCGGGGGCGTGGTTCAGGAAGTGGAGGTCCGAGCCGCAGATGCCGCAGGCCAGGACGCGCACGAGCAGCTGCCCGGCTTCGGGGAGCGGGGTGGGGACGTCGTCGACCACCAGGCCACCCCCTCGCAGCACACAGGCACGCATCGCCGTCATCCTTCCCCCCGGGACATGGCGCCGGGGCGCGACCGGACTCCCTAGCATGCACAGCGGTGGCGATGACGTCCGCGCATCCCGGCTCGCAGCTCACGCTTCGGGCCCACGTCCCGGGCACTGTGCGCGCCGCGGTGGAGACCTTGGGCGGTCGCCGGGTGGTGGTGGCCCGCTCGGTCTCCGGGCACCACCGGGGAGCGCTCACCGTGGCCGACGGCGCCACCGTGGCCGACGCCGCCGGCCGGGCCCTCGAGGAGCGCCTGCCCCTGGTGGTGGTGGTGTCGTCGTCGGGCGCCGAGGTGACCGAGGGCATCGACGCCCTGCACGGCTGGGGGCGGGCCGCCGCCGCCATGGCGGCGTGCTCGGGCGTGGTCCCGGTGCTGGCCGCGGTGACGGGGGCGGCGCTGTCGGGCCCGGCCCTGCTGCTCGGGCTGGCCGACCTCACCGTCATGGCCCCCGACGCCTTCGCCTTCGTGTCGGGCCCCGAGGCCGTGCGCAGCTTCACGGGCATGGAGGTGGGTCTGCGCGACCTCGGCGGGGCCACGGTGCACGCCACCACGAGCGGCCTGTGCGCCCTGCTGGCCGAGGACGAGGCGGCCGTGGAGGACCTCCTGGCGGTGGTGCTCGCCTACTTGCCCGACCACGCCGACGACCCGCCGCCGCTGCTCGTGAGCGACGACCCGCCCGAGCGGCGCGCCCCGGAGCTGCGCGACGTGATCCCGGCCTCGCCCACCGCCTCCTACGACGTGCGCGACGTGGCCCGGGCCTTCGTCGACGACGGCGAGCTCCTCGAGCTGCGGGCCTCGTGGGCCCCCCACCTCGTCACCGCCCTGGCGGCCGTCGGGGGCCAACCGGTCGGGATCGTGGCCAACCAGCCCCGGGCGCTGGCGGGCACCCTGGACATCCCCGCCTCGCAGAAGGCGGCCCGCTTCGTGCGCTTCTGCGACGCCTTCAACCTGCCCCTGCTGACCATGGTGGACACGCCGGGCTTCCTGCCCGGCAAGGACGTGGAGTGGCGGGGCATGATCCGCCACGGCGCCGAGATGGCCTTCGCCTACGCCGAGGCCAGCGTGCCCCGGTTGTGCCTGGTGCTGCGCAAGGCCTTCGGCGGGGCCTACATCGTCATGGACTCCAAGGGCATGGGCAACGACCTGTGCCTGGCCTGGCCGTCGGCCGAGATCGCCGTGATGGGGGCGAGCGGGGCGGCCCAGATCCTCACCCGCAACGCCGGCGAGGAGGAGCGGCGGGCCCTCGAGGCCCGCTACCAGACCGAGCTCCTCACGCCCTGGGTGGCCGCCGAGCGCGGCTTCGTGGACGAGGTGATCGACCCCGCCGACACCCGGCCCGCCCTGGTGCGGGCGCTCGCCACCGTGGTCACCCGCCACGAGGTGATCCCCGGCCGCAAGCACGCCGCCGGGCCCCTGTAGGCCCGGCGGCGCCCTCCCCACCGGCCGCCCCTCGCCCGGGCGACCCGTCTCACCGGCACCCGCCCGGCCCCGCCGCCACCAGCGGGATTGGCTCCGAGTTGATCCGCCGTTGGGGTCGGCGTTAGAACCGACGCAGAGAGTGGTGACCGCAGACGCGTGCCGGGGGGCACACGCGCCAGGGGTTCGCCCGTTCCCGACGCGGGCCCCCAGGGCGGCGAGGGACGGGGTGAGGCCGATGAACGACCACCGGGACACCGAGGCAGCGGTGCCGCACGTCCTCCACACGCTGGGCCAGACCGGTGTCGTGCGGGGCTCGGCGGCCGACGTGGGGGCGGCGCGCGAGCGCATCCGCCAGCGTCGGCTGCGCCGGCTGGCGGTGGTCCTCACCCCCGTGGCCGCCTGGCTGGTGGTGCGAGCCTGGGTGTGGCACAAGGGCGCCTTCGGGCTCCCCCACGTCCCTGCGGGGCTCACCCCCTACCTGCCCGGGATCATCCTCATCGTGCTGCTCGGTGGCGTCATCGTCCTGCCCCTGCTGGGCGCGGGGCGCTCGCCGCACATCCTGTACCGCCCCAGCGAGATCGACGTGACCTTCGACGACGTGGTGGGCGCCCCGGTGCTCGTGGACGAGGTGGTGAAGACCCTCAACCTGTTCCTGGCCCACCAGACCTTCGCCGAGCACATGGGGGGATCGGCACGCCGGGCGATCCTCTTCGAGGGACCGCCGGGCACGGGCAAGACCTACATGGCCAAGGCCATGGCGGCCGAGGCCGGCGTGCCCTTCCTCTTCGTGTCCTCGTCGGCCTTCCAGTCCATGTTCTACGGGCAGACCAACAGGAAGATCCGCTCGTTCTTCCGCGAGCTGCGCACCTACGCCCGGCGCGAGGGCGGGGCCATCGGCTTCATCGAGGAGATCGACGCCATCGGCGGTTCCCGGGGCGGCATGGGCGGCTCGGGGCGGCACCACGACGGGGTCGCCGGCGTGGTGAACGAGTTGCTCATCCAGCTCCAGTCCTTCGACCAGCCGCCCGTGCCCGTGCGCATCAAGGGCGCCCTGGTCGACTTCGTCAACACCTGGCTGCCCGCCTCGCGCCAGCTGCGCAAGCCCGTGGCGCCGGCCGCCAACATCCTCGTCATCGGGGCCACCAACCGCGCCGCCGATCTCGACCCCGCCCTCGTGCGCCCCGGGCGCTTCGACCGCTCCATCTACTTCGACCTGCCGTCGCGGGCGGGGCGGCGCGACATCATCGACTACTACCTGGGCAAGAAGTCCCACGACCCCGAGCTCGACGACCCCGAGCGGCGCGACGCCCTGGCCGCCATGACCTTCGGCTACTCGCCGGTGATGCTCGAGCACCTGCTGGACGAGTCGCTGGTGTGGGCCCTGCGCCGGGGCGCCACCACCCTGTCGTGGCACGACGTGCAGCAGGCCAAGATGACCGAGGAGATCGGCCTGGCCCAGCCCGTCGAGTACGCCGAGGCCGAGCGGCGCACCATCGCCACCCACGAGTCGGGCCACGCCACCATCGCCTGGCTGGTGGGCAAGGGCCGCAAGATGGAGGTCCTGTCGGTGGTGAAGCGCAAGGAGGCCCTGGGCCTGCTGGCCCACTCCGAGGAGGAGGAGCGCTTCACCAAGACCCGCTCGGAGATCGTGGCGCTCATCCAGATCGCCTTCGGCGGCATGGCGGCCGAGGAGCTGTTCTTCGGCGAGTCGAGCACGGGCGTGGCCGCCGATCTCCAGGCCGCCACGGTGGCCGCCTGCCAGATGGTGGGGAGCCTGGGCATGGGCAGCACCCTCGTCTCGGCCGCCGCGCTCGACATGCCGGGCAACATCGTGGGCAAGGTGACCTCCAACGACCGCGGCCGCGCCGAGGTCGAGGACATGCTCCAGCGGGCCAAGGCCGAGGTGCGCGCCATGCTCGAGGAGCACCGCCACGTGGTCGAGGCGCTGCGCGACGCCCTGCTCGAGCGCGACGAGCTCGTGGGCGCCGAGATCCTCGATGTCATCGCGGCCGCCGGGCCCTCCGCGCTCGAGCTGCCCGCCGTCCCGGGCTGATCGCTTCGCCTCCCCCACCGCCCGGGCGCGCCCGGCGGGTGGGCGCCTGAGGCGGGCTCACCCCAGCGGGGTCGCCCCGGGGTGCCGGGTGGGGACCACCGGCAGGGCCTGATGGGCCGGAGGTGGCCGTGCCACCCTCGTCGGCGGTCGCCGAGGTCGGCGTCCACGGGTCGCCTGGGCGACGCCCGGCGCGCAGCTGGCGGCCTCCGAGACGAGCGAGGGCGGCCCCTGCCGGGCCGGCGTGGATCCCGTCGGGCCACAGCACCCCCGGCGTCGCCGAGGGCGTACCTGTCGACCTCGACCACACCGGGACCCCGCCCGTATGCATCGCCGGGCCGTCGTCGGTGCGCGGCACCCACGGGCGCGGCGTGCGGACGTTGCCGAAGACCACTTCGGCGGTGGCGGCGACGCCGAGGGTGCGTTCGACTGCGACACCTCGAGCCAGCGCACGGGCACGTGCCAGAGCACGGTGGGGCCCCGGCCGGCGCGCCGTCCCTCGATGGCCGAGGATACCGAGCACGACGGGAGCCGCCTGCAGGCCGCGCTCGGGCAAGACGGGCGCGTCGGGTGCGGACCTCCGTCGAGACCACGGACCACCAGCGATGTGCGGTGCCACTTCCGTTCGGAGTCTCGGCACGGTGCCACGGCGCGGCCCGACGCCATCGCCGGGCGAGAAACGCCGGCACGGTCAGCTGGAAGCCCAGGCGCGACTGTGGCCCCCGCCGAAGCGGGGGCCACAGTGCACTGCACACGCTCGCGGGACGTGCCCGACGAGTGCTCTGATCAGTGTTAGCTGATCGGCGCGTTCGAGTACGACGTGCCCCAGACCCACTGGTTCGTGCCCGTGGGGGTGCTGGCGTTGCACGTGGTGGCGTTGACCACCTTCGCGTAGTACACGCCTGCCGTCGTCAGGGCGGCCACCGGCGTCCCGGAGAGCTCCTGGCCGTCGGCAACGCTGGTGGAGCCGAAGAACACCGCCGTGCCGGTGGTGTCCGTGAACGAGGCCGTGCCGGGGGCAGACTCGAGGTCCACGGCGTACCAGCAGGTGCTCGTGCCCTTGGCCCACGAGGCCAGGACCACACCGAGGCCGTCGTCGGCGTTCACGACGTCGACCGGGTACTCACTGATGACGTTCGAGCCCTTCTGGGTGCCAGCGATGCCGGCGTTCTGACTCCAGGTGAACTCAGGAGCCGACGCCGTCAGCGTGGCCGTGGGCATGCTGGCGGTGTTGTACGACTGGTTGTTCTGGTAGATCGCCTTCACCTCGGTCAGGGCGTTGGTCAGGTTCGACTGCGCGGCGCGGTCGTTGGCCGACCCGGTGACCCCGAGGAACGTGGGGATGGCGATGGCGAGCAGGATGGCGATGATGAGCAGCACCACCATCAGTTCGATCAAGGTGAAGCCCGCCTCGGCGACTTCCTCACCCTCGAACTCTCGGCTACGGTCCTCGCGCAGCCGCGCGAGCGTGGACTTGAGCATGGACTTCCTCCTTGATGCGCAATGGCTATCGGGACAACTATCGGCAGGGGTCTGGACAACCTTTAGGTCCAACCCCGACAGCGGGCAGGGGTTCTCCCGTCCTGCGGGAGGCGGTCTTGCTCAGCCGTCGGCCGTGGTGGTCGCCTGGCACACGTTGGACTGGCCGGCGCTGTAGTAGATGTCGCCCTGCAAGTTGAGCGTGTAGTTGGGCGTGCTGGCGCTCACCCCCGACCCTCCCGTCACCACCGGTCCTCCGTTGATGCTGAGATTGCTCACGGTGAACAGGCGAGGGAACGAGGTGAGGCCCTTGATGAACGAGGACATCTGCCCGTAGGTCCCGGCCAGACTGAGCGACACGGTGACCTCCTGGGTGCTGCCCCCGCTGCTGCCGCTGCCGCCGGGGGCCTCGGTCACGCTGATGCTCGGGGTGTTGGGATCACCGGCGGCCACGGCGAGCGCGCTCACCTGGTGGAAGAAGGCGTCCACGGTCGGGGTGCCGGGGATCTCGGTGAGATCGGTGGTCAGCTCCTGGCAGTTGGCGGCCAGGTGGGCCTTCTCCCCCCGCAGCGTGGTCAGCTCGGCCTGGAGGTGGTCCTGCTGGGACTGGAGCTGGCTCTCCTGGGCGCGCAGGCTCGACAGGTGGCTCCCCTGTGGCGAGATCCACGCCACGTACACGATGAGGACGACGATGAGCGTCGCCACGCCGGTGAGGGCGGGGATGCGGTAACGCTTGAGCTGTTCCATCAGGATCCCGCGTTCTTGGTCAGGTTGGCCGACGACATCAGCCAAAGGTTCGACTGGAACGACACGAGGGTGTTGCCGCCGCTCGGCTGGTTCGTGACCGAGGCGACTCCCGGCGGCGTGAACAGCGACGAGGAGCTCAGCCCGTCGATCCACTGGGCCACCGGGTCGAAGTGGGCCGTGCTCGGGAACGACCCCGACACCTGCACGGTGAGCGAGCCGATCGAGTTGGAGGGCTGTGGGCCGGCCGCGTTGCCGGCGCTGGCGGAGGTGCTCGAGGCCGACGAGGCCGCGCTGCCGGCCGTGCCGGCGGCGCTCGCGCCGGTGAACGACGTCACCGAGAGCCCCGGCGGCATGCGGTTGGCCATGTCGCCGATCACCGCTGCCCAGTCCACGGAGGTGGCCGACAGGTGGTCGACCTCGGTCTTGGCCACCTGGAGCTCCTTGCCGATGGCCACCACCTTGTCGTACCGGGGGATCTGGTCGTTGAGGCTGGCGACGGCGGCGGTGAGGTTGCTCACGCTGTGCTTGGCGTCGTGGACCTGCAGGAACCGAAAGCCGCTCCACGCCACCAACAGGACGCCGACGGCCGCAGCGGCGGCGAAGGTCCGGCGGGCCACCCGCCGCTCGAAGGCCTTCTGGGACACCTCGGGCGGCACCAGGTTGAACTTGCGCACCGTGGCATTCGGCTCGGGCAGGGCGAGGCCGATGGGGGTCGCCAACACCGGGTCGATGTTGGCGGCCTGCTCGGGCTGGAGGTCGAGGCGCGACAGGTCGAGGCGCGCCAGCGGTGACACGTGCTCCACGGGGATGCGCACCTGCGCCCGCAGCTCCTTGACCAGGCCCCGCAGACGGGCGCCGCCGCCGGTGAGCAGGACGCGGGCGATGGGGGCCCGGCCCGGCAGCGTGGCGAAGTATTGCACCGAGTTCCTGATCTCCCCCACCAGCTCGTTGATGCAGGGCTGGATGGCGCCCTCGGCCGAGCGCACCTGGGCCGACTCCTCACCGAGGCGGCGCTTCAGGCCCTCGGCGTCCACCAGCGGCAGGTCGAGGGACCCGGCCACCGCCGCGGTGGCGGCGTTGCCGCCGGTGCCGATGGTGCGCACGAACTGGGGACGGCCGTGCTGGTGCACGACGACGACGGTGAGGCCCGCCCCGATGGAGACGATGGCCTCGGGTCGCTCCGCCGCTGCCGAGGGGTCCCCGAGGGCCCGCACCAGCGCCGAGGAGACGAGGTCCACGCCCTCGACGATGAGCCCGGCGTTCTCGGCGGCGGCCACCACCCCGTCGACGAGGTCACGGTGGGCGGCGGCCACCAGCACCCGGCGGGTCTTGGTGCCGTCGGAGGCGGTGTTGTCGGCCAGGACCTGGGCCGAGAGGATGGTCTTGTCAGGCGGGAAGGGGATGACCTCTTCGGACTGGAACCGCACCGCGCTGTCCACGTCCTCGTCGGGGACCCAGGGCAGGTCGAGCTCGCGGGTGATGGCGCGCAGCCCGGCGATGCCCACCACCACCGAACGGGACTGGAACTTGCCGTTCTGCCACAGCCGGCTGATGGCGTCGGACACCGCCGACAGGTCCTGGACCTCGCCGTCGACGATGGCGCCGGGGGGCAGCCCCACCTGGCCGAACGCCACCAGGACGGGGGCGCCGGAGCCGAATTCCAGCTCGGCCGCCCGCACGGCGCTGGTGCCGATGTCGAGGCCCACTACCTGTGCCATATCGCGGCTCTCCTGAGTACGGGGTGCTCACACCATGGCGGGTCGGGGCGCAGGCACGCCCTGGTCTCCCGCCGCACTGTCAGGTATCGGCACCGCCTCGTGGACACTTGACGACCGGCGCGCCGATGTGCCGGCCAGCATCGTGATCAGCAGCCCCCCGTTCACCAGCAACCACCAGGGCCACTCTCCGAGATGGCTTTGGGCGCAGACCGTGACCCCGGCGGCGGCCACGACGGCCAGGACCGAGCGGGCGCGACCCCGGTGGGCGGCGGCGACCACGAGCGCCACCGCCAGGCACGGCCACACGTAGAAGGCCACCATCACCGACTCGGTGAGGCAGCGCAGCGCCAGCGCCAGTGCCAGCGCCCACACGAGCTGCGCCGGGCGGTCGCGCCAGCGTCGCGCCAGCCACCCGAGCGCCGCCGCGCCGGCCAGGGCCACCAGGCGTCCCGGGCCCGCCGCCACCGTGGCGTCGCTGCCGTGCCCCCCGAGGTGCGGCGCCAGCGGCGTCCACGGCGTGACGTGGTCGATGCCCGGGAAATTGGGCTGGTCGACCAGGGCGTGCACGGTGAGGTGAAATTCCGTGGCGAGGGGCACCGCCAGCAACCCGACCGAAGGAAGGACGGCGCGCAGCACCATCCCGAGCGCCCGCTGGCTCCCCGCCCGGGCCAGGAGGACCGGCAGGGCCAGCAGCACGAGGGGCTGGGTGGCCACGGCCGCCCCGAAGAGCCAGCCCGCCCGCGTCCAGCGGTCGTCGAGGGCGCACCCCAGCGCGTAGAGAGCCAGCGCGGTGGCCACGGCGTCCTCGGGATGGCCCCAGATGGCGAGCAGCGGCCACACCACGATGCCCTGCGCCACACACAGAAGCGCCCGTCTCCTCGGACCGACCCCGAGGCGCTCGGCCAGGGCGTCGCAGGCGAACAGGACGCTGCAGCCGAGCAGCATCTCGTAGGGACCGAGCACGAGCCACGAGGTGGGGTGCGGCACGTAGAAGGGAAAGCTCTCGGTCAGGCCCAGGTGGCCGGTGAGCATGGCGCACGGCGTGAACAGGAGCAGGATCCCCGGGAAGGTGACGAGGCCGGTGCCGACCGCGTAGATGCTCCCGAAGGCGCCCCAGCCGATGTAGTGGGCCGAGCGGTAGGCGCCCCAGATGTCGCCGGGATACACCCAGTAGTTGTGGTGGCGCACCACCTCCCCCCACAGCAGGCAGAAGGCCATCCCGCTGCCCACCACCACCGCCGTGACCGCCAGCGGCCAGGCCCTGCGGCGCAGGCGGTGGGCGGGGCTGCGGGTCCCCGAAGACGGTTGCACGTCGGGTCGCGCCACGGCGCTCAGCTCTGGGGGATGTGGGTGATGTACGTGAACATGGGGAGGTACATGCTCACGACCATGACGCCCACGCCGGCGCCCATGACCACGGTCAGGATCGGCTCGAGCATCGACGTCAGGTTGTTGACGGTGGTCTCGACCTCGCCGTCGTAGAACTGGCCGACCTTGTGCAGCATGCCGTCGAGGGCACCGGTCTGCTCGCCGACCTCGACCATCTGCGTGACGAGGGCCGGCATGACGTCCTCGTACTCGCGCAGGGTGTCGGCCAGGGCCCGACCCTCGCGCACCCCGGCCTTTGCCGCCAGCAGAGCGTTGCCCATCACCCGGTTACCGGCCGTCTCCGACACGATGTCGAGCGACTCCAGGATGGGCACGCCGGCCTGGATGAGCGATCCGAAGGTGTGCGAGAAGCGGGCCAGGGCCACTTTGTGCATGAGCGGCCCGAAGATGGGGGGCTTGAGCTTCCAGCCGTCCCACTTGAGTCGCCCGGCGTCGGTCTTGATCCACTTCCGCAGGGCCACGATCCCGCCGACGATGACGGCCACCACCACGATCGCCCACGGGCTGAGGATGATCTTCGAGATGTCGATCACGATGAGCGTGGGGGTGGGGAGCTTGGCCCCCAGCGAGGTGAAGAGCTTCTGGAACACCGGCACGATGAAGATGAGCAGGGCCAGGAAGATGATCACCATCACCGACATGACCACGGCCGGATAGGTCATCGCCGACCGCACCGTCCGGCGCAGCACCGCCTGCTTCTCCATCGTCCCGGCCAGGTCGAGCAACACCGCGTCGAGGTGCCCGCCGGCCTCCCCGGCCTGCACCATGGTGATGAACAGCGTGTTGAAGATCTTCGG
>Ga0335078_10001336_pt1 | contig 37467 bp, 32 predicted proteins | sample Lox_Sample_32_FD_206711 | JGI IMG/M metagenome (GOLD analysis project Ga0335078, IMG submission 206711) | Soil microbial communities from Loxahatchee National Wildlife Refuge, Florida, United States - Lox_Sample_3.2 | ecosystem: Environmental > Terrestrial > Soil > Wetlands | place: USA... | reverse complement strand
CTGAAGCCGGGCGACTCGGTTTCGCACGCCGAGCATTGGTCGCTGCACAAAGGTGTGCAACTGACGCAATGGACGGACGCGGAACTGGATCGCGTGATAGCTCCGCTGGTGAAATAGGACCGATCTTCGTTATGTCAAGCAAAACCGTAACTTTCGGCGAGATCATGCTGCGTCTCGCGCCGCCGGGCTGCGAGCGATTCCTGCAGAGCCCGCTTTTTCAAGCGACCTTCGGCGGCGGCGAAGCCAACGTGGCGGTTTCGCTGGCCAACTTCGGCTGCCCGGTGTCGTACGTGAGCGCGTTGCCGGAGAAAAACCCGTTAAGCGATGCCGCCATCGCTCAATTACGGGGATTCGGCGTGAAAACAGGCTCCATCGTGCGCGGAAAGGGCAGGATGGGAATCTATTTCCTCGAGACCGGCGCCAATCAGCGTCCGTCGCGGGTGGTCTACGATCGCGATGGCAGCTCGATCGCCCTGGCTAAACCGGGCGACATCGATTGGAACGGCGCATTTTCCGGCGCAGGCTGGTTCCACATCACCGGCATCACCCCGGCGATCAGCGAATCGGCCGCCGCGCTTTCGCTCGAAGCCGTGCAATCGGCGCGCGGCAATGGGCTTACCGTCTCCTGCGACCTCAATTACCGCAAGAATCTCTGGAAATGGGGCAAACCGGCCAACGAAGTGATGCGCGAGCTGGTGAAGTATGTCGATATCGCCATCGCCAACGAAGAGGACGTGCAGAAGGCCCTCGGAATACAGGCCAAGATTGACGTGCAATCGGGGAAACTGGACCCGGCGCAATATGAATCGCTCGCCGGCGACGTGCTGGCGGCGTATCCCGGATTGAAGGCGATCGCCATCACGCTGCGCGAATCGCATAGCGCCTCGCACAACGGGTGGTCGGCCTGTCTGCACGATCGCACCGAGTTTATCGTCAGCCGCCACTATGAAATTACGCATATCGTAGACCGCGTGGGCGGCGGCGATAGCTTTGCAGCGGGATTGATCTATGGCATGCAGGCGCTCGGCGGCAATCGCGAGGCATTGGAATTCGCGGTGTCGGCCAGCTGCCTCAAACACTCGATTCCCGGCGATTTCAATCGCGTTTCGGTGGACGAAGTGAAGGCGCTGATGGGCGGCGCCGGATCGGGCCGCGTGCAACGATAAACGGCTTTCCCGACCGGTTCCGGTGGTGTTTCACCAACCTGGTGGAAATCGGCCTACCGAGCCCGGCTTTCTTGCGAAAATTTAATGTAACCCCGGTGCGAGCCTTAATGATCCAAGGTGTTAGATGGAAGTGGAGAACGCAATGAAACGCAGAATCGGATACGGAATCCTTCTTCTGGCGGCAACCTCGGCGGCGGCTTTGGCGCAGGCCGGGGATCCACCCTCGAGGGTGGCGCGTTTGAATTTTCTGAGCGGGCCGGTGTCATTCCGGCCGGGCACCGTTGAAGACTGGGCCGCGGCTTCGCTGAACTATCCACTTACCACCGGCGACCATCTATGGGCCGATGCGGGTGCGCGCGCGGAAATGCACATCGGGTCGACGGCCGTGCGCGTGGATTCGAACACGGCTCTCGCCATCCTCAACCTGGATGACGCGGCAGCGCAGCTCAGCCTCACCGAAGGTTCCATCAACGTGCGCGTGCGGTTCCTCCAACCCGGCGACACCTACGAAGTGGATACCCCCAATGCGGCCGTCGTGCTGCGGCAGCCCGGCAGCTATCGCCTAACCGTCAACGGCGATACCGCAACGTCCCTGGTGACGGTGTTGGGCGGCGCGGCCGATGTTCACGCCGGCGACCAGAACTTTCCGATCGCGAACGGCCAGAGCGTGCAACTGGTCGGGCAGGACAACGTGCAGCAGCAGATGATGGGGCTCCCGCCCCGCGACGATTTCGACATCTGGTGCGAGGCGCGCGACCGCCGCGAGAACGGCATGGTCTCGGCGCGCTATGTGCCGCGCGAAATGATCGGCTACGAAGATCTGGATCAATATGGCGTTTGGCAGGAAATCCCGCCTTACGGTCCGGTCTGGATGCCGCGCGGCGTTCCCGCCGGTTGGGCTCCCTATCACTACGGCCACTGGGCGTGGGTCGAGCCGTGGGGTTGGACGTGGATCGACGATGCGCCATGGGGATTCGCTCCTTTCCACTATGGACGCTGGGCGTTTACACCTGCGGGTTGGGTGTGGGTTCCGGGCCGTTGGGAGCCGGGCGTGGTGCGCGTGCGGCCGGTCTATGCGCCGGCGCTGGTGGCCTTCGTGGGCGGCGCGGGCTTCGGGGTTGGAGTGGGCATCAGCGGAGGAGTGGGGATGGCCGCGTGGTTCCCGCTGGGTCCGGGGGAAGTTTTCGTTCCCGCGTATCACGTGAGCCCGGCTTACGTGCAGAACATCAATATCGTGCACGTCAGTAATGTTTCGGTCATCAGCAGCGTGAATTTCACCTCGGTGCACTACGTGAATCAGGGCGTCGCCGGCGCGGTGATGGTGGTGCCGCACGATGCGTTCGTGAGTTCGCGGCACGTAACCGAAGTGGCGGTGGTGGTGCCGCGGGAAACTATCGTGCGGGCGCAGGTGGTGGGCGCGACGGCGCCCATGGCTCCGGTTCGTGAGAGTGTCGTGGTGCGTCCGGCGGGAGTGGTCGTGCATGCTCCGCCGGAGCGGATTGTCGCCCGCCAGGTGGTGGTGCATAATGCTCCGCCTCCCCCACCGGTCTCTTTCGCGGCGCGGGAGCAGGCTTTACGGAGCAACGGCGGGCGTCCGTTGGATGCAAATCAGGTGAACGGATTGCGCCGCGGCCCGGCTGTCAACCCGGCGGTGCGCGGATCGGGCCCGCCGGTCAACATGGCCCGGCCGGAAGGCAACCGGCCCGAGATCAATCGGCCTTCAGTGAATGACCGGCCGCCAGTGGCGCGGCAGCCCGCCAATCGGCCGCCGGAGAATCAGCCGGCCGTGCGTCCGCCGGCGGAGTCGCGGCCGCCCGAACAGAAAACCAACGAGCCCCGGACGAACGAGCAAAGAACCGGCGAGCAGAGAACAACCGAAGCGCGGCCCGCGGAGCATCAGACGGAATCGCGCACACCGCCCAAGCGCGACGACAAGAAATCCAATAACAAGCGGGATACGAAGAAGTAATCGCGGCCCGTTTCTAGCCTGCGGACCGATTGCCATCGGTCCGCATTTTCCGCGCCACCAGGAAGGCCAGCTCGATCGCCTGTTCGGCATTGAGCCGCGGATCGACTTCCGATTCGTACTTCCGCGACAGCTCCGCTTCGGTGAGCCCGCGGGCGCCGCCGATGCATTCCGTCACATTCTCGCCGGTCAGCTCGATGTGCAGTCCTCCCAGCCGCTGGCCCATGCGGTTGTGGATGTCGAAGGCCTGCTCCACCTCGGAATAGATATCCTCGAAGTGGCGGGTCTTCACGCCGCCGGGCGTGACGCGGGTGTTGCCGTGCATGGGATCGCAGATCCACAGCGGAAAAGCCCCTTCCGCCCGTGTCCACTCGACAAGCTGCGGCAAAGTCTCGCAGATCTGCCTCACGCCCAAGCGATGAATGAGTGTCAGCCGGCCCGGTTTGCGCTGCGGATCGAGCGCGGCCAGTAATCGTTGGATGTGCTCGCGCGTGGTCTCCGCCCCGATCTTGACGCCGACGGGATTCTCGATGCCGCGGAAGTACTCCACGTGGGCGCCCCCCGGGTCGTTGGTGCGCATGCCGACCCAGGGGAAGTGCGTCGAGAGGTTGAAATAGCCCTGCCGCCGCGGGACGGTTCGCGTCTGCGCCGATTCGTATCCCAGGTGCAGGGCTTCGTGGCAGGTGTAAAAATCGATGCGGTCGGTTTCGCCGGCGCGCACACCCAGCACACTCTCCATGAACTGCAGCGATTCGCCTATGGTTTCGACCAGCCGCCGATACTCCGCCGCGAAGGGAGAATGGCTGACCCATTCCAGGTCGAAATATTCGGGGTGGTGCAGGTCGGCAAAACCGCCCTTTATCAGGGCGCGGATGTAATTCAGCGTCAGCGCCGCCCGTTCGTAGCCGCGCAACAAAAGCTGCGGATCGGGCGTGCGCGCTTCAGCGGTGAACTCGGGACGATTGATGAGATCGCCGCGATAGGAGGGCAGCGTGACCCCATCGCGGGTTTCGGCGTTGGCGGAGCGCGGCTTGGCGTACTGGCCGGCGAAGCGGCCGATGCGGATCACCGGGCGGCGCGCACCCACTACCAGCACCAGGCTCATCTGCAGCAGGACTTTGAGCATGTTGGCGATGCGCGCGGAGCGGCAGTCCAAAAACCGCTCGGCGCAATCGCCGCCTTGCAAGACAAATCGCGTGCCCGCGGCCGCTTCCGCAAGCTGCCTGCGGAGCTGCAGGATCTCCCAGCTGACCGCCAGCGGCGGAAGCAGGCGCAGTTCCTCCAGCACGCTCTCGAGCTCAGCCGCATCCGGATATTCGGGCTGCTGCAACGCGTGGAAGTTTCGCCACGAGTCGGGCGACCAGTTCGCAATTTCCGGGGGCATCATGAAATCCCACGGTAGCACGCCCGGGGAGGGGATCTATGCGGAAGGGATTTACTGAAAAACCAGCGCGATCGTCTCGGTTTGGGGCGCCGCCGGGACGGAGCGCTTCGCCGACACTCCGGCCAGACCGTAGACGCCGGAGCCAACCGGCGGCACGAACCGGATCGACAGTTGGATGGATCCCGGCTCGCTCATGGTCAGCGGCGCCAGATCGATCGGCTTGGCGCGCTCGGCTCGCTGATTCGGCAAGAGAATCTGCTGCGGCGGGGTGCTTCGGGCCACGGACAGAAATCCGTCCAGGGGAGGCGTCAGCCGCACCACGATCGTGTCGCCCGCGTGAATCGACTGCACGTCGATGGGCGTGAGGCTGCCGTCCTCGGCGCGGCGATATGCGGCCCAGGCGACCCGCGGAGCGGTGACCGCTTTCTTCTCGAGCGCACCGGTGGTGACGGCATCTGCCTGAGTGGCGGCAGGGGGCTGCGCCTGTGCCGTCTGGAACATCGGAGTCGCCGCCGGCCGCGCGGGAACGGGAGGCGGTGGCGGCTCGGCCTGCTGCAGGCGGGCCTGCTGCGTCACCTGCTGCGCTGGAACCGGCTGCTGTTCGGCAAGCGTTCCTGCCGGGGGCGAGGGCGGCAGCGCCGGTGGAGGGGCTGCCGGAGCCGGCGAGGCCGGCGCGGTTGCGCTTCCGCCGCCGCCGCCGGCCCGCGTCATTGCGACGTGCCGCTTCGGCGCGGGCTGCGGCTCTTCATGGGCGGCAGGCTTCGCGGGAGCCTCTTTCACACCCTCGGGTTCGCGTATGGGCTCGGGCTGAGGCGCCGGAGCCGCAGTCTTTTCCGCCGCCGGATTCTCCGCCAACAAAACTGGAGCAGCGGCGGGATGATTTCGCGCCTGCCAGACGCCGTATCCGACAATCGCCGCAATCGACGCCACCGCGATTCCCACACCAGCCGGGCGCATCATCCAGTGAGCGGCGCGCTGGAACCAGCCGCGGCGCGGCTCATCGAGAGCCGCCAGCACAGCAGCTCGCGCCGCCGGATCGCTCAGCAGATCGCGCAGCGCCTGTTCCCCGGAAAGCGCGTCGAAGAGTTCCTGGTCCTCCAGGGCAGCCGCGAACAGAGCCTGCTGCTCCGCGCGAGTCAGCGTGCCGGTGGCGTATCCGCCCAGCAGCTTTTTGGCTTCGTCGCGGGTCATCGCTTCTGCTCCCAGTTTCCGCCCATCAGGTCCAACAGATTCCGCCGGCACCGATAATCCCACGTATACACCGTGTTGAGCGCTCCGGCGCCCATGATCTTCTGAATTTCGGGGAATGTCTTGCCCTGCAGCTTCAGGCGGATCAACTGCCGGCAGCGATCTCCCAACTGCGCCACGGCTTTGGCCAGGCGATCCAGCATCTCCTTGCGCTCCACCTGGTCAGCCGGGTTCGACTCCAGGTCGGGGAGCGCAATATCGGTCACCGAAACCTGCGTGTACTCGCCGCGGCGCGCGGCCTTGCGTCGATGGCTGACGATCTTGAAGCGCATAATCCGCAACGAAAGCGGCAAAAGGTCTTCGACGCGATCCAGGTGGGAGTACTTTTCCTCGAGCAGGAGGAGCGTTTCCTGGGTCAGATCCTCGGCCACATCCCTCGCTAAATGAGATGCCGCGAAAGCCAGAATCCTTTCACGCAGTTTGGCCAGGATGGCGTCGCGCTCCACCGGTGTAACCGTCAATGAAATCATAGCATCGGCGGGAATTAAACACAGCGGATCGTGGCCTCCGCGGCCCCTGGTACAATCCAGAAGTGGCCCGCGTCCTGATGGTCTCTTCCGAGGCTGCTCCCCTCGCTAAAACCGGCGGATTGGCCGACGTTGTGGGCATTCTTCCCGGCCGGCTGCGCGAGCTCGGTAACCAGGTCGCGGTGGTGATCCCGCGCTACGGTTTTGTCGAACTCAAATCCGCCCAGCGCGTCTACGACCACCTCTTCGTGCATCTCGGGGGCGTCCGTTATGACACTTCGATCTATCGCGCGGACACGCCATATCCGCTCTACATCGTGAATTGTCCGCCGCTATTCGCGCGGCCGGGCCTCTACGGAGAATCCGGCGTCGATTATGCCGACAATCATGTGCGTTTCGCGCTATTCGCGCGGGCGGCGATCGGAATCGCGAGGTTTCTGTTCCGCACCGACATTTTCCACTGCCACGATTGGCAATCTGGCCTCGTCCCGGCTTACCTGCGCACCGTGTTCGCGTCCGACCCGACATTCTTCGGCGTGAAAACCGTCTTCACGATCCACAATCTCGGATACCAGGGGCTGTTTCCGCTCAGCGCGCTGAAGGAGATCGGCCTGGCTCCGGACGCGGCGCAACCAAATGGAATGGAGTTTTTCGGCCGCGTGAGCTATATCAAGGGCGGCATCTCGTTCGCCGACGCGCTCAACACCGTGAGCCCGACTTATGCGCGCGAAATCCAGACGGCGGAATACGGGTTCGGGCTGGACGGGGCGTTAAGCGCGCGCTCCCGTGCTCTTACCGGGATCCTCAACGGCGCCGACTACTCAATTTGGGATCCGGAAACCGATCCGCTCATTCCCGCCCGCTACTCGGCCTCGGATCTCGCGGGCAAGCGCGCGTGCAAGCAGGCTTTGCTGGAGGAATTTTCGCTGCCTCCCGAAGCTATCGGCCGGCCGCTCCTGGGGATTGTCTCGCGTCTCACTCCCCAGAAGGGAATGGACCTCTTTCCGGATATCGTGGCGGAAATCGTGGCGGCCGACGCCTACCTGGTGGCGCTGGGCAGCGGGGATCCGGAGTATGAAGAGATGTTTCAAAACCTGGCCGTCAGCCAGCCGGGCCGCATCGCGGTGCGAATCGGCTTTGACGACCGCCTGGCGCACCTGGTCGAGGCCGGCGCCGATATCTTCCTGATGCCCAGCCGCTACGAGCCGTGCGGCCTCAACCAGATGTACAGCCTGCGGTACGGCACGGTGCCGGTGGTTCGCGCGACCGGAGGGCTGGATGATACCATCGATGAGAGCACGGGCTTCAAGTTCAAGGATTATTCCGGCCCGGCTTTCGCGAACGCCGTCCGGTCCGCGCTGGAAGCCTTTTCGGGCGTCGACGAGTGGCGGGAAATGATGCGGCGCGGCATGCAAAAGGAGTTTTCCTGGAATGCCTCCGCGGCCGAGTATTCGCAGCTGTATGAGCGGGTTCTGGGAGGGTGAATCCTTTGCCCGCGATCGAGATTCTAATACCTGAGGAGACGAAATGGCAGTTGAAAACAAGGTAACCGCTCATGGCGATAACACGCTGACCTTCACCGATTCCGGTTGGGATCAGGAGGTTTTGCGGAGCGATGTGCCGGTGCTGGTCGATTTTTGGGCCGAATGGTGCGGCCCCTGCCGCCAGATGGCCCCGACCATCGACCTGGTGGCCAAGGAATATGTCGGGAAGATCAAGGTAGGCAAACTGGATGTGGACGCCAACGGTTCTACCGCCATGCGCTACAACGTCCGCGGCATTCCCACGCTCCTCCTGTTCAAGGGAGGCAGCGTGGTGGAACAGCGCGTCGGCGCCATCGGCAAAAATGAAGTGCTGAAGATGATCGATCCTCACGTCTAAGAGATTGAAAATAGATTAGTTTTCAAAGGCCGGAACCTCCCGCCGCGAGGTCCCGGCTTTATTTTTGCCCTTAGGCTCCGCACGACCGGCAAGCGAGCTGGCAGCTGGTGGAGGCGGTTATCCTTCCATTAAAATAAGTAATCATAAGCTCCTCTTGCATTAGGAGAACTTCTGGGATAAACTCGGACTTTAGCCGATGCCCCGCACGCTTACAAGCCGCGCCCTACAAACTCCGGCCGCTCTTGTAAGCATTATTCTGCTGGTCATCGTACCGGGCCCCGCGTAGGCCGGCCGGAAGAGATTCCCAAGGCCATCGGCGGGGCGCAAGCGACCGGCCGATGGCCTTTTTATTTTTCCGATGACGTTATTGAGGCAAACGATATGTCACAACTGATGAGCGGCGCGCGCATGTTGATGGAATGCCTGGCGCGCGAAGGCGTGGACTGTATTTTCGGCTACCCCGGCGGCGTCACCCTGCCGCTGTACGACGTCCTCTTCGACCACCACATCCGCCATGTGCTGGTGCGCCATGAAGAAAATGCCGCGTTCGCGGCGGAAGGATATGCGCGCGCCACCGGCAGGGTGGGAGTTTGTTGCGCGACTTCCGGTCCGGGCGCCACCAACCTGACCACCGGCCTGGTGGATGCGATGATGGACTCCATCCCCATCGTGGCCATTACCGGCCAGGTGTCCACCAAGCTCATCGGCAGCGACGCTTTCCAGGAGGCGGACACATTCGGGATCACGCGCTCCTGCACCAAGCACAACTATCTCGTGAAACGGATCGAGGACCTGTCGCAGGCCATCCACGAAGCTTTTTACGTGGCCGCGACCGGGCGTCCGGGACCGGTGCTGGTCGATATCACCAAGGACGTTCTGCAAGGCCAGGGACATTACCAGCCCGTGACCACGGTCCATCTGCCGGGATATAAAGTCTTCACCGAAGGCCACACCGGTCAGATCCGCCGCGCCGCGCAGCTCATCCATGAAGCCGAACGGCCGCTGGTTTATGGCGGAGGCGGCGTGATCGCCGCCGATGCCGCCGCGGAGCTGCGCGAGACCATCGAGCTGGCCGATTCGCCGGCCGTCATCACGCTCATGGGGCTGGGCGCATTGCCTTCCGATCATCCGAATTTCATCAGCCTGCCAGGGATGCACGGCAGCTACGCCGCCAACATGGCGCTCTCGAACTGCGACGTGCTGATCGCCCTCGGGGTCCGCTTCGACGACCGGGTGACGGGACGCCTGGCGGCATTCGCTCCGCACGCCAAAGTGGTCCACGTCGATATCGACCCGGCCGAGATCGGCAAGAATCGCGCGCCCGACGTTCCCATTGTCGGCGACCTGAAACGCGTGTTGCCCAAGCTCAACCGGCTCCTCACGGATTTCCAGGCTTCCGAGGGCGCCTCGCCGGCCGCCGGGCAGCGGTCGGAGGCGCGCCGTGCGTGGTGGCAAAAGGTCCGGCAATGGAAACACGAGCATCCGCTGGAATCGCCGGTTTCCGACACCGAGATCAAGCCGCAGCACCTGATGGCCGAAATCGACCGGATTTCGGGCGGACGGGCGATTGTCACCTCGGATGTCGGACAGCACCAGATGTGGGCCGCGCAACTGATCCGCTTTTTCGAGCCGCGCCTCTGGATCAACTCCGGCGGCTTGGGGTCGATGGGGTTCGGCCTGCCGGCGGCGATCGGCGCGCAGTTCGCGCGTCCCGACAAACTGGTGTTTGCCGTCGCCGGCGACGGCGGCTTTCAAATGGCCGTGCCGGAGCTGGCGACCATCGCCAGCGCGCGCCTGCCCATCAAGATCATCGTGATGAATAACGGCTATCTCGGCATGGTCCGCCAGTGGCAGACGCTGTTCTACAACAACCGGCTGAGCGCGGTCACGCTGGATTGCTTCCCCGATGTCGAGAAACTGGCGGCGGCCTATGGGTTCAGCGGCCGCACCATCGATCAACCCTCGCAACTGCGCGAGGCGCTGGAAGACGCGGTTCGGGAACCGGGGCCCTTCCTGCTCAACGTGAAGGTGTCGGCAACCGAGAACGTTTACCCCATGGTGCCGGCGGGCGGCGCGCTTCATGAAATGGTTCTTGGCCCTCCGCAACCCGCCGCGGTGGCGGCGAAGTAGGTGATCGTATGCTGCAAATCATATCTCTTCTTCTGGAAAACAAGCCGGGCGCTCTGATGCGCGTGACCGGCCTGCTGTCGCAGCGCGGATACAACATCGAAAGCCTGACGGTCGCGCGCACGCTGGATCCGAAAGTCTCCCGCATGACCATCGTGGTGGATGTGGACGCGGCCCAGCGGCAGCAGGTGATCAAACAAATGAACAAGCTGATCAACGTGCTGCAGGCCACCGATCTGACGGAATCGCCGGCCGTGGTGCGCGAGCTTGTGCTGGTGCGCATCCGCACGCCGCAGGAATCGCGCACCGCCGTCCTCAAGGAAGCCGAGATCTTCGGCGGGCGCGTGGTGGACTCGTCGACCGAGGGTTTTGCCATCGAAGTCACGGGCGATCCGGAAAAACTCGGGGAGTTTGTCGACGTGATGGGAAGCTACGGCGAAATCGAGGTTACCCGTTCGGGCGCATTGGCGATCGCGCTGGAGACGCGAAAGCTCCGCCTGCAGCCGCCGGTGCCGACCCGGTCGAACGAAGTGGGAGCGGTCAATGGCGCCCGGGAATGAAGGGTGTCGATAGAACAAGGAGTCACATGGCTAGACGTTTTTACGAAAAGGACGGATCTCTCGAACATCTAAACGGGCGCACCGTCGCCATCATCGGCTACGGAAGCCAGGGCCATGCGCATTCGCTGAATTTGCGCGATTCCGGCATCGACGTGGTTGTCGGGCTCTACCCCGGGTCGAAGTCCTGGGCCAAAGCGGAAGCCGCCGGTTTGCGCGTCGCGACCGCCGCCGACGCCGCGAAAGCCGCCGACGTGGTGATGATCCTCGTCGCCGATCACATCCAGGGCGACATTTACCATCGCGACATCGCGCCGCACATGACGCCAGGCAAGACCCTGATGTTCGCCCATGGATTCAACATTCATTTCGGGCAGATCGCGCCGCCCGAGGGAGTGGATGTTTCGATGGTGGCGCCGAAAGCGCCGGGCCATCGCGTCCGCGAATTGTTCACCGAGGGCGTGGGCGTGCCGGCGCTGGTGGCCGTCCATCAAAACGCCACCGGCCAGGCGCTGGAACGGGCTTTGGCCTATGCCCTGGCTCTAGGCTGTCTCAAGGCGGGCGTCATCGAAACTACGTTTCGGGAAGAGACCGAGAGCGATCTTTTCGGAGAGCAGGCGGTGCTGTGCGGCGGAGTCAGCGAGCTGATCCGCGCCGGGTTCGAGACGCTGGTCGAGGCGGGCTATGCTCCCGAGATCGCTTATTTCGAGTGTCTCCACGAGCTGAAGCTCATCGTCGACCTGATCCAGGAGGGCGGGCTCACGTACATGCGCTACTCCGTGTCCGACACCGCCGAATACGGCGATTACACCCGCGGCCCGCGCATCGTCAACGACCGGACGCGCGCGGAAATGAAGAAGATCCTGGCGGAGATCCAGTCCGGCGAGTTCGCCCGGCAGTGGATCTGCGAAAACCGGGAGGGCCGGCAGAAATTCCTGGCGATGCGGCAGGCGGCTCGCGGCCATTCCATCGAACAGGTCGGCCGCGAATTGCGAGCCATGATGACTTTCCTGAAGAAGAAGAAGGAGGCCGGCGTGCCGCAGGAATAAGCGCGCCGGCTGCATTGGCAATGAAGATTTTCACGCTCGATACGACGCTTCGCAACGGCGCGCACGGCGAGGCCGGTTCCTTTTCGGTCGAGGACAAGCTGCTGATCGCCCAGAAGCTGGACTCGCTGGGAATCGACTACATCGAAGGCGGCTGGCCCGCTTCCAGCGCCAGGGACAAAGAGTTCTTCTCCCGCGCCCGCGGCCTGCGCTGGCAGCACGCCCGGCTGGCGGCGTTCGGCTCCATACGGTTCTCCAAGAGCACGGTGGAAGACGATCGCAACCTGAAAGCACTGCTCGAAGCCGGCACTCCCACGGTCGCCATCGGCGGAAAGAGCCTGGAAGACGGCCCGGACAAACTGCGGCGGATCGCCGAGAGCGTGGAGTTTCTCAAAACTCACGGCAAAGAAGTGATCTATGATGCCGAACACTTTTTCGAGGGACACCAGGCCGACCCGCGGTACGCGCTGCGGACCTTGCAGGCTGCCCGTGAAGCCGGCGCCGATGTCTTGTGCCTCTGCGACACCAACGGCGGAGCGGCCACCGGACGGCTCATCGAAACCGTCTCCGAAGTCCGCAGGCACTTCGATGGAGTGATCGGAATTCAGAGCCGTAACGACTGCGACCTGGCGGTGGCCAATACCTTAGCCGCCGTGGAAGCCGGCGCCACTCATGTACAAGGCTCCATCAACGGCTATGGCGAGCGGTGCGGCCACGCCAACCTGGCCTCGGTGATCGCCAATCTCGAGCTCAAGCTCGGGCACACCGCGATCGGCCCGGAGAAGACCGCCAAGCTGGCCGACGTTTGCCGTTTCATCGCCGAACTGGCCAATCTGCCCTTGCGCCGCGACCAGCCGTTTGTGGGAAAGAACGCGTCTGCTTCCCGCGGGGACATGCTCGGAAGGCTCCCGCAGGACCTCGTGAATCGCTTGAGCGAGGACGCCCGCCGCGAACTGCTGGAACGGATCCGGCAGATGGAGTACGAAGGCCACGAGCTGGAAGCCGCGGACGGAACCTGCGAATTGCTGGTGCGCGAGGCCCTTCATCCCGGCACCCGGTTCTTCGAGGTGGAGAGCTTCGAAGTGATCACCCGCGCCAGCGGCCGGTCTCCGTCGCGGACTACGGCCACCGTCAATCTGCGGACGCCCGACGGCGTGCATTCCGCCACGGCCGCGGGACACGGTCCGTTCAACGCGCTGCATCTTTGCCTCCGCAAATGCCTGGCGAAGCTCCATCCGCAGATTTCCGAGGTGCGCCTGACCGACTACAAGGTTCGCGTGCTCGATTCGCGCAAAGGCACGGCCGCGCGGGCTCGCGTCCTGGTGGAATGGAGCGGCCACCGCAAGAGCTGGACCACGGTTGGCGTCTCGGACAACGTCACCGAGGCGAGCTGGAATGCGCTGGTGGATGCGATCCGCCTGGAATTGATGCGCCTCGCGGACCAGGATCCCGGAATCGAGCGCGTCGTCGAGGATTACTGCTGGGGCGTGTGACCCCGCACCCTACCTGCGAAGCGCCTGCATGGGATCGGTGCGCGCGGCGCGACGTGCGGGAATCAGGCTGGCCACCAGCGCGGCGGCGGTGAGGACCGCTATCATCAGCGCCACCGTGAGGGGCTCGACCGGCGCCATGCCGTCGACCGTGTTGGCCAGGATGCGGGCGGCTGCCAGCGCGGCCGCGGTTCCGAAAGCCAGTCCTATTCCGACCGTCGTCAGGCTCTGCCGCAGGATCAGGCGGGTCACTGATCCGGCGGTGGCGCCGAGCGCGATGCGCACCCCGATCTCCGGCACCCGCTGGCGCGTCAGGTACGCCAGCACGCCGTAATTGCCGATGGTCGCCAGGAACAAAGCCAGCGCGGCGAAGACGCTGAACAGCAGCAGCAGAAAGCGCTGCGGCTCAATGGTGGCGCTCGCGAGCTGCTCCATGGTTCTGACTTCGTAGAGCACCTGGTCGCGCGAGACGGCGCGGAATTGGCCGCGCAGCGGTTCCACAATGGCCAGCGGATTGATCCTGGTTCTAACCGCGATCGACATCAGCTCCGACCAGCGGCGGACAAACCCGTCCGGTAGCTGCGAAAACGGGTAATAAAGTTGATCGCGAACCTGCGCCTGGTCGCGCACTTGTGTTTTGTCGTCGTTGGCCAGCCCGTAATATCGCACATGGCCGACCACGCCGGCGATGCGGACGGGCTTTGGACCCAGCTGCGACCAGATCTGCTTTCCGACCGGGTCCTGCTTCCCGAAGGCGTGTTCCGCCATCACTTCATCGATGGCGATCACCGGTTCGGAATTCAGCGTATCGTGGGCATCGAAGAACCTGCCGCGGACGAGCGGAATGCGCATGACCTGCAGATAGTCGGGCGATACCGACGTGGCGAGCGCCAGGGGCATCTGGTTCTCCGGAGGCGCGGGTGGCGCGGTCCAATACCCGAGGGGATTGTCGCCGTTGCGCATGGGAACGGTATCCACCATGGCGGCGGCTTCCACGCCGGGGAGATGGCGCGCACGGTCCAGCAGGTCGTCCCAGGTGACGCGAGTTTTCGCCGGGTCGGACAATATGGCGGGGGAAAGCGCCGTGCGGGCGGTGACCACGTTGTGAAGATCGAGGCCGGGCCGGACTGTCGACAGCCGCAGCAGGGTGTCGCCCAGCATGCCCGCCGAGACCAACAGCACCACGGCGAGCGCCATTTCGCAGGCTACGAAGGCGCCGTGCAGGCGGCGCGACGCGCCCGTGATGGTCCGGCCGCCGGCGCGGATGGCTTGTTCGAGGCGGCTCGAAGGAGCGCGCAGGGCCGGGGCCAATCCGAAAAACAGGCCGCTGGCGAGCGACATCGAAATCGCGAAGCCGAGCACCCGCCAGTCGAGCGAAACCTCGTCGGCGCGCGGCAAAGCGCCAGGCCAGGCGGCGACGAACGGCTTGATGCCGATGGCCGCGAGCGCCACCCCGAGAAGTCCGCCAGCGACGGCGAGAACGGCGCTTTCGGTGAGGCATTGCCGCACCAGCCGTCCGCGGCCGGCGCCCAGAGCCACACGCATGGCGAATTCCGGTTCGCGGGAGACGGCGCGCGCCAGCAGAAGGCTGGCCAGGTCGGCGCAGGTGATGAGCAGCACCAGAGTGACGGCCCCGAAAAGCAGCCACAGCGTGGACCGGACGTCGGAGACATCCGGCGCCAGCCGATCGGCGATGAACGAACGGTCCTTGTCCGTGTCGGGATATTGAGCCGCCAGCCGCCGCCCGAGTATCGCCAGCTCACTCCGCGCCTGCGACAGGGTTGCGCCGGGCGCCAGCCGCGCCACCGCCGTCACCGGGTGCGGGCCGCGTTTCAAGAGGTAGGGCTGCGTGTTCTGGCCGAGCGGAGTGTAAACCTCAGCTTCGACTCCGCGAGGTTCGAATTGCGCGGGAGCGATGCCGACAATGGTGTAGCGCCTGGTGTCGAGCACCACGGAAGTACCCAGCACCGAGGGGTTGCCGGCGAAACGACGTTGCCAGAACGAATAACCGAGAATGGCGACGGGGGCGCCGCCCGGCCGGTCCTCTTCCGGAAGGAACGCGCGGCCGAAGGCCGGCGAAACTCCGAAAACCGAAAACATATTAGCCGCCGCATCGAACTCCGTGACATATTCGGCGTCGCCCGGCTCGCTCAACGTGCCGTTGTCGAAGACCCATCCGGTCAGATCGAGCGAGCGCGCCTGGCGTTGCAGATCGCGAAAATCCGGATTGGAAATGTTCTCATCCCCAAACAGGGCCACGTTCCAGGTGGTTTCAAAACCGTGTACGGCCACCAGCCGGTCCGGCTGCGCATAGGGCAGCGGCTTGAGCAAAACGCTGTGGACCAAGGTGGCCATGACAGTGGTCGCGCCGACGCCCAGAGCGAGCGTAAAAACCGCGACAGCGGCGAAACCGGGGTTTTGACGCAGCGCGCGCAGGGAATAGCGGAGATCGAGAGCAAAATCCTCGGCCCAGCGGGTGCCGCGCGCATCGCGGCAATCTTCCTTGATTTGTTCGGCGCCGCCGAACTCGATTTGCGCTCGCCGGCGGGCTTCGGTCGGAGTTTCGCCGCGAGCGATCAGGTCGGCCGCGTACTGGTCGAGATGGTAGCGCAGCTCGCGATCGAGCTGCTCTTCCATCCGATCGCGGTGGAGAAGCCGGCGCCACCAGGTCATTCGGCGCCTGCTTCCGACATGCGCAGGATGAGCCCGACGGCTTCCGCCAGCCGTTCCCAGCTCTCGGTCTCGCTTTCGAGCGCGGCGCGGCCCTTCCGCGTCAGGTGATAAAACTTGGCCTCGCGGCCGCTTTCCGTCTGTTTCCAATCGGCCGCCAGCAGGCCGCGATTCTCCAGCCGGTGCAGCGCCGGATACAACGAGCCCTGCGGCACCTGGACCACATCCTTGGAGACCTGCTGCAGCCGCTGCGCGATGGCATATCCGTGAACGGGTCCGAGAGCGGCGACTTTGAGAATTAACAGGTCGAGCGTGCCTTGCGGCAGGTCGGATTTGGGCGGCATCGAATACCTCCGGCTTCTACATAACTATCACGGAATAGGTAGAAGCGCAAGAGGTCGTTCTTGTGGGGCAGGTCTGCAACCTGCGGCCGATTTTCAATCGGCCAGAGGGGCGCATTGGGAGTCCGTCTCCACGCCCCTGGGTAGTCGAATGCGCGAGCGATGGGGGATCGCAGAAACGTAGCCTCTACGCCGGGTTCACGGGAAAACGAAGAGGATCTGCCGGCCCTCTAACGCAACCCCTAGAGGCGTCCGAATTGGACCGTGAGGCAGCGCTCACCAGGTACAACTGGGCGGCGGCGAGAGGCGCCGCCCCCAGCAGCAAGGCTGCAAAGCGATATATGCTCATAAGCCTTCGCTTATTTGCTCAAGCGAGCCGCACGTGGCAGGGGGACTGCCGGCCCCACAAAGACTAGAACGTGTACAGCAGCGTGCCCGCGGCCGGTTCGACCGGACCGCCGGCGGGGACGGCGGCTTCGCTCTCCACCCCTACCTGTCGATAGAAGATGCCGGTGTCGCCGAGGTAAACTTCCAGCTCCGAAGGACGCGGCAGCGTGCCCTGGATCAGCGATTCCGAAAGCGGGTCCTCGATATACTTCTGCAGGGCCCGGCGCAGCGGACGCGCTCCGTAACTCCGATCGGCGCAGGTCTTCTCCAGGATGTACTTGCCGGCTTCGGGCGTCAGGCGAATCTTCACCTGCTTGGCTACCAGGTTGGAGTTCACCTGCTCCACCATCAGATCGATGATCTTGATGAGATCGTCATCGGTCAACGAGGTGAACAGGATCACTTCGTCCAGCCGGTTCAGGAATTCGGGATTGAATGCCTTCTTGACTTCGCCGCGCACCATGTCTTCGATCTTCGAAGGAATGCCTTCGCCGGACGGAGCCGAGAAGCCCAGGTGGCCGCGCTTTTCGAGGAAGCGGGCGCCCAGGTTGGAGGTCATGATGATGATGGTGTTCTTGAAATCCACCTGGTTGCCGAGGCCGTCGGTCAACTGGCCGTCTTCGAAAACCTGCAGCAGGATGTTGTAGATGTCGGGATGCGCCTTTTCGATTTCATCCAGCAGGATGATCGAGTATGGATTGCGCTTCACCCGCTCGGTCAACTGGCCGCCCTCTTCGTAGCCAACGTATCCGGGAGGCGAACCGATCAGCTTGGAAACCGAGTGCTTTTCCATGTACTCCGACATGTCGAAGCGCACCAGGCTCTTCTCGCTGCCGAACAGGAACGCGGCCAGAGCGCGCGCCACTTCGGTCTTGCCGACGCCGGTGGGGCCGAGGAACAGGAACGACCCGGCGGGACGGCTGCTGGCCTTCAAACCAGCGCGCGAACGGCGGATGGCGCGGGCCAGCGCGGAAATCGCTTTCTCCTGGCTGATCACGCGCTTGTGCAACTCCTCTTCGATCCGCAGCAGCTTGGTGATCTCTTCTTCTTTGATAGAGGTCATGGGGACGCCGGTCCAGCGCGCCACCACCTCTTCGATATCGTCTTTGGTCACGCAGCCGGTCGAGGAATCGTCAAGATTGTATTTCTCGCGCAACTGGCGCATGTTTTCGCGCTCTTTGCGTTCTTCGTCGGAGTAGAAGCGGGCCTTCTCGAATTCGTGATTGGCGATCGCATTCTCCATGCGGTGCACGATGAACTTGATGCGCTTTTGGATATCGGCCAGGTCCGCCGGCAGCGTGGTCTGGCGCAGCTTCACGCGGGCGCCGGCTTCATCGATGAGGTCGATTGCCTTATCCGGCAGGAAACGGTCGGGGATATAACGGCTGCTGGTGAAAACGGCGGCTTCGATGGCATCGTCGGTATACGCCACGGCATGGAATTTCTCGTAGCGGTCCTTGATGCCGAAGAGGATCTTCACCGCGTCGGTCTCGGTCGGCGGGGGAACCTTCACCGCCTGGAAGCGGCGTTCGAGCGAGCGGTCCTTCTCGATGGATTTGCGAAACTCGGACGGGGTGGTGGCGCCGATGCATTGAATTTCCCCGCGCGACAAGGCTGGTTTCAGGATATTGGCGGCATCGAGCGAACCTTCCGCCGATCCCGCGCCTACCAGGGTGTGGAGCTCGTCGATGAAGATGATGGCGTTCTGATTCTCCATCAGCTCTTTCATGATGGTCTTGAGGCGCTCTTCAAACTGTCCGCGGTACTTGGTGCCGGCGACAATGAGCGAAAGATCCAGCGCCAGGATGCGCTTGTCGGCCAGAAAACTGGGGACATCGCCCTCGGCGATGCGCTGCGCCAGTCCTTCCACGATGGCGGTCTTGCCCACGCCCGGCTCGCCGATCAGCACCGGATTGTTCTTGGTGCGGCGGCAGAGGATCTGCACCACGCGTTCGAGCTCGTAATCGCGGCCGATCAGCGGATCGAGCGTATTGTCCATGGCGGCCTGGGTGAGGTCGCGGCTGAACTCGCTCAACAACGAACTTTCCTTGGGGCGCTGCGATGCCACTTTCTCGCTTTGCGACCGCGCCAGCTCCTCGCGAATTGCCGACAGCCGCAACCCGCGTTCGTGAAGGATCTCAGCGGCAAAGCATTTCTCTTCCCTGAGCAAGCCGAGCAGCAGGTGCTCGGTGCCGATGTGCTTATGGTTCAACCGCTCCGCCTCTTCGGCGCCGTAAGCCAGAACGCGTTTACACTCGTGGCTCAGCGGAAGATCGACGGAAGTGGACACCTTTTCGCGAATAGTGGTGTGGCCTTCGATCTGTTTGCGAATCGATTCCACGGCAGCGTGCGAACGGAGAAAACGATTGGCGAGCGCCTTATCCTCGCGCAACAGGCCCAGCAGGAGGTGTTCGGTTTCGATGTAGGGACTACCGAACTGGCTAGCCTCGTAGCGCGCGAAGAAGATCACCCTTCTCGCCTTCTCCGTATATCGCTCGAACATATAAGTGAAGCCCCCTATGACTAAAGATACTCCGGAGCGGCTCGGGGATGCGAAGCTATCCCAAGTCCTCCGGTACTACATGGCCCGTGACCAAGCCTTCCTTTTGCAGACTGAGCACCCGGTCGCACCTCTCGGCGAAATACAGGTTGTGGGTAACGACGACGGACGTGAGTTGATGAGTGCGATGGAGGCTCGAAAGTAGTTGAAAAATCATCTCGCCGGTCCGGAAATCCAGGTTTCCCGTAGGCTCATCGGCCAGCAGAACCGACGGTCTGCCGACTAAAGCGCGGGCCAGTGCAACCCGCTGCTGTTCCCCTCCCGATAACTCCCCCGCGCGATGCGAAGACCGCGCGCCCAACTCCACTTCATCCAATCTCGCGCGTGCGACCCCGGCGGCGGCTGCGTGGGGCACGCCACGGATCAACAACGGCATCATCACGTTTTCCAGCGCCGTAAACTCGGGCAGCAGGTAGTGAGTCTGCCAGACAAAACCGATTTCGCGGTTTCGAAAATCAGCCTGCGCGGCCTCAGCGAGTCCCGATGTCTCTATCCCATCGTAGTATATCGTACCCTTCGAAGGCCTGTCGAGACCGCCCAACAGATGCAGCAGCGTCGACTTTCCCGATCCCGATTCACCCACCAGCGCCAGCATTTCGCCGCGGCTTACGTCGAGCGAAAGCTCCGAGAAAACTGTTAAATCGGTGGTCCCCGATTTGTAAATCTTTGTCAGATTTCGGGCGCGGATGCGGGCTTCATCCATTCACTCGCTACGATAACGCATAAAGCGGGGCGCAGCGGGCTACCGGATCAAGGCCAGCCCGGCTGCTTGTAACTCTTTGTTAATCTCCGCGACGCGGCTCTCGCGCCAGATCTTCCACTTTTCCAGCGCCTGCGCGATGGCGCGGTCGGCTTCTTCGGTCATTTCATAAGCCACGGCTGTAGGCATCCGGTCGCCGCTTTCCACCACGCCTAATGCCGTCCGCAGTTCTTCCGCGCGCGGATCGAGGGACGCCGAAACCCGCCTGGCCTCGGCGTCGAACGCCACGATCAGGCCGACGATCGGTCCCTTCCCGGCAGTCTCCGCCTGCAGGCGGTGGCCCTCGAGCTTCTTACGGAACGCGGCGATCTCCGCCTCGGCCTGCTGGCCTCGCGCTATCGCCTGCATGATTTTCGAGCTGAGATCGAACTGCTTCTCGAGTTCGTCCGGCGTGGCCGCCGACCGTGGATCGGCAACGATTTTGAGCGGCTGTGTGTAGGGCCGTCCCTCCACGATCAGCCGCACCTGGTAATTTCCAGGCAGCGCCAGCGGCCCGAGCAAGGGCGGCGATCCATCGCCAGACGTCATTGCAGCCTGTCCTCCCGGCAGGGGATACCGCAAGTCCCAGATCAGGCGATTCATGCCCGCCCGAGGCGTCAGATGCGCCGCGGACGGGAACCATGCTTCGGCGATCGCCCCCGGCGGAGGCGCCGGCGACAGCGGATCGCGGCTGGAATACCGCCGGATCACTTCGCCCGTGGGATCCAGAATTTCAATGGCGACCTCGCCGGCGGGCGCCGATCGAAGATAGAAATGCACCGCCGCGCCGACAGGCGGATTCTTCGCCTGGGGCTCCTCAAAGGGCAGCGGCGTTCCGGGAAACGCGTCGGGATTCAGCCGGATGGCGGTGCCGGGACGGTACAGGTGCGCTTCCGAAAACGAGACTCCGGCCGTAATCTGGCGCAGCAGCCCGGCGTTATCGAGAATCCAGAAGCCGCGGCCGAAAGTCGCGATCACCACGTCGTCGCCATGCACTTCCAGATCACGGACGGAGCAAACCGGCAGATTCAGTTGCAGCGATTGCCAGTTATCCCCGTCGTCGAACGAAATCGCCACGCCCATCTCGGTGGCGGCATACAGCAGCCCTTGCCGCTCCGGATCTTCCTTGATGGAATTCACATACGCCGGTTCGGACAAACCGGTAACTATGAGTCTCCATGTTCTGCCGGAATCGGCGGTACGGTAAATGTACGGTTTGTAGTCCTCCAGGCGATGCCGGTCGACCGCGGCGTACCCCACGGCCGCATCGAAACGCGAAGCTTCTATCCGCGTCACGCGGCTCCATTCGGGCAGGCCTTTCGGCGTGACGTCCTGCCAGGTCTTCCCGCCGTCCTGCGTCAGATGAATCAAGCCCGTGTCCGAACCGGTCCAGATCACACCCGCGCGCTTCGGCGATGGCGCGATGGCATAGATCACGCCATAGCCGAGCGCCTTCGCGCTGGCGGTAGAAGGCGCCTCCGTGGATTGGCTGGGATCCTTCCGCGTATCGCCCGTCAGATCGGGGCTGATCGCCTCCCAGTGCAGCCCGCCATCGCTGGTTTTGAGCAATTTCTGCGCCCCATAGTAAAGTGTCCCGGGTTCAAGTGGGCTGGCGGCCAGCGGCGCGGTCCATGGAAAACGATACCTGCGCGTGGATACCGACATTGCGGAATCGAACGGAGCCGGCCAGGGTGTGATGTTCTGCGATTGCCCGATGCGCATGTCGAAACGGTAGAGCGTCCCGTAGGTATCGCCGGCGTACAGGACGTGCGAATCCTGCGAATCCAGCGCGATGTAGCCGCTTTCTCCGCCGCCGACGGTGAACCAGTCGCGCGCATCGATCTGGCCGTGGTCCGTCCGGCTGGGCACGGCTATGGTGCCGCTGTCCTGCTGCGAACCGTAGACGACGTACGGAAACTGATGGTCGGTGAGGACATGGTACATCTGCGCGGTCGGCTGGTTGTACCAGGTGCTCCAGGATGTGCCGCCGTCGACGCTGATATTGGTTCCCTGGTCGCTGCCGAGCAGCATGCGCCGTGGATCGCCGGGGTCAATCCAGAGAATGTGGTAGTCGTCGCCGCCGGGGGCGCCCTTGAAAGCCGTGAAGTGCCGCCCGCCGTCGGTCGAGCGGAACAGCGCGACATTCGGAATGTAGACGACGTCGGAGTTCCTGGGGTCGATGGTGACGTTGCTGAAATACCAGGCGCGCTCGGTGAGGCGGGGGTCGGCGGACACCTGCGACCAGGTTTCGCCGCCATCCGTCGAGCGGTACAGACCGCCGGCGAGCGGCGCGGCGATGAGGGCATAGACGATCCGGCCGCCCGGGAAGACGGCCACTCCGGAGCGATGCCACTCGCCTTCCGGCAAGCCATGCGCCTTGAGGGGCAACCAGGTGTTGCCGCCGTCCGTCGACCGGTACAGCCCGCTGCCCGGCCCTTCCAGCGGCGCATATTGGCTCCAGACCGGACGGCGCGCGTTCCACATGCAGGCGAAAAGGAGCTTCGAATCGGACGGATCGGCGGCCAGATCGGCAGCGCCGGTCTCCGGGCCCTTATCCAGCACTTTTTGCCAGTGGTCGCCGCCATCGCTCGAGCGGAATACGCCACGCTCGGTGTTCGGTCCATAGGCGTGGCCGAGCGCGGCCACAAATACCAGGTTCGGATTGCGCGCGTCGACCAGAATCTTCGAAATCTGCCGGGAATCGCGCAGTCCGATGTTCCGCCACGTCTTGCCGGCATCGGTCGATTTGTAGATGCCGTCGCCGAATCCGATCTGTGATCGCATATCGGCTTCGCCCGAACCTGCATACACAATCCGCGGATCGGAGGGAGCAATGGCGAGCGCGCCGATGGAAGCGATCGGCTGGCTGTCGAATACCGGAGTCCAGGTAGTGCCGCCGTTGGTGGTTTTCCAAACGCCGCCGCCCACGGCGCCGAAGTAGTAGCTGGTCGCGTCGCCGGGGACGCCCGCGACGGCGATCACCCGTCCGCCGCGGAACGGTCCGATGTTGCGCCATTCCAGGCGGTCGTAGAGAGCGGCGGGGAACGGCTGCGCGCGAAGGGCAATGGAGAGAAGTACGGCCGACAGACATCGCGTGCGGAGCATTTTTCGAGGGTACCATTGGCGGGCGCGCCAGAGCGGCGCGGGAAAGCAAGCGTTAACCCGATCGGCCACGGATGCACACGGATAAAAACTGGGATGTCCCATCCGCGTCCATATGCAGACCAGATGCGGCCGTCTTATCCGTGCCCATCCGTGACTGATACCGGTACACGCTTGGGAAACGCCCGGCTACTTCCCCGGAGAGCCCAGGACCACCAGCGGGAGGATGGCGCCCACCGCTGCCCCGGCAATGAGGGCGACATTCCCCGCGCCCAGGAACGACACCACCAACCCTGCCAGCGACCCGATGCCGGCGCCGACCACCACCAGCATGATCCGTTTTCCCATCACTTCGCCTGCTGGTCGAGGATGAAGACCTTATCTTTGGGATGAACCAGCTTGAGGCGCTCGCGGATTTCCAGTTCCTGTTCGGCGGGATCGTTTGTCAGGCGCTGTATGCGCTCCCGCTTGCGCTCGATTTCCTGCGCCAATCCGGCGTTGCGCTTTTCCAGTTCATGAATTTGTCGCTGTTTCTCGAGATATGCAGCAATGCCCCTAGGTCCGCGTAAGGTCACTACCGCATAACCCACGATCAACAACAAGGTAAGAACATATGCCAACCGAACTAGAGGCGCTCTCATCGACCTTATCGCCTGGAAGATAATGGTACCATTGCTTTCCGGGTTTCGCTTCGTGAATTGTTGAAATGACCGATAAGATTGTTGTGCTGAGCACGTGCGCGAATGAGGACGAAGCGGAACGGCTCGGCCGGTTGCTGCTGGAACAGCGCCTGGCCGCATGCGTGAGCGTGGTTCCCGGGTTGCGGAGCTTTTACCACTGGAAAGGGGCCATCGAATCCGCCACCGAATGCCTGCTGCTGGTGAAGACCTCGCGCGAACAGTTTCCCGGCGTTTCCGGCGCGCTTCGCAAAGCCCATTCCTACGAGCTTCCCGAGGTGCTCGCCCTTCCGGTTCTCGATGGTTCCGAGGAATATCTGGAATGGATGGGGAAACACCTGGGCGCGGGGTGATCGGATGGAAGGATCCGGATCTCCGAATCCGGCGGCCGGAACGGCCATGATCTTTGACATGGATGGCGTGCTGGTGGATTCCAACCCGGCGCACCGCGAAGCCTGGGTCCGCTTCAACCGGCGCTACGGGATCGAGACCACCACCGCCATGTTGGAGCGGATGTACGGCAAGCGCAACGACGATATCGTGCGCGATTACTTCGGAGATTCGTTGACGGAGGAGGAACTGCACCGGCGCGGCGCGGAAAAGGAAGAGCTCTATCGGGAAATGATCGGCGAGCGAATCGAGCAACTCCTCGTCCGCGGACTGCGTCAGTTCTTACAGAAGCATCGCGGGACTCCCATGGCGCTCGCGAGCAACGCCGAGCCGCAGAACGTTGATTTTTTGCTCGATCGGGCGGGTTTGCGTTCGTTTTTTCGCGTGGTTTTGGATGGCAGCCAGGTCAGCCGCCCCAAACCGGATCCGGAAATCTATCTGACAGCGGCCGACTTATTGCATGTTCGGCCGGCTGATTGTATTGTTTTCGAGGACTCTTATTCCGGCGTGGAAGCGGCCCTGGCGGCCGGAATGGAAGTTATCGGTATTCGTACGACTCATGGGAACTTGCCGGGAGCCGGCATTTGTGTCAATAATTTCGAGAGCGAGGATCTGGAGTCATGGCTGGCAACCCGGGTAAACGCGGGTTAATGCGTGCCCGGGTGGCGATCTTTCCCGTTGTCCGCGGGGCGGCCATAGTTTCCGCTCTCGCCGGTTCGAATCGCGTATTGGCGGCGTATGGTTGGACGCCGGCCAGTTCGGAGGATACGCCTACGTCGACCCTGCTGTTTTTGGCACTGCTTGTGGCTTTGTCGGTTGCGGTGTTCATCACCTGCACCCGCGAACGACGCCTGCGCAGCCACCGTCACCGCCTCCGAAAAACCTATCAACTGGGCGAAGAAATCTTCGGCGCTTCCTCTCCGGAAGACATCCTGTCGCGCATCGCCAAATCCCTGCCCGCCATTCTCGATATCAGCCGGGTGCAGCTCTACGTTTACAATCGCGGGGCCAAGACGCTGGAAAGCGTGGCCACGGGTTCCGCTCCTTCGACGTCTCTTTCCTTGTCCTCGCCTCCTCCCGGGACGCAAACAGGCGCGGTGGCCTGCTTCCACTACCGCACCCTGCTGGCGATCCCCGATATCACCCGCAGCCCGTTCCCCCTATCGGGCGGGCCCGGTCCGGCGCCGAAATCGCTGCTCTTCGTCCCGATGCTCAGCCAGGGGGAAGTTACCGGCATTCTCGAGCTCGACCAGGACGACCGGGCGCGGAACTTCGATGCCGATGAACAGGCGCTGGCGCAGCATCTGGGCAATCAGATCGGCGTCGCCCTGCGGCTGCTCGATCAGCGCAGCGTGCAGGAACAGCTTTTCCGGACCGAAAAGCTGGCCGCGGTCGGAAGGCTGATTTCCGGTGTGGTCAACGAGTTGCAGACTCCCTTGGCTTCCATCTCCGAGCTGGCTTCGCGGGCGTTCGACCGGTCGCCCGCCGGCTCCACGGACCGCGACATTGCGGCTATAGCCGCGGAAGCCAAAAAAGCCGCCGCCATGGTTGCCCGGCTGGTATCTTTTGCCACCGCCGACCAGGTCGACGTGCGTCCCATTGCCATTGGAAACCTGCTCCACAACCTCATTGAATTCCGCGAAAGCGATTGGAAGGCCTCGGGAATCCGGGTCCGCGACCTGGCGACGCGGGAACCGCTTTTCGTGCAGGGATCCCAGGGCCAGCTCGAGCAGATCTTCCTCAACCTTCTGGTCCACGCCGAACAGGCGCTGTCTTCCGCGCTGCAAAAGACGATCACCGTGCGGACCAGCGTGCTGGGAAGACGGCTATTGGTGGAGATTTCTTTTTCGGCCACATCCGATGCCCGGCGGGCTGAGGAGACTGCTGCCGTGCTGGGTGTGACGCGCAGCCTCATCGCCGGCCACAGCGGCGAGGTGCGGCTGATCGAAAAGAGCGGCGCCGATCCGCGGTTTGAGGTCGAATTGCCGATCGCGGCGCGGCAACGGTCGTCGGGCACGGTTCCGATCGCCGCCCCCGCGGACAGCTCGCGGCGCTGGACCGCCCTGTTGATCGAACCCGACGAACCGGCGCAGAAGCAGTTGCTGGGCTTGCTGTCGGCGCGCGGCTATCGCGTGGTCCCGGTCGGCAATGCCGATACCGGCCTGGAGCTGGTACATCGCATGCGTTTCGACGCGGCATTCTGCTCGGTTCACGCTCCCGGCCTGAACTGGGTGGAACTGTCGGAACGGATGCAGCCCCGGGTCGGCGGGTTCGTGCTGCTTTCCGACGGATTCGACCCGGAGCTTGCGGCCGATTTTGAAGCACCTTCCCGCTTCGTGCTTCCCAAGCCGATCCAGGAAGCCGAGCTCGATCGCGCGCTGCGCGCGATCGAAGGCTCGCTGTCGGCTAAAATCATCCCCTTCAAAAGCGGAACCGGCTAAGACCGGCAGGCGCGCATTGCGCGTTCGAAACCGGGCAGCGATCGCTCCATCGCGTCGCGATCGATGGTCAGCGAGAGGCGCATATAACCCGCGCGCCCGAAACCCGAGCCCGGCACCGACAGTATCCCTTCCGCCAGCAGCCGGTGAACGAACGCCACATCGTCGGCAATCGGGGTCTTCGGGAATACGTAGAAAGATCCCTGCGGCCGCGGCGCTTCGTATCCCATCGACATTAGTGCGTCGCACAAAAGGTCGCGTTTCTCCTGGTATTGCGCGACATCCACCGTGGCATCGGGCACGGCGCCGACTACCCACTGCCAGATCGCCGGCGCGTTGATGAACCCGAGGACGCGATTGGCGAACGTGCAGGCGTCGCGCAGTTCCGCAAGTTCCGCCAGCCGCGGCGAGAGCGCCAGATACCCGGCTCGCTCGCCCGGAATCGCCATGGCCTTCGACCAGCTCCACGCCGCGACACAGCGCTCGATGAGACGGAGGGTCTCCGGAGGCGCAACGCCGTCGAAGGTGAGCGGTCGATACGGCTCGTCGCAGATGGCGATGATCGGATCGCGGACAAGTTTGCTGATTTCACGCAGGCAAGCTTCCGGATAAACCGCGCCCGTGGGATTGTTGGGCGTATTGAGAATGATCGCCTTGGTCCGCCCGGTGATGGCCTGGGTGATGCGCGCGGGATCGGGTTGAAACCGCACATCCGTCTCCACCACCACCGGCCGGCCGCCATGATTCTCCACGTAGAACCGGTACTCGGGAAAATACGGGCTCAGCAGGATGACTTCGTCGCCGGGATCCAGAACGGCTTTGAGAAATATGTTGAGCGCCCCGGCGGCGCCGTTGGTCATGATGACATCCTGCGCGGCAAACGGCAGCGATGTGCGCGCCGCCAGCCCGCGGGCGATTACGGCGCGAACCTCCGGGTAGCCGGCGTTGGGCATGTAGGCGTGGCTGCGCGGGCGATTCTCGGCGACGACGCGCCGCAGTTGCCCGATGACCGCCTCGGGCGGCTCCACATCCGGATTGCCGAGGGTGAAATCGAAGACGTTTTCCGGACCGCGCTCGCGGCGGAGCTCGATGCCGAGTTCGAACATGCGCCGGATCCAGGAGGAGCACTCCATCTGTTCGGCGGTTTTGCGGGATATGCTCATGGCGCGGCGAACGACGATTGTAGCAGCGGAAACCGTCCGGTACTATGCCCCGCGCTATAATCACTTCGAATCACTCCGGGAGATCTGTTTGGGATCGATCAATCGTCCGCTACCGTCGCGCGCGGGTTCTCCGTCACTGGCATCCCGCAGCGCCGACCGGTACTTCGAGCTGAAGAGCGACATCCACCGGAAGCTGATCGGCGTTCTCAATCTGGAGCGCGTATCGTCGATTCCCAAAGACCGGTTGCGCGCCGAGATCGGCCGCGTGGTGGAGCGCCTGCTGGATGACGAGCGCGTTCCCATGACCACCGCCGAGCAGACCAAGGTCGTCGAAGAGGTGCTCGACGAAGTGCTCGGCCTCGGACCGCTCGAACCGCTGCTGAAGGAGCCGAGTATCAGCGATATCCTGGTCAACCGCTACAACAAAGTCTTTATCGAGCGCAACGGCAAGCTCTCCGAATCGCCGGTGCGATTCAAAGACGATGGTCACCTGCTGCACATCATCGAGAAGATCGTCTCGCAAGTCGGGCGGCGCATCGATGAAGCCCAGCCGATCGTGGACGCACGCCTGCAGGATGGGTCCCGCGTCAATGCCATCATCCCGCCGCTGGCGCTCGACGGGCCGTGTCTCAGCATCCGCCGCTTCGGCCGGCATGTCATCACGCAGGAGGAGATGCTGCAGTACAAGACGCTCACGCCGGGCATGCTGCGCCTGCTGGCGGCTTGCGTGCAAGCCAAGATCACGATTCTCATTTCCGGCGGCACCGGGTCCGGCAAGACCACCATGTTGAATGCGCTGTCGCGGTTCATCCCCGAAGAGGAACGGATCATTACCATCGAAGACACCGCCGAATTGCAGCTCCAACAGCGCCACGTGGTGAAGTTCGAGACGCGCCCGCCAAACCTGAACAAAGAGGGCGGAATCAACCAGCGCGTCCTGCTGCGGACCGCTCTGCGCATGCGGCCCGACCGCATCATCGTGGGCGAGTGCCGCGGCGCCGAAGCGCTCGACATGCTGCAGGCCATGAATACCGGCGTCGAAGGGTCGATGAGCACGGTGCACGCCAACACGCCGCGCGACGCTTTTTCGCGCCTGGAGACCATGGTGATGATGGCCGACCTGGAGATTCCCACGCGCGTCATTTTGCAGCAGCTAGTCAGCGCCATCCGGCTGGTGGTGCAGTTGGCGCGCCTCCAGGACGGCACCCGCAAAATGCTCAGCGTTTCGGAAGTCGTGGGCATCAAGGACGACCAGGTGCAGTTGCAGGAAATCTTCACTTTCGACCGTACTGGCGTTACCGATGCCGGCAAGGTGCAGGGCCGCTTTCGCGCCACCGGCGCCACCCCTAAGATTCTGGAACGGCTGAAAGTCAGCGGCATTCAACTATCGCCCGCCATCTTCGAAGAGACCGTCAACGTAAACCTGTGAGCGAACCGAGAAATCCCATTCGCACCGCCGTCGTCTATCGCACGCCATGGTTTGAGCTGCTGGCGAAAACCATGGAAGATGGCGACGAGCCGTATTATTCTCTGCGCCTCCCCGACTATGCCGCCATGCTGGCCTATACCGAGGATCGCCAGGTGCTCTGCGTCCGCCAATACCGGCCGGCGCTGGAACGCTATACGCTGGAACTTCCCAGCGGGATCATCGATCCCGGTGAAACCCCCGAACAGGCCGCGCGCCGGGAGTTGATCGAGGAAACAGGCTATGAAGCCCGCGATCTTGAAGTGCTGGGACCGCTGTACCCCGATACGGGGCGGCTGGGAAACCGCATCTGGGCCTGTGTCGCTACCGGGCTGCGGCCGGTCCAGGGACGCGAACCCGAGCCCGGCATCGAAGTGCAGTCGATGAGCGTGCCCGAGCTATTGCAGGCGACCGCGCAGGGCCGGTTCGATCACGCGCTGCACCTCGCCGTCGTTCACATGGCGCAGGTGCGGGGCCTATTGTACAATCCCTGAGATGGCTGCTTCCGCTGCTGAGGAGTATCAACGCGCGATTGGCCGCGCGCCCGACCGCCTGCCCCTCGAAGATCGCATCCGGCTGGCCGGTAAATGTATCGCTCTGGAAATCTATTCGCCGGAGACCGTGCCCCTGGTACGGATCGAGGCGATCGGAGATTCGCTCGCGGATTGTATCCGCATGCTGAAGAGCCGCGGTTTGGATCCAGCCCACTTCGAATTCCGCCGCCTGCCGGCGCCATACTGACCCGGGCCGAACCCCGCCAAACGGACAATCCCGCCCGCGGGCGGTTTATCCACATTTTTGGCACAAGCCGTGATGCGTTAAGTTATTGGAATCTCTTGCCGAAAAAACGTGTTGAAAAGACGCGATCGGACTGGTCTTTCCACCGCGACGCGGGTTAAAACATTAGAGTCCATTAGGCGGCTGCGCAGCCAGGTTGGCAAATCTCGGGGGAGGTGGCCGGCAGGTTGCGCAGACCGTCTCCCTGAATTTCCTACTTCACCGCCGCGGCCGGCGCGTGCACCGGGGTCAGCCAGTTGTGCACATCGGGCGCCGTTCCGTTAATTACCGCGAAGAAGTCCTTCTGCAGCCGCTCCGTGATGGGGCCGCGCCGCCCCTTGCCGATCTTGATGCGATCGATGGACCGGATGGGCGTGACCTCCGCGGCCGTGCCGGAGAAGAAAACCTCATCGGCGATATACAGCGCCTCGCGCGGGATGATCGTTTCTACCACCGGGATATCGGCCGCGCCCGCGAGTTTGATGATGGCATCGCGGGTGATGCCGGGCAGCACCGAAGCGCCCAGCGGCGGGGTGTGGATCTTGCCGTCGCGGATCACGAAAAGATTCTCGCCCGATCCCTCGCTGACATAGCCGCTGGCATCGAGAGCGATTCCCTCGACATAGCCGTTGGTGATGGCTTCCATCTTGATGAGCTGCGAATTCATATAATTCGCCGCCGCTTTCGCCAGCGCCGGAAGCGTGTTGGGCGCCATCCTCGTCCAGCTGGATACGCAAACATCCACGCCTTCGGCCAGCGCCTCGTCACCCAGATATTTGCCCCAATCCCAGCAGGCGATATAGACGTCGATGGGATTTTTGACTCCGTTTACACCCACTTCGCCATAACCGCGCAACACGATGGGACGGAAATAGCAGGAACTCATCTGGTTGACGCGCACCAACTCGAGCATCGCCTCGGCGACCTGGTCCTGGGTGAAGCCGATATCCTCCATGCGATAAATCTTGGCCGAGTCGAACAGCCTGCGAACGTGTTCCCGGAGGCGGAACACGGCCGGGCCGGACGGGGTCGAATAGCAGCGGACACCCTCGAACACCGAGCTCCCATAATTCACGACATGGGAGAGCACATGAATCGTGGCGTCCGCCCACGGAATGAAGCGGCCATTGTGCCAGATTTTTTGAGTAGGCGTAAGCATGCGCTAATTATAGCGATGGATGCTGCGGATTCCAACACGCGCGCGATCCGCGCTCTTCCGCACCCCGTCGCCTGCCGGATTGCGGATTTAATGTCAAGAGCTACGACATCGTCAACCGAGACTCAGGGCGGAAAGGCGTGATTCACGCCGGCAGGAGAGTGCCGGCGCTGCACGCAAGAGTGCGTTCGCCACGATTACTTCGCGGCGACGGCTTCCCACTTGGGCGACAGCTTCTTGATCCGCGCGATGGCTTCCATCAGGTTCGGCAGCGAATTCGCGTAGCTGAATCGGACGTAGCCTTTGCCATATTCGCCGAAACAGCGGCCGTCCAGGCAGGAAACGCCGCCTTCGTAGAGCAGGTAATCCGCCAACTCCTTCGAATCCATCCCCGTCGCGGTGACGTTGGCGAAGGCGTAAAAGGCGCCCCCCGGCAGCGCGCAGCGGAAACCCGGAATCTCGTTGAGGCCCTGACAGATAGCGTCACGGCGGCGGCGGAATTCAGCCACCATCTTGTCCACGCAATCCTGCGGCCCCCGCAGCGCGGCAATGCCGGCTCGCTGCGTGAAACTGGCGGTGCAGGAATTGGAATTCACCATCAGTTTATTGACCGCGTCCACCAGCCACTCGGGCATGACGCCGTAGCCCATCCGCCAGCCGGTCATGGCATACGTCTTCGAGAACCCGTCCAGAATAATGGTCTTTTCGAGCATGCCGGGGAATTGCGTAATCGAAGTGGGCGGCTCCGTGCCATAATTCGTCCGCGCGTAAATTTCGTCGCTCAGCACCATCACATCGCGGTCGCGCAACATTTCAGCTATGGCCGCCACGTCTTCGCGCGGAATCACGCCGCCGGTGGGATTCTGCGGCGAATTCAGGACCACCATCTTGGTGCGATCGCTCAGGCGGTCGCGGAAGAGGTTCAGATCGAAGGAGAATCCGCGGCTCTCTTCGAGCGGCATGGGAACGGGCGTGGCGCCCAGGAACCGAATCATGGATTCGTAAATCGGGAATCCCGGATTGGGATAAATGACCTCGTCGCCAGGCTCGAGCAATGCCAGCATGGGGAAGAAAATAATAGGCTTGCCGCCGGGGACGACGGAGACATTCTGCGGCCCCACGGAAATGCCGCGAGTCTGCGACACCGTTTCCGCAATGGCTTGACGCAACTCGGGCAGGCCCTGCGTGGGGCCGTAGTGGGTCCAGCCTTCGTCGAGCGCCTGCTTGGCCGCATCGATGATGTGTTGGGGAGTCGGAAAATCGGGCTCGCCGATTTCCAGGTGGATGACACTCTTGCCCTGCGCTTCCAGTGCGCGGGCGCGGACGAGGACGTCGAAAGCCGACTCCACGCCAATTCGCTGCATTTTCTCCGCGAGTTTCATACTTTTCCGGCGCAATCTACGTGGGCGCCCCGGCGCTCAATGGCGCCGCCTTCCTTTTAAGTCGCCTTCAGTATAATCGGTTGCAGAGGCTTTTCGCATGGGTTAGCGGATGAAACTCCGCGGCGGATTCAAACTCGCCACCTGTGAATCCCATGCACGTTTTCCGGGTTTCGGCGTCATACAGTTAGGAACCTGTGGAAACGGTAGTAGTTGCGAGCGCGATGAGCGAAGTGAGTGAGCCCGGGCTGGAGCTCTTGGAGCGACAGAACCGCTTTGTTTCTGAGCACTTACGCAGGGTTTTCCAGCAGATCTACAGGGTCGTGCGGAATGTCGCCGATGCCCAGGATCTGACGCAGGAAACGTTCATTAAAGCCCTGCAGCGCCAGGATCAGTTGAAAGACGATCACAAAGCCGCCCAATGGCTGTCGCGCATCGCCACCAACACCGCCATCGATTTCATCCGGCGGTCCGGCCGCGTGTCGTTCAGCGAGGTCGGCGATTATCCACAGAGTTCGGCGGAAAGTCCGGAGGCGCAGGTGTTGCGGAGCGAACACCACGATTATCTTGCGGACGGGCTCCGGCTGTTGAGTCCGCGGGAACGCGCCGCGCTGATGCTGCGCGACGTGGAGGATTTGCCGGCGGAGGAAGTGGCTCGCCGGCTGGATTGTTCCAAGGCTACGGTGCGTTCGCATATCGCGAATGCGCGAAACAAGTTAAAGAGGTACGTGGAAGGACGAAAGCGATGAGAGCCATCAAACACCCAAGTGAGGCGACGCTGGCGCTGCACGCGGGCGGGGATCTCGGGCCCATCGCGCGCTGGCGCACGGATCGCCACCTGCGGCGGTGCGAGACCTGCCAGGATGAGATTCTGGCATTTCAGGAAATGCGGCGGATGGTCGCGGATCTTTCGGCGATGCCGGAATTGCCGTGGGCCCGCCTCTCGGCGGAAATGCAGGCCAATATCCGTCTGGGGTTGGCCGCCGGCGAATGTGTGCGCGAGACCGATCCGCGCGACTCGGGATGGGGACGATTCACGGTTCTTCGGACGGCCGTTGCCGCCGCCAGTATAGCGATTCTGATCGGGGCCGGCCTCTTGATCGAAAGGCCGGCGCGGCGGATCTCCGGCGTAAACGATAACCAGGTAGTGCTGAAAGGCGCCACCGACGGCGTGCAGTTGACCGTCGGCAGCGAATTGGTGGATTTGAAGCATGATTCCAAGGGCCCCAGTCTGGGGTATTTGGCAAATGCGCAGGGTTCGATGCAACATACGTCCATCGATGACCTCACCGGCAACGTGACGGTGACTGGAGTGTCGTGGTGAGATTCAAGACCAGAAGTGCGGGAATCCGGTTGTGGGGAGTCGGGATGTTGAGCGCGGCGGCGTTGCTGGCTCAGGAAAGTCCTCTCCCGGATAACGCAATCCTCATCAATCTGCCGAACGGCTCTCCTGTTGAGCGTCTCGGAGTGGATAAGCGCGATTCGCGCATCTCCCCGCACGGCGGCGCCCTCATGGTCGACCTGGATATGCTGCTGACCCTCCGCAATGCCAGCACCAATCGGATCCACGGCATCACGCTGCGCGTGGTTTCGCAGGAAACCGCCATGGGCGGCAAGGCCTGGGTGTGCATTCCGCGGTTGAATGTGGCGCCGGGGGAAGTTTTCCCGGTGCACATCGTGCAGAAGCTGGTGCGGCCCACGGCACTGGGCGCCGGGCCGCTGGTGGAAGTGAGCCTGGATGGCGTGCTGTTCCAGGATCTTTCCTTCGTCGGTCCGGATTTGCTGCATACCCGCCGCAACCTGGTGGCGTGGGAGATGGAAGCGCAGCGCGACCGCAACTACTTCAAGCAGATTCTTGTGCGCGGCGGCGCCAAAGCTCTGCAAAACGCCATGCTGCAGGAAATGGTGCGCATGCAGGACCGGCCCCAGCTCGACCGTCCGCAACTGCGGCGCGGACCGGTGGTGACATCGGCCGCGGCGCCGGTAGCCGAGCGCAGCCAGAAAATGGCTTTGGTGGCGTTCGCCGATTCGCCCGTGGAAGTGGTCAGCGGATCGGCTGTGGTGGCCGGAGCGGAGGTGAGCGCCCCCCACATCGAAGTGCGCAATCGCGGCGCGATTGCGGTGAAATTCGTGGAAGTCGGCTGGCTGGTCGAGGATCAGTCGGGCCAGTCGTACCTGGCGGCTACCGTGCCGTCGTCGCAGGATGATCTGGGACTGGCGGCGGGCAAAACGGCTACGTTCTCCCAGGACACCTCGATGAAGCTTTCCCGCAACGGAGAGGCCTTGAATATTCGGGGCATGCGCGGCTACGTCAGCCAGGTGGAATTCGCCGACGGCAAAGTCTGGGTGCCGAGCCGCCAGAATCTCGACGACCCGGCTCTGCGTAATGTTCTGCCGCCTTCGGCTGAAGTGTTGCGCCTCAGCGAGATCTACCGCAAAGGCCTCGACCAGCTGATTGCCGAACTGAACAAACCGTAGGACAGGTGGGACCGGCGGCCGGTTTGTGCCGCCTGGCGATTTTACGCAGACGGCAAATGCCGGCCGTCTGCGCCACGCGGTTCTCTATTTCGCCGTTGGATCCATCTGCATCAAGCCGAAAATATTCTCATCCACGTCTTTGCAGTAGGCCAGCCAGCCCACGCCTGGAACGGGCATCTTCGGAACCACGCATTTTCCGCCGTGCGCCTCCACCGATGCGATCATGGCATCGATATCGGGGACGTTCACCGTATTCACACAGGGCTGGCGCGGATCGCGCCGCGGCAGCAGGCCGCCGTTGATGCCCGGTTCGGTATCGGGTCCGGTGGTGATCAGCCAATATGGCGTGGGCCCTTCCCATTTCTGGAACTTCCAGCCAAAGATAGCTACATAAAACGCTATGGCTTTTTCGGGATTGTCGGAAGGAATCTCAAAGTGTACGGGTCGAGGCATATTCATCTCCTGGGAAAGGATTCCGCATCCGGCGGCCGTCCTTTAAACTTTTCGGCTAAAAAACTTCACCGCTCATTTGCGCCAGTTCCGATACCGGTCGATAGCCGCCCGCGGCGCCATTCCGTACCAGGCGTAACCCCGGCGCCGCTCCGGCGACAGTTCTTCGACGTTGTCGTGGATGGTTTTGTCACGATCGCCGAAAACCGGCCGGTCAGTGCCGATTTCGTAAAAACGAGCCCAGATCGCGGGCGCATCGGGGTTGTCCTGCAGTTGACCGCGGCTGTACGATTTGCCGCGGATCGCGACTTTCTCGAGCCAGGCGACGCCATCCGCCACCGCCACCGCGACCGCCGGGCGAGGCTTCGGCAAATCCATCAGAAACTCGAGCACCGTGGCGCTTTCCGCGCTCGACTGCGCCGCCGGCTCGTAATTCCGGCCTGCCACCGGCTGCAACGTCAAGGGGTCGTGCTGCTGGCACCATACGGTGCGTTTGCCGTTGACCACAACCTGCGTGGCCAGAATGCAATCCACGCCATGTTCGACCGCTTTCGCCGCCCGCTTCCGCACGTCCGCCGGCACGAAGGTATACGGCCTGGCGCCCTCCGCAACGCGATGCAGCAGGCGCAGGGTTTCACACATCGCGCCATCGTTGAAAGTGATGGCATCGTGGTAGCCGCCTTCGAGCGGATAGACCTGCGGCCAGCCGCCGTTGGGGTACTGCGCCGCCAGCAGATACCCGACGCCGCGCAGGAACGACGCGCGGTACGCCGCGCCGTCCGTTACTTCCTGCGACGCCACTCGAGCCAGGAATTCGAGCTGCGTGTTGGTGGCGTCGTTGTCCAGCGTGCCGACGTAGTTCCAATCAGGATCCCGTGGGGTGTCGAAATCGCCGGGCGAGAGGAAGCGCGAAAGATTGTTGCCGGCGTAGTGCTCGCCGGCACGGCGCGCATGATCCGCCAGGTTCAGGTTCTTGCTCCACCCTCCCGCCGGCGTCTGAAAGGAAACCACGATATCGGCGATGCGCCGCGCTTCCGCGGTGCCATACCATTCCGACGGCCGGTCGACAGGCGTGCTGCGAGCGCCCGGACCGCTCGGCGGCACGAGCGGCCGGTCGAGACCGGCGGATTTCAACTCGCGGGCGAGCGCAGCGCGGTCCGCGGCCTCCTGTGCGGACGAACGGCGGAGGTAGGCGACCCATGGCGCTCGCTGCAGTGGCGGCAAGCTGCCGACTCGTTCCATGGTCAGGGATTCGGCTGCCGTGCTCGATCCGATGACGGCGGCAGTAAGAGCTGCGACCCCAGCCAGGGCGGACAGAACGAGGGGACGCACCGGACCATTGTACCGGGTCGTGAGCGGCGCGATCCTTGTTACCGGGCCAGCTCGCCGCGGAGTTCCATCCAGATTTTGAAATATTGCCACTCGGGCGGCGCGCCCGCCTCCTGGATGTGATCGGGCAGCAGAATGAGATTGCCGGTCGAGAGCAGAATCTCGCGCACTTTCGGATTCTGCGCCAGTTTGGCGCGCATGGCTCCCACTATCAGCCGGTAATGTTCGCCTTTCACGGCCGAACGATACGTGATCCGCCGGCCTTGGAACGTCACCCAGTCGATTCCCAGCTTGCGCATGTTCTCTTCGCCCAGCGTGCCTGCGTCCTTGGCCTCGAAACCCGTCATCTCCGCCACTTCGGCGCGCGTGTGCTTCCAGACGATCCCGGCTGCCTTGGCGCGCGGATCGAGCGGACCCTCCGGATAGAGCATCATCTGCCAGAAACCCTCCACGCTGGCGTAATGCCCGCCGCGAAGCGTGAAGGGCGTGGCCGCGAAGTTGGAAAGAATGCCCAGCTCATTGCGCTTGGAGAGAATCACTTCGCCGGGTTTGGCCGCCTGCGGCAGGATTTCCCAATCCGGCTTACCCTCCTCCGGCACCGGGGTCCACCAGCGCGGCGGATACTGCGCCGCCG
>Ga0335078_10001335_pt1 | contig 37473 bp, 28 predicted proteins | sample Lox_Sample_32_FD_206711 | JGI IMG/M metagenome (GOLD analysis project Ga0335078, IMG submission 206711) | Soil microbial communities from Loxahatchee National Wildlife Refuge, Florida, United States - Lox_Sample_3.2 | ecosystem: Environmental > Terrestrial > Soil > Wetlands | place: USA... | reverse complement strand
CGGCCGGCCGCCAATGCAGCAGCGATAAGCGCACGCGCCTTCGTTCGCGGCCCGGGAACGAGACGGGCCGCGATTCTCCTCACTCACTGAGCGTTCAGCGCGCCGGTGATGAACGCCGACACGTCGCGCTTGAGCTTTTCCAGTTGCGAGGTGTCGAGGTAGACCATGTGTCCGGCCATGTATTCGCCGGTTTCGATATTGCGGCGGAGACTCGGGTCGAGCCCCATATGAGACAAGGTGTACTGAGTGGCGAAGTAGGGCGTGGCCAAATCGAAAAAGCCTGAGGCCACGAACAGCTTCATGTAGGGGTTTTTGGCGAAGGCCTGGCGCAGATCGTCGGCGGTATCGGGGAATCCTTCGCGGCGGCCCCAGTCCCATGGTTCCGTGAGTCCCTCGCCAAGAATGTAGTACTCAAGATCGGTCTTGTAGCCAAGATCGGCGCGCACGTAATTGTTGAACGTGGTGGTGTAAGGCGGGCGGATGGCCGCGATGGATGGATCGTACTCCGGCGTAGCCGTAGCGGCCGAAAGATCGATTCCCTTGAAACGGCTGTCGATGCGCCCGACGGTACGTTTCTCATCGCGCAGCAGCTCCTTGGTGAAAGCGAAGATAGGCACGCGGAGATTGCTGTCGTCGATGAAGCCCTTCTCAAGTCCCGTGTAGCGCGACAGGCGATCGATCACCGCCTGACGCTCGGCGCCGGTGAGCCGGTCGCCCTTCTGGAGCGCAGCGGCGTAATCGGTGGCCGACCACGCTTCCACCTCCTTCAGCGTTTTGGAGAGATCCGCCTGCAAATCGGGTGAGAGCTTGTGGTGGTACCACGCTGTGGCGGCGTAACTGGGCAGATAGAGGATGTAGGGAAGGTCGTTGCCCTTCACGAAGGAGGCGGTCTCGAAATTCAGAATTGACGAGACCAGAACGATGCCGTTGAAGGCCATGCCGCGCTCGATGAGATAGCCGGAGAGACCGGCGGCGCGCGTGGTGCCATAGCTTTCGCCCACAAGAAAGAGCGGCGAGGTCCAGCGCTCATTGCGGGTCAGATACATGCGGATGAATTCGCCCACCGATTCGATGTCTCCGCGCAGGCCCCAGAATTTCTTGTTGAGCTCGGGCTTCTCGGCGCGGCTGTAGCCGGTGCCGACGGGATCGATGAAGACGAGGTCGGTTTGATCGAGCCAGGTGTACTCGTTGTCGACGAGGTGGAAGGGCGGCGCGGGCATCCGGCCGTCGGGAAGCATCACGACACGCTTCGGCCCAATGGCCCCGAGATGAAGCCACACGGACGCCGATCCCGGTCCGCCATTGAAGGAGAACATCAGGGGACGATGGCTGTTGTCGCCGGCGCCGTCGAGCGTGTAGGCCATGAAAAAGATGTGCGCCTCGGTTTCACCTTTGGCGTTGCGGATGGGCATCATGCCCGTAGTCGCGGTGTACTTCAGCGTCTTTCCGCCAACGTGGATCTCGTGATGCGTGACCACCGGCGGTTCTTCCTTATCGGGAGATTTTGCTTCCGTGGGTTTCGCGTCGGCAGCTTTGGTGTCGGCCGGTTTGGCTGCTTCCGCAGGCGGGGATTGCGCGAGCAGAAGCGTGAGGAGAAGTGGCGGCATCATCAGAGCGATTATGGCAGGATCGGCCGGTTAACGGACGCCCCACCCAGATGCCATGCGCGGCCCGCGCAGATGGTATTACGGAAACATGAAGATTATCGCAATCTCACGCGACATGCCGGATGGGCCGGAAGCTTCGTCTGCGATGCTGCGGGATGAAGCAGCCACAGTTTGGCGGCTGCAGACGCAGGGTGTGATCCGGCAAATCTGGTTCACTACCGACACCCACGATGCCGTGATCGAGATGGAATGTTCCGATGCCGGGGAAGCGGCCAGGGCGCTGGCGGAACTCCCGCTTGTGGCGGCTCGCGTCATACGCTTCGATCTGCTGCCGCTGCGGGCCTACGACGGTTTTACGCGCCTTTTCGCCTCGTGAACGCACGGCCGAGAAGGGCATCGATGGAGAAGCGGCCCGGGCCGAAGATCAGGATCATCAGCGAAACCAGCAGAAACGCGAAGGGCGCGGCGCCAACGAACTTGTCGGGGCTGGAGAAGAAAGACACGAAGGCTTCATGATCGGCAGTGTAATAGGCGACGAGCATATCGCCGACGAACAGAAGCGCGACCAGTCTTGCTCCGAGGCCCAATGCGAGCATCACGCCGCCGACGAGTTCCAGCACGGAGATAAAGACCGCGTTGGCGTGGGGCATGGGGATGCCGAGACTGGTGAAGAACTTCGTGACGCGATCGAGGTGCTGCAGCTTTCCCCACCCCGTTTGGGCAAACTGCCAGCCCCAGTAAAGCCGTACGACGAGCAGGAAGAGCGACTGGCCGCTCGAAGCCACGGTAATGAGCATGCCGTACAGCTTGCGAAGGAGAATCATTGCGCCTCGCCTTCTTCGGTGGGCCGGCACAGCCAGCCTAGTTCAGCCCAGATTGCGAACCAGCGCTCGAGTTTGGGGCTGATTTCTTCCGGCGAGGAATCGCTGGACGCAAGAGCGGCTTCGATGGCTTCGCCCATGGCCGCGCCCCTCTGAATGGCGGTGAGCAGGTGAAACTCGTCGCGTTCCAGCCGCCGGTAGTAAACCATCGAATCGAGGCGATGAACGGCGAGATAGATTTCCTCGGCTTTCAACCGTGCGGCATGACTGCGGGTCAAGCGCCGCCGATTCATCTCCACGGCGTTACTGGCCGTGCCATGGCATTCCGATTCGGCGCTCACCCCGATGCGCAGGTCGTCCACGGGATAGCGGAGATGCAGAAGCCGCACATAAGGCTGCAGAGCGGCCTGAAACTCGGGGCCCAGTTCGAGCAGATCCTCCGGGCCGAGCACACGGGCGGCGGGGTTATCGAAGGCCTCGATATGCGCCCATTCCAGGCGAACCATGTCCAGAGCAAGATCCGGCACGCGGCCGGCGAACCTGGGGTTTTGCGGGAGCCATTCCACCAGATGTGAACCGAGATTCCGAAGTGTGAACGACTGGGACGGACATGCCAACAGATAAGCCCTCGACAGGCGCTCGAACGCCCGCGGACCGAGGATGGAGTGGAGTCCGGGGAAGTCTTCCGCGAACGAATCGAGAATGCGGAACCAATACTGGCGATTGTAGATTTCGAGGCGCTCGAGGCCGGTGAGACGGTCGTTCGGCTTGACGAAATCCGCGTCGCGATCGCGATTACGTGTGCGGTCGTCCAGCGTGAGCGGCTTCATCACCGCCGCGCCCATGCGCTTCTGCAATTCCAGCAACGTCATGGGACGGCCACCGCCGGCACTTCGATGTACTTTTCGGCCTTCCTTGCTTCGGCGTGCACTTCCTCGAAGGAGGGGATGTGCTCGTCCCATTCGAGCAGTGTCGCCGTGTGGCCGACGCGCTGGATGGCCCGTTGGTACAGCTTCCAAACGGGATCAATCACGGGGTGATCGTGCGTATCGAGGATATACTTTTCGAATTTCGAATGGCCGGCGATATGGATCTGCGCGACGCGCTCGGCGGGCACGCCATTCACGTATTCAAGAGGATCGAAGCTGTGATTGCGCGAGGAGACGTAGATATTGTTGACGTCCAGGAGGACGCCGCAGTCGGCGCGTTCCACCACTTCGTTCAGGAACTCCCACTCGGTCATCTCGGAGACGTGGAACTCGGCGTAACTGCTCACGTTCTCCACGGCGATGGGAACTTCCAGGAAATCGCGGGCCTCGCGAATCTTCCGCGCGGTGATTTCGGCGGCCTCGAAGGTATACGGCATGGGGAGCAGATCGTGCGTGTAGCGGCCATCCACGCTGCCCCAGCAGAGGTGATCGGTCAGCCAGGGGGTTTGGGTTCGCTTGACGAGGGTCTTCAAACGGCGGAGGTGTTCGCGGTTGAGCGGCTCGGCCGAGCCGAAATACATGGAGACGCCGTGTTGTACAACGCGGTACTGATCGAGGATTCGATCGAGCACTTCCAGCGGGCGTCCTCCGTCCACCATGAAGTTTTCCGAAATGATCTCGAACCAATCCACCACCGGCTTCTGTTCGAAGATATGGCGATAGTGGGGAATTCGCAGGCCGATTCCGATTCCGTATCCGGTGAAGCCGTTAAATCGATTCGCTGGCATTTCTGATTGGAATTCTGAAAACGGGCCGGAACCAGTCACAGCCGGCGCCGGCCCGGAAGGCAAGGAGAAGTGAAAACCGATCAGCCCTTGGAGCCGTCGGTGGCGCAGCCGCCTTTGCCCTTGCAGGAGTTCTTGCCTTTGCAGCCGTTGTCGCCCGTGCTGCAACCGCCCTTACCCTTGCAGGAGTTCTTCCCCTTACAGGAGTGCTTGTCGGTGTCATCGTCGTGCACCACGGCGCCGGCCAGACCGCTGACGGCAGAGCGCGTGGAGGTCACGTTCGGACGGGTGTTGCTGGTGGTCATGGGGGCCGCGTTGACGCGAGCCATCGTGCCGCCGAGAAGGCCGGTGAACGCGGCCGTGAGTACCAGAGAACTCTTCGAGACTTTCATGGGATTACTCTCCTCAGATGTTTCTTAGTCGACTACCCGGTCCCCGGCCCGGCTGTTTGAGTGAGTCCAGCACCAGGTCCCCGCATTGTCCTATACGAGACGTGCGAATGCAACGGATGTTTCCGCAGCACTGATTGATTCGTTCGCGAGAGGCGCTAAGTTACGGATTCCAGCGGCACGTGATTGAGGTGGTCGTTGTGTAGGCTGAGATACACCGCGGGAGTAATCCCGGAAAAAGCGCGGAAGTCATGGATGAAATGGGCCTGGTCGTAGTAGCCGCAATCGAGCGCCACCGTAGCCCAGTCCACCGATTTTCCGGCCCCTATAGCCTGCACAGCGCGCTGGAATCGCTGGACGCGGCAAAAGAGCTTGGGAGTCATGCCCACCTGCCGGCGGAACACCTCAATGAATCGGCGCGGGCTGAGCGCGATCTCACGCGTCACATCACCAACGGTGTGAACGTGCGGCTGGTTCAGGAATTTGCGCAGTGAGAAGGCAACGGCGGCGTGACGAGAGAGACTGCGCCCCACGCGGCTGAGCAGGATACGCTCCAGCTCGGCGAAGCGGGCTTCGGGCGTGGGGGCCGCGAGCATTCGTTCGCGCAACTCGGTAGCCGCGCGTCCCCATAGCGCGTCCAGCCCGACGAGTTGGTTGTGCAGTTCGTCAGCCGGTACGCCCAGGAAGAGGAATGCACCGCCGGGACGGAAGTGAATGCCCATGCAGCCTTCCTGCTCCTCGGTATCGATGACGAAGTAATTCGAGTGCGGGCCGGCGACGATGGCCCCGGGCAGTGTGTTGCAGCGCTCCGGATGCTCGCGGTCGTAAGTGCGGCTGATGTCTTTGCGCAGATTGATCACGAGTTCGACGGAGCCGTCCGGCAGCAGCCGCTCCTTCTGGTGGGTGGGGCGGTGCTGCTCGCACCACCAGAAGAGGCGGACGAATTCCGAAAGAGGCCAGTCCGGCGTGTATCTGCGGAAAACCATCCAGCGCGTCTTCTGATACTATGCCACGCCGGCCGCATCGGACGGCGCGCCGGAGATTCAGCGCGCCACTGCTGAGAACCGGTTAGAAGCGGAACTTCAGACCCAGCTGGATGGTTCGCGGGCCGCCGCCACCAAGGAACGGATTGCCGGATCCGACGTCGGGGGTCGCGGTGATTGGAATGTAACCCACGCCGCGGCCGTTCGCATCGGGCATCGAACCGCCGAGAAAATCGAGTCCGAAGGCAGGCAGCATGGGATTGCTGAAATTCGGGTGGTTGAAGACGTTGAAGAAGTCCGCGCGGAACTGGACGTTGAGCCACTCCCGGAAGGTCATGTTTCTCACGAGCGAGATGTCGAAATCCTTGAAGGGTGGGCCGGTGAACGCATTGCGGCCGAGATTGCCGAAGTGCTGCGTGCCCGGCACGCATGCCTGGTTCACGGCATCCCATGTGCACGGCACCGCGAAAGCCGATGCATTCAGGTAAGCGCCAGGCAGACTGGTTCCAGCGAAGGGATTGCCGACCAGATCGGGCCTGCCGAAGTACTCGCCACCGCCGTTGAAATCGCCCTCGAACAGGTAATTGACGTTCACCGGCATGCCCGCCTGCAGGGTCACGATGCCGTCCAATTCCCATCCGGAAAGCAGCGGTTTCAGCACGGGGGATGCCGGCAACTGGTAGACGAAGTTGCCGGAGAAGTGCTGACGGATGTCAAAATTCGAGCTGGCGCGCTCATTGGCGGCATTGAAGCTGTTGTCGGGCTGCGCGGCATTGGGGACGAAGTCGGTCCCGTCGCTGGCGTTATCGATGGAATGCGCCCAAACGTAGTTGAGCGTACCGGTGAAGCCATGCGTCGCCAGGCGCAGAGACGATTGCAGGCCGTTATAGCTGGAGTTCGCCGTGGTCTCAATCTGGTTGATATAGCCGAAATCGGGATAAGGGTGCGGACCGCCGGCGACGGTCTGGTTGATGTCGCGATAGCGGAACAGATGACGCCCGGCCGAACCGACATAGCCCACCTGCAGCACCATGCCGCCGAGCAGTTGTTGCTGAATGTTGAGGTTGTAGTTCTGCGCCCAGGGGGTGGGCAAATGCTGGGCAACGGTGAAGATATCGGTAGCGCCGAAGCCGCTGAATACCGGAGGTGCGCACATGCTGGTGCCGGGCACGGCGATGTTCACGCTGTTGCAGGGTCCGGGCAGCAGCGTGAGTGCGGGCGAGTAGCTGAAGGTGACGGGTGAAGGGCCCACGTCGTTGTACGCCGGGCCGGAGTTCGATGTATTGAAGGGTTCCTGGCCCAGAAAGAAGTCCTGCGAGAAGGAGTCGTAGAACAGCCCCCATCCGAGGCGGATCACGGTTCGGCCTTTGCCGCCAAGGTCGTAAGCGAGCCCGAGGCGGGGGGCGAAGTTCTTCAGGTCGTGAGGATAGAGTTGATTGACCAGCTTAGGGCCGGGGATGGTGGGATCGAACACACTGAAACGGCCCTGCTCTTCTCCGATCACTCCGAAATAATCCCAGCGAAGTCCGGCGTTCATGGTCAGGCGGGGCGACAGCTTGATGTTGTCCTGAACGTAGAGGCCGTGGTTGTTCTGGAAGGTATCGCGATGCGAATCGCCTTGCGCTTCCGAGCCACCGCTGGTCTCGCCTGCAAGGAAACTGGCGAGGTCAGGGAAGTAGAGCTTGCCGCGATAGTTGTTGTCGAAATAGCCATTGACGAAAGTGCGCCGGAACTCGTAGCCCCACTTGAGGGAGTGCTTTCCGGTGCTATAGGACATGTTTCCGAAGTACTGCCAGTTGGTATCCACGCGGCCGCGCGGGATGGTGCTGTTGGCGCCCAGCGTCGCCTCACCTCCCACCAGGATTTCGGGAAGTCCGGTGTCGCCGCTCTGATTGCTGTTCAGCCCGATGGAGAGCGGGTCGAAACTGGAATCGGCGGGTGCGAAGGTCTCGAAGAAGCGGTTATAGCCGGCGCGCAGTTCGAGCAGCAGGCGCGGAGAGAAGACGTGTGTTTCCGAGAGTGAAACAAGCTGCACGCGCGTGGGCGTAATTGTGTTGAAGCTGGGGAGATCTCCGCCGCCAACCAGCGCGAGAGGATAGCTCTGGGTGCCGTTGCCGAAATAGTAGCGTCCGGTGAAGACATCGCCCTCGCCGAAATGGTAGTCCACCTTGGCGATCAGGCTATCGATGGTGTTCCTGAACGGGGTCATCGCGAGCAGATTGTCGCCGTTGGCGTCGGCCGGGATGTTGGGGGACGGCCATGGATTGCGCGCCAGGAGATTGGCGATGATGGGATTCTCGCCTCCGGCCTGCACCACCGTGGGCGACGCCAGCGCCGCGGCGATATCCTGTGCGGTGGGAACATGCGCGAGATCGGAGACACCGCCGTACTCGCGCTGGCCTTCGTATGAGAAGAAGAAGAACGCCTTGTCTTTGACGATGGGGCCACCCACAGAGCCGCCGAACTGGTTGTTGTGCAGCGGATTCTGTTTCACGTCGGTAGTGTTGAAAAAGTTGCGGGCGTCCAGCGCGTTATTGCGGAACAGCTCGAACGCAGTGCCATGAACCGAGTTGGTGCCGGATTTCGTGACGATGTTCACAATGGCGCCGGCATTGCGCCCGAACTCAGCGTCGGAATTGGCCATCACGGGAATCTCGGCCAACGCGTCGATGGGAAGCAAGGTTGCCGGAGTGCCGAAAACGCCCGACTCGTTGATGGCGGGATCGTTGCGGTAGCCGTCGTTCATGTCGGTTCCATCGAGCAGGTAGTTATTGGAACGCCCGCGGTTGCCATTCATGCTGAAGCTGCCGAACGAGCCAGGAGAATCGGATGCCGCGGACGGGTCGGCTGCGGCGCCGGGAACCAGGAGGACAGTTTTTCCGAAGTCGCGTCCGTTGACCGGGAGTTCAGCCGCCTGCGCGCCTTCCACCGTGCCGCCGGTTGTGTCCGAGTTGGTCTCGACGAGGGGAGCGGTGGCGACAACCTCGACGATTTCCCGCGCTTCACCGGGAGAGAGCGTGAGGTCGGCGCGAATCGCCGCGCCAACAGTGACGTTGATTCCCGACACCACCTGTTTCTGGAATCCGGTCTTCGTGGCGCTAATGCTGTAGACGCCCAGCGGAAGTTCGGTGAACGTGTAGTTGCCCGATGCGTCGCTGGCGACGTGCCGCGTGAGGTTCGTGTCGGTTCCGATCACGGCGACTTCGGCGCCAGGGACTCCGGCGCCCGAGGAATCGAAGACCGTCCCTTGTATGCCGCCACGAAAAGTCTGGGCAAACAAGGTTGAGATGGTGAGAGGGATTGACGCAATCAGAAGAAAGGCGAGGTTAGATAAGGAGCCGGTGTGTGCGCGTGCCATGACTATGTCCCCTGGAAGAGCAGGCAGGCGGCCCGGCAACGACTTCCTACTGAGAGAGCCCGCGAATCCGGCAACATGGACGAACCCCGGCAGCGCGAGCGCGACCCCACCTGAATTTCGTTGAGTGTTCTCATGATACACGCAAACCCGGCGGATTGTTATGGCGAATACGGAAAAAGCGCGGCTACGGGCGAAAAATAAAACACCACGAAACGGTGGGTTATTGGCGCGGCGGCCGGTTCAGCGGTGCAGGTCGTCCCGGCCGTATTTGCCGAAATACCAGCGAACGCCGACGGTGGTGTAAAGACCGAGAGGACCGTTGGCATTGAGATCGATCACCTTGTTCGGACCGCTGTACTTGCCGAACGCCTGGACATCGTGATGCGTCGCGCGCAGTTCGAAGTGTCTGGGGAGTTCGATTCCGAAGCCGGCCTCGCGCTCCCAGAGGATGGGAGCGGCAGAAGCCGTGTACCGCACGCCCGGCAGATTGTCGCCGCCGTACATCTTCGGGTCGATGAACAGGAAGAGGCGCCGAGCGTACGCGCCACCGAACGGCTGGAATTCCACGTAGCCGCCCCAGACGAAACGGGCGAAGGCGCCACAGCGCGTGGAACCGGCGGCGCACATCCCGAGATCCGGCTCATTGTGCGGTGGGGCGAATTCGAAATCGAGATAGCCACGGACAGCGTTTTCCGGGACGAAAATGCGGTTCTGCTGCGCGGTGACAAAAGGCGCCAGGGCCATTACCCCGATGGCCAGTGAAAGACCAAATAGCATCACGACCTCCCCGTGGTCATGTCGAGCGTGCGATTTCCGAGCGGGCGGCGTTGTCGCTCCCGCGAAGCGGAAGCACGACCGTCTGATTCAACTGAGTGTGGTTCAGTATATCCTGCGCCTTCGCCAAAGGGAACTTCGATTAAGGCAGGTGTCGATTAAGGCAGGGGCGGCGATGGCCGAGCAGCTGAGCGCCATCAAATGGCTACAGCGTGAAGGGCGGAGCTAAACAAGCTCCATGGTGGCTTCGACGGTCTCCGGATCGGTACTGGGGATAAGGCGGAAGCCGTTCTTCTCGAGGATGCGCAGCATGGGACGATTCTCGTAGAGCACGCTGGCGTTCAGGCGCGCCACATGCTCATCGCGCGCAAAGTCGATCAGGCGTCCGGTGAGTAACGAACCGAGGCCGCGGCCGTGCCAGGCATCGCTGATGATTACCGCGACTTCGCCGTCATTGGCCAGAGGCGAGCGCACGAGCCTCGACACACCGAGGATCTGGCGCTGGCCGCCGGTGGGATTCACGCGCTCGGCAACCAGGGCCATCTGCCTGTCGTAATCGATAAAGCACATGCGGGTCAGCCGCTCGTGGGTGATGCGCTGATCCAGCTTCATCCAGTGGAAGTAGCGCATGTAGACGCTGCGCTCGGAAAGAGTATGATGGAACTCCACCATGAGCGGCTCATCCTCAGGACGGATCGGCCGTATGGTCACGGGAGTTCCATCGCTTAAGCCTGCCTCGCTCACATAACGGCTCGGATAGGGCCGAATCGACGGTTTCGGGACGGTGGACAGATCCACGCCGCGTGCGTAAATGACCATGCGCGCATCCAGCGCCACCAGCCGGTCCGGCGACGCCAGCAGTGGGTTGATATCGATCTCGCGAATGGCGGGCTGTTCCACCACAAGCTGGCTAAAGCGCACCAGCAGGCCTTCCAGAGCCGTCATGTCGACCGATTTCAAGGCGCCATGGATTCGCGTCTGCTCCATCAACCGGCGGGCCAGAGTGGTGTTGAGCGGAGGCAGCGACAGTGCGTGATCGTTGAAGATTTCCACTAACTCGCCGCCGGCCCCGAACAGGATGACCGGTCCGAACTGCGCGTCCACGCTCGAACCGAGGATCAACTCGCGGCCGCCGCGCGCAACCATGGGCTGCACGGTGACGCCCTGAAAATGCCCGGGTCCGGAACGCTCTTCGACGGACCGCCGGATGGCATCGAACGCCAACCGCACCGCCTGCTCGTGCCGCAGATCGAGTTGCACTCCGCCGACACCGGTCTTGTGGCTTACTGCTTCGGAGTGCAGTTTCAGCACCACCGGGTAGCCGGTGGTTCGGGCCGCCCGCACCGCCTCGTCGGCCGTGTTGGCGACAAGCGCATCGGCAACAGGAATGGCGTAGGCTTTCAGGATCGCCTTCGATTCCACTTCGGTCAATACTGTGCGCCCCGAGGAGCGCGCGCGATCGAGAATCCCGGCCACCAGCGTCCGGTCGATGGTTACGCCGGGCTCCTCGGTGAGGACAGGCGTTTCGTAGAGGCCGCGGAGGTTGTAGCTGTACTTCCACATGTAGTGGAAGGCCCGCACAGCCGCGTCGGGGAAGGGAAACGTCGGAATGCCGGCGCTATTGAGGCACACTTCGCCCGGGCTGGCGTCGAGACCGCCCATCCAGCTTGCGAGAATAGGCCGCTGGTTCAGCTTGGCGTAGGGACGAAGGGCCTCGGCCACGTCAATGGGGGTGGCCACGCCCTGCGGGGCCATGATGACCAGGAGGCCGTCGCCGTCGGGGTTCTTCGCCAGTGCTTCCACGGTCTTCACGTAACGGGTGGCGTCGGCGTCGCCGATGATGTCCACCGGGTTATTCCGGCTCCAGTGCTTCGGCAGGAACTCATTCAGCGTGGCGACGGTGTTTTGCGAGAGCGTGGCCAGTTGTCCGCCGGCCATGAGCAAAGCGTCAGTGGCCAGCACACCCGGTCCACCGGCGTTGGTCACAATCAACAGGCGTGGACCTTTTGGGCGCGGCTGGAGCGCCAGCACCTCGGTCATATGGAAGATGTCCGAAATGCTGTTGACCCGCAGCACGCCGCATCGCCGGAATGCGGCATCGAGGACCTCGTCGCTGCCGGTCATGGCGCCCGTATGCGATGCCGCGGCCCTCGCGGCTTGTTCGGTTCGGCCGGCCTTGATTACAATGATCGGTTTCTGCAGCGCCACTTCGCGGGCGGCGGAGAGGAAGCTGCGCGCGTCGCCCACCGATTCCATGTAGATGACGATGCTGCGTGTTTTAGGGTCATTACCGAAGTAATCGATGAGGCTGCCCCATCCGACATCGACCATCGAGCCGAGCGAAAGGAAAGCGCTGAAGCCCACCTGCTCGCGGCGGCTCCAGTCGAGAACCGCCGCGCACAGCGCACCGCTCTGGCTGAGAAACGCGACGTTGCCGGAGGTGGCCATGGCGGGGGCGAAGGTGGCGTTGAAGCCGGTCACGGGGCGCATAACGCCCAGGCAATTGGGCCCAATCAGGCGCATTCCGGCGGCGCGGGCCTCGGCCAGCGTCTCCTGCTCGAGACGCGCGCCTTCAACTCCGGCCTCGCGGAATCCGGCGGAGATGATAATCGCTCCCCTGGCGCCGGCAGCGCCGCATTCGCGGATGATACCGGGGACGCTGGGCGCGGGAATCACCACCACCGCGAGATCGATGGTTTCGGGAATATCCGCGACGCGGGGGTAGGCTTTGATGCCCAGAACGCTGGGCCGATCTTTATTGACGGGGTAAACGGTGCCCCCAAAAGGGCTGTTGATGAGATTCCACAGGAGGGTACGGCCCACGCTGCCGGGCTTTTCCGTGGCGCCGATGACGGCTACGGTGCGGGGCGCAAAAAAAAACTCAAGGGCGCGCCGCTCGGCGGGGGGTCTGCGCGTCAGTAATTCAGTCTCGATTTTCGATAGCATCGGCGTCTGAGCCGACGCCACCGGTCGGCCGTCTCAATCGGGCGCCGGCCGATCGGGCCAGCCCCGCCGAACCTGCCCCTACTGAATAGTAGAGCCCTGTTGCCAGACGTTGTAAAGATAAAAGCCGAGAAGGACGAGGCCGATCGCCACTGTGATCACAGTCATGATCTTGCCCCAGTGGTCGATCTTTTCGAGACGCGTGGCGATCGAGGCCTGTTTGGTCTCGAAGGCCGTGTCGTCGACATGAATCACATCAGACTCGTCTTTGGCTGCCATTTTACGCATGACGGCGAGCACGAGCACCGTGATCGCCAGCAATCCCCACAGCACCGCCAGGGAGAGCATCATAAATGGTTGACCTCCTTCAGAACTCCTCTGCGTCTATGCCCGGAAAATGGTGGTGGTGACAGGCCCGGCAACGGTCCACGGCGTTGCCCCCGAGGATGGGAAGATTCGCACACGGGCGGGCATGCGCGTTGCGGCGTGGCTGAGTCGCTCCCGCCGTTCCATGATGCTCGCCGGTTTCCTTGCCCGGGGCAGGCCGTAATTGCCGCAACTCGGCGGCGCTTACAGCCAGCTGCACAGTGTTCGGTGGATCGTCTTCGAAAACAACGTGCCGGATGCCGGCGTTCCACAGACGCGCCAGACGATCGGGGTCCTTGCGTGTCACCAGGACGAACCGATCCGGTTGCTCGGCCCCCTGTCCAATGCGTTCCAGGTGATCGCAATCGATGACAATCACGCCATCGAGCGAAAAATCGGGTTGTTCCACCACCACAATGGTGTGCCTGCCTTCGCGGCGGAGCACTTCGCAGATACTCTGCGAGCACTCTGCATCGTGAATCGCCACTTGCACGGTCTTCATGTTCCTTTGCGCCGGGATGGACCGGGCTTACCCTCGACCGGGAAGCGTGCAATCCGGCAACCAGAAGGGGATGCGCCGCGCAAACTATAAAATATGCAGGCACTTATGGTTACGGGCCAGCGCAGGCGAGGGGGAAACACCCGCAGGAACTTTGCGGCTTGGGGCAAATGACCCATTGATCGGCTCAAGACAGCCGTAACCGCGTATAATGTAAGTTAAAGCCCAACTGCGGAGTCTCCTGTGGCCATTCTGGACCCTCGCTGGCAGCGCGCCGACGTACTGGAAGCTGTCTTCGATCAGATTTCGGACGCGCTGTTTCTGTACGACAAAGATCTCCATATTACTGGTGTCAACCAGGCGGCAACGCGTCTTTTTGGCGTGACCGCCGATGAACTGGTGGGCAAGCACTGCCGGGACGTTTTTCACTGCGGGCCCTGCGAGGCCGAAGGCGAGTGCGGCATTCGTTTGGGTCTGGGAACGCAGGCCTGCCTTCCCAATGGAACTGTCCGCCTGCACACAGATAACGGCCGCGAACGCATGGTGGTGATTCGGACGGTCCAGCTTTCCAACGGCCAGGGCCAACTGGAAGGCGTCGCCGCAACGGTCAAGGACATTACAGAAGAGGTTGAGCCATCGAGGCGTCAGGTCATCGCTGAATCGCAGGCCATGCGGGAGGTGCTGGGGTTCGTCAGACGCGTCGCCGTGAGCGAGGCAACGTCGATTCTGATCGAAGGGGAAAACGGCACCGGCAAGGATCTGATCGCGGCGACCATCCATTACCAGAGTCTTCGCCAGTCCGAGCCGTTCCTGGCCATCAACTGCGCGGCAATTCCGGAAACGCTGCTGGAGAGCGAGCTTTTTGGTTACGAAAAGGGAGCGTTCACCGACGCCCGCGCGCAGAAACGCGGCTTGTTTGAACTGGCGGACAAGGGCACGTTGTTCCTCGACGAAATCGGCGAGATTCCCCTTTCGCTGCAAGCCAAGCTCCTGCGTGTCCTCGAGGAACAGACCTTTCGGCGGCTGGGCGGCCTGCGCGACATTCACGTGGATCTTCGGATTGTGGCCGCGACGAACAAGAACCTCCGCGAAGCAGTTAAGGAAGGCGCGTTCCGGCAGGATCTTTACTATCGTCTGAATGTGATCCAGCTCTCCGTTCCCGCTCTGCGCGAACGCCCCGAGGACATCCTGCCGCTCACGCAGTTCTTCATCGACCACTACAATCGCAAATTCAAGCGCAGTATCGAAGGGTTATCGCAGGAGGCCGAGGATCTGCTGCTGGCGCACGACTGGCCAGGAAATGTCCGCGAACTTCGCAACGCGGTGGAGCGGGCCATGATTCTCGAGGAATCGAACGTGATTGCGGCGGCGAGCCTGCCAATCGCCGTACGCAGCTCCAACGCAGCAATCGCGGTGACCGCGACGCCGGATAGTCCGGCGGAAGCCGTGGATGGAATGTCGCTGGTTGAACAGGAAAAGCGGTTGCTGATTCACGCTCTGCAGAAGAGCGGCGGCAATCAGACGCAGGCCGCGCGGCTGCTGCGCATCACTCGCGACACGCTCCGCTACAAGATGAAGAAGTTCAATCTGCGATAGCGGCCCTTCGAGCCAGACCGCCTTCCCACCTTCCGTCCACTCTGCGAAGGTCGTTTCAGCGCACCGCGATATCATGTGGAGCGTGTCTGCCCCGGCGTTCACGCCCGTCCGCGTTTTCAGCGTCGTGGGCCTGTGCTTCCTGATCACGCTTTCACTGAGACTCCGGACCGAGACCATGCACCCCGGTGGTCCGTTCTGGGACATGCCAGCGGATCACCACAAGTACATGTACCTGGCGGAGCATCCTCTGGGCAGCTTTCACATTCAGCCCACCTGCTGGCGCATTGGCGTCCCCATGCTCGCCAAAGCGATGCCCTTTTCCACATGGCGAAATTTCGACATTCTTACCATCGCGTTCCTCACTCTTTCGGGGCTCATGGTTTACCTCTGGCTGGCGGCGATCCCGCTCGACCCCGGGAAAGCTCTTCTCGGGGTTCTTATGTTCTATTCGCTGGGGGGAGCAAGCAAGCTGATAGCTGGGGCGGTCGTGTCGCCCGACGCCGCCAGCTACTTTTTCATCCTGCTGGCCCTCTATGCCATCTATCGCGGCAACGACGTTCTTTTCGCCGCGGCGCTCGCGCTTGGCGTTCTGACGAAAGAGACGGTTCTGCTGATCGGGCCGCTTTATTACACCCTCCGCACGCCGACCTGGTGGGACAGGAAGAGGTTGTTGCGAACCGTCCTCGTCTGCGCACCGTGCATCTGTGTTTTCGCCGCGGTCCGGCTGCTGATTCCCGCGTGGAACGACCGCGACGATTACGTGCGCTCACTCCCTTTTATTTACACCCAGGTCTCGGCGGGCATGGTGCGATACGATTTGCTCACCGCGTTCCGGGGCACTATTGAGACCTATCGCAGCTACACACCCATCAACCTGCTGCGACTGTTCACGTGGGGCTCGCTCGGCGTCCACCTGTTCCTGCCATTCTTCGCGCCGCGCCGGAATCGCGAGCCGTTTGTGCGCTGGACGCCGTATTGGCTGCCAATCATGCTCAGTCTGCTAATCGCTCTGAATGCCGACCGCCGGGTGTCGTCGTTCTTTCCGGTTCTCATCATTCTTGGGTTGAATGGCATGGCGGCGCTGGCCGCCGCACTGCGTCTTGAGAACAGGCATTTTATGGTGCTTTTTGTCATGCTTCTGGGGTTGCTGTGGATCAAGAAGGACGTTGCGATTGCTCCCTTCGATCTGGCGGCAGCCGTGTTCCTTGGCTGGCTCGCGTGGGCGGTGGCACACTGGCAGCGCGGCAGGATGGCGCAGGCGCCATAATCGGAGGCAACGACGTCCTCCTCCGCCCTCATTTGACGCCTTCCTGACGCGTGCTACCATGTCCATATCACTGAGAAAGGAGGTGGTCCAGTCGATAATGAGTACTGGTAGCGATAGTAGTTTCCAATCCACGCGTGAGGTGGCCGACTGTTAAAGTCGCTGCTCTAACGTTCAGGGCTCGCCAGTGACGAGTCCGCAGTTCCTGTGGACCGGTCACATCACGCGAGATAGTTCCTCGAAGGCCCGGCCTTCGGCTACCTGAATCCCCCGCGATGCCGTGAACACTGACCGGCGCCGCGGGGGTTCGTGTTTTGAAGGCGGCTGCGCTGGGCGTGCTAGCATAGGAGTTCAGGCCATGAAAGCTGCTATTCACCCCGCCTACGACGAAGTCAACGTTATCTGCGCGTGCGGCAACACGTTCCGCACCCGCTCCACGCACAAGGGCGACATCCGCGTGGAAATCTGCTCCAGCTGCCACCCGTTCTTCACCGGCCGCCAGAAGCTCGTGGACACCGAAGGACGCGTGGACCGCTTCGTGAAGAAGGAAGCCAAGTCCAAGGTGATTCAGGACCGCAAGAAGGCCGCCCAGAAGAACTAGCCCGCCGTCAAGGCTCGCAGGCTCTGCTCGTAAGGCGCTCCTGCCACGCCTCGTTCCGTGATGATAGCGCCGACGTAGCGGTTCGGCGTCACGTCGAAGGCTGGGTTTTCAACCTGGGTATTGTCCGGCGCTACTGGCACACCAAACACGTGAGTCACTTCCGTAGCCGAGCGTTGCTCGATGGGGATCGCGTCGCCGGACGCGAGCGAGAGGTCCAGTGTTGAGACGGGCGCAGCCACGTAGAAAGGCACCCCATTTTCCTTCGCCAGGACGGCCACTGAATAGGTGCCGATCTTGTTGGCGACATCACCGTTAGCGGCAATCCGGTCCGCGCCAACGACGACGCAGCCGATGCGGCCGGACTTCAGAAAATGGCCGGCCATGTTGTCGGTGATCAGCGTCGCGGGGATGCCGTCCTGTTGGAGTTCCCACACGGTGAGCCGCGCGCCCTGGAGAAACGGGCGCGTCTCGTCCGCGAACACGTCGATCTTCTTACCCGCAGCCACCGCCGCGCGTACAACGCCGAGCGCCGTTCCGTAACCCGCGGTGGCAAGCGCTCCCGCGTTGCAGTGCGTCAGGACGGTGCGGCCGTCCGGCACCAGCGGAGCCCCGTTCCGTCCGATGGCCTCGTTGATGGCGATGTCTTCCCGACGTATCTGAATGGCTTCCTGGATGAGCCGTTCGCGGATGCGCTCGATGGACTCGCCCCTCGCCTGGGCGAACACGCGCTTCATCCGCTCGATGCCCCAGAAAAGGTTCACCGCGGTCGGCCGGGTCGCCGCCAGCGTTTCGCAGATTCGCGCGAACTCCTCATCCAGGCGAGCCGGGTCGGCCTTCTGCACCCCAATCGCGATGCCCATCGCCGCTGCCACACCGATGGCCGGCGCGCCGCGAATCACCATGGTGCGAATCGCATCGGCGACCTGTTCATATGACGTGCAGGTGACATAGGCCTCATCGCGCGGCAGGCGCGTCTGGTCGATCATGACGACACCGGAGGGTGTCCACTGAATTGTCTCGATCATTTGTTGGAAAAAAGGAACGCGGCAAACTGGGTCAGATTGAAAGTGGCGTGCATCAGAGCGGCGGCGGTTGTGGATCGCGTCAGATGCCGCGCGTATCCAAAGGCCACTCCGGCCAGGCCGATCAGGACTACATGCCGCCAGGACCACCGATACTCAGGGCCGTGCATGCAGCCGAACAAAGCCGCTGCCAGAACGATTCCAGGCAGGACGCCGAGCGAGCGCACCAGCAGAGGCATCAGAAATCCGCGAAACACGAGTTCCTCACAAAACGGACCCATCACCACAACCAGCGTGCCCAGGGCCGCCATGGTTGCAGGCGTCTTCAGAAAATCCTGGAACGGCAACTCGATCTGCGGCGCCCGCAGAAGCGTGCCAAGAATGCCGGTCCCGATGGCCAGAGCAGGACCCAGAAACGCGCTCAGCCACGCTGACTTCTCGGGGTAACGGAAACCGAGCGCCCGCCAGAAGGGTTCACGATAGCGAAGCCGGAAGATGGTGAAGAGCGAGGCGATCACGAAGACATACAGGAACGTCTGCAGCAGCAGCAGACGAACCACCACGCTGCCCAAATGCAGTACCGCGACGAGCAGGGAAGAAAGCACCGCGCTCAGGAACCCGAACGAGACGAAGAAAGCCAGATCCTGATACGACCAGAACGCTTCATTGGCGGGTTGCGGCTGTGGCGGCTGCTCCGGTTGCGCTGAAGCGATTGGCGGTTCCCGCGGAATCACGCTGCGCCTTCCTCCAGCGCCGCGGCCAGCAATGGAATCATGATCTCGTGATGGCCCGTAATGCTGTAGCCTCGTCCACCGGACTGCGCATGGGGCCTTTCAATGACGTTCGCGCGCGGCCGGTAGTGCTGCAGGAAATCGAAATTCACAGTTGTGAAATCGCGAAGCGGATGGCCGAGGTTGCGCACGGCCGAGACGGCCTTCAGGAACACCTCGGGCAGCACCACCGCGGAGCCGATGTTCAGAAACACGCCGCCATCGTCAAGCCTGTGAACCAACGAACAGAACAAGCGGAAATCGCGATGGGACGCGCGGCCCACGGCGGCGCCATCGCAGGCGGGGTGCGTATGAGGAGTGTCCGTACCGACAGCGACGTGGACGGTGACCGGAACGCCCGCGCGGTACGCTTCATGCAGCAGACTCTTTCCCGCAAACTCGGGTCTCGCCAGGCTCTGGAGCGCCATGCCTAAAGCCTCGCCCATCCCGATGCTTTCGGACGACAGGATTGCGCGGTTCATTTCCCGGCCGGTCTCTTCCGCGGAACCGAAGCTGCCGTCCGGCAGCACTGCCTCCACATCCTCACTGGTACAGCCCGCCAGCGCGATTTCAAAATCGTGAATGGCCGCCGCGCCGTTCATCGCGAATCCCGTCGCAAAGCCGCGCTGCATCAGATCGATGAGCACCGGGGCGAGACCGGTCTTGATCACATGCCCACCGAGCCCCCACAGAATATTTTTTTTTCGGGCTTGCGCTGCCTCGAGCGCGCCAACGATGGCGCGAAACGTATCGGCGGCGAGGATGTGGGGCAGGGAATCGATCAACTCGCGCACGCCGCGTGCGCCCGGAGCGGCGAAGTCCTCTGCTCGCACTTTCCCCCCGCGCTGAGCCAGCGGGATGGTGCGGAGTCCGGTGAACTCCAGCGGCTCGATTTTGTAGCGGGTCATGGGAGCAAACCCATCATGCCACTTTCGCGCCCCGCAGCGCCTTTTTCAGCGCTTGCGCGGTATAGCTTTCGCGCGATCTCAGGATTTCTTCGGGCGTGCCGCTCACCACGATCCGGCCGCCCTGTTCGCCACCTTCCGGGCCGAGGTCGACAATCCAGTCCGCCGACTTGATCACATCCGGATGGTGCTCGATCACGAGCACCGTATTCCCAAGGTCTACGAGGCGCTGCAACACATTGAGCAAGTGCTTCACATCCTCGAAATGGAGCCCGGTTGTGGGCTCATCCAGAATGTACAGCGTCCGGCCGGTCTGTCTTCGGCTCAGTTCGCGCGCCAGTTTGATGCGCTGTGCCTCGCCGCCGGAAAGGGTAGTCGAGGATTGCCCGAGGTGAATGTAGCCGAGCCCGACTTCGCACAGCGTTTGCAGCTTCACGCGAATCGCCGGAATGTTCTCCAGCACAGGAAGGGCCTCTTCCACCGTTGTGTTCAGGAGATCGGAGATGGAATAGCCTTTATACTTCACTTCCAGTGTTTCGCGATTGTAGCGGCGGCCCTTGCAGACGTCGCAGGTGACGTAAACATCCGGCAGGAAGTTCATCTCGATGCGCTTCAAGCCGTCGCCCTGGCATGCCTCGCAACGTCCGCCCTTCACGTTGAAGCTGAAGCGGCCCGGTTTATAGCCGCGCTCGCGCGATTGGGGAAGCATGGCGTAGAGGTCGCGAATCGGGGTGAAGAGGCCGGTGTAGGTTGCCGGATTTGAACGGGGAGTGCGCCCGATCGCCGTCTGGTCGATCTCGATGACCTTGTCGATATGCTCGATCCCGATGATCTCGTCGTGGGCGCCCGGTTCGCTGTGCGCCCCATAGAGATCGCGAGCCAGCCCACGGTAGAGAATGTCGTTGATCAGCGTCGATTTTCCGCTGCCTGAGACACCGGTGACAACGATGAACGTGCCCAGCGGAAACTCAACGGTGAGATTCTTCAGGTTGTGTTCCCGCGCACCGGTCACCACCAGATGTTTGCCATTGCCCGAGCGGCGCGTTCCTGGCACGTCGATGCGCAGATCGCCGGAGAGATAACGGCCGGTCAGCGAATCCGGGTGCCGGCGAATTTCCCGCGGCGTGCCGCTGGCCACCAACTCGCCGCCGAGCCGGCCCGCGCCCGGCCCAAGATCGATCACGTAATCGGCGCGCTCGATGGTCTCCTCGTCGTGTTCGACCACGAGCACAGTGTTGCCGAGATCGCGCAGCCGTCCGAGGGTGTCTAAGAGCCGGTCATTGTCACGGGGGTGCAGGCCAATGGACGGCTCATCGAGCACATAGAGCACTCCGCGCAGCTTCGAGCCGATCTGCGTAGCGAGGCGGATACGCTGCGCTTCGCCGCCGGAAAGGGTTGCCGCCGACCGAGCCAGGGTCAGGTAATCCAGGCCCACCGCCAGAAGGAACTCCAGACGATTGCGAATCTCTTCGACGACACGCCCGGCAACCTGTGCTTCACGGTCGCTGAACTTCCACTTGCGCACCGTCTCCAGCGCGCGCGAAACAGGCATTCCGGTAAGTTCCGCGATGCCGACGCCCTTCACCTGGACGGCCAGACTGCCCGGCTTCAGACGCTGGCCTTTGCACGACGGGCAGGTGGATGGAGACATGTAGCCGGTGAGCCACTCGCGGTAGCCCGGACTCGGCGTCTCATCCCACGATTGCTGAAGGATCTTCAGGATTCCCCGGAATCCGTTCCCGCCGTCCAGCAACAGATCCTGCGTTTTCTTCGGCAAGTCGGAAAACGCCTTCTTCAGGTTGATCCGCAGGTGCGTTGCCGCGTCTGTCAGCGCTCGGTTCACATGCCCGGATGCGGCTCCCGGTCCGAGGCCGCCCTCGAGCAGCGGCTTCGACGGGTCGACGATGACCTTGATTGGGTCGAAGCTCCACTTGCTGCCCAGCCCGCTGCACTCCTCGCATGCACCGAACGGCGAGTTGAAGGAGAACGACCGGGGCTCGAGCTGCGGCACGCTGGTTCCGCATTCCGGACACGCCAGCTTCTGCGAGTACAGCCGCTCTTCACCATTCACCACGACCACCGTGACCAGCCCGCCGGCCAGCCTGGCTGCCGCTTCGATGGACGCCTCGAGCCGCTTCTCCACGCCCGGCCGCACCACCAGCCGGTCGACGACGACTTCGATGGTGTGATTGCGCCGCCGGTCCAGGGCGATGTCTTCATCCAGCGACCGCATTTCGCCGTCGATACGCGCTCGCAGAAAACCCTGGCGATGGAACTTCTCCATCTCCTTCTTGTATTCGCCCTTGCGTCCGCGCACCACTGGAGCCAGAATCATCACGCGCTCGTCGGCGCCGAGGGCCATGACATTCTTCAGAATCGCCTCGGTGGATTGTTTGGCGATCTCGGCGCCGCAGTTGGGGCAGTGCGGTACGCCGACTGACGAGTATAGGACGCGCAGGTAATCGTAGATCTCGGTGATGGTGCCGACCGTGGACCGTGGGCTGCGATTGGTGGTCTTCTGCTCGATGGAGATGGCCGGGCTGAGGCCGTCGATGGAATCCACCTCCGGCCGCTCCATCTGATCGAGAAACTGCCGCGCGTAAGGCGACAACGTTTCAACGTAGCGGCGTTGGCCCTCCGCGTAGATGGTGTCGAACGCCAGCGACGATTTGCCGGACCCGCTCAGCCCGGTGACCACTGTCAGGGAGTTGCGCGGGATCTCCACGTCGATGTTTTTCAGGTTGTGTTGCCGTGCCCCATGCACGGTAATGCGATCCAGCATTGGCGGGCTTGGCTACCAGTGTAGCGTGGGGGGGCGAGTCAGGCTGAGCGTGGCGGCGTCGGCGTCTGGTTCAGGCCCAGTGCGGGCCGCACTCCTTGTCAAAAATATCCACGATGAATTGTCACGACCGACCCTCGCGCCAGGGTTTGAGGACGGGGTAAGCGCGACGAGTTTTGACAATAGATGCCCCGTTTTGACTATTGCTTCTCAACGTGTGCACTCCTGCAATACCCCTGGAACTCACTCGACAAGCTGTATTATCGGGAGGGTACTCGCCGTCGTCGCGGATATTGTCCTGGGTCCTCCGGTCCGCGGGGAGATGAATTGGCTTCCCGTCACGAGCAATATGGCGAGGTGCGTCTAAAGGAGGCAGCGGTTCAATATGGGCTTAGGTCGTTGGTTTTCTGTTGTACTCGGAGTGGCCCTGTTCACTTTTCTGGGGTCGACTGCTCAAGCGCAGGACCAGGCGACAGCTTTTACAAAGGACATGATCGGCCCGTGGACGGTCACATACCATACCAACGCCGTCAAGGTGGTGGCACTGGAAGAATCCCCCACCTCCGCTGACCGCCTTGGCTCGCTTACAGTGCGGAATGGCTCTCGAAGGCCGATCACTATGCTTTATCTCCGCGCGGCGAACACCGAGGCCCGTGTTCCTTTTTTTCCTGCGGTCTTCGAGCCCGGGGAAACGAAGACGCTAAGCATTGGTTTAGCGACGACGGACCACAATTTGCACATAGTGGCTGCACTTTTTGGGGACGGTGAGGCAGCGGGTGACGGGGATCCTGCCGTAGTCCAGGGCATGCGGTTCTGGAGGGTCGGTTACTGGCTCGAGTCAGTGAATTGCCTGTCTCAGGCGCTCAGCCTCGACCATGCCGATTTGAATGATACGAGTCTTGATGCCTGGATCACTTCGGTATCCCGAACCAATGTCCAGCCTTTGGAAGACGTCCTTCGGTTGTTTCCTGGCTCGCCGGTTAAGTTGAAGGTGCAGGGGGCGAACGTAGGCGCGAAGGCGGACTTCCTGGTCGGAGTTCGCCAAGCCGCTGACGCCTGCCGTTTCTTCGCACAGCAGCTTTTCGAGCAGCCGGAATCGAGCCGTTCAAATGCCCTTTCTGCCTGGCAAACGGCGTGGCAGGAAGGCTTGGTCTTACAACAGAAAGTGGTTGGAATCGATATGGGGGTCGCAGAATGACGCGTGCACATTCGTGTCTGCCCCGGGCAGCATCGGAGCCGGCGCCGGTTCCCGCCCCTTGATAGCAGTCCCGGGCCGAGGCGCCGTACCCGGACTCATCGTATGCGGCCACCTGGGGAAGCGAATAGCGGCCGGATCAATAATCGCCTCCGAATTCGATGTATTTCGCTTTCGAGAGGAAAGGCCAATCCTGGAGTTTGGTGCAGCCCGACGAGCGGAGATCCTGGCGACTCCGGATGGACTGCTTATCACAGAGATCATCCACTGGCCGTTCGGCCCGCACTGGTGCTGGATTGAGGCGCCCTCCGCGGGCGAATGCCAACAATCCTGATCCTTGCACGCCCTTAACTAATCTGTACATAATGTACATGTCATGGCAAGCACCACTGTGAACGTGACGGAACTGCGCAGCCGGCTCCGAACCTACATAAGCCGCGCGCGCAACGGAGAGGAAATCCTCATCCGAGACCGAAAACTCGCAGTCGCTCGTCTGGTGCCCCTCTCGCAAACTGACGACGTCGACGAAACACTCCGGGAAATGGCAGCACGCGGACTCGTGCGTCTGTCGGAAAAGAGGCTCGATCTCAAAGCGTTCTTCGCGCTTCCAACGCCGCGAATTCCGCTGAACAAGCTCAGATCGGCGATAGAGGCCGAGCGTGACGAAGACTAACGCCTTCTGGGACGCCAGCGCGCTGGTGCCCTTGTGCGTGAATCAGGGCGCCAGCCCCTTTGCGCGGACAGCTCTGAAGTGCAGAACGCTGGCCGCGTGGTGGGGTACGCCGGTCGAGATCTCAGGCGCGTTTTCGAGACTGGTCCGAGACGGCGATATCGGCGCCCCCGCTTTTCGGCTGGCAATCTCGCGCCTCGAGGCGTTGCGCCAGCAGTGGATCGAGATCCAACCGTCCGATGTCCTGCGGGATTTGGCTGAGGCGCTCCTGCATCGGCACCCCCTGCGAGCCGCTGATTCTCTCCAGCTTGCAGCCGCACTGGTCTGGTCGAATCGCCAGCCCCGCAAGCGGCATTTTGTATGTCTCGACGGTCGTCTTGCGGAGGCGGCCACACGGGAAGGATTCAACGTCGAGACGTTCTGATTCGCGACGTTGCCACCTCTCACTCGTACCTCAGTGCTTCCATCGGATCCACCGTGAACGCCCGGCGCGCCGGGATGAGCGCCGCCAGTCCTGCGGTGGCTACCAGCAGCGCCACCACCACGATCACCACGCTCGGCGAATCAACGCTCCCCGACGCCCAGTGCCGCAGCAATCCCGCGGTCACGAGACTCAGCGCCGCGCCCGCCACCAGCCCGATGCCCACCGTTCGCGCCGTCGCGCCCAGCACAAGGCGCAGCACCTGACCCGGCGTCGCCCCCAGAGCCATGCGGATGCCGAATTCATTCGTCCGCTGCGCCACCCCATAAGACACCACGCTGAACAACCCGATCGCCGCCAGCGCGAGAGCGAGCGTTGCAAACGCGCCGAACAGCGCCGCCACCAGCCGCCCGTACGCGTACTCGTCCTGCCGCTCAATCCACTGATTCAGGTCGTTCGTCTCTCCGAACACCTGCTGATCCGGGTCCACCGCCTTCACGCTGGCGCGCACGCGATTCAGCAACGCCAGCGGCTCGCCGCGCGTGCGCACCAGAATCTGCGTCCACATCCGCATGCGCGTCGTGTAAGGCACGTACACCGCCGGTATCACCGGTTTGCCGATGCCATCGTCTCGCGCATCGCCCACAATGCCGATAATCTGCATCCATCCATCGCCGCCGGCCACTGTTTGCGTGAAAGGCGGCTCGGGCTTCACTTCCGGCAGCCGTAGTTGTTTCCCAATGGCATCGCCGTTTGGCCAATAACGGCGCGCCATCGATTGATTGATCACCGCAAGCAACGCGCCGCGTCCGATCTCCGGCTTTTCCCACAAACGTCCGCGCAGCAACGGAATCCGCAGGACCGGGAAGTATTCCGAGCTCACCCAGTTCGCTCGTATGCGCTCGTTGTCTCCCACCGATCGCCCGAAAATCTCGAATGCGGAGTGGTTCCCGTTCGATGGCGGCGTGGCGTTGGTCGAGATCCCCGCCGCCAGCACGTCCGGCGTGGCCGCCACTCGATCCAGCAATGCGGCGAAGTAATGCGACCGGTCCTCCCAGCTCACGTGCACGTTCTGATGCACCGGGATTCCCACCGACATCACGTGATGCGGATCGTATCCCAGATTCGTCTTCGTCAGCAACAGGAATCCGTTGATGGCGGCGCCCGCCGAAGTGAGCAGCAACAGCGTAAGCGCGATCTGCCCGGCCACCAGAACCTGGTGCGTGCGATGGCCGTGCACGCTTCCCGCCGCACGCCGCGTGCTCGATTGCAGAAGCTGCGCCACCTCCGGCCGCGAGAACTGCAGCGCCGGCGCCAACCCCGATGCGATGCCGCTCACAATCGCCAGCGCCACGCTGAACGCCAGCACCGGCAGGTTGATGTGAAATACGGCCTCGTGCGGCAGCGCATAATCAGGCAGCCAGTGCAGCAACAACGCCAGCAGCCGGTATGCCACCGCGACGCCGCCCGCTGCCCCCAGCAGCGACAGGATCACCGCCTCACTCAGCAGTTGTTTCTGGATTTGCCAGCGGCTCGCTCCAATCGCGCTGCGAATCGCCAGCTCGTGTTGCCGCGCCGTGCCCCGCGCCAGCAACAGAATCGAAACGTTTGCGCACCCCACCAGCAGCAACAGCATCACCGCCGCCGAAAGCAGTATGAGCTGCGTCCCCACGCGTTTCAGGAACTCATCGTTCATCCCCTGCACCACGACGTGGAATTTCTTCGGAAAATGATTCGGCGTCTCCCGAGCGAACTGCTGAAACAGCGGCTCGAGTTCGGCGTTCACTGCCTCGTGGGTGACCCCCGGTTTCATCCGCGCCACGGCGTCGTACTGGACACTCGAGTCGTTGTTCATCTTCAGCGGCAGATACACGTCGGCGTCGTCCCACGTGAACCGCTCCGGCAGCACGCCCACAATCGTGTAATTCTTGTGCACAAGCTGCAGTCTGCGGCCCACCACGGTCCGGTCGGAATTGAAATACCGCTGCCAGAATTTGTAGCTCAGCACCACCACCGGCTGCGGATCCTGGCCGTCGGGCGCATCGGAGGGAATGATGGTTCGGCCCAGCATTGCCGGCACGCCGAAGAATACGCCCGCATCGGCCGCAAGCTGCGTTGACGGCACGTCCTCGGGCAGATCCGTGTCCGTCGTGGTCAGATTCCACGTGCCCCACGTCGCCGTGACGGCTTCCAGAGATCTCGCCTGGCGCAGCTCCCTGATCTGCGGTCCGGTGATGCCCGGCCACCAGGTCCCTCCCTGAGGCGTCGCCAGCACCAGATGAATCATCCGATCGGCTGCGCGATACGGATATGGATTAGCGAGCAATCCGTAAACGACGCTGAAAACCGCCGTCGTGGCGCCGATCCCCAGCATCAGAGAGACGATCGCGGTGATGGCCAAACCCGGCCGCCTGCGAAGCTCGCGCAGAGTTGGACCCAGTTCATGCAGCACATTCAACATACGCGCCTGCGCACCCAAAGTTACGGGATATGTTATTGTCGCCTGATATCCACTGGAGAAAACGCGCGATGAGGAACATTCGTTTAGTCTGCTTTGTGCTCGCCGCCGGGCTGGCGATCGCTCAGACGGTGGACGCCCCTGCCGGGCGCCTTGCTGCCCGCGCCCTCGGCGACACGCCCATCTTCGACGATCTAAAGGAACTCTGCGACGGCATCGGCGGCCGGCCTACAGGTTCCCCCGCCGCGCAGCGAGCGGTGGAATGGGGCGCGGCGAAGTTCCGCAGCATTGGCCTGGAACCGAGCGTCGAGCCTTTCACGATTCCCACTCTCTGGCTCCCGGTTTCCGCCGAGGCCGCAGCCGTTGCACCAGCGCAGTTCCCGATTCGTCTGGCTGCGGCTCCATATTCGGCATCCACACCGGGCCTGATCGTAGCCCCGCTTATCGATGCCGGTGAAGGCGGCGACGCGGACTACGCAGCTCTGGGCGGACGAGCTCGCGGCGCAATCGCGCTCATTCACAGCCGCGAGATGAAGACCTTCGACGATCTCTTTGCCGAGTACCTCCGCAACGGCTCGCTGGTGGCGGCTGCGACAAAGGCCGGTGTCGCCGCGCTGTTTCTGGAATCGACGCGCCCGCGTGGGCTGCTCTATCGGCACCCCATCAGCCTCGACGGTTCGCTCGCGCTTCCCGCGGCCGTGGTCAGCCGCGAGCACGCCGAACGGCTCGCGCGTCTCGCCGCAAGGGGCGAGGTTCGAGTGCGCCTCAATCTGCAAAACAAGACCGGCGGCGAATACGAATCGCAGAACGTCGTCGCGGAAATCCGCGGCCGTGAAAAACCCAACGAGGTCGTTCTCGTCGGCGCGCATCTCGATTCCTGGGACCTCGGCACCGGCGCGGAAGACAACGGCGTCAACGTCGCCCTCATTCTCGACCTTGCCCGCGCCTTCAAACAACTGGGCATTGTCCCTCGCCGCACTGTCCGCTTCGCGCTGTTCACCGGCGAAGAGCAGGGCATGTGGGGCTCGCGCCGCTACGTTGAGCGTCATCGCGCCGAACTTGATAACTTCGCGGCCGAGATCACCTTCGATACCGGCTCCGGCCGTCTGCTCGGCTTTTATCTAAACGGCCGAGAGGATCTGCGTGCTCCCGTGAACGCAGCGTTGCAGCCCGTCGCCAGCTTCGGAGCGACCGATCACGCCATCGACGCCATCGACGGCACCGATAATTTCGACTTCCTGCTCTCCGGCGTGCCAAATCTCGTCGGCATTCAGGATCCTATCCCTTACCTGCCCGATTACCACGCCGAGTCCGACACCTTCGACCGCGTCAATCAGCGCGAAGAGAAGATCACCGATGCCGTTGCTGCGGCGCTGTTATGGGGATTGGCCGAGAATCCGAAGCGCCTTCCCCGCCAGACTCGCTCGGAGGTGCAAAAGCTGATCACCGACACGAGGCTCGATGAACAGATGAAGCCGTTCGGCCAGTGGGACGACTGGCAATCCGGCAAACGCGGCGTATTCCAGTAGCCCTACCAGGAGATTGCATCGAACAGGCGTCGGAGATACCTGCCCCAGGTCTGGTCGACCATCTCGATGAATCCGACGCGGCCTTCGAGATGCGAGCAAAAGTCGGAGCGCCCTGCGCGGTTCTGCGAAGCCGGGCCGAAGCGGGCGCAGTTGGTCAGAATTGCCTCCAGTGACTTGATATCGCAGCGGGGCACGCTAATTTTCGCGTTGACGACGATACCGGCCAGTTGCTGGCGAACTCCCTGGTGCATTACGCGGGTTTTGCGGTGGTTGACGCTGAATCCTTCTTCCAGCGCGATCGCCGAGGAGTGTGCGGCGAAAGACTGGGCACGCCGGCGGAGAACATCGCCGCCCGAGAAGGCCAAATCGTCGGCGTAGCGCGTGTAGGTGGCGCCGGCGGATTGAGCCAGACCGGCGAGCCTGCAATCCAGGCGATAGGCCATGAGGTTAGCAAGGGCTGGAGAGGCCGGCGCGCCCTGTGGAAGATGCGGCCTCCGATACAAGTCCTGGGCGTCGCCACAGCGTGCCGCCAGTTCGCGCGGAGCCGCGTTGGTGCAGATGCCGCCGAGGAGATCGGCCACGGTTTCCGGATAGCCGAGCGTTCGGAAGAAGGCCTGCACACGGGCTCCGCAAAACGACGGAAAGAAGTCCTCGAGATCAAGCCGCAACAGTGCCGGCCTGCCCACGTGCGGCGCCGCGAAGGTTACAATCGAGCGGCCCTTCGCGAATCCGTGGGCCGCGGCATGCAGTGGAACATGATCGAGAATGCCGGAAAGAATGCGCCGCTGCAGGGCCTTGAGCCACGGCCGGGGCATCTCAACGAGCCTTACGCCACCCGAGCGCTTCGGCAGGAGCCGATATCGGTAGTGTTCCAGTTGGGGCCGCCGCAGCTTATTGCCGAGTTCTTTCAAATCGGCGAACCATTCCAGCTCGGGAACGCTGAGACAGAGCCAGTCGGCCAAGTCGGCCATGGTTTCGATCTTCGGAAGCGCCCACGTCCGTGCCGCCGGGGCGGGCTGGGTCCGTTGAGGCTCGGGAACCCATTCCACGATGTTGATGCGGAGCCCGTGCTGCTTCAACGCCCGGTGAAACGGCGCATCCTGCCTGAGAAATCTAACGGCATCGCGGTGGCGCGGACGCGTACGGCCCGCGAAGGCCGCAAAGTACCGCGCCACAAGCGGCGCAAGCCACGGCCACGATCGCCCCAGGGCTCGCTGGGCGCGGGCGAGCACGGCGGTATCGGCCGGCTCCCCGGCCAGAAAGGCTCGCGCAAGAACAGCGATCACCGCAGCGCGGGACATAAGGACGGCGGCGGATGCTCCAACGAGTCTGACTCTGCGTGAGCTGGTCTGCGTGCAGCGCAGTGTACGCTCACGCGACGAAATGGCGATTCAACACGATCCCCCGAGGTAGCCTCGGAGAGGCAAGCCGAACGCCGCGGCTTAATCCGCGATATCCGAGCTCACCGGGCTTGAAACTCCGCCGCCAGAAGAAATAATAGCAGCAAGACGGCGAAAATGCTGTCACGCGGTGAGCGGTTTGCCATTCAGCGTGACTCGGCTCAGCTCGAGACCTACCACGTGTTCCACCACGTCGGGCAGCAAGACATCCCGGAACGTGCAGTCCTCGAGGTGGACGTCGCGGATTGGCGCGGAGGCGAAGCCGCGAAGCTGCAACGCGTATCTGCTCTTGCCGCAGAAGATGCCCCGCAGATCGATGTCACGCACCACGGGCCGCTCGGGCCCGTTCTCGCCTTCCTCATACTGAAAATCGATCTGCAGCACGGCATCGGCAACCTGACCGATGGCGATGTTCCGGAAACACACGTGTTCGATAGCGCCGCCGCGCATCGCGTTGGTTTTGAGGCGCAGAGCCTCGTTCAGGCGTGGACTGCTCAGCCGGCAATTCTCGCCGTAAACGTTGCGCACTCCACCCGACATTTCGCTTCCAATCGTGATGCCGCCGTGGCCGTCCTGCATCCGGCATCCGCGAATCACTACATTGGCGCTGGGAACGCCCACTCGCCGCCCATCGCGATTCCGGCCGGATTTGATGGCGATGCAATCGTCGCCGGTGTTGAACGTGCAGTTCTCGATGAGCACGTCTCCGCAGGAGTCCGGATCGCAGCCGTCGTTGTTCGGCCCGCGGCTGGAGATCTTCGCGCCGCGCACCGTGACATTGGTGCAGAGAACGGGATTGATCTCATACATCGGCGAGTTGACAATGGTCACGTCTTCAATGAGTATGTTCCGGGAACGGCACGGCTGGATGAAGCTCGGCCGCAGGTAGCTACCCTCGCCAAACACGCGTTCGGCTATCGGCACATCCTTCTCTCCCATCTCGAACAGGCGTTGACGCGCAGCCCTTGCGTTGGGCATGCCGGCGCTCCAGCCATGCGCCTTGCCGCCCTGCCAGGGCCACCAGTTCCGGTCATCCGCCTGTCCGTCCAGCATCCCTTCGCCGGTGATGGCGATGTTCTCCTGTCCGTCGGCGTAAACAAACGGCGAGTAATTCATGCACTCCACGCCTTCCCATCGCGTGTAAACTGCCGGCAGGTAGAGCTTCGGATCGCGGCTGAACAGCAGAGTCGCTCCAGCCGAAAGGTGCAGGTTCACATTGCTTTTCAGGTGGATGGGTCCGGTAAGAAACTGGCCCGCCGGAACGAGGACCACGCCGCCGCCCGCTTCATTGCAGGCCGCAATTGCTTTGGCAATCGCCTCGCGGGAATCCCTTCTCCCTCCAGTCACCGCGCCATAATGCGTGATGTCGAACAGCCGGTCAGGGAATACCGGCGGGCGAATACGCGCCAGAAGTTCCGGCAAATCGTCCCATGGATCGGCTGGCGCTCCGCGCAGGCGCGGCATGCCGGCCGCTAATGTCATGCCGGCTCCCAGGCGAAGAAAATCGCGCCTTCCATGACATCGATACATTCTCCTTCGCACTATGCGGAATGCGAGCGAACCTGTCAACTCCGAATTGCTCAATGGACGGTTCACGAAATGGGAAGCCGGCTAACGGTTGAAACCGTTCAGTTTCCCTAAACCCAGGCTTCATCAAATTAGGTTTGACCTGTCTCCGGGCTTCCGCCTATTCTGAGCCAGAAGTCGGGCGCGCCGCCCGCCTGCGTGGGCGCCGAGTCAGCGGACCGGAACGGCAGCGAGCCCTAGCGAGGGGGGAGTATGCGCATCAGCCAGGTAGCTGCCGTGTTGTTGTTTTTGTCCGGCGCTGCTTTTTGTCAGGAATTTCGCGGTGCCATCAGTGGCGCCGTCACCGATCCGACGGGTGCCGTCGTCGCCGGCGTGAAGGTCGTTGCCACCGAAGCCGGCACCAATACCCGGGCGCAAACAGTTTCCGACAGCCAGGGTGAGTACACGATCCCGTTTCTGGCTCCTGGAACGTATCAGCTTACCGCCGACTCTTCGGGATTCAAGCAGTTCGTGCGCCAGCAAATTCAGATCGGCCCCGGCGACCACCCGATTGTCGACATCACTCTTTCCCTCGGCGCCGAAACCCAGCAGGTGGAAGTGTCGGCCGAGGTGCCGCTGGTGAACAGCCAGAATGCCACCATCGGCCAGACGGTGACCACGAAGGAGATTGAAGATCTGCCTCTCGATGGCAGAACTCCACTGGTGCTCGCGCAATTGTCCATTGGCGTGCTCAGTACCAGCCAGCCATCGCTGGTTCATCCCTTCGATCTGGCCACGCCGGCCGACATCACCATCGGCGGGACACCTTCGCAAACCAGCGAAATCCTTATCGATGGCGGGCCGGATGAAACGTGGGACATGCGCGTCGCCTACAGCCCGCCCCAGGACGCAGTTCAGCAGGTGCAGGTGAATGCCTTCGATACCGACGCCGCATATGGCCACACCGGTGGCGGCACCCTGGATCAGATCATCAAGAGCGGGACGAACAGCCTTCACGGAACCGCCTGGGAATTCAACCAGCCGAACAATCTGGATGCCAACACGTTCTTCAATGACGCCAAGGGCGTGCCCACCCCGGTGACCCACTTCAATCAGTACGGCGTCACCGCCGGAGGCCCGGTGGTTCTGCCGAAATTCAACGGCCGGAACAAGCTGTTTTGGTTCTACGCCTTTGAAGGTATTAAGGACAGCCAGCCGAACACCACGTTCCTGACAGTGCCCACTGCGGCTGAGAGGGGCGGCGACTTCTCTGCGCTGCTGGCGGGCGGCTCGCAGTTTCAGCTTTACGACCCATATAGCGCTGTACAAAGCGGCAGCAAGGTGACACGCACCGCGTTCCCGAATAATATGATTCCTTCGCAGGACATCAACGCCGTGGCCCAGGCTTATCTGAACTTCTATCCCCAGCCCAATGTCACCGGCGGCGCAAATGGAACCAACAACTATCTGTCCAACGTGCCCACTACCGACGACTACAACAACGATCTCGGCCGCATGGACTATAACATGAGCGACCGCAGCCACATGGCCTTTGAAATTCGACGCACCGCCTACACCCAGACCAAAAACGAGTATTTCGGTAATCCCTCGGAGGGTTCCCTTCTGTTCCGCAACAACTGGGGTGGCGATATCGACGAAGTGTTTACCGCCTCGCCCACGACCGTCTTCGACGTGCGGCTGAATTTCACACGGATGGACGAAGTGCACTCATTGCCCAGCGCCGGGTTCGATCCCAGCACGCTGAATTTTCCATCCTATTTAGGCGCCAATTCCGTCTTCGAACAGCTACCTATCATGGCGCTTACCACTTACCAGCCGCTCGGAGCCAACGGCGCCAGCTCGCTGCCTTCGCAGTCGATCCAGCTCTTCGGCGACATGGTGAAGCAGATCGGCAGCCATAGCCTGAAGGTCGGTATCGACGTGCGGCAGATGCGTCTGAACGCGATTCAGTACGGCAACTCCACCGGCACGTTTTCGTTCGGCAACACCTACGTCCGTGCTTCCAGCAGCGCTTCGGGCACGGTCGCCCAGGGGCAGGACCTTGCCTCCTTCCTGATGGGTCTGCCGACATCGGCATCCTACGATATCAACACCTACGCTTCGATGTATCAGTATTACTACGCGGGTTTTGTTCAGGACGATTGGAGAATCCGCCGCAACCTGACCATCAATCTCGGGCTTCGCTGGGATTACGAGCTTCCCTGGAGTGAAGCGTACGCGCGCACCGTCAATGGCTTCGATACCACCGATGCGAACCCGCTAGCCACTGCCGCGGAAGCCGCGTATGCGAATCACCCGATTCCGCAGATTTCGGCCGGGAGCTTTGCCGTGCCCGGCGGTCTCATGTTCGCCAGCCCAGGAAGCCGCGGTGCGTACGACGTCACCTCGCACATTCCCAGTCCACGCGTGGGCTTCGCCTGGTCGCCTGACGTCTTTCACGGCAAGACCGTCATCCGCAGCGGATTCGGAATCTTCGTCGAGCCGATTACCATCGACAGCCTGTCGTTCAGCGGACCGCTGCTCAGCTCCACCAGCTCGGCCTTCTCCACGACGCCGCTGATCAATCAGCAAGGCTTCAGCCAGACCACATCGGTCTCGGTGCCAGGCAGCGTGGTGACGCCTTTGGTCACGCTCAGCAACCCTTTCCCGAACGGATTTCTTGCGCCCGCCGGCAATTCCGCGGGGCTGGCTACGTTCGAGGGACAGAGCATAGCGTTTCTTGCGCCAAATATGCAGAACCCATATTCGCTTCGGTGGGATCTGGATATCCAGCAGACCCTGGCCAAAGACCTGATGCTGGAAGTGGCTTACGTCGGCAATCACGGCGTGCACGTGCCAGTGCCGCAAACGCAGCTCAACGCCATTCCCAATCAGTACCTGAGCACTCTGCCGACGCGCGACGCCGGCGTCAACTCCGCGCTTTCGGCCTCCACGCCCAATCCCTTCGCCGGCCTGAACACCAGCCTCAATACCGCCACCACCACCGTCGCCCAGCTTCTGGTGCCGTTTCCGGAGTTCCCCGCGGGGACCACCTCCAGCGGCTGGAGTGCATCCACGGGCCTGATCGAAGAGAACGAGACCATCGGCACGTCGTTCTTCAACTCACTGAACGTGAGCCTGCAGAAGCGCCTCTCCGGCGGCTTCCTGTTTACCGGCAATTACATGTACTCGAAGCTGATGGAACAGGACACATGGTTGAATCCCGGCCAGCTGGAGACACGTATTTCGCCGTTCGATCACACGCAGCACTTCGTTTTCGCCACCCAGTATCAGCTTCCCGTCGGCCGCGGCAGACGCTTCAACATCCAGTCGCGGTGGGCGGACGCCGTCGTCGGCGGGTGGGCGCTCAATGGGATCTATACGTATGAAACCGGCGCGCCGATCGTCTGGTCGAATGGCAGCACCAACACGCCGGGGGACTACGTGTTCTTTGGCGGGCCGGGCGAGTTGACCGTGAACCCCAGCAAAACCAGTGGGACCGCCTTTAACACCGCGCTGTTCGCCACCAACTCCAACAACACATTCGCCTACCATTTGCGCACCTTCTCCACCACGTTTTCGAATCTCCGCGCCGATGGCATCGACGATGTGGATGCATCGCTGCTCAAGCAGTTCAACATCACCGAGAGCGCTCTCGTGCAGCTTCGTCTTGAAGCCTTCAACCTGTTCAATCATCCGGAATTCAACGCTCCCAACGTGACCGCAACCAACGGGAGCTTTGGGGAGATTACTTCCCAGTTGAACCGGTCGCGGGCACTGCAGATCGGCGCGCGCATTGTCTTCTAAGCGCCCGCGATATGCGCGGCTGCTGGTTCCTTTTCGTGTCTGTGGGCGTGGCTGTGGGCTGCGCCCAGGACACCCGGGAGGTTGTTGAGCCCTCCATCCCTCCATCCTGCATCGCGCTGCCCGCGCGCCTTTCCGCGCCGGAGGATGCGACATCGCCGGACACGCAGCGAATTCAGCAGGCGCTGGATGGATGCGGCAACGGCCACGCGGTTGAACTGAAGGCCGAGGGCGGACACAGCGCGTTTCTTTCGGGTCCCCTTCAACTGCGCGATGGCGTCACCTTGCTTGTGGATGCCGGAATCACACTATTCGCGTCGCGCAATCCGCGCGATTACGACATTGCTCCCGGAAGCTGCGGTGTGGTGGACAGGAATGGACATGGATGCAAGCCGCTGATCGGGGGCGATGGCATCTCAGGCGCCGGCGTAGCGGGGGACGGGGTGATCGATGGGCGTGGCGGCGCTCTACTTACCGGTCAGACCGCATCCTGGTGGGATCTGGCGCAGCAGGCGAAGCGCAGGAACCTGAATCAGAACTGCCCGCGCATCATCGTGGTCACGCATGCGCGCGACTTCACCCTCTATCGGGTGACGCTCAGGAATTCGCCTAACTTCCACGTGTTGTTCAACGGCGACGGCTTCACGGCATGGGGCGTGGTGATCGACTCTCCGCAGAACGCTCGCAACACCGATGGTATCGATCCGTCGAGTGCCACCAATGTCACCATCACTCATTGCTCCATCCATGCCGGCGACGACAACGTAGCCATAAAAGCCGGGTCCGCGGGCCCGTCGTCTCACATTACCGTCGCGCACAATCACTTCTATACCGGTCATGGCATGTCCATTGGGAGCGAGACCAATGGCGGCGTCAATGCCATTCGTGTGGATGATCTGACCATAGACGGCGCGGACAACGGAATTCGCATCAAGTCGAACGCCAGCCGCGGCGGTCTGGTGCACGATGTTGTTTACTCCGATGTCTGCATCCGCGAAACGAAGAACCCGGTCGTTATGGACTCCACATATCCGTTCTTCGGCCCGGGGCGCGGCCAGTTGCCGGAGTTTCGCGATATTCTCTTTCGCAACGTGCGCGTGCTGACGGCGGGAAAGATCGCGCTCCAGGGCTATGACGCCTCCCACCGGCTGGGAATCGCATTCGACAACGTTCACCTTGATGACGCTTCATCGGCGGTAATCACGGCCAGCCACGCGGCGATTACGCTGGGCCCCGGACCAGTCAATTTCGTGCCATTGGGCGACGATGTTCAGATACGAGATGTCCGGCAAGGCGGGGAGAAACCGCTCGCCTGCGACGCGCAGTTCGTCGCGCTGCCGCGTTGACCGCCGGCCGGGCACATTCTCGCCCTGCCGCGTTCCCTTTATACTCGTTTAGTTAGCCATGGATGTCCGGCAACTGGAACTTTTCCTGGCGGTGATGGACCAGGCGAGCGTCACCCGCGCGGCTGAGAAGGTTCACCTCTCACCAGGGGCCGTGAGCCTGCAAATCCACAAACTCGCCACCGAGCTGCGAACCGAACTTTTCGTGCGCTCAGGCAAGCACATCGTGCCCACCCCGGCGGCGCATCACCTGGTGGAATCGGCTCGCGCGGCAATGCGGCAAATGCGCGAGATAGAGCATCGCTTCGCCGGCGATCCGGCCAGCGATACCCGGCCCTTCCATTTCGTTACCGGCCTCACGACACTGGTGAACAAGCTGGGGCCGCCGTTGCGCAAACTGCGCCGCGAGATGCCCAACATGCCCATGCGCATCACCGTGCTGCCCACCGAGGAAATGGTGTCGGGGCTGCTGGATCGCCGCTTCGACCTCGCGCTCATCAGCCTGCCAGTCAATGAAGAGCACCTCACCATACTGCCCCTGTTCGATGAGGAACTGCTCATTATGCGCCCCTCGCCGGCGCCCGTGCGCGGCTGGCATGTCGGCAACATCAAGCTGGCCGATGTGGCGTCCGCATCGTTCCTGCTTTATCCAAAACGCAGCAACATGCGGATGCTTATCGACCGCTACTTCCGGGAGCTGAGCATCGACCCGAAAGTGATCATGGAGGCCGACGACACCGAGGCCATCCGCCTGCT
>Ga0335078_10001334_pt1 | contig 37479 bp, 40 predicted proteins | sample Lox_Sample_32_FD_206711 | JGI IMG/M metagenome (GOLD analysis project Ga0335078, IMG submission 206711) | Soil microbial communities from Loxahatchee National Wildlife Refuge, Florida, United States - Lox_Sample_3.2 | ecosystem: Environmental > Terrestrial > Soil > Wetlands | place: USA... | reverse complement strand
AATTCCCGGACGTAGAGGTGGTGACAGTGGACTCCGCGGGAGCATGCGACGCGCCGGGACCCGCGGGCGGGCCCGAGCCGGCGCCGTCCTGCCCCGATGCAGACCTTTGCGCGGCGGCCGCGCCCGCAGTGGGCCCGCCGGGAGCCGCCGGCTCGAGTTGCGGAGACCGCGAAGATGCGCAGGCGCGGCCGCTTCCGGGAATCATCGGCACGAACAGCCTGATGCGGCGTGTGTATCGCCTAGCGCGCCTGGTCTCCCGGCGCGACACCACTGTGCTGGTGATCGGCGACACGGGGACCGGAAAGGAACTGGTGGCGCGGGCGATCCACGAACTCAGCCCGCGGGCCAAGCAACCGGTGATCGTTGTAAATTGCGCGGCGATCCCGGAGACCCTGCTGGAGGCGGAGCTTTTCGGCTACGCCCGGGGCGCGTTTACCGGCGCGTTTCAATCGCGCATCGGACGGATCCACGCGGCGCAGGGGGGCACGCTGCTGCTGGACGAAGTGGGGGAGCTGCCGCTGAGCGTGCAGGCCAAATTGCTGCGCTTTGTGCAGGAGGGAGAAGTGCAGCGTCTGGGATGCGCGGACGTTTTCCGTGTGGACGTGCGGCTAATCTGCGCCACCAATGCCAACCTGCTGCAATGCGTGGGCGAGCGGAAATTCCGCGAGGACCTGTATTACCGCCTGGCGGTATTTCCGATTGAGATCCCCCCCTTGCGCCGGCGTCCCGAGGACGTGCTCCCGCTGGCGGAACATTTCCTGGGATTGCTTTGCCAAAAATGCGGCGCGCCCCAGAAGCGATTTTCGCCGGAGGCGGCAAGCCAGTTACAGCAGAATCCCTGGCCGGGGAACGTCCGGCAGCTGCACAACGTGGTGGAGCGAGCGTTTGTAATCTCCGAAGGCGCGGAACTGATCACGGCGCGCCATCTCAGCATGGACGCTGGAGGGTCCTGAAATCAGCAACTTCTAACCGTGGGCTGGCCGGGGGTGGCAGGCGCCGTGCAGAGGGAGGATGCCCCGGCCATTTCTGCCGGGGTCACGGAAGAAAATGCACACGCGAGAAGCCCCGGCGGCCCGGCGGAAGACCCTTACCCGGGCCTTTGTGCAGTTCACGCGCGCGGCGGATTCCCTGGAAAAATCCTACGGACATCTCCAGTCCGAAGCCCAGCGGCTGCGGTGCGAGCTGGAGGAGAGGAATCGAGACCTATCGAGAAGCCTGGAAGAAAACGCGCGAATCCGGCAGTACCTGACGCGGATCCTGGAGTGTCTGCCGTGCGGTGTGCTGGTGCTGGGCCCGGCCGGCAAGCTGCGCATGGCCAATGCGGAAGCCAAGAAACTGCTGGAGACTTCCGGTGGGGCGAACGCCGGGCCGAGCGTAGCGGGTGAAACGAACGCGTGCTACGAGGAACTGCTCCGCCGGCTGGAAGCAGAGGGGAATTCGAACGGAGAGGGAGAACTCACCTGGGAGACCGCAGAGGGGGGGCGCCTGCTGGGGGTGGCGTGCGCGGTCATGCCGGATGGGGAGGGAAAGAGCTCGGAGCGCGCCCTGCTGCTGCGGGACATTACCGAAGCGCACCGTCTGGCGGAGGCCGCCGAAGCGGCGCACCGGCGTGATTCCCTGGCCCAGATGGCCACACTCTTGGCGCATGAGATTCGCAATCCGCTGGGAAGCCTGGAACTTTTCGCGGGGCTGCTCTCCGATGCCGCAACCAGCCAGCCGGATCTGCGCCGATGGACGGACCAAATCCAGGCCGGGCTGCGGCAGCTTTCCGCCACTGTAGACAACGTGCTCCAGTTTCACAGCCAGGCTCCTCCTCAACTCCAGGATGTAAACCTTGGCCTGCTGCTGCGAGAGGCCGCGCAGTTCCTGCGCCCGCTGGCGCGGCAGAGGGAGCTGCGCATCGATCTGATCAACACCATCGGAGCGATCGTGCTGCCGCTGGACCCGCACCGCATCCAGCAAGTGATTTTCAACCTGGCGCTGAACGCCTTCCGGGCCATGACCCGGGGAGGAGCCTTCACCATGCGCCTGGGCTGGGCCGACGGGCGGGAGGGTGAAGCGATTGCGTGCCGGTTTGAGGATCAAGGAGCGGGAATCGCAGAGGAGATTCTGCCCAGAATTCTGGAGCCGGGATTCACCACCCAGGCGGGCAATCCCGGCCTGGGCCTTGCCGTCTGCCGGACGGTGATTCAGCAACACCTCGGGACGCTGGAAATCAGCAGCGTCCCCGGCCAGGGGACCGCCGTGACCATCACACTGCCATACGCGGGGGGACGGGAATGAACCAGGTGCTGGTGGTTGACGATGAAGCGCCGATGCGCGCGGCCCTGGAGGCTACGTTCCGGAGGGACGGGTGGGAGGTGGCCACGGCCATGCATGCCCAGGATGCGCTCACGAAATTCCGGGCCGCGCCCACGCCGCTGGTGATCAGCGACATGCGCATGCCGGGAGGCGATGGGCTGAGCGTGCTGCACGGGGTGCGCGAGATGGCTCCGCACGTCGCGGTGATATTTCTGACGGCGTTCGCCACGGTTCCGGAAGCGGTGGAGGCCATGCGCGAAGGGGCGTGCGATTACCTGGTGAAGCCGGTCAGTTTCGACCGGCTGAAGGAAACCGCGCGGCGGGCGCTGGCCCGCCCGCCGGCCCAGGTTCCCGGGCCATCGGTGCGGACGGGGTGCGGCGCGCTGGTGGGATCTTCACCGGCGCTGGCCCGCGCCGTGGAGCGCGCCCGGCGAATCGCGGCCACGGATATGGACGTGCTGATTGAAGCCGAAAGCGGCTCGGGAAAGGAACTGCTGGCGCGGCTGATCCACTCCGCGAGTGATCGCCGCACTCAGCCGTTTCTGGCGGTGAATTGCGCGGCCTTTCCGGAGGCGTTGCTGGAAAGCGAGCTGTTCGGGCACGCGCGCGGCGCATTTACCGGGGCCTTTTCGGCGAAACTGGGAAAATTCGAGGCGGCGCATCGCGGCACGCTGCTGCTCGATGAAATCGGGGAGCTGCCGCTCTCCCTGCAGCCGAAATTGCTGCGCGTGTTGCAGGAACGCGAGGTGGACCGGCTGGGCGAGACCCGGCCGGTTCGCGTGGACGTGCGCGTGGTGGCCACGACCAACCAGCCGCTGCAATCCCTGGTGCAGGCCGGAAAATTCCGCGCCGACCTGTATTACCGGCTGAAGGTGGCCCCGCTCAGCCTGCCGCCCCTGCGCGAACGGCGCGAAGACATCCGGGAGCTTGCCGAACACTTTATCGAGAAGCACGCACCCGCCCGCAGTGTCCGGCCACGTATTTCCGCCGGTCTGCTTTCCCGCCTGGAACAGCACGGCTGGCCCGGCAACGTCCGCGAACTGGAAAACTTCGTGCGCCATGCCCTGGCATTTTCCCGTGGCCCGGAGCTGAGCCAGGAGGATTGGGAGGAGTGCCCGCCACCGGAGCCGGCCGGGGAACCGCCGGCGCCTCCCGCGGGACAAACGCTGCGGGAAATGGAGCGAAGCCTGCTGGAATCGACGTTGGCCGCACAGGGGGGAAACCGCACGCGAGCCGCGCGCCAATTAGGCATTTGCCCGCGCACCATGCGCAACAAAATCCGGGAGTACGGCCTGCCCCCGCGGAGGCCGATGTGAGTCTGATTGACAGCAGCCGTCTGGATCCGCTGGAGCGCTTCCTGAGCCTGACCGCGTTCCGGCAGCAACTGGTGGCCAATAACCTGGCGAACATCGATACCCCGGGCTACCGCGCCAAGGACATCCTGTTTCACCAGGAGATGGCGCGGGTGGAGGACGGCCTGGGGGATGAAGAACAGCGGCCGTTTGTGCTGCCCGTGGCCGGTCTGGTGGAGCGGCCAGACGGAAACAATGTGAGCATGGATCGCGAGGGGCTGCTGCTGCTGCGGTTGCAATTGGAATACAAGACGGGGGTGGAGCTGCTTCGCAGCGAGCTGCGGCAGATCAATGAAGCCATCAATGACGGGAGGGCGGCATGAACCTTTTCGGGGTGCTGGACATCAGCGGTTCGGCGCTGGTTGCGGAGCGGCAGCGGGCGGAAGTGGTGGCCAGCAACCTGGCGAATGCCGACACCACGCGCACGGCAGCGGGCGGACCGTACCGGAGGCAACATGTGGTATTTGCGGCGGCCGCGCCGTTTGCAGAGGAGCTGGGCATGCAGATGGCCTCTTTCGCGGACTTCAGCCTGCGCGGCGTGCGCGTCCAGCAGGTGGTGGAGGATACGGCTCCGCCTCTGCGGCGCTTCGATCCTTCGCATCCGGATGCGGACGCCGAGGGTTATGTCTCTTCCCCGGCGGTCAACCCGATTGAAGAGATGGTGAACCTGATGGGGGCCTCGCGGGCGTATGAAATCAACGTGTCCGCCATCCAGGCCACCAAGAACATGATTGTTTCCGCGCTGGAAATCGGAAGCTGAGTGCGGGGCCCAAAGCCGGGCCGAGGAGCAGAAGCCGATGAGCGATCCAGTGTCCAGCATGAGCGCAGTGCAATCCGCGATTCGCCCCGCCGCCGCGGGCGGGCCGGAAGCCGCGGGCGCGGCCAATGGACCGGGATTCCTGGACACGTTGCGCAACGCCCTGGACGAGGTGGGCCAACTGCAGGCCGACGCGGATACGAAAGTTTCCGGACTGATCCGTGGGAACGGGGAAGATGTCCATACCGCGATGCTGGCGGTGGAGAAGGCGGATCTCACGTTTCAACTGATGATGCAGGTGCGGAACAAGATCCTGGCGGCGTACCAGGAGATTTCGCAGATGCAATTCTAAGCCCGGGGCCGCATCCGGGGGCAAGCCCCGCGAGGATCGTCCAAAGCCGTGCCACAACTGGCGCAAAAACTGCTGAACTATGTGCGCGGCCTGCGGCCGAAGCAACTGTTGCTGCTGGCCGCGGCACTGCTTGCCACGCTGGGGTGCGTGGCGCTGTTTTTTCGCCTGATCAGCCGCAGTGATTACAAGACGCTCTATTCCGGGCTGGCGCCGGCGGACGCCCAGGCCATGGCATCGCGGCTGGCGGCGAAGAACATCGCCTATGAGATCTCCGCGGACGGCAGCGCGGTGCTGGTGCCCGCCGAGCAACTCGATAAAGCCCGGCTGAACCTGGCCAGCGAGGGATTGCCGCAGTCGGGCCGCATGGGCCTGGAGCTGTTCGATAAACCCAACTGGGCGGGCAGCGACTTTTCCGAACAGGTGAATTATCAGCGGGCGCTCGAGGGGGAACTGGAGCGCACCATCCAGACGCTGGGCGCGGTGCAGGGGGTGCGCGTCCACCTGGTGTTGCCGCACGAGTCGCTGTATTCCTCCCGGGAGCGCGCCGCCAAAGCGGCCGTGGTGATCAAGCTGCGTGGCGGGGGACTGCCGGACGCGGATGTGGCGGCGATCACCAATCTGGTGGCGAGCGCGGTGGACAGTCTTTCTCCCGACAATGTCACGCTGATCGGCGCGGACGGCCGAACCCCGCTGGTGGCCCAGGGAAAGAGTCACAATCCCTTGTTGACCGTGCCGATCGAGCAGGAGGCGGCGCTGGCGGAAAAGGTGGTGGCCACGCTCGCTTCGATCGTGGGACCGGAGCACGTAAAAGCAAGTGTGACGCTGGACTACGAGGCGGGCTCGGGAGATTCGACCTCGGAAATCTACGATCCGAATGCCGCGGTGCTGGTGGCCTCGCAGGTGCACGAGGAGCGGATGGGCGGCTTCATCCCCGCGGGAATTCCCGGGACCGTGTCCAACCTGCCGAGTCCGGAGACCACGCCGGCGAAGGGCCCGGGGACTGCTCCGGCCGGTGCGCCAGCCAATCCCCCCGAAAACGCTCCCGCGAGTGCGTCCCCGAGCACTCCGGCATCACCTCCAGCCAGCGCGAATTCCAAGGAAGCGGCAAAGCCGGGCGCGGGGGGGACGGCCGGTCCGGCCAACGGGGCAGCGGTTTCCGCGATGCAGGTGAGCTCGGAAGCCGGCGGGCAGCACAGCGAAAGCCGGACCTACGCGGTCAGTAAAACGGTACGTCATGTGACGGAACCCGCGGGAAAACTGCGGCGGGTGGCGGCCGCGGTGCTGGTGGATGACGCCGTGGAAACGGCCGAGGACAAAGGCGCCAGGAAGGAAACGCGGCGCAAGCGCACGCCGGAAGAGATGAAGCAGTTTGAAGAACTGGCCAAGGCAGCCATCGGATTTGACGCCGCGCGCGGGGACCAGGTGGTGGTGGAGAACCTGCCGTTCCAGGCGGCGCCGGTGGAGGCACCGGTCCGACCACCGCTCCCGGAGCGTATCCGCGACGTGGCAGAAAAGTGGATGTGGGCGCTGCGCTTTGGAGCGTTGGGGCTGCTCTTTGCCGCGATCTACATGCTGGTGCTGCGGCCGATGAAGGATCAGTTGGTGGCTTCGTTCCGCCAGGCACCGGTGGTGATGGCAGTGGCTCCGCGGACTCCGCGCGCCATGCCCGGGGAGGAGCCTTTGGCGCTGCCCAGCGGAGGGACCAGCGCGGACCTGGAGGAAGAGCTGGCCCAGCCCAGCTCGGACGTGCAGCGGGTGCTGAAGTTAAAGCGGCACCTGGCCGAAAAGATCAAGAAGGAACCCGTCGCGGCCAGTCAATTGATCCGCGGGTGGATGCGCGAAGCGGAGGGACACAAGTGAGTCCATCAGCCGCAGCGGCCCCGGCCATGAGCGGCCTCTACAAGGCCGCGGTCCTGCTGCTTCTGCTGGGAGAGGAAGCGGCCAGCGGGGTGTACAAGAATCTCAGCTCCGAAGAACTGCAGCAAATCACCCAGGAAATCGCCAGCCTGCAAAATGTGCCCCCGGAAACAGCGGCTGAAGTGCTGCATGAATATTACCGGCTGACCCTGACGCAGGAATATCTGGCGCAGGGCGGGCCGGAAGTGGCCGGCCGGCTGCTCACCCGCGCCTTCGGAGAGAAGGCGGCAAGCGCGCTTCTGGCGCAGGTGCTGCAAGTGCGCGAAGAACTGGCCAAAAGCTTCGAATCGCTGCAAAAGGCCGACCCCGCGCAACTGGTGAAGTTTGTGCAGGGCGAGCACCCGCAAACGATCGCCATGATCCTGGCGCATCTGGGCGGAAAGTCGGCGACGGCGCTGCTCACGCTGATGGCGGAGAAGCCGCGGGCGCAAGCCATCCGGCGGCTGGCGGAGATGCAGCAGTTCTCACCGGACATGGTCCAAAAGATTTCCCAGGTGCTGCACGAAAAGATCAAATCCCTTGGGGAGCAAAGCCGGCGCTCGTACGGGGGCGTACACTCGGCGGCGGACCTGCTGAACCGCCTGCCGCCCAACGTGAGCAAAGCGATCCTGGACGCGATGGAGAGCGAGGACGCGAAACTGGCGCTGAGCATCCGCAACCAGATGTTCACGTTCGAGGATTTGACCGGGGTTCCGGAGGCCAACATCCGCGAAATCCTGTCGCAAGTGGACAAGAAGGGGCTGGCCACGGCGCTGAAGGGGGCCACCGAGGAGCTGAAGAGCCACATCTTCAAGACCATGTCCACACGGGCGGTGGAAATGTTGAAGGAGGACATGGAAGCGCTCGGGCCGATGCGCTCCGCCGTGGTGACCCAGGCCCAGCAGGAGATCGTGGCGGTGGCCCGGCGGCTGGAGAGCGAGGGGAAAATCTCGTTGACCACCAATGAAGAAGAAAGCTACGTCGTTTGATTTGCAAGCCGGAGTGAACGCGCAGGGCGGGCGCGTGGCGTCCTTTGTGTACTCGCCCGCGCCGGGATGGACTCCGGCAGCCCCGGCGATTCCCGCTGGCAACGGGAAGGGGGCGGGGCCGGCCGGCGGCGAGCGCGCGAGCGAGGAGGCCGCGGCTGAAAACGCGGCCGCGCTCCAGCACAAGCTGCAGGAGGCCCGGGAGCGCGGGGCGCGCGAGGGGGAAGCGCAAGCGAGAAAGGAACACCAGGCTGCAATCGAAGAACTGCGCAATTCGGTGGGCGCAGCCCTCCTGAAATTCGAGCAGGAGCGCTCCGGCTACTTTCGCCGCGTGGAGCGCGAGGTGGTGGAACTCTCCCTGGCGATCGTGCGCAAGATGCTGCGGCGCGAGGCGCAGATGGACCCGCTGCTGCTGACCGGGCTGGTGCGTGTGGCGCTGGAAAAGGTGGCGGCCAGCCACACGCTGCGGCTGCGGGCGCATCCGGAGCAGATTCCCGCGTGGCGGGAATACTTTGCTCAGGCACGGGACCTGCCGAAGATTCCGGAGCTTCTGGGGGACGCATCGCTGCGCTACAACCAGGTGCAACTGGAATCGGAGATGGGAGTGTCGGACCTGAGCCTGGAATCGCAGCTCAAAGAAATTGAGCAGGGCCTGTTCGACTTGCTGGCGCAGAAGCCGGCCGCGGGATGAGCGGGACCGCCGAGTTGCTGGGTCCCTTCTTCCATTGTCTGGAAGCGATGCCGGTGTGCCGCACCAGTGGGCATGTGACCAAAGTGGTGGGGCACATCGTGGAATCGGAGGGCCCGGCCGGCTCGGTGGGGGACGCATGCGAGATCGTGGATTTTCAGGGAAGGTGCCATCCCGGCGAGATTGTGGGCTTCCGCGGGCGCACGGTGTTTTCCATCCCCCTGGACCGCCCACGCGGAATCCAGTTTGGCGATCGAGTGATTTCCTGGAACGCCCGGCCGGCTCTGGCGGTGGGAAACGACCTGCTGGGCCGGGTGCTGGACGGCAGCGGCCGCCCGCTGGATTCCCAGGGGACATTTCGGGCGCTGGAGCACCGCCCGCTGCACGGCACGCCACCGCAGCCGCTGGAGCGGACGGCGATTCGCGAGCCTCTGGGCTGCGGAATCCGCGCGATCGACGGATTGCTGACCTGCGGGCGCGGGCAACGGCTGGGAATCTTCGGAGGCAGCGGCGTGGGCAAGAGCACGCTGATGGGAATGATGGCCCGGGGCACGGAAGCGGATCTGACGGTGGTGGCGCTGGTGGGAGAGCGCGGCCGCGAGGTGCGGGAGTTCCTGGAAGAATCGCTGGGAGGAGAGGGCCGGGCGCGCTCGGTGGTGGTGGTGGCGACCTCGGACCAGTCTCCGCTGCTGCGGCTGCGCGCGGCCTTTGCCGCGACCACCGTGGCGGAATATTTCTGCTCGCGTGGCAAACACGTTCTGCTGGTGATTGATTCGCTGACGCGCGTGGCCATGGCGCAGCGGGAGATCGGGCTGGCGGCCGGGGAGCCGCCCACGGCGAAGGGCTACACACCATCGGTGTTTTCCCTGCTGGCGCAACTGGTGGAGCGCGCCGGCCATTTTGGGAGCGGAAGCATCACCGGGTTTTACAGTCTGTTGATGGAAGGGGATGATCAGCAGGACCCGCTGGTGGATGCGGTGCGCGCGCTGCTGGATGGGCACATCATCCTGGACCGAAAGCTATCCGCGTTGAACCACTATCCGCCCATCTCGGTCCTGGACAGCCTGAGCCGGCTGATGCCGGCGGTGAGCAGCACGGAGCAATTTGAAAAAATGCAGCGGCTGCGGAAGCTGGTGGCGGCCTATACCGCGTCGGAAGATCTGATCCGGGTAGGCGCGTACCAGAAGAACCTGGATCCGGTGCTGGACCAGGCGATCAGCGTGATGCCTGCGCTGAGCGCATTTCTGCAACAAAAGAAGATGGAAAAGGCGCCTTTTTCGGAAACCCTGGCACGCCTGCTGGCTTTGCCCTGCTGAGGCGGCCATGGCGTTCCGCTTCTCCCTTCGTGGACTGCTGCGGCTCCGCACGGGCCAGGAGCGCATGGAACGGCTGCGGCTGACGGCGCTGGCGGCGGAAATCCTTCAGACGCGGCTCGCGGCCGCCTCCGTGGTCCAGGAAAGCCTTGAGGCAAGGCGGAACATTCAGAAGCAGATGTCCGCGGGCCTTTGGAGCGCGGAATTGTACTGGGAGGGGGCGCGCGAAGAGCGCCGCGTGGCCCGCCGAAACTCTTTGATGCAATCCCTGGCGGAGTTGACGGCTCGCTACAGCCGGCAAGCCGCGGTGTATCAGAAAGTGCGGCGGCAGCTCCGCGTCCTGGAGAACCTGCAAGCCCGGCGTTACCAGCAGTACCTGGTGGAACAGGGCCGAAGGGAGCAACGCGTCCTGGACGAAGCCTTTCTGCTGCATTCCTTCCACCATCCGGAGGGATGATTTTGCCGGCCAAGCGGCAAAGAATGACTCGTCCGAACAGAACGCCCGTCCCGCTCCCGGGGCACATTCCATCGGCCACTCCGCGAAACCCTTGAGTCCTCATTCAGATGGCCGTGCACCGTTCGCGGTGCAGTGCCCAGCGCGTTTGGCGCGCGATGTGCCTGGGTCCACCCGGGGAAACCTCGATGTGGGTCTGTGCACAAGGCAGCGTATCGGACGCAGTTCCAGTGGAGCTGAAAGCGCCGAGCGCACCCTCGCGCGCTCCGGCCATGGCGGACGCGCCTGGAGAGGCTTCCAGCGGCGCCCCAGCGAACCATGACTGGCGCGGCGCGGCGGAAGTGAGAGGCCACGATTCTCATGCGGCGCCTCCCAATTCCGGCAGGCCATCAGCGCAGTCGAGGCCGGGCGCCGCAACGCCATGCACAGCCAGCGGGACATCACCTGCTTCTTCAGCACAGTTTGCGGTGACGCTCGCGGCTTACTTGCATGCCGCGTCCGGCCCGAGTGGCGTGGCCGAACCGGCGCTTCCCTCCGAAGTGCAAGCCACGCGCGCGGGTGAAAGTGCCGGGACCCAGGGCAGCGAGGAAGCAGCCGAAGACAATTCCGGAACGCGCACTACAGGTTTTGTTTCCCGCAGCGAATTTGACGACTTCCCCGCCGGAGCATCCTTCGCGGGCGGAGACCGCGCGGTCGCTGCTTCGATGGCGGCCGAGGGGAATGCAAGTGAAGCGCAAGATTCCTGCGCGAGGCAGCCTTGCGGTACAACGGCGGAAGCAACAGAGCCCACGGACGTGCAAGCAGGTTGGATGGGTGTAACCCCCGCGCCACAGGGGCCCACGGCGGAGGCTCCGGAGATTGCCGAAGCTTGCTCCGCGCCAGCGGAGGCGCCGGCCCAAGCACAGAGAAATATTCCCAAAGCCGCGCAAGATGGAGGAGCCGCCCTGAGAGCCTGTGGACCAGGCGATGGTTCAGCAGGCGCGCCCGGCATGGCCTCTTCGGAATCAGGGATCCTCCCGGCTTGGACTACCGCGCCGCAGGCAGTGGAAGGCATGCAGGCCGGCGAGCGTTTGTCGAGAGGAGCAGATGCACAGTTGGGGCGAGAAGCAGCGCCGGCAGCTGCGCATTCTGCGGAGGGCAATGCGCACGCTGTCCTGCGGGTTGACGAGAGTTCAAAGGACGCACCGCCACTTCCGCCCATCCCGGGCCCAAGGGCTGCAACGATCCGGTTCGCCGACGCAGGGACAAATCCGTCCTCCGCTCCGGTCAGCTCCGAGGCCGTGATTTCGCCCGGCGCTGCGCATGACTCGAGTCCCAGGGAGGCGGCGAGCACGGCTCCGGGGCGTCTGTCTGGCGCGGAGCGGGAAGCGAATGGTCAGAGCGAATCGCCGCGGGATAGACCCGAGCCAAACGTGGAGATGCGCGGCTCAACGGCGCCCGATCCCACCGTGCGCAGCGCGGCTCCGGGCGTTGAAGTTGGGGGCGGGAGCAGCCAAGCAGGGCAGACGCCCGAACACTCGAATGCCGGGCGGGAAGACCTGCACGGAGCGGAGGATTCGGCGTCTCGCCCACGGGGCACGGAGAGGACGGAGGAGACGAGTTCCACGACGGGGCAGGAAAGGGTCAATCCTTCATCCATATTGGTGGGTGACGCGGCGAAGGGAACCTCGTGCTCTGCGCCGCCGGCGACGAACACCATCGCGCAGAACTCCTCGACGGCGATTCCGGCTCCAACCGCGGGACCGCCCGCGCGCGCATACCCGGCCTCCGAGGGGGGGCCGCCTGGAGGAAGCGTGAGAACCGGTGGCGCCGAAGGGGAGTCGTGGAAGTCCGGCGAGCTTTCGGCGCAACCCGGCAGCAGCGAGCTTCACGTTACGTTTCAAACGGATGGACTTGGCCCGGTGGAACTTCGCGCATCGTTGCGCCAGAACATTCTGGCGGCATCGATCGCGGTCACGCGCGGGGACGTGCAGGCGGCGCTCAGTGGCGACTTGCCCGCGGTGCACCAGGCGATGGCGCAACACAACCTGCGGCTGGAGAGCCTCAAGGTGACCCACGGCGCGGGGGGAAATCACCCGGAGCTCTCCGCGGGATCGCATTCTCCGCGCGGAAACCGCGACCGCCCATCCGCGTCAGCGCGCGGGCAGGCGGCCCGGAACTTTGTGGAGGGCGAAGCGGTGCGCTCCGCGGGAAGTTCTCCGGAACTCTGTGCGGCGGGCAGCCGGCGTGGGAGAGTCAGTATTCACGTGTAACGCGACAAAGGAAAGGAGACTGGTTTGTGATCAACGTGTCTGCACCAGCTTTAAGCACGGCGCCAACGAACAGCGCTTCCAGTTCCAGTTCTGGTACGCCCAGCAACGAGCTGACCGGAAATTCTTTCATCACCCTGCTCACCGCCCAGCTTCAGGCGCAGGACCCATTTGATCCCATGGACCCAACCACGTTTCTTAACGAGCTGGTGCAATTCAACTCATTACAGCAGCTCATCAACATCAACACGCTTCTGGCGCAGGCCCTCGGCGGCTCGGCCGCTCCAACTCAGGCCAGCAGCGCAGCCCGGCCCGCCGGCCGGACGCAGTATTAAGGAGAATGACATGCTTTCTTTTTCGACCCCGCTCTCCGGATTGAACGCGAATTCAGAAGATCTGACGGTGATTGCGAACAACGTGGCAAACCTGAACACCGTGGCGTACAAGAGCAGCCAGGCTTCCTTCGAGGACCTGTTCTATCAACAGTTGGGCTCGAGCGGCAACGGCAACCCCATCCAGATCGGCGTGGGGACGCAGGTGTCCAGCATTTCCACGGAGTTTACCCAAGGGGGGCTGCAAGGAACGGGCGTGCCCACCAACGTGGCCATCCAGGGCGACGGTTTTTTCCTGCTCTCAAACAACGGAACGGACGAATACACCCGCGCGGGAAATTTCTCGATTGCCTCGGACGGGAGCCTGGTGGCTTCGGATGGCTCCCTGGTGCTGGGCAATCCGGCCATCAACGGGGTGATCGCGCCGAGCCCGACGCCGACGCCCATCTCCATTCCCACGGGGCTGACCACGCCGCCCAAGGCCACGGGAACCGTGGGCATTACGCTGAATCTGGATTCCGGAACGGCGGTGGGAGGGACCTTCAGCACCTCCGCGTCGGTCCATGACGCGCTGGGCCAGGTGCACGTGCTGACCTACACGTTTACCAAAACGGCAGCCAATGCCTGGAACTATGCGATCACCATTCCCGGCGCGGACGTGGGCGCGGCCAACCCGGTTACGGTCAACAGCGGGACGTTGATGTTCAGCGGGAGCGGGGTGCTCACCTCTCCTGCCGCGGATGTCTCCGGCATCGCCATCACCGGCTTTGCCAATGGCGCCGCCAATTTGAGCTATACGTGGCAACTGTTCAACCCCAATACCGGACCGCTGCTGACGCAATTTTCCGGACCTTCGGCAACCTCCGCCACGCAGGATGACGGTTACGCGGCGGGCACACTGCAGACGTTCAACATCCAAGGGGACGGCACCATTCAGGGCGTCTTCAGCAACGGGCAGACCCAGGCGCTGGGACAGATCACCATCGCCACGTTTGCGGACGAGCAGGGATTGCTGCGCAACGGCTCGAACGCGTTTCTGCAGAGCTTGTCTTCCGGATCGCCGAATATCGGCACGCCGGGGACGGGCGGACGCGGCACCCTGGCCGGAGGATCGCTCGAGCAGTCCAACGTGGACATCTCCGGCGAATTTGCCAACCTGATTCTCGCCGAACGCGGCTTCCAGGCAAACGCCCGGGTGGTGACCACGTTTGACCAGGTGATTCAGGCGGCGATTGCGCTTTCCCAATAGGCTGGCGCCAGCGCTCCAGGTGATTGCGGGCCTGCCCTTCGAATCAGGAGGGGGAGGGCAGGCGCAAACCTGAGAAGTTCCCTCATGAGAATTTTCAAATCTCGCATCGCTCTGCGCTTGTTTTTGCGCCCGTTTTGACAGAGCCCAAAACACCGCACAGACAAATCGACGGGGTTGAGGCACTTAACTGCCAGCCGGGGGCGGGCCCATGCACCACTTCGCCCCTTTGGTTCGGCTGCCCAATTGCAGGAACGCATTCCGGCATGGCAGCCCAACCCACGATGACGGCAAAGGCCTCAGGCACGGCGCAAGCCATCCGCCGGGCGGCGGCGATCGTCGGGGGGCTGACGGTTGTGGTGGGCCTGGTGGGCTGGTTTGTGTGGTCCTCGCAGGCGGCGCAGAGGGAAGCGGAACGGCGAGCGCCGGGCGGCGTGCGCGCGGTCATTCATCTCGAAAACTTCATCGTGAACCTGAGCGGAGCGCAGGAGACCAGCTTTCTCCGCGTGGGGATTGACCTCGGGTCGGGGCTGGAAGAGAAGGAGATTCGGGATGAGCACCGGCTTCCTTTCCGGCCACGGGTGCGGGACGTCATCCTGGGCGTGCTGGCCACGCGCACCAGCGAGGACCTGATGACGTCCGCGGGAAAAAACAAGCTGAAGCAAGACGTGCTGCAGGCGGTCCAGGAGCGCATTCCGGAGCTTCAGGTCCGCGAGATCTATTTCACCGAGTTTCTGGTGCAACGCTGAACCATGGAAAAAACCGCAGCCAACCCGGTGGCAGAGACTCCGGTGGAAGCGCTGGACTCGTGGCCGGCGGTGCTGCGCATGACCGGAACGGCCTCCGTGCAGGTATACATCAATAGCCTGACCATCCGGGACCTTTACCGTCTGGGCCCCGGAACGGTGGTGCGCACCGGCCTGCCGGACGCGGGAAATGTTCCCGTGCGGTTCAACGGGCGGCTGATCGCCTGGGGCGAATTCCAACTGGTGGGCAACCGCCTCGCGGTGCGCATTGCGGAGATCGCCTGAGGGAGAGCGCCGGAGGAGTGGCGCGTGCGGGCGACACAGGGATACGGGGGGCATGGGGTTTCTTCATAAGATGCTGGAAGCGATGAGCGGCCGGGAGCGCCGCTTGAAATTGTGTGAAACCATTTCCCTGGGCGACCGCCGTTTTCTGGCCCTGGTGCAATTCGAGCAGCAGCAGTACCTGGTGGGCAGCACCAGCCAGGCGATTACGCTGATCGCCCGAGTCGCTTCTTCCAACCGCGGTGCCGCGCAGGGTGAGGGTGGGGAGCGCGGGAGTTCTTCCGCGGTCACGTTTTCCGGAAGTCCTGTGGAGAGCGCGGGAAGCCGGGTTCCAGAGAGCCGAGCCTGGAAGCGGGCCTGCGGCTGTGTGCTGCTTTGCGCGCTGGTGCTCGCGGCGGCCACTCCGGCGGCCGCCGCCGGACCGTCCCGCGCGGGAACTCTTGTCCCGCTCCCCGGCCTGCCACCGGCCGCGAACAGCCAGGCCATTTCCATCGCCCTGCTGCTCACCGCGCTGACGCTTCTGCCGGCCTTGCTGCTTTCGATGACTCCGTTTGTGCGCGTGCTGGTGATCTTTCATTTTCTGCGCCAGGCGCTGGGCACGCAGACGGCCCCAACCAACCAGACGCTGGTGGGACTCGCGCTGTTCCTCACCTATTTCATCATGCAGCCGGTGGGCGCCCAGATTGTCTCCAGCGCGGTGGTGCCCTACGAGCACAGCGAGATCAGCGCGATGGAGGCCCTGGACCGCGGGGCAAATCCCCTGCGCGAATTCATGTTGCGGTATGCCCGGGAGAAGGACCTGGCGCTGTTCGTGGAGCTTTCCCACGCGCCGCGTCCGCGCGAGCCGAAGGACCTCCCGCTGCGGGTGGTGGCGCCCGCGTACATTCTTTCGGAGCTGAAAGCCGGCTTCCAGATCGGCGCGGTGCTGTTTCTTCCTTTCCTGGTGGTGGATATGGCGGTGGCGGCGATCACCACCTCCGTCGGCATGTTGCAACTTCCCCCGGTAATTATTTCCACGCCGCTGAAAATCCTGCTGTTTGTGGTGGCCGATGGCTGGAACCTGGTGGTGGGCTCGTTGATGAGGAGTTTCAACTGAGGCGCGGGCAAACGCAGCGGTCCGGCGGCAGCGGAACCGGTCGAAGGGGACATTGATGGAACAACTCGTGCAACTCGTGCAGCACACGTTCGAAGCGGCCATCGTGATCAGCGCGCCCATTTTGCTGGCGGCCATGCTGGTGAGCGTGTTGATCAGCCTGGGCCAGGTGTTGACCTCGATGCAGGAGATGACCGTGGCCACGGTGCCGCGTCTTGCGGCGGTGGCCCTTCTCGCCGTCCTGCTGGCGCCGTGGATGACCCGGCGCATGGTGATGTTCACCACCCAATTGTTCGCGGATTTCCATGTGTATCTGCGTTGAGGGAAGGAGGTGCGGTGAACGCAGGGCTGGCGGGCCTCCTGGCACACATCTTCCTGGTCGCCACGCGCATTGCGGGAGTGATGACCTTCGCTCCGTTTTTCGGAAGCCTGACCATTCCCAAGCGGGTCAAGGCCGGCCTCACGGTGGCGCTTACGCTTGCACTCTACCCGGTGCAGGCCGCGAAGTCCCCTGCGGTGCCGGCCGCTTTAACCCTGGGCGATTGGCTGCTGTGCGAGCTGGGCGAAGTGATGCTGGGAATGTTGTTCGGCTGGTCGGTGCAATTCGTTTTCGAGGGCATGGAACTCGCCGGACAGCTGATGAGCTTCCAGTTCGGCTTCTCGCTGGTCAATGTAATCGACCCGCAGACCCAGGTGGAAACCACGGTCCTCTCCACCTTTCAGGAGCTGTTCGCCGCGCTGATTTTCCTGGAGCTGGGGGTCCACCGCGCCGTGCTGCGCGGCCTGGCCCGGAGTTTCGATCTGCTGCCGGTGGGAGTGCCGCGGGCCACGCTGGGGAGCACGGAAGGGCTGCTGCACGCGGCCACCGCGATGTGGGTGATTGGAGTACAGATGGCGCTTCCGGTGCTGGTGGCCACGCTGATCACGGACCTCGCCCTGGGGTTTTTGGGGCGGGCCACGCCACAGTTTCCGGTCTTGTTTCTGGGGATCTCGGTGAAAAGCCTGCTGGGCTTTGCGGTAGTGATGGGCGTGGTGGTGGCCTGGCCGCGCGTGCTGGAGCAGCACTTTCTGCACGCGCTGGCGGTATCGGAAGACCTGCTGCGGCTGCTGCGCTGAAAGGGCCAGGGAATGCCCGGTGAAGACAAAAGCCAGCGGGCCACGCCGCGCCGGCGCAACAAGGCGCGCGACCGGGGCCAGGTGGTGGCCAGCCGCGAACTGCCGGGGGCGCTCGCGCTGCTGGCGATTACGTGTTTGGTGCACTGGGCCGGCGGCGCAGCCGTGGAGGCCTGGCGCCTGATGTTCGGTCAGTTTCTGCGCCTTGCCGCGCAGGGCGAGTTGAGCGCGCACACGCCGTTGCTGCTACGGACGGGGTGGGCGGCCCTGCGGTGGGTGGGCCCGGTGCTTCTGCTCGGCTGGGTGGTGGCGGCGGGAGCGCTCGAGGGGCAGACCGGATTCGTATTCGCGCCGGAGGCCCTGGTTCCCAACTTTTCGCGGTTCAATCCGGCCAGCAACCTGGGACGGCTGATTTCGCCGGCGGGCTTGAGCATGCTGCTGAAGTCCCTGCTTCCGTTCAGCCTGATTTGCTACCTGGCGGCGGCGATTCTGCTGCGCGAGTGGAACCAGTTGCTCACCGGCTTTTCCCGCGGCATCGCGCCCACGCTCGAGCACCTGGGAGCGGTGGGATTCGAGCTGTGCTGGAAGTCGGGGGCCATCCTGCTGGCGTGGGCGGGAGTGGATTACGCCCTGCAGCGGTGGAATTACGAGCGCGGCCTGCGCATGTCCCATCAGGAGGTTCGCGAGGAATTCCGCGACACCGAGGGAAGCCCGGCCATCAAGTCGCGGATCAAGAGGCGCCGTCGGGAGATGTGGCGGCGCTGGAGCATGAAAGACCTGGCGCGGGCCACGGTGGTGGTCACCAACCCGAACGAGTATGCCGTAGCGCTCGAATATGACCCGGTGCGCGCGCCCGCCCCGGTGGTGATCGCCAAGGGGCGCGACCTGCTGGCCCAGCGCATCAAGCTGGAAGCGCGCTGGCGGGGCCTGCCGCTGGTGGAAAACCCGCCGCTGGCCCGCGCGCTGTACGCCGCGGTGGAGGTGGGCCAGGCGATTCCCGCGAAGCTGTACACCGCCGTGGCGGAGCTGCTGGCCTACCTGTACCGGACGCAGGCGCGGGTACGGCCGCAGGCCCTGGCCGGCGCCGGGCCGCAGGTCCGGGGTTAGGGGGGAGAATGGCGCCGGCGGCGAATCCCATCCTTGCGCTGGACCGCGTCTCTGACTGGTTCCTGCCAGTGGCCGCGGTGCTGATCATCCTGGTGATGATCGTACCGATTCCGGCGTTCCTGCTGGATCTGCTGCTGGCCACGAGCATCACCATCTCGCTTCTGGTGCTGCTCGCCGCGCTGCAGATCCGCCGCCCCGTGGAATTCTCGATTTTTCCGACCCTGCTGCTGCTGCTCACTCTGTTCCGCTTGTCGCTCAATCTGGCCAGCACGCGCCGGATTCTGCTGCACGGCAGCGAGGGACCGGCGGCCGCGGGCCAGGTGATCCAATCCTTCGGGCAATTTGTGGTTGGCGGGAATTACGTGGTTGGTTTCGTGGTGTTTCTGGCGCTCATCGCCATCCAGTATCTGGTGATCAATCACGGCGCGGTGCGCACCGCGGAAGTCTCTGCGCGTTTCACGCTGGACGCCATGCCCGGAAAGCAGATGGCCATTGACGCGGACTTGAATGCCGGACTGATCGACGAGCACGCCGCCCGGGCGCGGCGCGCGCAGATCAACCGGGAGGCGGAATTCTACGGGGCGATGGACGGGGCGGCGCGCTTCAGCCAGCGCGACGCGCTGGCCACCATTCTGATCACGGCCATCAATATTCTGGCCGGTTTTCTGATCGGAGTCTTTCAGCAGGGGGTGCCCCTGGGGGAGGCGCTGAGCACCTACACGATCCTGACGGTGGGAGACGGCCTGGTCACGCTGATTCCGTCGCTGCTGGTTTCGGTTGCCGGGGGCATCGTGATCACCCGCGCGTCTTCGGAATTGAGCATCGGCGTGGAATTGCGGCAGCAATTGGTGTCCCAGCGGCGCCCGCTGTGGATCGCCGCAGGAATCATGCTCTCGCTGACGCTGATTCCGGGACTTCCGAAGATCGCATTTTTCACGCTGGGCGCCGGCGCGGCCTGGCTGGGGTGGCAGATGAAGGAACGCGCGCTGCCGGCAGTTGCCGAGAAGTCGGAGGCGGAGGCCAAAGCAGGCAAGCAGGAGCAGCTCGAAGCCTTGCTGAAGCTCGATGACATCAGCGTGGAGGTGGGCTACGGGCTGGTGCCCTTTGTGGACCAGAAGCAGGGCGGGCAATTGCTGCCGCGCATCCGCGCCTTGCGGCGGCACCTGGCCACCGAGCTCGGCTTCATCGTTCCCGCCGTGCACATCACCGACAATATGCGGCTGAAGTCGCGCGAATACCTGATCCGGCTGCACGGAGCGGAGGTGGCGCGGGGGGAAACGTACCAGGACTGGCTGCTGGCGATCAGTTCGGATCCCACCTCGGCCGCCATCGAGGGCGTGGAAACGCGCGAGCCGGCGTTTGGAGTGCCGGCGCGGTGGATTCCGCCCGACCGGCGGGATCAAGCCATCGCCGCAGGATATGCGGTGGTGGAACAGACCTCCGCCATGGCCACGCATCTTTCCGAAGTGATTCGCCGCTTCGCGCACGAAATCTTCACGCGCCAGGAAGCCAAACGGCTGCTGGACAACCTGGCAGAGTCCCACCCCAAGCTGGTGGACGAGCTGGTTCCCAAGCTGCTCAGCCTGGGGGAAGTGCACAAGGTGCTGCAACAACTGCTGCGCGAGCAGGTATCCATCCGCAACCTCCCGCTCATTCTGGAAACCCTGCTGGACGTCCCGGCCGCGAATCGCACCCAGGTGACGATGGTGGAAGCGGTGCGCCAGGCGCTGGGGCGGGTGCTGGTGCAGCGGCTGTTACAGGAAAACGGCAAGCTCGAAGTCCTGGGGATCGATCCGGGAATCGAAGAAGAAATCGCGCGCGCGTTCGATCCGCAGGCCGCGGCCGGCCGTTCCCTTCCGCAACCCCCCGGCTTCCTGCGCCGGCTGGTGGACGGGCTGCGCAAAGTGGTGGGCGACCGCCTGGACGTGGCTTCTCCGGTGTTGCTCTGTTCGAGCCCGGCACGATTTTATCTGCGCCGCCTGCTGGAGCCATTTATTCCCCGCGTGGTGGTGCTTTCTCCGGCGGAGATTCCGCTGATGGTGTCGGTGCATTCGCTCGGCGTGCTGGAGTAAGCCAAGGCGGGGGCCAGAAAAGCCGGCCGGACGGAAACGATGACGCAATTCACCGAAGACGCCCATCTGGCGCAAACGCGCCGGGAGGAGGAGCAGCGCGAAGAGGCCCGGCGGGAGGCCCTGGTGATGGAAAACCTGCGCCAGGTGTATTACTGCGCGCGGCGCATCCACGACAGCCTGCCTCCGCATGTCTTGCTGGAAGACCTGATCCATGCGGGCATTCTGGGATTGATCGACGCGGTGCGCAAATACGATCCCAGCAAAAACGTGGAGCTGAAGCACTACGCCAAGTTTCGAATCCGCGGGGCGATCATCGACAGCCTGCGGGAAAACGACTGGGCACCGCGAGCCCTGCGGAGAAAGGAGCGCGAGGTGGCCCGGGCGCTGCACGAGTGCGGGGTGGAGCTGGGTCGCGAGCCGCAAGAGTCCGAGATGGCCGGAAGGCTGCAGATCAGCGTCGAGGAATTCCGGAAACTTCTCGGTGAGTTCCGCGTCCTGCGCTTCGACAGTTTCGACGCGGAGGCCGCGGAGGACCGCGCGGCCGATGAGTACGCCGGGCCGGGCGCCTCGGCGCGGACACAGGATCCGCTGGGAATGTGCGTTCAGGCCGAACTCCGCCAATTTCTGATCCGGGCGATTGGAGAATTGCCGGAGCGGGAACGCAGGATTCTGGCGCTCTATCACGTGAACGAAATGACCATGAAAGAAGTAGGAGCGGCGTTTGGGATCACGGAATCCCGCGTGTCGCAAATCCATACCATGACCATGATGAGATTGCGCACCCGGATGGAAGAGCTGATGGGCCGCAAGCCCGCGTCCGGGAAAGAAATTGGCGCGGCGGGATGAGCGCCGCGAGGAAAACCCATGGAGAAGACGCTCACACAGGCGGAAATTGACCTGCTGTTCCAGGCGGCCCAGGGCGCGCGGCCCTCCAAACCGACTCCGGCGGACAAACGGATCGTCACTCGATGCGACTTCCTGCAGTCCGGAAGGCTGAGCAAGGAGCAGGCCCAGGCGGTGACCATGCTCCATGAGGGATTCGCCCCGCGGCTCAGCAATTCCCTGGGCGCCTATTTGCGCGAAGGGTTCGAGGCCAGGCTGGTTTCCGTCGAGCAACTGAGCTATTCCGATTTTCTGTCGCGCATCTCCGAGATGACCTTTTTTTGCACCATTCCGGTGAAACCCATGGACTCGCAGGCCGGAGTGCAAATCGACATGCCGCTGGTGTTTCCGATGATCGATCTGCTGCTGGGGGGATCGGGCAAGGGCCAGCCGGAGCGCCAGGATCTGACCGAGATCGAGGAACAGATCATGCAGAGCGTGGTGGCGATCATCTGCCGCGAGCTGCGCGAAGCCTGGAACAGCGTGATGGCGGTGGAATTTTTCGCCGGCACGGCGCTCAAACGATCGCAGATCCGCACGCTGATGGCTTCCGGAGAGAAAGTGCTCACTTTGAGTTTTGAGATCGTGCTGGGGGAAACGCGCGGCATGCTGAACCTGGTGTTCCCACCCCTGGCGGCGAATCTGCTGCTCCGCAAGCTGGCCCAGATGGGGGCCACCAGCCGCAGCCGAACTTCGGGGGAAAGCACCGGACGGCTGCGAGCACGCCTGCTGGGCTGCGAATTCCCGGCGGAGCTGCTGCTGGCGCACGTGCCCGCAACCACGCGCGAGTTGCTGGAGCTCAGTGTGGGACAGGTGCTGCCGTTACGCGTCGCCGTGCAGGTGCCGCCGATGCTTTCGGTGGGCGGCCAGGCGTTGTTTGACGCTGCCCCGGTAAGTTGCGGGAACGCGCGTGGCGCCCTGATCCGCCAGCGGCTCACGGAGCCGCCGGAAGAAGAGCAGGAGGGTTCATGACCGAAACGTCCCCGGCCCCACCCGGCGCCGGCGCGTTGGACTCGCTTCGCCCATTCCTGGAGGTCTGCGGACGCAGCCTGGCGAAACTGCTGAAATTGTCCGGCCCGCCGCCCGGCGCGCTGACCGCATTTCCGCCGGAAGCGCCCACGCCCGGCGGGGAAGGCGGGGAGGAAGGGCTTGCGTTGCGCTTCGCAGCCTCGGGAGCGCTACGCGGCGGATTTACATTTCTTGTGTCGCGCGCTTGCGCGGCGCGCATCGCGCAATTCCTGCGGGGGGAAGCGGCAGGCGGCTCCGCGGCAGGCGGCGCAGAGCCTGGCGACGCCTGCGGCGAATTCTTCCGCCAGGTAGCCGGCCTGGCGGCCACGGACTCGGCCGAGTTGGCGGGCGGCACCGTGGAATACCACCACCAAGTGGATGAGACCTCAGCCGCCGCCGCTGCCTGGATCACCGGGTGGCGGATTGCGGGAACCGGCGAAGAGCCGCTCGAAATCCGTTTGGCTTTGGACGGGGAGTTGGTGGAGAGCCTGCGAGAAAAGGCGGAGGGTGGAATCGCGGCGCCGGAGGCAGCGGCACCGGCGCCCGCGGCGCCCGGCGCCCCGACGGCTCCGGCGGTGACTGAGGCCAACCTGGGAATTCTGCTCGATGTGGTGCTGGACGCCAGCCTGCGCTTCGGCCAGAAACAACTGTTGCTCAAAGAGGTTCTGGAATTGCGTCCGGGATCGATCGTGGAGCTGGATCGGCAGGTGCAGGATCCCGCAGAACTGCTGGTGGCCGGACGGGTGATCGCACGAGGCGAAGTGGTGGTGGTAGACGGGAATTACGGGTTGCGGATCACCGAGGTGGCCCAGCCGCGCGACCGGCTGGAATCTCTGGATGCCTGAAGGGGCGGGGACGGAGAGCAGGCGGCCGCCCATCCGCATCCCGCGGCGAGGACCGAGCGTGGAGTGTACCAATCCCAAGTGCGACCACCGCCGCACGCTGCTGCAGCGGTGGAAACACGGAACCGAGGGCGTGTTCGTTCAGGGGCAGTGGTATTGCTGCGCGGAATGCTCGGAACCGGCCATCGAGGGACTGGTGGAGGAACTGATTCACGTCCCGGAAGGAACCCAGCAACGCACCTATCGCGTTCCGCTGGGCCTTTTGCTGCTGGGCCGCGGGGTGATCACCGAGGAGCAATTGAAAGAAGCACTGCGCGTGCAGCGCGAGGGAAACGGTGAGCGCGTGGGCCAGTGCCTGTTGCGGCAGGGGGCCATCACCCACCAGGACGTGGCGCAGGCCCTGGGCATGCAGTGGGGCTGTCCGGTATTTCCCATCGAGCGCGATCCCAGCTACCTGGAATGCGCGGCGCGGCTGCCGATCAGCCTGCTGGAGGCGCGGCGCATGCTCCCGGTGCATTATCTTTCCAGCAGCCGGCTGCTGTACGTGGCCTTTTCCGATTCCCTGGACCGCACATCGCTGTACGCGGTGGAGCGCCTGCTCGGGGAGCGCACCGTGGCCTGCGTGGTTTCGGAATCCGCGATGCGCGAAGCGTTTGAGGAGCTGCGGGAAATCCAGCGGCCCACGGAAATCGTTTTTGAATTGCGGACGGCCCGGGCGATCGCCGGGAAAATCCTGGAGCATTGGAGGAAAGCAAGGGCGCAGGAAATGAAATTCGCCCGGCCAGCGGGGCATTTGTGGGTGCGGCTGCTGGCCGCGGCGGAAACCTGGGATCTGCTCTTCCGGCTGCAGAATTGAGGGCCGGCCGGCTGCAACAGCAGCCGCGCGGGTCGCGGCGGAGCCGCGCCGCGCCAGCGGAGTGGTGTCTCTCCCCCTCTTGCATGATTTCTCGCACACACTGAAGCCCCCGGCTTAAAGCCCGGTTTCTTCGTGCCGATGGGAAGGTTGCACTGGGGCCGTGCCCGGCCCGCGGGGGAACCGATGCCGTCGCAAACCAGATCCCAAGCGTGGGGAGCAGCGTATCGGCCGAGCGCGCTCCCTGGAGCTCTGCCCGCGTCGCAAACTGCGAGGCCATCCGGCCAGGAAGTGGCGCGATTCGTGGAACTGGTGCTGGAAGTGGACTCGTTGCTGGATACGCACGCGGTGGACTTGAAGCGAATCGCGGGGACGGTGCGGAGAGATTCCAGGCTGACGCAGGGCATCATTGCGTTCAGCGCGCTCCTGGCGGACCCGCCCCGGCTGGCCGCCGGGTCGCTGGAAGAGGTGGCCGTGCTGCTCGGCAGCGAACGGTTCCGGCTGGCGCTGGTCTCCTCCGCGCTACTGGACGAACGCGGGCGGCTATTTTCGGCGCCGCTCCGGGGGACGGTGGTGAAACACAGCTTGATGAGCGCCTTCGCGTGCGGACAATTGGCCCACTGGAGCGCATTCCACGATCCCGAATTCGCCTATCTCGCCGGCTTGCTGCACTGTGTGGCGCCGGGCGGAGCTTCCCCGCCGAGCGGGGAGACGCGGCCGGGATTTCTGTCCAGCCGCCCGCACTCACCGCGCATGAATCGAGGGTTCACGCTCCCGGCGTGCAACGCGGACGAAGCAGTCCGCCAGGCGCCGGGGGGCCGGGCTCTCGCGTCCCTTTTTGAGGAGCAACACAAGCGCCGGGGTGCGCAAGGGACATTGCTGCTGGAGCATCTGCTGGCCGCGGCCTGCGCGGTGAGCCGGGCGCGGATCTCGATTGAAGCTTCCGCGGTGCCGATTTCCGATTCCGTGATGCAGGACGTGACCGGAGACGCCCTGGCCGCCTTCTTCCCCAAGATGGAAGGGCGAGAGCGGTCGCGGCTTTCCCTGGAACTGCACGTTGCGCTCGAGCCGCTGGCGGCCTACTTCGATTCATCGGACCCGCGGCCGGAACATCCGCAGTTCTGCTGCTCGGTCCAGGCGGCGCGGGAAGGGGAAGACTGAATGAGAGGCATCCGCGTGATGATCGTGGATGATTATGAAGGCATGCGCCGATTGATCGGGCAGTGCCTGCGGGCTGCCGGATTGGATCTGGTTGAGGTGCTGGAAGCGGAGAACGGCCGCGACGCCCTGGTGGCCCTGCGCGAGACTCCGGTGGATCTAATCCTGTGCGACATCAACATGCCGCAGATGGACGGGCTGGACCTGCTGCGGGCCCTGCGGGAGCGTCCGGCCACCCGAAATACGCCGGTGGTGATGATCACCGGTGATGGTGGAGAATCGCGGGTGACGGCCGCGCTGAGGGCGGGCGCAGGGGGCTATCTGCGCAAGCCGTTTTCTCCCGAGCAGGTGAAGGAGCGCGTGCTCCCTCTGCTGGGGAACATGGTCTAAGACCGGGTAAAGTTCAACGCTGCGGTCCTGGCTAGGCAATTCCTTCCCGCGCGTGCCGGGCAAAAAAGTCCCGCGCCGGGGGCTGGACGAACGCGCGCCCCAGCCGGCGAGGCGTATCTTCTTATCCTTCCGCCTGGTGACTTCCCTTCGGCCCGCCGGATGAATTGGCCCATGTCGTGCTCCGTCTGCCGAAGGGGATGGAGACATGAACAGCGGGTTTTACGCCGCATTTGCGGGTCTCACCGCCAAAATGCAGGCGCTCGATTTATTGGCCAACAACCTGGCAAATGCCGGCACGGCTGGATTCAAGGGCCAGCACGAATTTTACAAAGCGGTGACCGCCAGCCTGGGATTCACGCCGCTCAGCAGCTTGAATCGGGCCATAAACAATTACGGGGTGTTGGGCGGCGCCGCACTGGATCTGAGCCAGGGAAACCTCCAAGAGACCGGGAACAATCTGGATGTGGCCATTCAGGGGCACGGCTTTTTCGCGGTGCAGACCGCGGCAGGAGTGCGCTACACCCGGAACGGCAGCTTCGAGCTCAATCCCAAGGGCAGGCTGGTGGACCACGGCGGGGATCCCGTGCTGGGGGACCAGGGTCCTCTGCAGCTTCCGCCGGGAGAGGTATCGGTGGGGCCCAACGGAACCCTTTCGGTGGCCGGGGCAGTGGCCGGAAAGCTGCGGGTGGTTGAATTCCCGCCCGGGGCGCAACTCGCTCCCGAAGGCGGCACGCTGTTCAACGCGCCGGCGGGCGCCGCGCGACCCTCGCCCGACTCGGTGGTGGAACAGGGAGCGCTCGAACAATCCAATGTCAATCCGGTGGAGGGCACAGTCTCACTGATCCTGATCCAGCGGCAGGCGGAATCGCTGGAGCGCGCGCTCTCCGTTTTCCAGAACGATTTTAACCGGACGGCGGCGCAGGAGCTTTCGCGGGTCTGAGGGCCGGGGGGGGACAATCATGTTCCGATCGCTTTATTCAGCAGCCAGCGGCATGACGGCCCAGGAACTGAATCTGGACAACATCGCCAACAACCTTTCGAACTCGAGCACCGCGGGATTTCACCGCCGCCGGCTGCAATTCCAGGATCTGATCTATCAAAACCTGATTGCTCCCGGGGCCGCCGCCACCCAGCAGACCACCATCCCCGAGGGATTGCAGATCGGGCTGGGCACCAAGACCGCCTCCACGGAAATCCTGCAGCAGCAGGGCAGTTTCGAAGCCACGGGAAACGTACTGGATCTGGCCATTCAGGGCGCAGGATTTTTTCAGATTACTTTGCCGACGGGAGAGATTGCCTACACGCGCGCGGGCAATTTCCATCTGGACTTTCAAGGCAACGTGGTGACCGTGGACGGCAACCTGCTCAATCCCGGGGTCACCATTCCACCGAACGCGTTGACCGTGACGGTGGGGACGGATGGGACGGTAAGCGTGACGCTGCCCGGGCAAACCCAGGCGCAGCAGGTGGGCAGCATTCAACTGGCGGTGTTTCAGAATCCCGGGGGCCTCAGCAGCATGGGACAAAACCTGTTTGAGGCCACCACCGCTTCCGGTGAGCCGATTGTGGGCACGCCCGGCGGCTCCGAGGGCATCGGCACCATCCAGCAGGGCGTGCTGGAACAATCCAACGTGGACGTGGTGCAGGAGTTCATCGAACTGATTCTGGCGCAGCGCACCTACGAGGCGAATTCCCGGGTGGTCCATGCCGCCGACGAAATGTTTCAAACCCTGAATGGGTTGACCACCTAGCTATGGCGCGCCGAATCAATCTGCGCGCGCTCGTCTGTGCGGCCTTGCTGCTGGCGCCGGAGTTCGGTTTGGACGTGCACCCGGCCCGCGCGCAAGTCCGCCATCCGGTTCAGCGGGTCTCCCTGCTCGCCTGGGCGGAATCGGCTCAGGACGAGATCCGCCTGGCGGACCTTTTGCCCGCGGGCGTTCCGGTGTGGCTGGCCGAGCTGGCCCCGGGAATCGTTCTGGGCCGCTCGCCGCAGCCCGGCTCGGTGCGCGCCTTTGGCCAGGAGCAATTGGCGCGTTCTCTGGAGGGATATCCCCAGGTACTGGCAGCGATCTCCATACCCTCCCGCGTGGAAGTTCGGTCCAGCGCGCGGGAGGTGACCGGCGAAGAGATTGTGGCCAGCATGGTTCGCTCTCTGGAAGCAAGCCACCTCAGGACGGAGATGCCCCTCGATGGCGGGTTTCTGGTGCGCTTCCCGCGCGTGGCCGTGCACTCCGAAGCTCCCGGCCTGGAAGTGACCCAACTCGAAGAATCCCCAGGGAGCGGGCTGCTGCGTTTCCGGATGTGGACCGCGGCGGAGCCTGGGGTACGGCCGTTCTGGGTGGAGACGCGCGCGCGCCTGGCCGCGGACAGCCGGGCGGGCAGCCAGGCGCTGCCCACGATTTTTCAGAGTTCGGCGCAGCCGATTTCCGGCGCTTCGGCGAGGCGCGGGGAGGCTCCCGCGGGAATCCAACCCTCCAAGCCGGCCACGGATGCAGGGGCGGGGCGCCCCGCCGGCCCGCTGGTGGAGCCGGGCGAACCCGCAACCATTCTGATCCAGGGCAACGGCCTGCGAATTCAAGCCGCCGGGATCGCCCTGGAACGAGGCTGGCGAGGGCAGCGAATCCGCGTGCGGGCCGTCGGCACCGGAAAAGTCCTGATCGCCCGCGTGGTGGGCGAACGAATGCTGCTGGCGCTGTTTTAAGGAGGGTCCATGAGGGCGGAGCACACGCAACCGCGGCGGGAGGCGGGAGTTCTGCTGGTCATTCTGGTTTTGTGGGGCGCGCCGGGTGCCGCGGCCTTTCCCAAGATTCTGCACCGAAAGCCGGCGGTAGACCCATCGCAGCAGGCGCTCTCCGATTACCTGGATCGAGAACGCCAGCAAGGGGCAGCGATGCCGGCCACGCGCGGAAGCCTGTGGGCGCCCCTGGGAAGATTTGCCACGCTGGCTTCCGACGTGACCGCGCGGCGGGTGGGTGATGTCATCGGCATTCAACTGGTCGAGTCCACGACCTCGCAGCAACAAGGTTCTCTGCAGACGCAGCGTACGTTTTCCGCCTCGTCCGGGATCAGCGCGTTCTTCGGTACGCCGGGACCAACCAGCGGGATTCAGAACCTGTTCTCTCCGGCCTCGAGCCAGACGCTCAATGGCAAGGGACAGACGGCGCTTTCCACGACGTTGCAAAGCACGCTGGCTGGCACAGTGGTGGAAGTTCTGCCCAACGGTCAGTTGGTGGTTCAGGCGGTCCGGGAGATGGAAGTGAGCAACGAAAAACAAACCATGGTCCTGCGTGGCGTGGTGCGTCCCGAGGACCTCTCCATTGGAAATACTGTGCTCTCCACGCAAGTGGCATTGCTGGAAGTCCATCTGAAAGGCGCCGGAGCCATGAGCGATGGCACACGCCCGCCCACCCGGTTGATGCGTTTTCTGCTGCACATCTTCGGGTTTTAGCGGGAACTGAGGAGATCAGGCCATGACGCAAATCCCGACCGCACGGGGAGAATTGCTGATGAGGTTCCTGGCCGCGGTGATTGCCGGCGTAATCATCGTGGCGCCGGCGGGGACGGTTACGGCAGCGTCGGTGGGTTCGCAAGCCTCTCCGGCTTCCGCCCGCCCGCCGGCAGCAGTGCCGCCGGCGTCGCCGGCACAGAGCGCTCCCTCTGCGGACGCTCAGGCCGCGCCGAAAACGATTCCACCGCCCCCGGAACGAACGGCCCGCTTGCGGGATATTGCCTCGGTCGAAGGAGTCCGTTCCAACCAATTGATCGGGTACGGCCTCGTAGTGGGGCTGAACGGCACCGGCGACCGCCAGCAGACATTTTTCCCCACGCAGACGCTGGCCAACATGCTGCAACGGATGGGGGTAATTTTTAATCCGCTGACCGCCACGGTGAAAAACATCGCCGCAGTTTTTGTGACTTCCACGCTTCCTCCGTTTGCCCATCCGGGATCCCAGGTGGACGTCACGGTGTCTTCGGTTGGCGACGCGAAGAGTCTGGAGGGTGGTGTGCTCCTGCAAACCCCGCTTTACGCCAGCGCCGGGCAGGTCTACGCGGTGGCGCAGGGCGCGCTCACCCTGGGTGGATATACTGCCGGGGGGCGCGGCAACGTAAAGCAGGTCAACCAGCCGACCGTGGGGCGCATTCCCAACGGCGCGATCGTGGAGCGTGACTCCTCCGTGGACCTTTCGCAACTCGAGCAAGTAGTGTTTCTACTGCACGACAGCAGTTTCGAGGTGGCCAGCGAAGCCGCGCAGGCAATCAATATTGATTTCGGCCACCCACTCGCTCGAGCCGTGGATGGGACGCGGATCGAGATCCAGGCCGGACACAACACGCCGGAAGGAATCACGGATTTGATGGCGCGGATCGGGAACCTTTCCGTGCGCATCCCGGCGGTTTCCAAAGTGGTGGTGAACGAGCGCACCGGCACAATCGTGATGGGGCGCCGCGCCAGCCTGGGATCCTGTTCCATTCTGCAAGGCAGCCTGGCCATCGAAATCAGCACGGAGTTCCAGGTCTCGCAACCGGAGCCATTCTCCCGAGGCGGACAGACCACCGTCGTCCCGCAGACCAAGGTTGAGGTCACGGAAAACGCCGCACAGGCGATTCATCTGCAGGAAGGCGCCACGGTGGAAGACCTGGTGCGCGGACTGCAGGCCATCGGCGCGACGGCGCACGACATCATCGCCGTATTGCAAGCCATCAAATCCGCGGGCGCACTGCAGGCCGATTTAGAGGTGATCTGAGATGGTCCATCTGCTGGCAGAAGCGCTCTTCCTGCTTCCGCATTGGCTGCAGGGCAAAGCGCAGCATCCCCTTTCACCGGATCCGCCCTTCCAGGCCGGCAGCATCACTCCCCCGGGCGCGGCCCTTGCACTCTCCGCGAAAAATGCTTTCGGGCCCGGGGCACATTCCGCCGCGGCAGGGCGCCTTCCGATCCAGCCGGGAGCCCCGGCTGCGGATGCCCAGCACCCGTCTGCGGCGGAGAGAAAGTTGCGCATGGCGGCGCAGGAATTTGAAGCTCAACTGATTTCGGCTTTTTGGCAATCCATGCATGAGATGAGCCTGACGGGCGAGGACGGTGCCAACGATGACCCCGGGCACGATACGCTCAATCAGATGAGCATTCAGGCCATTGCCAGCGGACTTGCGGCGCATGGGGGCTTCGGAATCGGCGCCCTACTGGCAAAGCAATTGCAGCCATCTTTGCGGGATGCTGGCAGAAAGGATATGGGCAACTGAGGCGAACGCTGAGGATGCTCCGTTTAAGGCATGGAAGCCCAGGAGTTTACGGAAGCCCACCCTCGAACCGGGTTGGGTGACAGCATTCATGTTCCCGCTGGGCTGGCCGATGAGATTGGTGGAAGCTGAGCCAGCGGCAAAGGATTAGGGCCGTCTAACCCCGGCCGGTAGGGAATTGAAATGGGGTGCGGAAGCGGAAGGTGAGCGATGAGAATTGATCCAGCCAGCGGTCTACCGATCGATCCAACCACCGGGCGGGTTGCCGGAGCCACTAGCCCTCCACCGGCCAGCAAATCGGATCCGGCTGCAAATGGAGGCCAGGACCAGGCGCACATTTCCTCAGATGCGCAGCAGCTTTCGCGGTATGCGTCGGCGGTGAAGAACACGCCGGAAATCCGGCAGGAGCAAGTGGACGAGGTGAGAAACGCCCTGAGTGCCGGCACCTATTCGGTGAGCAATACCCAGATCGCCGACGCCATCCTCCAGGAGCAAAGCAGACTGGGGCCGGAGCAGCACTAAGCCCGGGAAGAAATGCAGTATGGCTGACCTACCTCCTGCGCGCATCGAGAGGCTGCCGCTCGCCTCCGAGAGCGAGCGGGAACCGCCCCTCGCGAAGCGCAAAGGAAAGCGCCCGCCGCGTCCAAGGGAAGAAGCGATCCCTGACATTTCCTCCGGCGATGACGAGGAGAGCAGGCATGAACTGGATACCCTGGCATAACCCATGATCCCTGGAACCGAGCCGCAAATTGAATTTCTGGAACGGCGCCTCGCTTGCCTGCGGCTGCTGGCGCGCGATTTGGCAGAGTGCCAGGGCGCGTATGTCGCCATGGACCTGGATCAAATTCACAAGCACGTGTTTATTCAGGCATCGCTCTGCGAACGCCTGCGTGAGATGGAGCGGGATAGCGCTCCGGCAGCCGCCTGGCCGGCCCGTGGACCCTACCGGGGTCCAAACACCGGGGCGCGCAGGGAGTGTGCGAGCGAAGCGGAGAATTCATTTTCAACCGCACAGCACTTGCGGCAACTGCAGGATGAAAACCGCGCGGCGGGAATCGAGGTTCGCCGGCTGAACGCGATTCAGCGCCGGCTGGTGAACGGGACGCGGGCCACACTGGGCGCGCTGGCGCGAAGCCTGCAGATCCACTGGGCCACCTATTCGCATCCCGCCGGCGCCCAGCGATTCGACCCTGCGGACGGGGCAGGGTCCTGAGCATGTCCGATCTGTTCAGCAGCCTCTCGCTTGCCGTGCGTTCGCTGCTGGCGGACCAGGGGGCCATTGAAGTCACCAGCAACAACGTGGCGAACGTCAATACACCGGGCTATTCCCGCCAGGAGGCCGTGTTCAACGAGACCCCGCCGCTGCAATTCGGCGCACTGCAATTCGGCACCGGGGTGGAACTGGCCACCATTTCGAGCGACCGCGACAACATTTTGAACATCCGCCTGAGCCAGGAAACGCAGCAGCAGGGAAAGTTTGACAGCCTGGTGAATGGCCTCCAACAAATCCAGGCGCTGTTCAATCCCGTGGCAGGCACCGGCCTGGGAGCGAGCATCAACACATTTTTCGACAGCTTCCAGCAGCTCTCCACGAATCCGACGGATCCTACACTCCGCCAGGGCGTGCTGATCGCCGCGGGGAATCTGGCCTCCGCTTTTCGCCTGATCGCCTCCGGGCTGGGCACGCAGCAACAGAGCCTCAACGAATCCGTGGTGCAGCAGGTGGGCCAGGTGAATGACCTGACCTCGCAAATTGCGGCGCTGAACGTGCAATTGGCCGCGGCCCAGGTGGGGACGCAGAGCGGAAACGCGCTGCTCGACCAGCGCACCCAACTGATCCAGCAGCTCTCGCAGATTCTCGATGTGCAGACCATCAACGCCGGAAACGGCAACGTGACCCTGACGACATCGCAGGGGGTGGCGCTGGTGGTGGGGGCGCAGAGTTTCAACCTGCAGACGCAGGTGAACCCGGCCACGGGATTCCAGGACGTGTACGCGCAGGGCTCCGATGTGACCACAGCGATCCAGGCGGGCAGCCTGGGGGCTACGATTCAGCTCCGCGATCAAGAGATTCCCGCGCTGCTCACAAAACTCGATACCCTGGCCTCGGGAATTGCCAGCGCGGTCAATACTCAAAACCAGGCGGGATTCGATCTCGCGGGGAACGCCGGGGGAAATATTTTTGTTCCGCCGGCAGCAGGGCCTGGGGCGGCGTTAAATCTCGCCGTGGCCATTACCGATCCATCGCAAGTCGCGGCCAGTTCCGACGGCACCATCGGCAGCAACGGGAACGCCCTGGCCCTTGCCTCCCTGGCCAATCAGAACATTGCCGGAGGGTTGACCCCGGCGCAGTTCAACGCCGGACTGGTGGCCCAGGTGGGGAGCGATACCGCGGAGGCGCAATCCCAGCAGCAGAGCGCCGGATTGCTCGTCCAGCAGCTTCAAGACCAGCAGGGGGCCATCTCCGGCGTTTCGCTGGATGAAGAGGCCGCCAATCTGGTGCGCTATCAGACGGCCTTCGACGCTTCAGCGCACGTGGTTTCGGTGATCGACGAGCTCACCCAGACGGTCTTGAATATGGCGGGAGCGGCCTGAGATGCCTCTGCGCGTCAACCCGAACCTGAGCACCGATTTCTTCGCGGAATTGCAGATCGTCCGCCGCCAGCAGAACCAGGCCCTGCAGCAACTGGCGTCGGGCAGCCGCATCAATGCTCCCTCAGACGATCCCGCGGGAGCCGCCGCGCTGCTGGAAAACCAGTCCCAGAGCGACCAAGTGGACCAGTTCCAGAAGAATATTCAGGACTTGCAGCCCCAGCTGCAGGCCGCCGACTCCGCGCTCAGTTCCGTGGTCAGCGCCGTGACTCAGGCCATTTCGCTGGGTGTGGAGGGCGGCAATTCCACGCTGGGAGCCAGCAATCTGCAATCGCTGGCGCAGGAAGTTTCCGGCATTCGCGATGAGATTCTGGGCATCGCCAACACCTCCGTGCAGGGCCAGTACATCTTTTCCGGCACGCTCACCAAAACCGCACCCTATGTGCTCGATGCAGCCTCGCCCTCCGGGGTCAGCTACCAGGGCAACACCGGGGTCAACTCCATCCAACTCTCCAACGGCCAGACGGCGCCGATCAACCTGCCCGGCAGTCAGTTGTTCAGCAATCCCGGCGGGGACCTGTTCGGCGCGCTGCAGCAGCTCATCACCGCGTTGCAAACCGGCACGGGAGTATCCGCAGCGACCGCGGCATTGAGCCAGGCCTTTTCCCTCCTCGACAACGTGCGGACGTTTTACGGGACCACGCTCAACGAGTTCAACAACAGCGAGACGTTTTTGAGCAACGAGAGCGTGCAGTTGAGCACACAAGCCACGCAAATCGCCGGGGCGGATCTTGCCGCGGCCACCACCACCCTGGCGCAAACGCAAACGGCGACCACGGCGCTGCTCACCTCGCAGGGCAAGGCCCTGTCCCTGCCCACACTGTTCGATTTCCTGCCATAGACGGAGGGAGACCGCCGGCACCACCGGCGGCGCACACCGGCCAGCGCGAAGATTTCAGATGCCAGGGAGAATGTTCAGCGGCGGGAGCTACCCGATTTCGCGGACGTGTTTCGCCCAGGCCGCGGCAGCTTTTAGATGGTCGCCGGAGGATCGCAGCTCGGTACGCCGCACGCGGGCCAGGGTTTCAATCTCCTTCAATAAAGACTGGAGTTCGCTCAGCCGCAGCTTGTAGCCGGCGATCTCCTTCCGCGTGTCCTGCGCGGCCCGTTCTTCCGGAGACAATTCCCGCACAGCGGCCCCGGCCTGTGCCACCCAGGCTTCCACGCGCCGGAGTTCATCACCCGCGGGCAGCAACCCGCATGGGACTGCGCGCCAGGCGCTTATCCACTCGCCCAGTTGCCGGCTGGCCGCGCGGATTCTGGCGCATGGCGGCTGCGGTCTCATCCCGCCCACCCGCTGGCAGGCTCATGTTCCGGGGCGGGCACGGCCATCGCTTCCAGTTCATGCCCCACCTGGCGCCAGGCTTCCGCAGTCTCCGTGAATTCGTGAAGCAAATGCTCGAGGATCTCGGAACTGTTCTGGAGATTCGCCTCGAGCAGCCGGCTGCGGGAAAAGTCGTAGAAGGCGGAAATCTGCACGGCTACCCGCCCTCCTCGCTCGAAGTTCAGCACGGACTGCAGGTACCCGATCACCTGCAAGGCATGGCTGAGGGAAAGCGTGCGCTCTTCAATGTCCCGGCGGGCGACCGCCGCCAACGCACGCCGCAGGTCGCGCAGCGCCTCCTCGTAGAGCAAGACCACCAGTCCCACCGGGGAAGCGCCGCGGACCGCGGCTTCACGATACAGCTTTGCTGTGTCTTCTCTCATCGCTATAGGGAACTCAATTGACTAGCGACCTGCGCCTGGAGGAGCGGAAGCTCCTGGAGAATCGTGTCCACCTGGCTGAATTTTGCGTTCAGGGTCTGCTGCGCGACGGCCAACTGCGCCTGGAAATCGTTAATCTGCTGGGTCAGATCCTGTTGCGTTAGGCTGATACCGTTCAGGTCCAGGGCGACGGGCCCCTGCGTGGGATCGGTGAGGGATTGCAGAGACGCGGTAAGGTTGGCGCCAAACGAGCTGGCGCCCCCTTGCAGAAAGTTCTGCACCGCCTGGAAGTTTGAGGCCAGCGCGCTCGAGAGGGTACCATTGTCCACGGTGAGCGTGCCGTCGTCATTGAAGTTCACGCCGATCGAGGCCAGGTTCACGATCCCGCTGTTGCCGCTGACGGCGTAGGCGACCGCGCTCAACACCTGGTCCTGGACCAGGTTGATGGAGCTGTCCGAACCCAGGGGGCCTTGCTGCCCTGTGGACGGATCGACCGCGACCTGGGAGTTTAAATCGTTGACGACGGCGTTGTACGCGCTTACGAAGGAATTGATCGCCGACTGTGCCTGCGTGGCGTCTGGCGCGACAGAAAGGCTCACCGGCACATTGGGGTTCGCGGACAGCAGATTCAGGGTGACTCCGGAAATCACTCCCGTGACTGTGTTCGAAGCGCTGCTGATGGGAATTCCGTCCACGACCAGAGATGCGTTCAGCCCATTGGCGGACTTGGTGAAACCCAGACCGACCGTATCGCCGGAAATGGAGATGTCGCCGGGCGCGCCACTGGTGTTGCTCACAATGGCCAGCCGGGAGCCGCTGGCGTCATTGATCACGCTGGCGGTTACTCCCGCACCCGCGGCATTGATGGCGGAGGCGATTCCCGCCAGCGTATTGTTGGTTGAGTTTACGGTGATGGGCACGGCGGCCGCGCCACCCACGGAAATGTTGAAGGTGCCTGTGTTCGTGGGCGTGGAGCTGGTGGCAAACGTCTGGCTGTACTCCGAAGAGGTGGTGGCCAGGCTGTTGACGGTCACCGTGTGATTTCCCGTGGCCGCGCCGGCTGTGGCGGAGGCCACCACGGCGGAGGTGTTGGACGAGGTGACCGAGAGCGCGTTGAATTGGCCGGCAGGATCGTTCAGCGCCTGCGCCGCGGCCAGCAGGCTTTGCAGCTCCGAACTGAGGGTATTGAGCGCTGTGGTTTGAGTGGTTAACTGCGATTGCTGCTGCTGCGCCAGAGTGAGCGGCGCGCTCTGCGCGGCCAGCGCCGCCTGCACGTACGAAGAGACGTCGATTCCCGTCCCGAGTCCGGTTTGACTGTCCAGCGCGAGGGCTGCACCTACGTTAAGCGTGCTGGACATAGCCGGTCTCCCTTTCAGAAAGTGAAAGCAGCAAGGAAATTCCGGCCGTCCGGCGGGCGGGGCTTGCGGGGTAGCTGGAGGGGATCATGGTGTTCAGTGGGAGAATGAGTGAGGGCGGGAGGACGCTTCCGCCCTCACTCCGGGGTGGCTCCTTAACGGAGCAGGTTGAGCACGGCCTGCTGCTGGGTATTGGCCTGTGCCAGGGCGGAAATACCCGTTTGTTCCAGGATCGAGTAACGAGAGAGGTTGCCAACCTCGACCCCGATGTCCGCGGCGCGGATGCCGTCTTCCGCCGTGGTCAGGTTCTGCACCTGCACGTTGATGACGTTGGCGGCCGACTGCAGGCGGTTGATGCCCGCGCCGATGGTGCCGCGAGAGCTGGCGACGGTGGCGATGGCCGCATCGATCTGCGTCAGCGAGGTCTGCGCGGTCGGGTCCGTCAGCAGGTTTCCGGCCAAACCCAGCCCGGCCGAAGAGAGCGTTCCGGTGCTCACGGTGATGGTATTGCTGCCGGTGGCCGTCGCGTCACTCAGGAAGATTGAGGTGGTGGCGGCGGAGAACACGGCGGCGCCGTTGAACGTGGTGCTGGTGCCAATGCGGTCGATCTCCTGTTTGATCTGGGTGTATTCCGCATCCAGTGCGGTGCGTTGGCTGTCGGACACCGTGCCCGTGGACGACTCGGTGGCCAGGGTTACGGCGCGTTGCAACAGCGTGGTCACCTGCCCGAGCGCGCCGTCTGCCACCTGCAACGTTCCGACGCCGTCGTTGGCGTTGCTGGCCGACTGGTTCAGCGCCGCGATGTTGGCGTTCAGCCCGTCGGCGATGGCCAGCCCGGCCGCATCATCGGCGCCCGAATTGATGCGCGAGCCGGATGCCAGCCGGAACAGCGTCTTCTGCAGGTTGTTTTGGGTAATCTGCAACTGGTTCTGCGCAACCAGCGCGGGAATGTTGTTCAAGACACTCAGTGCCATGGAATGACTCCTTTGGTTGTTCGGTTTGGGCCGTCCGACGTTCAGAGCCATCCAGCGTGCCGGCGTGATTGCGTGGGCCGAAGG
>Ga0335078_10001333_pt1 | contig 37494 bp, 35 predicted proteins | sample Lox_Sample_32_FD_206711 | JGI IMG/M metagenome (GOLD analysis project Ga0335078, IMG submission 206711) | Soil microbial communities from Loxahatchee National Wildlife Refuge, Florida, United States - Lox_Sample_3.2 | ecosystem: Environmental > Terrestrial > Soil > Wetlands | place: USA... | reverse complement strand
GGTGGCGGCCGGCCTGGCCGGCATGGTCAGATGGCGCCACGACGGGGACATCGGTGACGGTGCGGTAGCAGAGCGCGGGAAGCGGGATCGGAGTGGGAGATGACAACGGCCGCGACGGCGCTGCCACTGCTCGGGCTGCGGATCACGGCGGGCCCCGTCGAGTTGCGAGGCATCACCGACGACGTGCTCGGGCCGCTCGCCGACCTGGCGACCGACATCCACGACCCGGACTTCATGCCGTTCGACTACCCGTGGTCGCTCACGGCCGCGCCGGACATGCCGCGGAACGTGGCCCAGTACCACTGGGGCAGGCGCGCCAGCTTCTCCCCCGCCCAGTGGACCGCCGACCTGGCCGTCTTCTACGACGGCCAGCTGGTGGGCAGCCAGGGCTTCGGCACCAGGGACTACCTGGTGACCCGGGGCGGTGAGACCGGCTCCTGGCTTGGCCGGCGCTTCCAGGGCCGCGGCATCGGCACCGCGATGCGCCAGGTGATCTGCGCGTTCGTGTTCGACCATCTCGACGCGCGGCACGTCACCTCGGGCGCGTTCGCGGACAACCCGGCGTCGCTGGCCGTCAGCAGGAAGACCGGCTACACAGACAACGGCTACGAGACCCGCAACCGCCTCGGCAAGCCCGCGATCATGCGCCGCGTCGTGCTCGAGCCAGCGAACCTCGTGCGGTACAGGCACGCGCTGAGCGTCGCGGGGCTTCCCGGGTTCCGCAAGTCGATCGGGCTCGACGCGGACGAGCCCGCGGGTCAGCAGGACGGGCCGGCCGGCGCGCCGTCGCGGTAGCGGTCGGCCACCACGCGGCGCAGCATCTTCACCGACGGCGTGCGCGCCAGGGAATACTCGAAGGACACCGAGCCCGGCGCCTTGAAGTGGGCGATCCGCGCGGGGCAGAAGTCGATCAGCTCGGCGGCGAGCTCCTGGGTGCCCGCGCCCGCGACGGCCGGCTGGACGACCGCGTGTACCCCGTCGCGGCCCCGGGCCCGCGGCACGCGGGGTGCTTCCCGGCGCTACCCTGCTGCCCATGCTGATCGAGCGGTTCACGATCATCGTCGATGACTACGACGAGGCCATCGGGTTCTTCACCGGCGTGCTCGGGTTCGAGCTCGCCGAGGACTCGCCGTCACTGACGAACGACGGCAGGCCCAAGCGGTGGGTCGTGGTCCGGCCGCCAGGCGCGCAGACCGGGATCCTGCTCGCCCGCGCGGACGGCGAGCGGCAGGCCGCGGCGGTCGGGAACCAGGCGGCCGGGCGCGTCGGGTTCTTCCTGCGGGTGGACGACTTCGACGCCGCGGTCGGCCGGATGACCGCGGCCGGCGTGCGGTTCCTGACCGCGCCGCGCACCGAGCCCTACGGGCGCGTCGCGGTGTTCCTCGACATCGCGGGCAACAGCTGGGACCTGCTCGGCCCGCCGGCCTGACCGCTGGCGTAACGTCGCGCCCGTTAACGTGGAAACTGACGGTTGCCTGCCCGAGCGTCACCGGCCGGCCTGGCCCGCCCAGAAGGGCGCGCGCAGCTGGCGCTTGAGCAGCTTGCCTGAGCCGGTGCGCGGCAGCTCGTCCGTGAAGTCCACCGAGCGCGGCACCTTGTAGCCGGCCAGGTGCTCCCTGGCGAACGCGGTGACCTCCTCGGCGGTCAGCGACGAGTCCGGCGCGCGGACCACGGTCGCGTGCACCGCCTCGTCAAATTTCTCCGACGGTATACCGAACACCGCGACGTCGTAGATCTCCGGGTGCCGCTCGAGCGCCGCCTCGATCTCGGCGGGATAGATGTTCATCCCGCCGGAGATGATCATGTCGCTCTTGCGGTCGCAGATGTACAGGTAGCCCTCGTCGTCCCAGTAGGCGACGTCACCGACCGTGTGGTAGTCGCCGCGGGTGTTCGCGTTGTAGCCGGCCTCGTTCTTGTAGTAGGCGTCGAAGACGGTACCCGACCGGATGAAGACCTCGCCGGCGTGCTCCGGCCCGGTGCCGGCGACCGGGTTGCCGAGCTCGTCGACGAGCATGATCTCGATGCCGGGCGCGGGCTGGCCGCAGGACCCCGGCTTGCGCATCTGGTCCTCGGGCAGCAGCACGGTGTCCACGCCGAGCTCCGTCGACCCGTAGACCTCGAACAGCGACTCGGACGGGAAGTTCGCCACGTACTGCTGCTTGAGCGCGTAGCTCCACGGCGCCGCGTTGGCGATCATGACGCGCATCGACGAGCGGTCGTAGCGGTCCTTGACCTCCTTGGGCAGCGCGCAGATCATCCGCATCAGCGCCGGCGCGGAGAACGTGGAGCTCGCCCGGTACTTGTCCACCAGCCGCAACCAGTCCTCCGCGTCGAACTTACGCTGCACGACGAGCGTCTGGCCGTAGAGCAGCCCGGCGCCGAGGAACGCGCTCGGCCCGCTGTGGTACAGCGGGCCCGAGGTGATGTAGGTGTCGTCGGGCCGGTAGCGCAGCAGGTTGAGCAGGGCGGCGAGGTGCTCGGTGGCGCCGCTGCCGTACCGCACCGCGCCCTTGGGCTTGCCGGTGGTGCCTGAGGTGTAGATCATCGTGCCGCCGCCGGCGGACACGTCGCCCACCTCGGGCGCGGTGTCCGGCGCGGCCGCGATGTCGGCGTCGGTCAGCATCCCGTCCGGTGCGGGCCCGCCGACCACGATGACGTGCCGCACCTGCTCCAGCTCAGCGCGCAGCGCGGCGAACATCGGCGCGTGCTCGTAGTCCGCGTACACGATCTCCGCGTCGCTGTGGTTGACGACGTAGCTCGCCTCCTGCGGCGTCAGCCGGTAGTTCAGCGGTACGGCGACCGCGCCGATCTTACGCGCCGCGCTCATCACCGCCACCACCTGCGGCGAGTTCGGCCCGCACCAGAGGACCTTGCTGCCAGGTGCGGCGCCGAGCGACAGCAGCAGGTTCGCCACCCGGTTCGACTGCGCCTCAAGCTCGGCGTACGTCCACACCGTGACGGGGCCGCCCGGCTTGTCGTCGATCACCGCCGGCTTGGCTGGCTGGCTCCTGGCGTACTGCGTAAGGAAGTCCTCCGGCATCGCACCTCGCCCTCATTAGCGGGGGTCAGCGGCCGCCGACCACTCCAGCGCTGAGGATCAATCTACGGAACCGTTACCAGTTGGTAAATAATGAAATCCGTGAGGCGCCCGCGACGGACGGACGGCCGCGGGCCTACCCCGGCGGGCGGCCACCCTGCCGCACCAAGCGGTCGGCCCGCCAGCAGGTCGACCGCATCGGTACCTCGATGAACCCGTTCGCGTCCGCCCGCGGCAGCAGCGCCTCGCGGGCGCGGGCAAGCCCGGCCGCCCGTTCCTCGTCGGGTGCCGTGATGAAGCCGCTGTGGGTGCCCAGCCAGTCGACCAGGTCATCGACGGTCATCGTCCTGCTGAACGTGAACGACGCGCTGGCGACGTTCCGGAACGGCGCGCCGTCCGGCAGCGTGACCTCATGCCCGCGACGCGGCCGCCCGTCCTCGTCCCTGGCCTGCCGGGCACCGCGGCGCTGCCGGATCGTATCGAGTTCCGCGACCCAGTCCGCCAGGCGGTCCCTGCTTGCCCAGGTCACTCCCAGCCGGCCGCCGTCCCGCAGCACCCTGGCAATCTCGGGAACGGCCACGTCGTGATCCAGCCAGTGCCACGCCGAGGAGACGAACACCCCGTCGGCGCTGGCGTCCGGTACCGGGATCTCCTCACCCCGGCCGGCGACGGCACGGACGCCCGCGGACCGCGCCGCGAGCACGGCGCGCATCCGGTCGTCGGGCTCGACGGCGATCACCTGCCCTGCCCTGCGCGCGAGCGCCCGGGTGAACAGCCCCGTGCCCGCGCCGAGCTCGACCGCGGTCGCGCAGCCTTCCGGTACCAGCCAGTCCAGTGCCGCATCAGGAGGACCCGGCCGCAGCCGGTCATAGTCGGCCGCCACCCGGCCGAAAGACGTCGCCCGCGCTTCACAAGCAGCCACGCTGGCAAGCTAGCACAGGCCCGCCGGCGCTACCGTGGCGGGCGGACCGCCTGGACCTGCGTGGTCTGCGCGACCAGCCGGCCGTCGTCGAACAGGCTGGTCTGCGCGGTGACCGTGGTCCGGCCCCGGTGCACAGGTCCTCCTGGTCAGCGGCCATGAGGGCAGCCTACTGCGGCGGGACGGGGAAGAACCCGGGGTCGGCGCGGGGCGGGCCCGTACAGTTGGCGCATGCCTTCGGTCACCGGGGAGTTCTGCGCGGCGATGCTCGGCGCCGCGCGCGGGCCGCTTGCGCCGGCCGTGCGGCGGGCGGCGGGCAGGTCGCTGCTGAACGTGCTTGGCACGGCGGTGTCGGCGGCCGGGTCTGATGCGGTCCGCGTGCTGCTCGCCGCGGCGGACGAGGCGGGCGGCGCGGGGCAGGTCACCGTGCCCGGGCTGGCGAGGACGCTGGACCCGTACTGGGCGGCGCTGGTCACAGGGACGGCCGCGCACCTGGACGACTACGACGACACGCACCTGGTCACGGTCATTCACCCGGGCGCGGCGGCGCTCGCCGCGGTGCTGTCGCTCGTGCCGGAGACGGCACCGTCCGGTGCCGCGTTCCTCGGCGCGTTCGCCGCCGGGTGCGAGGCGCAGCTGCGCATCGGCTGCGCTATCTCACCCGCGCACTACGACCACGGCTGGCACATCACCGGGACCTGCGGAGTGTTCGGCGCGGCGGTCGCGGCGTGCGCGTTGCTCGGCCTGGACGCCCGGGCGACCGCGCGGGCGCTGTCGCTGGCCGCGACGATGACCGCCGGGCACCGGGAGGCGTTCGGCACGATGACCAAGCCGCTGCACGCGGGGAAGGCGGCGGCCAACGGCGTGCTCGCGGCGCGGCTCGCCGCGCAGGGCCTCGCCGGGCCCGCCGACCCGCTCGGCCAAGGCGGCGTACTTGAGGTGCTCGCCGCCCGGCTGGACCGGGACGCGCTCGGCCTCGGCTGGGCGGCCGGGCACCGCTGGGAGCTGGAGCTGAACACGATCAAGACGTATCCGTGCGGCGTGGTCGCGCACCCGGCGATGGACGCCGCGATCATCGCGTCGGCCCGGATCGCGGAGCTGGCCGGGCGGGCGGAGATCAGCGGGGTCACGCTGCGCTGCAACCCCCTGGTGCCCGAGCTGATGGGGCTTGAGCAGCCGGACGACGGGCTGCGGTCCCGGTTCAGCGCCAGGCACGGGGTCGCGGCCTGCCTGCTGTACGGGCGCGCGGGCCTGGCCGAGTTCAGCGACGCCGTCGCGGCCGCACCGGAGGTCGCGCGGCTGCGCGCGCTGATCACCCTGGACGCCGACCCCGCGGTCGCCAGGGACGCCGCGGTCCTCCGGGTCAGCCTGCGACCCGCGCCGGGCAGGAAACCGGCGGGCGCGTGGCCCTCGGTCGAGGTGGCCGTCGAGCACACCAGGGGCAGCGCCGCCCGGCCGCTCACCGACGACGACCTACTCGACAAGGTGCGCGCCCTGTTCGGCCCGGTGCTCGGCGAGCGCGCGGCGGCCGGGGCGCGCGACGCCATCGGCAAGCTGCCGGGCGCCGCGGACACCTCGGCGCTGCTCGCCGCGATCCGCCCGGAGGCACGCCAGTGACCACCACCGACGAGATGCTCGCGCTCGCCGCGTCCGCCGCCAGTGACATGGGAGCCGGTGCCACGGGAGCCGGTGCCATGGTGGCCGAGGCGACGGTCACCGTCACGGAGGCGGATCTCACCGTGTTCCGCGCTGCCGCGGACGCGGGTGCGGACAGCGTTGTGGTCCGCGCCTTGCTCGCGGTTCGCTCCACCACGCCCGCGGGGCCGGCCGCCGCGTCCCCGGCTGCGTCGCCCGCCCTGTTGCCGAGCGACCCGGCGTGGACTGCCTGGCTGACAACCGCCGCCGCGATCGCCGGCGAAGCGGCCCTAGCCACGGAAGCGGCCGCGGACGAGCGTACGGCAAGGACCTCACGTCCCGCCTGGTGCGCGGTCTTCGGTGCCGCCGTCGCGCTCGCCGGCCCGCCGGTGAGCGTTCACCCGGTGGTCCCGGTCACCGCGGCCATCGCCGCAGGCCTTGACGCGGCGGCGATCGTCGAGTCCGGGCTGGCCGACTGGGACGGCTGGTCGTCCGGTACCGTCGCCGCCGCGATCGGCGCCGGCCTGACCGCCGGCCTGCTGCTCGGCCTCACCGGGCCGCGGCTGCGCGCCGCCGTCGGCATCTGCGCCACGCAGGCCGCCGGGCTGCGCGCCGCCGAGGGCACCGACGCGTTCCCGCTCCAGGTGGGCAAGGCCGCGTTTAACGGGGTGGAGGCCGCGCTGCTCGCCCGGGCGGGGCTCACCGCGCCTGCCGAGCCGCTCGACGGCCGCCGTGGCCTGTTCGCCCTGTTCGGCTCGGCTCCTCGCTGACCGGACGGCACGCGGAAGGAGCGGCATGAGCGGTGCGGCCATTGCTTGTAGACATACAATACTTGTAAACATACAATAGATATATGTCTACAAGTAGCCGGCGGCCATGGCTGATCCTGTGCATCTGCTGCATGAGCCTGCTTGTCGTGGGCACCGACGTCACCATCGTCAACGTGGCGCTGCCCGCCATCGGGCGGGGGCTGCACGCCTCGCTGAGCGGGCTGCAGTGGGCGGTCGACGCGTACACGCTGGTGATCGGAAGCTTGCTGATGGCGTCCGGGTCGATGGGCGACCGCTTCGGACGCCGCCGCGTGTTCCAGACCGGGCTTGCGGTGTTCACCACGGGGTCGCTGCTGTGCAGCCTGGCGACCAGCGTGACCGCGCTGGTGGCGTTTCGCGCCCTGCAGGCGCTTGGCGGGTCGATGCTCAACCCGGTCGCGCTGTCGATCGTGAGCAACACCTTCACCGAGCGACGGGCGCGGGCCAGGGCGCTGGGCATCTGGGCCGCCGTGTTCGGGCTCAGCCTCGCGCTCGGCCCGGTCGTGGGGGGCTTCCTGGTCAGCGACGTCAGCTGGCGGGCGATCTTCTGGATCAACATCCCCATCGGGATCGCCGCCGTCGTTCTCACCCGGCTGTTCGTGCCGGAGTCCAGGGCGGCCACCGCGCGCCGCTTCGACCCGTGGGGCCAGCTGCTCGTCATCAGCCTGCTCGCGACGCTGACCTACGGCGTCATCGAGGGCCCGGGCGATGGCTGGGCGTCGCCGGCGATCGTGGCGACGTTCGCCGCGGCGGCGGCCTCGGCGGCGGCACTCGTCATCGTCGAGTCACGCCGCAGGCAGCCGCTGCTCGAGGTGCGGTTCTTCCGCAGCGTCCCGTTCAGCGGCGCCAGCGTGATCGCCGTGCTTGCGTTCGCCGTGCTCGCCGGCTTCCTCTTCATCAACACCCTGTACCTGCAGGACGGGCGCGGCTACAGCGCGCTGCACGCCGGGCTGATGACGCTGCCCATGGCGGTGATGATCAGCCTGTTCGCCCCGGTCTCCGGCAGGCTCGTGGGCACCAGGGGTCCGCGCCTGCCGCTGGTGCTCGCCGGGCTCGTGATGATGACGGCCGCCGGGCTGCTGCTCCGGCTGAGCGGCGGCACTCCCCCTGGCTTCCTGCTCGCCGTCTACATGCTGTTCGGGATCGCCTTCGGCCTGGTGAACGCGCCGATCGCGAACACCGCCGTCTCCGGCATGCCGAACAGCCAGGCGGGCGTGGCCGCGTCGGTCGCGTCGGCGAGCAGGCAGACCGGGTCCGCGCTCGGCGTGGCCATCACCGGGTCCCTGGTGGCCGGCGCGTCCGGTGCCGGGCTCGCCGCCGCCAGCCACGCGGCCTGGGCGCTGCTCGCCGGGTGCGGGCTTGCGGTCGCCGTGGCGGGCTACGCCTCCACCGGCCGGCGCGCGCTCGCCACGGCGGACCGGGTCCGTGAGATCGTCGCGGCGAACGCCACGGACGCCCCGGGCACGGCGGCGAGCGGCGGCACGGACGGGGTCGCGAACGGCCGCCACGGCGCGGACGGGGACACTGGCACTGGCACTGGCACTGGGAGGGAGGCGCGGGCCCATGGGACGGCAATGGAAGCCCGGTGACAACCCGCCGGACGACGAGCGGGCAGTCGCCGATCAGGCGGGCCGCGTCTGGGCGGCCATGCGCGCCCTCGTCGAGGGCCAGCCGACGAAGCAGCGGCTGCGCGACGCACTCGACCTCGGCCGCGGCAGCGGCCGGGTCAAGTCACTGATATGGCTGACCGAGGGCCCGTTGTCGCTGAGCGGCCTCGCCGAGGCGGTCGGCGTCGACGCGCCCTATGCGACCCTGATCGTCGACAGCCTTGAGGAGCGCGGCCTGGTGGAGCGGCAGCCCGACCCCGCGGACCGGCGCCGCAAGCTGGTGACGCTCACCCCGGCCGGCCGGGACGCGGTCGCCGCGGTGCTCCGGATCCAGCTGGAGCCGCCGCCCGGCTTCTGCCGCCTCAGCGCCGCCGAGCTCGACACGCTCGAGAAGCTGGTGTGGCGCATCATGGCGAGCTCGCGCTGACGCTCCGCCGCCTGGTCAGGTGTGAGCGTCACGGGGACGGCGCGGCGGGTTCACTCGAAGGCGGACGGGTCACCCGCGCCGCGGCGCAGTATCTCCGGCTCGTCCAGGGAGAAGTCGATCACCGTGGTCGGCTCGGTGCCGCACTCGCCCGAGTCGATGACCGCGTCCACCGCCGTCCCGAGTTCCTCCGCGATCTCCCAGCCCTGCGTCATCGGCTCGTCGTGACCTGGCAGCAGCAGGGTGCTCGACACGAGCGGCTCGCCGAGCTCCGCGAGCAGGGCCTTGGTCACCGCGTGGTCGGGGATCCGCACCCCGACGGTCTTCTTGCCCGGGTGCCGCAGCCGGCGCGGCACCTCCCGCGTCGCGGGCAGGATGAACGTGTAGCTGCCCGGCGTCGCCGCCTTGAGTGCGCGGAACACCCGGTTCGGTATCAGCGCGAACTGGCCAAGCTGCGCGAAGTCCTGGCAGACCAGGGTGAGGTGGTGCTTGTCGTCAAGGCCGCGGATCGCCCTGATCCGGTCGATGCCGCCGGAGTTACCGAGCTGGCAGCCGAGCGCGTAGCAGGAGTCCGTCGGGTAGGCGATCACGCCGCCACCGCGCACGATGCCGGCGACCTGTCCGAGCACGCGCCGCTGCGGGTTGGCCGGATGGATGTCGAAGTACCTGGCCATGCCACGAGTGTAGGCTCACCAGGTCGAACTGTCCCGGTCAACGACGGAGGCAGGGAACGGCCAGGTACACGCCGGACGGTACGCTGACCGCCGTGGCGGAGAAGGTTGTGGTAACCGGAAGCGCGGGTCACCTCGGTGAGGCACTCGTCCGGGTGCTGCGGGACGGCGGCTACGAGGTGACAGGGATCGACGTCCGGCCGTCACCCTGCACGACGGTGACCGGGTCGGTCGCCGACCGCGGCGTGGTGCGCGACTGCCTGGCGGGCGCGGCGGCGGTGCTGCACGCCGCGACGCTGCACAAGCCGCATGTCGGCTCGCACGGCAAGCAGGCGTTCGTGGACACCAACGTAACAGGCACGCTGACGCTGCTCGAGGAGGCCGTCGCGGCCGGCGTGGGCAGCTTCGTGTTCACCAGCACGACAAGCGCGTTCGGTCGGGCGCTGACGCCACGCGCGGGCGAGCCTGCCGCGTGGATCACCGAGGACGTGACGCCGCGGCCGCGGAACATCTACGGCGTCACCAAGACGGCCGCCGAGGACCTGTGCGAGCTGGTGCACGCGGAGCACGGCCTGCCCGTCGTGGTGCTGCGGGCCGCGCGGTTCTTTCCCGAGGGCGACGACAGCGACGAGGTGCGCGCCGCCTACCCGGACGGGTGCGTCAAGGCCAACGAGTACCTGTACCGGCGGGCCGACGTGGCGGACGTGGCAGACGCGCACCTGCGGGCGATGGACCGGGCGGCGCGTATCGGGTTCGGCAAGTACATCATCAGCGCGACGACCCCGTTCACCCCCGCCGACCTGGCCGGGCTGCGCGACGACGCGCCCGCGGTGGTACGCCGGCTGTTCCCCGACTACGAGGCGGAGTACGCCCGGCGGGGCTGGCGGATGTTCCCGTCCATCGGCCGCGTGTATGTCAACGCACGCGCACGTTCTGACCTGGGCTGGTCACCACGGTACGACTTCCGCGCCGTCCTCGACGCGGTCAAGGCCGGCCAGGACCCGCGCAGTCCGCTCGCCCAGGCCATCGGCGCGAAGGGATACCACGACAGGCCGACGGGCGTCTACACCAGCTGACGCCCGCCGAAGCTGACGCCCGACGAAGCCGACGCCCGCCGAAGCCGACGCCCGCCGACGTTACGTTCACGAGCTTCGATTTAACGGCCGGGACAACAGTTCGCCTATTTGGCAACACGATGCCTTGCCGGCCAGGTATGAATATGCACGCGGTGCTGAATGCGTAAAATGTCGGGGGAAGTTGCGGTGCAATGCCGCAGCTGTCTGCCCGAGGGAAGCTCGCGGAGTGCAGGTCAAGCGGCGTCGGAGCGGTCATGAGCAGCGGTCATGAGCACTGAGGAGCCCGGCGACGGGCAGCCAGACCCCGGCACGGATGAACCGCCGGCCGACGGCTTCGTGCTGCGCATGCTGCTCGGCTCTCAGTTGCGTCACCTGCGCGAGGCCGCGGGCGTCACGCCCGACCGGGCCGGCTACGAGATCCGGGCCTCGCGGTCCAAGATCAGCCGGATGGAGACCGGCCGGGTCGGTTTCAAGACGCGCGACGTCGAGGACCTGCTCACCTTCTACGGCGTGACCGACGAGCAGGCCAGGTCCAGGTTCCTTGACCTGGCCGGGCAGTCCAAGAGGATGGACTGGTGGACCAGCTACAGCGACGTGCTGCCCGGCTGGTTCGAGAACTACCTCGGCCTTGAGTCCGTGTGCTCCACCATCCGGACCTTCGAGGTCCAGTTCGTGCACGGACTCTTCCAGACCGAGGACTACGCCCGGGCGGTCACCCAGCTCGGCCTTGACATCTTGTCCCCGGCGGAGACGGAGCGCCGGGTCGGGCTGCGCGTCAAGCGACAGGACCTGCTCACCAGGGCGAGTGCGCCCAAGATCTGGTCGGTCATGGACGAGGCGGTGCTGCGCCGGCCGGTGGGCGGAACCGCGGTGATGCGCGCGCAGCTGCACCACCTGATCGAGGCGGCCACGGCGCCGGAGGTGACCCTGCAGGTCATCCCGTTCGCCAAGGGCGGTCACGCCGCCGCGAGCGGGTCGTTCACCATCTTGCGCTTCGACGAGCAGTACCTGCCGGACGTGGTCTACATCGAGCAGCTTACCGGCGCCATCTACCTGGAGCAGCGCTCGGACGTCGAGCACCACCTGGCGGTGATGGACCAGCTGAGCACCGACGCGCTGCCGCCGGCCGCCTCCGTCCGCTTCATCGAGCAGGTTGCCGCGGAGACATGAGCCACGGGGACATGAGCCACGGGGACATGAGCCACGGGGACATGAGCCACGGGGACATGAGCCACGGGGACATGAGCCACGGGGACATGAGCCAAGGGCGCGGCGCGCTCAGCCCGGCCTTTCCTGTGACGGTGCGCCCGCGACGAAGTCGCGGACCCAGTTCCACCTGTCGTGGTGCCGCTGGTCGAAGCGGCGCGCGGCGCGACTCGCGAGGCGCGCCCGGCCCGCGTAACGGCGCGCCGCCCACCATGACCCGGGCTTGGCCAGCCGGATGGCGCCGACAAGGGCCGCCGGGCTGAAGAAGATGCCGACGACGCCGGTCACGACCTTGCCCTTGAGCAGGCAGATCAGGCAAAGCAGCAGGTTGACGGCGATCACCGCGACCGACGACCACCAGGCCGCCGTGCCGGCCCGGCCGGTCACGAAACTGGTACCGCCGATCAGCGTCCCGGTGATCGCCAGCACGCAGAAGATCGCGTCGACCGATTTCCTGCCCTGCTCGGCCCAGTAGACGTCTTCCAGGTGCAGCCAGAGCGCGAACTCGTCAACGGTGAGGCCGACGCCCACGCCGAAGACCGCGGCGGCAGCGTCGAGTCCCGCGCCCCGCGGCGTCTGCGACACCAGGGTGATGCCGGTGCCGATGATGATCAGGATGCCGAACACCTGGTGGTGCACGTGGTTGCCGCCGATGTGGACGTTGCCGAGCCCGGCCCCGCCGCTGCCCGACCGGATCAGCCTGGTCACCGTCCTGGTGAGCAGAAAGGTGAGCAGGATCGCCAGGAACATCCACATCATCGGCTGCAAGGTCAGGTCGGCCCGGCCGACCGGGATCTTCACGCTGGTTGGCACCGGCACCCGAGCCGGGATGTGCACCCGAGCCGGGATGTGCACCAGGGAAACGGCGAAGGACCCTGTGCTCGCGGCCCCCACTCGCACGGCACCCTCCTGCGCCCGATGCCTGATGCACGGATTGTACGCGCCGGGCCGCTGGCCGGCGAGGCAGACCATAAAGGCCTAGGTCAACGGCCATTTCGCACTATTTCACACATGACCTGCCCGATGCCGATACAGTTGCTCTGGATGCGCTCTGAGGCCTGGTTATGAACGCCGTCGTAACGATGCACACTCTGGATGGGTTAATAGGTGGGACGTTTTTACGTGACATCACCGGAAGTGTCCGCCACCGGGAAGCAGGAGGGCCCGGCCAAAATGCGCACCAGGTCCGTACGATGGCCCTGCCTGGCGCTGACCGCGCTGCTCGCAGGCGGGGCAGCGGGCTGCTCCTACGTGGTCCAGCCAAGTTCTGCCGCCGTGTCCGACGGCGACACGACGAGCGCCTCGCCCGCCCCTCCCCCGGCGCCGGTGGCAATAGCGACCGCCAAGGTCCCTGCGCCTAAAGGAACATCCGCGGCCGCCCATTCATCGGCTATTTCCCACTCCGCGCCCAATTCACCGCTCAGCGACTATCTCGGTTCGCTGATATTGGACGAATCCGGCGCGCAGCTCATGTCGTGGAATGTGACGGCGTCCTACTGCCCGCAAACGACCAGCTTCATCGGCGACGGCACGGTCGGCACCGACTCGAGCGGTGACATCACGCTGACGACGACCGGCAAGGCCGGCAGCTGCGCCGCGCTGGTCAGCCCCGGCGCGTACTCGTCCGACGTGATCGAGGCCGACCTGTACTTCCCTGCGCTTCCCGGCAAGCCGGGGACCATCGCCAACTGGACGTCGTTCTGGCTGACCGACGGCCCCAAGTGGCCGGAGGACGGCGAGCTTGACGGCGTGGAGGTCGAGCCGGTCGACGCGACCAACGCCGTGACCTGGCACAGCGGCACGGAGGCCGCCCAGTTCACCGCGTCTACCAGCGGTTTCTCCCCGGTCCGGCTGCCCGTGGACGGCGCCAACCTGACGCCGGGCTGGCACACCGTGGACATCGTCTACACCAAGGGATTCTTCGCGGTGTATTACGACGGCCAGGAATTCACCAGCTACAGCAGCGGTAACGTCACCGGCGATCCTCTTAACATTTACTTCACTATTGTCAACACCCCGGCCACCAGTTCCGTGGAGAAGGCGATCGGCTCCCCGCCGATTAACTCAGACAGCTCCCCCACGACGTACTCGGTTCGGCACCTGAAGGTCTGGTCGCTCAGGTAGGTCACGGTCGTACCGGGCGGAGCACGCACCCGTTCGGGCGTACCATCGGTGGGATGACCGAGTCCAGCCCCCGGCCGGCGGCGCCGTACGGTGACTTCCAGCTCGAGATCTACCTCGCCGGCCTGGGTGGCACGGTGCCCGGCCTGCCGGTGTCCTTCGCAGAGCTCGAGGCGCGGGCCGCGCACGCGCTGCCGCCCTCGGTGCTGTCCTACGTGGCAGGCGGCGCGGGCGACGAGCACACACAGCGCGCCAACGTGGCCGCGTTCAGCCAGTGGGGGCTGATGCCGCGGATGCTGGTGGGGGCGGTGACCCGGGACATGTCGGTGGACCTGTTCGGCCTGCGGCTGCCGTCGCCGGCCTTCCTCGCGCCGATCGGGGTCATCGGGCTTTGCGCGCAGGACGGGCACGGTGACCTGGCAACCGCCGAGGCGGCGGCCCGCATGGCGGTGCCGATGGTGGCCTCCACCCTGTCCGCCGACCCGATGGCGGAGGTGGCACGGCGGCTCGGCGCCGCCCCCGGCTTCTTCCAGCTGTACACGCCGACCGACAGGGAGCTCGCCGCGAGCCTGGTGTCGCGCGCCGAGCGGGCCGGCTTCCGCGCGATCGTGGTCACCCGGGGCATCGAGCACGTGCTGCGCACCCTGCTCGCCGAGGCCGACCTGATCATGGCCGTCGACGGCTACCCGGCGCTGGCCGACCTCACCCCGGACGCGCTGCGCCGCGTCGTGATCCAGCAGGGTGCGCGGTGACGTATCACTGCGACAACCGCTCACGCAGGAAGGGTTCACCAGTGAGCGCTGAGGCGAATGGCGAACGCGACGTCCCACTCCTCCACCCAGCCGGGGTCGGCGAAGCCGCCGCGCCTGATTTCCTCGCCCACCGCGATGGTGGTGCGCTGGTAGGTCGCGTGGAAGTAGCGGCGCTTGTCGCCGACCGACTCAAGCGGCTCGAGCAGGGCCGCCATCCGGGCGATGAGTTCGTCGATCATGTCTGAGTAACGTCCGAGCCCCGCGGATCCCCCTGGCCAGGACACGGACGGTCCCGCCGCCGGACGGGTGCAAGGCCGGGGCCCGCGGCTTAGCGGGTGACCTCGGCGCCGTCGGCGGCCCACAGGGTGTGGTAGCTGCCCGCGGCGTCGGTGCGGCGGTAGGTGTGCGCGCCGAAGTAGTCGCGCAGGCCCTGGACGAGCGCCGCGGGCAGCCGCTGCGCGCGCAGCGCGTCGTAGTACGCGAGCGCGGCGGAGAACCCGGGCACCGGGATGCCGTTGTCCACCGCTGCCCCGATCACCTCGCGCCAGGCGTCCTGCGCCTCGGTGACCTCCTTGGCGAAGTCCGGGTCGGCGAGCAGCGTCGGCAGTTCCCGGTTAGCGGCGTAGGCCGCGCGGATCCGGTCGAGGAACGCGGCGCGGATGATGCAGCCGCCGCGCCAGATGACCGCCATCGTGCCGAGATCGATGTCCCAGCCGTACTCCGCGCTGCCCGCGGCGATCATGTTCCAGCCCTGGGCGTAGGAGACGATCTTGGACGCGTACAGCGCCTGCTCGACCTTGTCGGCGAACGCGTCGGGGTCGGAGACTGCCTCGCGGCCAGGCCCGGCGAGCCCGCGGGCGGCGGCGCGCAGGTCGGTGTGGCCGGACAGCGACCGGGCGAAGGTCGCCTCGGCGATCCCGTCCACGGGCACGCCCAGGTCCAGGGCGACCTGCACGGTCCACCGGCCCGTGCCCTTCTGCTCGGCCTGGTCGAGTACGACGTCGACGAACGGCAGGCCCGTCTTCGCGTCGGTGTGCGCGAGCACATCGGCGGTGATCCCGATGAGGTAGGAGTCGAGGCGGCCGGCGTTCCAGGTGCGGAAGATCTCGGCGATCTGCGCAGGGGAGTACCCGCCGGCGTACCGCAGCAGGTCGTAGGCCTCGGCGATGAGCTGCATGTCGGCGTACTCAATGCCGTTGTGCACCATCTTCACGAAATGCCCGGCACCGTCCGGGCCCACGTGCGTCGTGCAGGGCACCCCGTCGACCTTCGCCGCGATCGCCTCGAGCATGGGGCCGAGTGCCTGCCACGACTCGGTCGAGCCGCCCGGCATGATCGACGGCCCGTTCAGCGCGCCCTCCTCGCCGCCGGACACGCCCATGCCCACGAAGTGGATACCCGCCTCCCGCAGGGCGGCCTCGCGCCGCCGGGTGTCGATGAAGTGCGCGTTGCCGCCGTCGATGATCAGGTCACCGCGCTCGAGGAGCGGGGCGAACTCCCCGATCACCGCGTCGGTCGCCGCCCCGGCGTTCACCATGATGAGCAGGCGGCGCGGGCGCTCCAGGCTCGCGACGAACTCCTGCGCCGTGTGCGACGGGACGAAGGTGCCCTCGTGGCCGAACTCGTCCATGATCGCGTCGGTCCTGGCCGTGGTCCGGTTATGCAGCGCCGTCGGGTACCCGTGCCTGGCGAAGTTGCGGGCGAGGTTGCGGCCCATCACGCCAAGTCCCGTCACGCCGATCTGCGCTGTCGCCTGCGGGGCCATGTGGTCCTCGTCTCCTTCGCTGCGGTGCGGTTGTCGCGTGCCCATTCGATCACGCCGCGGCGGCCGCCTGCGGGCCGACCCGGCAGATGCCCGGTCACGCCCCCCGAGTGGTGGTGGCCGTGCGTGAGGGCCGAGGCGGACGCGGCCCACGGGGCCGGAGTGACCTCGGTGCCGCCCGGGACGTGATGGTTGAAGGCGCTCCTGGCCAGGGCCATCAGCGTGAGCAGTGCGTGCTCGCGGGCCGCGAAGGCGGTGCGGCCGAGCGCGCCGCGGTCGGCCTTGGCGCAGGCCAGCGCCAGCTCGGTGGCGGCGAGCTGGTAGTCGGACATCGCGGTGGCGGCGGGGTGGCCGCCGGAGCCCCAGGCCCAGCGGCGGGCGACGCCGCGGGCGGGCAGCGAGGCGAGCATCGCCACGTCGTCGGCGGTGACCAGCCCGGTGTGCTGGTAGGCGGGCAGGTAGCGGCGGATGAGGCCGATGACACGGCGGCGGTCGGCGACCAGGATGACGATCAGCGCGACGAGCACGCACGACATGATGAGGTACCCGGCGGCCAGTCCCGCCGCGCCGAACAGGGACAGCCCGTTCCACACGCCGTGCAGGGTCATCGCCGCGAGCAGAGCGGCGGGCCTGACTCGTTCACGGTCAGCAGCCTACTGCGCGACGGCGCCGCCCACGATGTGTTCAAATGTCCCGATTGGTCTAGACCAGGAGGCCTCTTTTGGTCTAAACCGACAACGTGGTGAACCTTACGGAAACGGTCTCCCCGGGCGTTGTCCCGGTTGCGTGCCGGGATAGGCTCGTACCGTGGCATGGTGGCGCTGGGACTTCCCCCTGCCCGGGTTCCGCCGCGCGCACGCCAGCTCCTTCCGCTCAATCACGGCGGACGCCAGAGAAGCCTGCAGAAGGGATCCGTGACGTAAAGGTGAGCAACCACGCCCTTGACTGGACCCCCGCCGACAAGCGGGCCGTTGACCTGGTGCGCGTCCTGGCGATGGATTCGGTGCAGCGGGTCGGCAACGGGCACCCGGGCACCGCGATGTCACTCGCGCCCGCCGCCTACCTGCTCTTCCAGCGCGTGCTCCGGCACGACCCTGCCGACCCGAAGTGGCAGGGCAGGGACCGTTTCGTGCTTTCCTGCGGTCACTCGTCGCTGACCCTCTACATCCAGCTTTACCTGTCCGGCTACGGGGTCGGGCTCGACGACCTGAAGGCGTTCCGCACCTGGGGGTCGATCACACCCGGCCACCCGGAGCACGGGCTGACCCCCGGCGTGGAGACCACCACCGGGCCGCTCGGGCAGGGCCTGGGCAACGCGGTCGGCATGGCGATGGCGGCGCGCCGCGAGCGGGGCCTGCTCGACCCAGGCGCCGCGCCGGGGCAGTCGCCGTTCGACCACTTCGTGTACGCGATCGCCTCCGACGGCGACATCGAGGAGGGCATCACCCACGAGGTCTCCGCGCTCGCCGCGGTGCAGGAGCTCGGCAACCTGGTCCTCATCTACGACGACAACCACATCTCGATCGAGGACAACACGGTGATCGCCAAGTCCGAGGACGTCGGCGCCCGCTACGCGGCCTACGGCTGGCACGTGCAGCACGTCTCGTGGCTGACCGGCAGCGGCTACCAGGAGAACGTCCAGGCGCTTTACGACGCGATCGAGGCCGCGAAGGCCGTCACGGGCAAGCCGTCGCTCATCGTGCTGCGCACGATCATCGGCTGGCCCGCGCCGAACAAGCAGAACACCGGGGCCGCGCACGGCTCCGCGCTCGGCGACGCCGAGGTCAAGGCGACCAAGGAGATACTCGGCTTCGACCCGGCGGTGACCTTCCCCGTCGAGGAGGAGGCGCTCAACCGGGCCCGCGAGGTCGCCGCCCGCGGCAAGGCGCTGCACGCGGAGTGGGACGCGCAGTTCGCGGAGTGGGAGAAGAGCAATCCCGAACGAGGGGCGCTCTTCGCCCGGCTCTCCGACCGCGAGCTCCCGGCCGGGTGGGCGGACGCGCTGCCGGAGTTCCCCGCCGACGCCAAGGGCATCGCCACAAGGAAGGCGTCGGGTGAGGTGCTCTCCGCGCTCGCCCCGGTGCTGCCCGAACTGTGGGGCGGCTCGGCGGACCTCGCCGAGTCGAACCTCACGACGATGAAGGGCGAGCCGTCCTTCCTGCCGGCCAACCGGCAGTCCACGATGTGGCCGGGCAACCCCTACGGGCGCACGCTGCACTTCGGCATCCGCGAGCACGGCATGGGCGCGATACTGAACGGCATCGTGCTCTCCGGCCTCACCCGCCCGTACGGTGGCACGTTCCTGCAGTTCAGCGACTACATGCGCGGCGCGGTGCGGCTGGCCGCGCTGATGGAGCAGCCGGTCACGTTCGTCTGGACGCACGACTCCATCGGCCTGGGCGAGGACGGCCCGACGCACCAGCCCGTGGAGCACCTGTGGTCGCTGCGGAACATCCCGGGCCTCGACGTGGTCCGTCCAGGCGACGCGAATGAAACGGCCGTCGCGTGGAAGACGATCATCGAGAAGACCGACCGCCCGGCGGGCCTGTGCCTGTCGCGGCAGAACATGCCGACGTTCGACCGGACCGAGTTCGCGCCGGCCGACGGCGCGGCCCGCGGCGCGTACGTGCTCGCCGACGGATCTGACGTGATCCTTATCGGCACCGGCTCGGAGGTGCAGATCGCCGTCGCGGCCCGTACGCTGCTCGCGGCGATGAGCATCTCGGCCCGGGTGGTGTCGATGCCGTGCGTGGAATGGTTCAAGGAGCAGGACGCCGCGTACCAGGAGGAGGTGCTTCCCGTGGCGATGCGGGCGCGGGTCTCCGTCGAGGCGGGCATCACCCCCCCGTGGCGGATCTTCACGGGCGACGCCGGGGAGTCGGTCGGCATCGACCATTACGGCGCGTCCGCCGCCGAGGCCGTGCTCTACAAGGAGTTCGGCATCACCGCCGAGGCGGTCGCGGCCGCCGCGAAGTCCTCGATCTCCAAGGCGGCACAGTTTTAACTAGGAAGAGGGAAGGAACGCGGGCACATGTCTGACGTACTCGGGGAGCTTACCCAGGCCGGCGTGTCGGTCTGGCTGGATGACATCAGCAGGGAACGGCTGCGCAGCGGCAACCTGGAGTCCCTGGTCAGGGACTTCCACGTGCGCGGCGTGACGTCGAACCCGACCATCTTCGCCAACGCGCTCGCCAAGGGCGACGCGTACGACGACCAGATCAAGGACCTGGCGATCCGCGGCGTCACCGTCGAGGAAGCCTCCCGGATGATCACCACCTACGACATCCGGTGGGGCGCCGACGTGCTCCGCCCGGTGTACGAGCAGTCCCCCGCCGACGGCCGGGTGTCGATCGAGGTCGACCCGCGGCTCGCCAACGAGACGGACAAGACCATCGCCGAGGCCAAGCAGCTGTGGTGGCTGGTGGACCGGCCGAACATCTTCATCAAGATCCCGGCGACCCCCGCGGGCGTCCCGGCGATCACCGCGACGCTCGCCCAGGGCATCTCGGTCAACGTGACGCTGATCTTCTCCCTGGAGCGGTACGGCGAGGTCATCGACGCCTATATGGCCGGCCTTGAGCAGGCCGCCGCCAACGGTCACGACATCTCGACCATCAACTCGGTGGCGTCGTTCTTCGTGTCCCGGGTGGACACCGAGGTGGACAAGCGGCTGAACGCCATCGGCACCCCGGAGGCCCACGCGCTCAAGTCCAGGGCGGCCATCGCCAACGCGCGGCTCGCCTACGAGCTGTACGAGCAGCGGCTGGACACCGACCGGTGGCGCGCGCTCGCCGCCAAGGGCGCCAGGGTGCAGCGGCCGCTGTGGGCATCGACCTCCACCAAGGACCCGTCGCTGCCCGACACGCTCTACGTGGTCGACCTGGTCGTCAAGGACACGGTGAACACCATGCCGGAGGCGACGCTGCGCGCCACCGCCGACCACGGCGTGCTGCAGGGCGACACGGTGCACGGCACCTACGACGAGGCGCGGGCGCTGTTCGCCTCGCTCGAGGCGCTCGGCATCAGCTACGACGACGTGGTCCAGGTCCTCGAGGACGAGGGCGTCGCCAAGTTCGAGGCCTCCTGGACCGAGATGCTCGCCACCATCAAGAACGAGCTCAGCCTGAACTCGTAGCAGCCGGCTAGGACCCACAGGAGGTTCCGATCATGGATAAGCCGAACGCCGGCACCGGGGGACCGGCGCCGGCGAACCCGGGGGTGATCGCGGCCTCGGGCGACCCGGTTAACCCGTTGCGCGACCCGCGGGACCGCCGGATCCCGCGGGTCGCCGGCCCGTGCGTCATGGTGATGTTCGGTGTCACCGGGGACCTGGCGCGCAAGAAGCTGATGCCGGCCCTGTACGACCTGGCCAACCGCGGCCTGCTGCCGCCCGGCTTCTCGCTGGTCGGCTTCGCCCGCAGGGACTGGGAGCACGAGGACTTCGCGCAGGTCACGGAGCAGGCGGTCAAGGAGCATGCGCGCACACCGTTCCGTGAGACGGTGTGGCAGCAGCTGCAGGAGGGCGTGCGGTTCGTGCCCGGCGAGTTCACCGACGACGCCGCGTTCGACCAGCTCGCGCAGACGGTACGCAAGCTGGACACCGAGCGGGGCACGGGCGGCAACTACGCGTTCTACCTGTCCATACCGCCCAAGTTCTTCTCCACGGTGGTGGAGCAGCTCAAGCGGTCCGGGCTGTCAGATCCGGGTCCCGCGGGAGCCGGACCGTCAGGCACCGACGGGCGCAGGCCCTGGCGGCGGGTGGTGATCGAGAAGCCGTTCGGCCGTGACCTGGAGACGGCGAAGGAGCTCAACGCCATCGTCGACGCGGTGTTCCCCGCCGAGTCGGTGTTCCGCATCGACCATTACCTGGGCAAGGAGACCGTACAGAACATCCTGGCGCTGCGCTTCGCCAACACCCTGTACGAGCCGATCTGGAACCGGTCCTACGTGGACCACGTGCAGATCACCATGTCGGAGGACATCGGGATCGGCGGCCGGGCCGGCTACTACGACGGGATCGGCGCCGCGCGCGACGTCATACAGAACCACCTGCTCCAGTTGCTCGCGCTGACCGCGATGGAGGAGCCGGTGTCGTTCGACGCCGACTCACTGCGCCAGGAGAAGGAGAAGATCCTGTCCGCCGTCCGGCTGCCCGCCGACCTCGCCAAGGGGACGGCGCGCGGCCAGTACACGGCCGGCTGGCAGGGCGGCCGTCAGGTCGCCGGCTTCCTCGAGGAGGAGGGCATACCCGCCGACTCCAGGACCGAGACCTACGCCGCGGTCCGGCTGTCCGTCGACACGAGGCGGTGGGCGGGCGTTCCGTTCTACCTGCGCACAGGCAAGCGGCTCACCCGGCGGATGACGGAGATCGCGCTGCTGTTCCAGCGGGCGCCGCACCTGCCGTTCGCGGCCACAGACACCAAGGAGCTCGGGCAGAACGCCCTGGTGATCCGGGTGCAGCCGGACGAGGGCGTCACCGTGCGGTTCGGCTCGAAGGTGCCGGGCTCGCTGATGGAGGTCCGCGACGTGAACATGGACTTCGCCTACGGCGAGTCGTTCACCGAGTCCTCGCCCGAGGCCTACGAGCGGCTCATACTCGACGTGCTGATCGGCGACCCGCCGCTGTTCCCCCGCCAGGAAGAGGTTGAGCTCTCCTGGCGCATCCTCGACCCGATCGAGCACTTCTGGGCCGAGCACACCAAGCCGGACCAGTACGCGTCGGGCTCGGCGGGGCCCGCGTCCGCGGACGCGCTGATGGCGCGCGACCGCCGCGCCTGGAGAAGGTTGTAGGAGACCCGATGACGATCGACCTGACCGACACCACCACCGGCGCCATCGACCTCGCGCTGACCGAGGCGCGGCGCAGGCTCGGCGGCATGACCCTCGGCATGGTGCTCACCCTCATCATCGTGACCGACGAGGCGGCGCAGTACGACGCCATCCGGGCCGCCAACCAGGCGGCACGGGAGCACCCGTGCCGCGTCCTGGCCATCATCAGCCGCAAGCCGAAGGCCGACTCCCGGCTCGACGCGGAGATCCGGGTCGGCGAGGCCTCGCCGGGCGAGACGATCGTGCTGCGCATGTACGGCCCGCTCGGCCAGCACGCCGACTCGGTCGTCGCGCCGCTGCTCGTGCCCGACGTGCCCGTGGTGACCTGGTGGCCGGACGAAGCGCCGGAGATCCCCGCCAAGCACCCGCTCGGCGCCCTCGCACAGCGGCGGGTCACCGACGCGGCCGCCGCCGAGTCGCCGCGCGCCGCACTCGCGGCGCTCGCGGCGGCCTACCAGCCGGGCGACACCGACTTCGGCTGGACGCGGGCCACCCCGTGGCGCTCGCTGCTCGCCGCGACGTTCGACCAGCCGCACCCGGTGGTCACCGCCGGCGAGATCGCCGCCGAGGCGGACAACCCGACCGCGGACCTGATCGCGGCGTGGCTGTCGCTGCGGCTCGGCGTGCCGGTCTCCCGGGTCACCTCCGGCGGCCCTGGCATCACCGGAGCCACGTTCAGCACGCCGGACGGCGACATCAGGATCACCCGCACCGACGGGCGCACCGCGACGCTTGCCTGGCCGGACCGGGTCGACCGGATGGTCGCGCTGCACCGCAGGGACACCGCGGAACTGCTCGCCGAGGAGCTGCGCAGGCTTGACCCGGACGACGTCTACGGTGAGACGCTGGCCCACGTCGACGTGTCGCCGCCGGCCGCGCTGCCCGCGGCGGGCGAGTGACCCGCCGGATCAACCGCAACTGCCACATTACGGCCGGCGTGACCGCATGCCTGGCGGCTTGCCGGGGAGAGGAGTCCCGTGAGTACTCCCGAGGTGTTCGTTTATGCCAGCGGCGACCTGCTGGCGAGCGCCGCCGCGGCGCGCGCGGTGACCACGCTGGCCGACGCGGTCGCCGCCCGCGGGCGCGCGCACCTGGTGCTGACCGGTGGCGGCATCGGCACGAAGGTCCTGACAGCGATTGCCGCCTCGCCCGCGCGGGACGCCGTCGACTGGCGGCTCGTCGACTTCTGGTGGGGCGACGAGCGGTTCAACGCGACCGGGGATCCGGAGCGGAACGAGACGGGCGCCCGGACTGCGCTGCTCGACCACCTGGACGTGGACCCGTCCCTGGTGCACGTGATCCCCGGGCCTGACGGCCCGGACGGCGACGACCCGGACGCGGCGGCCGCGCGGTACGCCGCCGAACTGGCCGCCGCGGCCCACGGTGCGCCCGGCGGCGGCAGCGTCCCCGCCTTCGACGTGCTGATGCTCGGCATCGGCCCTGAGGGGCACGTCGCGTCGATCTTCCCCGGTTCCCCTGCCGCGCACGCCGGCGGCACGGTCGTCGCGGTCCGCAACTCACCCAAGCCGCCGCCCACCCGGATCTCGCTCACCTTCGGCGCGCTTCAGGCGGCGCGCGAGGTATGGGTCCTGGCGTCAGGTGCGGAGAAGGCCGAGGCGGTCGCCGGCGCGCTGTCCGGCGCCGGCCAGGTCGAGTTGCCGGCCGCCGGGGCCCGCGGCCGCGAGCGCACCCTGTTCCTGCTCGACGAGGCCGCGGCGGCTCGCCGCCTTGATCGGGCTCTGCGCGGCACGCGCGCCTGCTAACGGCGGCGGAAGCCCGACATGCTCAGGGCGAGCACGAAAACCACGGCGACCACGAACAGCGCGGGGAACACGGCGGCGCCGTGCGCCACGAGCAGGGTCCAGATCAGCACGGGCACGAAGATGCCGACCGGCCTGCGGGGCCTCCCTGACGTCGCGGGCGGCTCGCCGTGCGGCGCGTCCTGGCCTGGCTCCGCCACCGGATCGTCCTGCGCACGCCAGCGCGGGTAGGCCGGTGGCGCGGCGGGCACGGGAAGGTGGCGGCCGGGCACGTCGGCGCCGAGCACCGGCTGGACAGGCAGGTCGGCGGTCAGCTCGCGCAGCTGGCCCCACGTCCTGCTCACGTAGGCGGCCGACATGCGCTCGTCGAACTCGTCCGCGGTGAGACGGCCTTCCGTGTACGCCTCCCGCAGCACGTCCACCACGACGTCCCGGTCAGCGTCCGAGGCGCGAATGGGGTCATCGGTGGCCATGAGCAGATCTTCCCCTCGGGAGGCAGGCCTATACCATGCTACAGCGCCGGGTCCTGCCGCATTCATCCCGGTGCTTGCCCGTCCAATAGGATCTGGGCCATGTCCCCGCCCCCCGTGACCGGGAGCCATTTCATCGTCTGCGGCGATAACCCGCTCGCCTACCGCATCGCCAGGGAACTCACCGACCGCTACGGCCAGTACGTCGTCGTGCTGCTCGCGGACAAGCTCAGGAACCACGGGCCGCAGATCGCCGCGCTTCCCGGGGTCATCGTCCGCGAGCACGCCACGCTGACCAGCGAGGCGTTCAACGACGCGGGCATCGCGACGGCCCGGGCCGTGGCCCTGGTGGGCCCCGATGACCTCGCCAACTTCCACGGGGCGCTGCGCGCACAGGAGCTCAGCCCCGAGCTGCGGCTGGTGGTGGCCGCGTACAACAGGCGGCTCGGCGACCACATCGCCGGGTTCTTCCGCGACTGCACGGTGCTGTCGCGCAGCCAGCTCGCCGCGCCGGCCCTGGTGGCCGCCGCGCTCGGCGAGATCGCGCCGAGCCACGTCCGGCTGTCCGGCAGGACCCTGTACGTGGCGCGGCGCGGCGACGCACCGCCCGGCCAGGTGCTGTGCGGGCTCGCGGTACCCGACGAGCCCGCCGACAGCACCAGGCTCATCGCTCCCGAGCATCTCGACGGCCAGGCCGGGCTGGTGCTCGCCGTGGCGGACGGCACGCCGCGCGATCCCCTGGCACGGCAGCATCATCCGCTGCGCGGCGTGCTCCGGATGGGCAGGCGGCTGCTGTGGAACAAGTTCGGCGTCACCTTCTGCGTCGTGCTCGCCCTCGCGCTGGCCGGCTTCATCCTGCTCGCCACGGCGGGGCACGCCGCGGGCGACGTGCTCTACCTGGGCATCATGGACATGACCGGGTCGGCGTTCACCAGCCCGGCGGACGCCGACACGGAGAAGGTCGCGCAGGTGCTGCTGACCGTTGACGGGATGGCGCTGCTGCCCCTGGTGACGGCGATCATCGTGGGTGCCCGGCTGACCGGCACGATCCGCGGCGAGCCGCGGCCGCGCGGCGGGCACGTCATCGTGGTGGGCGGCGGCGAGATCGGCACCAGGGTGGCGGGCGGGCTGCACGACCTCGGCTTCGACGTCGTCCTCATCGACCAGGACGTCAAGGCGCGCGGCGTCGCGTTCGCCCGCCACCTGGGCATGCCGGTGGTGATCGGCGACGCCCCGAGCGAGCGCACGCTGCGCAGGGCGGGCCTGGACGGCGCGATCGCGCTCGTCTGCGCGACGAGCAGCGACATCGCGAACCTGGAGACCGCGCTGCAGGCCAGGGCGCTGCGCGGGGATGACCTGCGCATCGTGATGCGCCTGTTCGACGACGACCTCGCCCAGCGGGTGAGCGAGACGCTCGGCAACGTGGTCTCCCGGTCGGTCTCCTACCTGGCGGCGCCGACTTTCGCGGTGGCGATGCTCGAGCACCAGGTGCTGCGCACCATCCCGGTGGGCAGGCACGTGCTCCTCATCGCGGATGTCCGGGTGGCGCCGGGCGCGGAGATCGCGGGGCGTGCGCTTGCCGACCTCGAGGACGGCGGCCTGTCCCGGGTGCTGGCCATCGCCGGGCACGGCGCGCCGCGCTTCAGCTGGTCGCCGCGGCGCGATCAGCGACTGGCGGCGGGTGACCGGGTGATCGTGCTGGCCACGCGGGCGGGGCTGTCGACCTTTCTGGCGGGCAACCGGCCGACGGCGACCTCGCCAGACACCCGCCAGCATATTTATTTCGATAAATAATGATCTGCCGGACAAGTCGCAGCATTAGCCTTTTGCGAAAACATGTTGTGATACGGGCACAAAAACTCACCTGTCACGTTGTGCACGGACACCTCAATTTTTTCGGGGGTGTCCGGCTATCGCGGGCGAGTTACACCAGAGTTACGCTATGAGCGGAATGTATTCCAACCTGGCAGCCCTCTGCCAGGGAGCTGGTCAAGCTCGGAGGCAACATATGAGTGTCAGCGAAGAGCACGAAGCTACTCCCGCAGTCCAGCCGGCGGCCCCTGCCCCGGTGGCAGCCATCGCCGACCCCGCCCCGCTAGGCCTGGCGGGATTCGCCCTCACCACCTTCCTGCTGTCCGCCGCGAACGCGCACTGGACCATCGGGAACTCGGCGGGAACCGCATTCCTCGGCTACGCGTTCGCTTACGGCGGCCTGGCCCAGCTGCTCGCAGGCATGTGGGAGTTCAGGAACAGGAACGTGTTCGGCGCCACCGCGTTCACCACCTACGGCGCCTTCTGGATCGGCCTGTTCGTGTGGATCAGGAGCGTGCCCAACGCCGTCACGGGCACCGGGCACGACCTCGGCTGGATCCTGCTCGGGTTCGCCATATTCAACACCTACATGCTGATCCTAAGCACGCAGGTGAACATGGCCGTGTTCGCCGTCTTCCTCACCCTGGAGCTCACCGAGATCTTCCTGTTCATCGGGAACTTCTCGAGCAGCGCGGGGCTGAGCCAGGTGGGCGGCTACATCGGCGTCATCACCGCGCTTTGCGCCTGGTACACCTCGATGGCAGCCGCGGCCAACTTCATGGGCGGCAAGATCAGGCTCCCCGTCGGCAAGCCGCTGATCTGACGGAGCGACCGCCGGCCCTGTTGGCTCGTTCCTGTTGGACGCACGCACCAGTCCTCCCGTTTGCCCCGGTACCGTTAGGCCAGTCAGCCACTTCGGTCCAGGACAACGGGAGGACTTGCCGTATGCGCGGGCATGACGGGCCTGACTGGGACGAGCTGCCGGTACAGGTGGTGGCCAAGGTGAGAGCGAAGACCAGGCCGTGGAAGTCGATCATCGCGCTGGTGCTCGCGATCGCCGCGGCCGCCGCCTCCGGCTGGGCGCGCAGCCAGTTCCCGCACTTCTTCTACGGCGAGCAGGTGGTCAGCCAGGTCATCGCGGCGGCCACCGCGGTGGCCTTCTGCGTGTTCGCGAGCGCGGCCACCATCGGCCTGTCCGGGCGGGCGCGCGAGGTGCTCCAGCCGGTGGTCGGCGCGTCGCACTCGGCCGTCGTCCGTTACGCGCTCGTGCTGATCGGCGCGGTGACCACGCTGGTCGTCACGCTGGTGCTGTTCGACGTGCCGGTGGGCCAGCTGCTCCTCGGCGGGGCGCTGACCAGCGTCTTCGTCGGCATCGCGGCGCAGCAGGCGCTGTCCAACGTGTTCGCGGGCCTGGTGCTGCTGCTGGCCAGGCCGTTCAAGGTCGGTGACTCGGTCCGGCTGCGGGCCGGCGCCCTGTCCGGCGAGATCGGCGGCACGGTGAACGAGATCGGCATCACCTACGTGCGGCTTGCCACCGCCGACGGCATGGTGTCAGTGCCGAACTCGCAGGTGCTCAACGCGGTGGTCGGGCCGCTGCCGCCGGGCACCCGGCCGCCCGCGCCGCCCGCACCCCAGCCCGCCACGGTGCACGGCGCCGCGGCGGGGCCGGTGGGGACCGCCGACGGCGCCGCAGGCGCGCACCGGCCCGGCACCGGGGGCGAGCAGTAGCCTCGCGGGCCAGCGGGGCGTCGAGAGTCACCGGGCGGCGCGGGTTTCCACGCCCTCGTTCGGCATCAGCCTGGCTTTCTCGCGATCGTGAGGGTGAGGCCGGGTACGCGGAGCACCCGCACCTTCCGCGGCGCGGCGAAGCCGGCGTCGCCGAGCCAGCCGGCCAGCTCCGCCGGGGTGTGCACCCGGGCGCCCGAGCTGAGGTAGACGAACAGGGCGAGCATGTCGGTGTAGGCCTGCCGGCGGCGGCCGGGGTCGGCGAAGACGTCGAGCACGGCGAGCGTGCCTCCCGGGTTGAGCGCCTTGGCCGCCCGGCCGAACAGGTCCGCGACCTGGTCGTGCCCGAGGTGGTGCACCAGGTTGAAGCACAGCACCGCGTCGTACCCGTCGCCCAGGTCCGTCTCCGTCACGTCGCACTCGCGAAACAGCACCCGGTCGATGAGGCCCGCGGCGGCGATGACCTCCCTGCCGACGGCGGCGCTGCCCGGCAGGTCAAGTACCGTCGCGGTGAGCCCTGGATGGCGGCGGCACAGGCAGGCCGAGTACCAGCCGTGCCCGCCGCCGATGTCGAGCACCGCGCGCGGGCGGCGCGGCAGCGGCAGCCTCCTCGCCACCTCGGCGGCGGACAGCCTGGCCAGCTCGAACTGGCCGGTGACGTAGCGGCGCCAGTACGGGTCGTCCGGCGGCGCGCCGTGCGAGCCGGACGTCACCCCCGTGCGTGCCGACCGCTCCAGCCCCGCCCACCAGGGCCAGTAGTCGGCAACGCCCGCCACGTACCCCGCGACCGACAGCGGCGAGGCCGGGTCGAGCCAGCGCCGTGACCTCCGCGACAGCTGGTACCTGCCGGACCGCGCGGTAACGTGCCCTGCCGAGCGCAGGCAGTCGAGCAGCAGCCGGGTGGGCAGCGGATCGAGGTCCAGGTCGGCGGCAACCTCGGCGGCGGTCGCACGGCCCGCGGAAAGGCGGGCGGTCATGCCGGTGCGGACGGCGGCGGTCAGCACTCCGGACAGCGCCATCCCGCCCCATGCGTCGGCGGCGGCGGTCGGCACCAGTCCCGCACTCAGCGCAAGCCACTCGAGGGGGTTGCCGGCCCGCGGCGCAAGCCTCATTTATTGAGATTCATCTATTTAAGCACCATGCGCATCACGTTTATCACAGATATCACCATCTTATGCCGTTTGCCGGATTGATCTACAGTGCTAAGTGTCCGTGTCCATCCGGTACCCGCCAGGTACAGCGGGCACCCGACGTGCCGGATGAACGATCCGGAGAGATTTCATTGATGTACGGGGGGCGGCTCTCTGTTGAATCGGGTGCAGGCACTTATTATCACCAGCCACCCAGGTCCCTGTGTTGCCATTACGGCCCTGACGACCGTGCTGGCGGCGCAGGCAGCGCCGCACGGGATCGGACCGGTGCTGACCGCGCCGGCGCTGCTGGCCGGGCAGCTGTCCATCGGCTGGTCTAACGACGCCTGCGACGCGGCAAAGGACGCAGCCGCCGGCCGAACCGACAAGCCGCTCGCGCGCGGCGACATCGGCGCGCGCTCCGTCTGGACCGCGGCAGGCGTCGCGGCCGCGGCCGGGCTCGCGCTCGCGCTCGTCATCAGCCCGCTCACCGGGGTGCTTTACGCGCTGGTCATCGCGCCCGGCTGGGCCTACAACCTGGGGCTCAAGTCAACGCTCTGGTCGGGGGCGATGTACCTGGTCGGGTACGGCCCGCTGCCCGCGTACGCGGCAAGCACGCTCCCCGGGCAGCCCGCGCCCCGCTGGGCGGTGACCTTCGCCGCCGCGCTGCTCGGGCTCGGCGCGCACTTCGCGAACGTGCTGCCCGACCTGACGGCGGACCGGGCGACCGGCGTTGGCGGCCTGCCGCAGCGGGTGGCCGCGCGATTCGGGCAGGGCGCGGTCCGGGCGGCGGCGCTGGTCCTGCTGCTCGCGGCCTCGGTGCTGCTGCTGATCGGCGCGACACGGCTCTGGGTAGCCGTACCCGGGCTGATCGCCGCCGTGCTACTTGCCGTGCTGTCCGCGCGTGGCACCGGGCGCGTGCCGTTCTACGCGGCGATCGGCATCGCGGTCGTCGACATCGTGTTGTTCGTCGCGAGCGGGGAGGCACTGGCATGATGCCGCGGATCTTGGCGGTGCGCTCGGCCCTGCCGGACCATCACTGCGTCCAGGCGGAGTTCACCCACGCGTTCGCGACCAGGGGCAACGTGGGGCAGTCCGAGCGGGTGCTGATGGAACGGCTGCACGCGGCCGCGGAGGTCAGCACCAGGTACACCGTGCTGCCGCTCGCCGAGTGCGGCGTGCTGCGGGGCGCCGAGGCGGTCAACGACCGGTACATCGACGAGGCGACGACGCTCGGCGAGCGGGCCTTGCGCCGGGCGCTCGACGCCGCAGGGATCTCGGCCGCCGACCTGGACCTGCTGATCGTGACGTCGGTGACCGGGGTGGCGGTGCCCTCGCTCGACGCCCGGCTGATCCCACGGCTCGGGCTGCGGCCCGACATCAGGCGGCTGCCCATCTTCGGCCTCGGCTGCGTGGCCGGCGCGGCCGCGCTCGGCCGGCTGCACGACTACCTGCTTGGCTGGCCGGGGCAGACCGCGGCGCTGCTCGCGGTCGAGCTGTGCTCGCTGAACTGGCCGACCAACGGGATCACCGCGGCCGACATGGTGGCGGCCGGGCTGTTCGGCGACGGCGCGGTGGCACTCATCGCCCGCGGCGGGCAGGCCGGCGAGACGGCACCGGGTCCCGCGGTGGTCGCCTCGCGCAGCGCCGTCTACCCGGACAGCGGCGACGCGCTCGGCTGGCGGCTGAGCAACGACTGCTTCCGCATCGTGCTGACCACCGAGCTGCCCGCCGTGGTCGAGCGGGGGCTCGCCGACAGCGTCACCGGCTTCCTCCGCGAGCACGACCTGACCATCGACGACATCGCCAGCTGGATCTGTCACCCGGGAGGCCCGAAGGTGATCGACGCGGTGCAGCGGGCGCTGAAGCTGCCCGACAGCGCGGTGGCGGCAAGCCGCCGCTCCCTCGCCGAGGTGGGTAACATGTCCTCGGCGTCGGTGCTGCACATCCTGGAGACGATCAGCGATACAGAACGGCCGCCGGCAGGCTCCCCCGGCCTGATGATCGGCCTCGGCCCCGGGGTGAGCGCCGAGCTTGTGCTACTGCGATGGTGAGGCCATGACCGTCTACTGGGTGCTGCTCGGCCTTATCGCCTGCGAGCGGGCCGGCGAACTCGTCGTGTCGGGGCGGCACGCTTCCCGGTTGTTGCGCCGCGGCGGCGTGGAGTACGGCTTCGGGCACTTTCCCGTGATGATCGCGCTGCACGTGGGGCTGATCGCCGGCTGCGTGCTCGAGCCGCTGCTCGGGCACCGGGCGTTCATCCCCGCGCTCGGCTGGCCGATGCTGGCCGTGACGGTCGCCGCGAACGCGCTGCGCTGGTGGTGCATCGCCACGCTCGGCGAGCGCTGGACCGCTCGGGTGATCGTGCTGCCAGGGGAGCCGCTGGTGCGATCGGGGCCGTACCGCTGGTTCGCCCACCCGAACTACGTCGCGGTGATCATCGAGGGGTTCGCGCTGCCGCTGACCGGGTCGGCGTGGATCACCGCGCTGGCGTTCACCGCGCTCAACGCGGCGCTGCTGACGGTGCGGATCCGCTGCGAGGTCAGGGCCCTGGCGGTGACCGCCTTGCAGCCCGTGGCGTCATGATCGACGTCCTGGTGGTCGGCGGCGGCCCGGTGGGCCTGGCCACCGCGATCCGCTGCAGGGAGCAGGGCCTGTCGGTCACCGTCGCCGAGCCGCGCACGGGCCCCGTCGACAAGGCGTGCGGCGAGGGCGTGCTGCCCGCCGCGGTGCGGCGGCTCGCGGCGATGGGCGTCGCACCCGACGGCCACCCGCTGCGCGGCATCCGCTACCTCGACGCGCGCCACCGGGCCGACGCGCTGTTCCGGCACGAGCACGGGCTCGGCATCCGCCGCACGGTGCTGCACGCCGCGCTCGCCGAGCGTGCCGCGGCGCTGGAGATCCCCGTCATCCCGGTCCGTGTCCCCGGTTTCGACCGCCACCCGGGCCACGTGGCCGCCGCGGGGATCGAGGCGCGCTACCTGGTGGCGGCCGACGGCCTGCACTCCACCATCCGCCGTGCGCTGGAACGCGAGTCGCCCGCCGGGACGTGCGCCGCGCGCGACGGGGCGGCCCGCGACGGGGCGGCCCGCAACGGGGCGGCGCGTGATCCGGCGCCGCCGCGGTACGGCCTGCGCAGGCACTACCGCGTGCCGCCCTGGACGGACCTGGTCGAGGTGTACTGGTCGGCGAGCGCCGAGGCCTACGTCACCCCGGTCTCCCCCGACACCGTCGGGGTCGCCCTGCTCTTCGCCAAGCCGCCGCGCGCCGCCTCACCCGATACGGACGGCGACTACGACGCGCGCCTCGCCGCGTTTCCCGCGCTGCTTGACCGCCTGGGCGGTGCGCCCTCGGCGAGCGAGGTCCGCGGGGCCGGCCCGCTGCGGCATGACGTCGCGCGCCGGGTCTACGGGCGGGTGCTGCTTGTCGGTGACGCGTCCGGGTACCTGGATGCCCTCACCGGCGAGGGCATCGGCGTCGGTCTCGCCCAGGCCGACGTGCTCGTGCGCTGCCTCGCGGCCGGCCGCCCCGAGGAGTACGAGCGCGCCTGGCGGCGCGTCTCCGGCCCGGCGTGGCGGTTCACCGCGGGCGTGCTCTGGTCACGGAACCAGCCGCTGCTCGGCCCGCGCATCGTCCCCGTGGCGCAGCGGCTCCCGTGGCTCCTGTCGGCCCTCGTGAACTACGCCGCCAGGGTCTTAGCCTCGCCCGCCCAGGCCCTAGCCCGCCGACCCGCCGACCCCGCCGCCGCCCCAGGCCCTAGCCCGCCCGCCGACCGCCCCACCTCGGCCTCTTGGCCCCGCCGACCGGCCCTCTGACGGGTAGAGATTCGCACATTTTCCCGCCGGCAACAGCAGTCACGGGAATCTCTCCGTCGGGAACGGTCACCAGCTATGCAAAGCCGAATCATCCCGGGGAAGGTCGCGCTGCCGTAGAGATTTCTGTGACTGCTGTCGTTGGCGAGAAAATGCGAGGATCTCTACGGTCAGGCCTCCCCGGCGGCGGCCTGCCTGGGCTACAACCCTGCTTAGTGGCCCCGCAGGGGCGCGTTCGTGCTGGCGGGGCGGAATCTTGGTTGGTGCGCTCGCTCGCGGGAACATGCTCGCTCGCGGGAATATAACAGCCCGTCTTGAACGACTGTGGGCCGGTGCGACCGGTCGCCTCCTCGGCGAGAGGCACATCGCGGCTCCAGCCGAACGGTATTCCGCGAAGGCGATATTAGGTGCGGCCCGGGGGACCCTAGCCGCACCGGCCAATTGAGTCTAACGCGGCGGAGGGGGTGGGTGTTCCCCCTGTCACGTCCAATTTCCGCGTGGTTGCTGCTCCGGGTCCCAGTAGCCCTGCTGCCCCTGCTCCTGCTGCCCCGCGGGGGCGTAGCCCGGGACCTGCTGGTAGCCGGGCACGGGCGGGGCGGGCTGCTGGCCGGAGGGGTACCCGTCACGCGGGTAGCCGTCTGCCCACTCTGTGCCGTTGGCTGAGGGATAGCCGTTGGCTGAGGGATAGCCGTTCGCGGCGGGCTGGTACGCCTGCGCGCCTGGTGACGCGGCCGGGGTGTAGCCGGAGGACGGGGCGTACCCGGCCGGCCCCTGCTGCCCCGGCTGGCTGAACCCGCCGGTCTGACCGGACGGGGGGCCATTCGCTGTGACCGTAGGGGTGAACGTCGGCTGTGCGGCAGACTGCGGCGTCCCCTGGGCGTAGCCGCCACCGGCCTGGCCACCGAGGGCCGGGGGCAGCGCCCCGCTCAGGCTGCCGTCGTGGTAGTCCGGCAGTCGCGGGTAGCCTCCGGTGCCGTTCGCCGCCGGGATCCCGGCGGACCCGAATCCGTTCGATGACCCCATTCCGTTGCCCGGCGCGTACCCGTTCGACGACGCCGACCCGCCGCCGGACGCGTACCCGTTCGACGGCGCTTGCCTGTTTCCGGACGCGGGGCCGCTCACCGGGGCGGAGGCGCTGCCGGCGACCCCGCCGTTGGCGTAGCCGTTCGGCGTGAGCGCGGGATAGGCACCGGAGGGCGCCGGGCCACGCTCTGCCTGCCCGGCCGCCTGATAGCCGCTCGCGGAGCTTCCGCCTCGCTGGTAACCGCCGGCCTGGTAGCCGCTCGCGCCGCTCCCGTCCTGCGGGTAACCGCCGGCCTGGTAGCCGCTCGCGCCGCTCCCGTCCTGCGGGTAACCGCCGGCCTGGTAGCCGTTCGTTCCGTGACCGTTGGCCGATGTCCCGTTTCCGTTGACGGAGTAACCCCGCCCGTCATATCCGTACCCGTCGCTCGCGGCGGACTGGTAGCCGTTCAGGCCCGATCCTGCGGCGTAGCCGGGCTCCGACGGGCCCGCTGACCCGCCTGTGCCCTCGGCGGCACCGACCGCGGGAGTGCCCGGGTAGCGCGTTGTGTCGGGCTGCGCCGGTGCCTGGTAGGCGGGCGACTGCGGGTACGCCGGCTGGTCAGCGTAGCCAGGCGGGTACCGGTCCGGGTCGCTGGACTGGGCGCCGAATGCGCCGCCCCGCTGTGCTCCGGGCATCCCGCCCGGCTGCGCGCCGGTGCCTGCGTCGGATGCCACGGGCGCGGGGAGAGGAGCGGAGATCCCGCCGACCGGGTACGCCGACGCTGCCGCCTGGCCGGTGCGCGCGCCGTCTTGCCACTGCGGCGCCGCGGGCTGCCCCGCGGCCGACTGCGGAGCCGCCTGCCGCGCAGCCAGGCCCGGCTGCGCGGCGCGCGCCTGCGCGGCGGGCCTTTGCTCGTCATGGCCGCGCCCGTCGTAGCCCTGGGCGGCGTAGCCGCGGTCGTAAGACTGCTGCTCGTACGCCGGGTTCTGCGGCGACCTGGCCTCGTACGGCTGGGCCTCGTACGGCTGGGCCTCGTACGGCTGGGCCTGACGGCCGTACGTCGTCTGGTCCGCGAAACGCGCGGTCGGCTGTGAGCCGAGGGCCGGCTGGGCGCCCGTGCCGTAGAAGGCCGCGGGCTCGCCCTGGCGCTGTGCCGGGTACTGTGCCGCTGCCCCGTAACCGCTCGCTGCCCCGTAACCGTCCATCCGGGGTGTCCCCTGCTGGCCGAGGCTGCCCTGCTGCTGAGACTGCTGCGGCTGAGACTGGGGCTGAGACTGCTGCGGCTGAGACTGGGGCTGAGACTGCTGCACGACGTCGGCGTACCCGGGCCCTGTCCCGTACCCGCTGGCGCCGCCCTGCGCGGCCTGGTACTGGTAATCGGCCCGCTGGCCGTCCGTGGCGGCGCCGGGGCCGTAGGGCTGGGCCTGGCCGTACTGACCCGCGGCGTACTGCTGCCCTGTCCCGTACTTGGTGAGGTCATACTGCCCGGCCGACCCGTACTGGCCAGGCGCCGTGTAGTGGTCACCCGTCCGGTACTCATCCGTCGCCCCGTACGCGTCGGGCGTGCCGTACTGGTCAGCCCGGTACTGCTGAGCCGCGTCGTACTGCTGAGCCGCGTCGTACTGCTGAGCCGTGCCGTACTGCTGAGCCGCGTCGTACTGCTGAGCCGTGCCGTACTGCTGGCCAGTACCGACGCCGCCCGCGGGCGCGCCGAAGCCTACGGCCGCCTGGCCGGCGCCCAGCCCGTAGACGGCCGCCCGCTCGTCGGTGAGCGCGGCCATCATGCCGGTGAACGGCTCGGTGGAGGCGGCGCCGATCGCCAGCCGGGGGCGCTGGCCGCCGAGCGCCATCGGGCCCGTCGCGTCACCCGCCGCGGGCCCGTCGCCCGGGCCGGTCACGCCGCGGCGCAGCGAGTCGACAAGGCGGGAGACGTCGTCGATCGGCAGCCGGAAGGTCCCCGTGCAGGTGCCGCCCTGCCAGATGCTGAACACCGCGATCCCGGTGTCGGCGTACCAGCTCACGCGCATGCTCCGCGAGCCACCGCGCACATCGAAGAAGATGTCGCCAAGCCGGGGCAGGCGCCCCGAGTCCGGCGCTGACATGCTGCCCATGGTGGCCCCCCCAGCAGTGCGTAGCCCAGCAGAACGTTTGTCCACTTCGTACAGAGTAGGGCCCGTACGCCTCATGCGTGACCTACTCCGCGCTGCTGGTAAGGCCTTTCGCCCGGCCGGGGGCTTTACTTAACGGGTTCCTTAGCGGTTCTTCAGGCGGGAGAGACGGTCTGCAGAAAAATTCTTGCGACGCGCGCTAGGAAAATGCCACCCCGCCGTGCGCGAGCAGTGGCCCAGGTGGCATCATTGACCACAGGCATTCCTGCTCCCCCTCTTACGGCGGATCTTCCGGCTGGCAGCGGCTAACGGTCAGCGTGTGGTGGGGCAGGCGCCTGTCACGCATGTGCCAGCCTCCGGCTGCCTGCAAGCAGTGCCACCTTGAACGGAACCAACCCGTCCGCACGATCTCGGCGAAGCGCGCGTGAGCGCGCCGCTAACGCGCGGGAACAGTATGGGGCCGTTGGGCGTTGCAGCTTGCAACAGCAGTTACCGCGCAGGACCGGACTCGCGTGTTCATGCGAGCCACTAGCAAGAGTAACGCAAGAATGAAGCTACTTCGTTGAGGTGATTGATCCATGTCCCAGGTGCGTAGGCAGACGGCCGTGCTTCCCCGCCCTAACTGGGGTTGGCAGGACGCCGCCGCGTGTCGTGGCGAGGATCTGATGCTCTTTTTCGGCCCAGATGGCGAGCGGCAGCCAGAGCGGGACATCAGGGAGCGCAAGGCCAAGCAGGTCTGCGCGAGCTGCCCGGTCAGGATGGAGTGCCTCAACTACGCCGTTGCCCGTCCTGAGAAGTACGGCACCTGGGGCGGCCTGAACGAGGACGAGCGCTCCGCGGAGCGCCGTCGCCGGATGCGCCGCGCCAATGCAGCCTGAGCCAACCGACAGGCTCAGATGCAGGGTCGAGCCGCCTTCGTCCGCGCGGGCGGGCCTGATAGGATCGCGATCTTTGCGATCAGGCCCGGTCGAGCGGACAGCGGGGGGTACGGGGGGTCGCCCCCCCGGGAGACAACAGCGTCAGCACGTCCGCGTCGGTCAGCTGGCCGAAGTCGACGTACCATTCTCCCACGCTGCGGAACCGGCGAGGGGTGATCAAGGTCACCACCTCGTCGGTTTCCCTTTTGATGGCCTCCGCCGCCGCGGGAGCCGCGACCGGCACGGCGAGCACCGTCCGCGCCGCTCCGCGCGCCCGCAGCGCGCGCAGTGCGGCGCGGGCCGTCACCCCGGTCGCCAGCCCGTCGTCCACCACGATGACGAGCTCGCCGGCCAGGTCCCGCCCGGGCACGCCGCCCGGCGGCCTGCGCCCGTCGACAACACCGTAGACAACGAGGCGCCTGGCGAGCTCGGCGCGCTCGCGGGCCACCACCGCGGCCAGGTCCGCCTCGGTGAGGCCGACCGCGGCGAGCATCTCCGCGTCGAAGTACGGCTCACCGGCGCCGCCGAGGCCGTCCTCCGCGATCGCCCCGAGCCCGAGCTCGGGCGCCGCCGGATGGCCGAGCTTCCGCACCATGAGCACGTCGAGCGTCGCGCCGAGCGCGCCCGCCACGCCCGCCGCGACCGGGACGCCGCCGCGGGGCAGGGCGAAGACGCGCGTCCTGCCGCCCCAGGCATCGACGGGGAGCGGCGCGGGAGCGGGCAGCGCACGCCTTCGTTCTGTATCACCAGTGCGCGCCTCGCCGAGCACCTTCCGCAGCACCGCGCCAAGCAGCACCCCCGCCTGCGCTCGGTCGTCGAATGCGGGCGGACCTGACGGCGCCGCGGCGCGGCGCGCGGGGGGACGTGCCATCTCACCGCCCGTATACCCGGCGAGGCGCAGAATAAGGT
>Ga0335078_10001331_pt1 | contig 37510 bp, 36 predicted proteins | sample Lox_Sample_32_FD_206711 | JGI IMG/M metagenome (GOLD analysis project Ga0335078, IMG submission 206711) | Soil microbial communities from Loxahatchee National Wildlife Refuge, Florida, United States - Lox_Sample_3.2 | ecosystem: Environmental > Terrestrial > Soil > Wetlands | place: USA... | reverse complement strand
GCAACGATGCCGGACTGGTGATCGGTGATCCGGCGCTACGCATTGATCGTTCTCAGTTCCTGACCTACGATCTTGCAGAGGAGTGGATCCGCCTCACCGGAAAACCTTTCGTTTTTGCTTTCTGGGCCGTACGGAGAGTGCCCCTGCAGGATCAAAGAGAGCTCGACTTGGCCGCAATGTTCCAGCTATCTCGCGATCACGGCTTGACCGCCGAGGCTATCGAGCGAATCGGCGAAACTTGGGCGCCGCGGCTGAAACTCTCCGAGGCGGTCATCACCAGCTACCTCACCGAAAACATCCACTATTTTCTTGAACCGGACTGCTTGTCCGGCTTGGAACTCTTTTACCGCTACGCAGCCGAGTGCGGGGCATTACCGGTTGCACCCAGATTGTCTTTTCTTGAACCCCGGAAGCTCGTTGTCGGATAGCGCGCTTCTCTGCATACCACTCTGTTGCCCAAAACGGCCTCTAACAGGTCGCATGGTCTTACCTTCACCCACCTTTGCCCTCTCTTTATGGGAGTGGCTAACCCACCTCCGTAGCGTTGGACAGATCGTCGTTGGAATTGCGGATAATTCAGTGATCCCGCTGCCTGGCAGTATGGACGTCCTCACGATCTGGTTGGCAGCGAGTGAACCCAAATACTGGCCGTACTATTCGTTCATGGCTACGGTGAGTGCCGTGGCCGGTGGATACATCACGTATGCGTTAGCCCGACAGGGCGGGAAGGAGGCGCTCGAACGAAAAAAACGAAAGAAAAAACTGATCAACATCTTTCGACGGTTCCAACGTCGGGGCTTTTGGGCAATTGCGGTGCCTGCGGTGCTGCCGCCTCCTTTTCCGATCGTGCCCTTCCTGTTGGCTGCGGGAGCGATGCAATACCCGCGTAAGAAATTTGTCGGAGCTCTGGCGCTCGGTCGCGGAATCCGATTCACCGTGATCGGCGCCCTCGGGGCTCACTACGGAACGCCGATTGTGGGGTTCTTCTCGAAATACTACAAACCTGCGTTGATTATCCTTATTAGTTTGGCAGTGCTGGCAAGCATTTTTGGGCTGATCGAGTACTTGCGGGAGAAGAAGGGATCGGGATCCGGTTCCGGCGAAACTCAGCCAAAAGCGGCTTGAGCGTGGTTTGAAGGATCACCCAAGAGTTCGCTAGAATCGTCATGGTACGTGTAGACCTGCATGTCTCTCAAAAAACAAGAGGCCCTGGATTTATTTCAGTCCGACGACCTGATCGGCATCGGGATGGAAGCAAATGCTGTCCGACGCAAGCTCCATCCGAACGGGATCGTGACCTATATCATCGATCGGAATATCAATTACACGAATTACTGCACGGAATATTGCACTTTTTGCGCTTTTTACCGTCCCTTGAAGGGACCACAAGCGAAGGAGGGATACATCCTCGACTTCGAGACGATCTACGACAAGATTCGAGAAACTGTCGAACTGGGTGGCACAGGCGTTTTGATGCAGGGCGGGCTTCATCCGGACCTCAAGATCGATTGGCACGAGCAAATGCTCCGCGGAATCAAGGAGCGTTTTCCCAAGGTCCACCTACATTGCTATTCCGCCTCGGAAATCATCGCCATTGCCGAATATAGCGGGCTAACTATTCGTGACACGATTATGCGGTTGCGAGATGCCGGGCTGGATTCGATTCCCGGCGGCGGGGCCGAGATCCTGGACGACGAGGTGCGATACAAAATCGCGCGCCTGAAATGCCTGACGGATGATTGGCTGAATGTGCACCGTACCGCTCATCAACTGGGAATGCGGACTACAGCGACCATGATGTTTGGGGTCGGGGAAAAGTACGAGCACCGGGTCAATCACCTGCACCGACTGTTTGAATTGCAAGAGGAAACCGGTGGCTTCACGGCTTTCATCCCCTGGACCTTCCAGCCTGCTAACACAGCATTGGGTGGCCGCCACTGGGATGAAGCTACAGCGGTGGAGTATCTAAGAACCCTCGCAATTTCACGGCTTTATCTCTCGAATTTCCAGAATGTGCAATCCAGTTGGGTGACACAAGGTTTGAAGGTTTGCCAACTCGGTCTACAGTTTGGCGGGAACGATGTAGGTTCGGTAATGCTCGAAGAAAACGTGGTAAAGGCAGCGGGTGTTTCCAATTGCACCACCGAAGAAGAACTCCGCCGCATCATCCGAGATGCTGGTTTCAAACCTGTGCAGCGGGACACACTGTATCGTACGCACTTCCTGAACTAGCGCGGAAGTGTCCTAAGATAAGGTACTTAGTACTCATCGACGTTCACCATCACATCGGCGTGTGATCTGCAGTCCATCGGGTAAACCAGCCGAACGCTATGCTTCGGTTAGAATAAAGAGGATTCAGCCGGTTCGATTGTTTCCTGCTGTAGTCCTGCCGCGAGTATGCATTTATATCTTCCAGTTGTAGCGATGTTCCTTGCCCCGCACAGCATCGGGCAGTATCTCCGGCAGCATTTTCTGGACAAAACATTCCAAGGTCTTTATCACGCCAATGCGTTTGATATGGCCTTGTTAATTCCCTACTTTGTCGTCCTGATTTTGCTGGCCTCCTACGGTGCGCACCGCTACATCCTGGTTTATCTCTATTACAAGCATGGGAAGCAGCGCACTACTGAGCCGGCACAAAAGTTCGCCGAACTTCCACGGGTCACCATTCAGCTTCCCATCTTCAACGAGCAGTTTGTGGTGGAGAGGCTTCTGGAGGCGGTATGCCGTTTGAAGTATCCGATGGAGAAGCTCGATATTCAGCTACTCGATGACTCTACGGATGAAACCGTTGCGGTCGCGCGTGGACTGGTAAATCACTATGCGAACCAAGGGTTCCCCGTCACTTATCACCATCGGACAAATCGGCATGGGTTTAAGGCCGGCGCTTTATCCGAGGGCTTAAACACCGCAAAAGGTGAATTCGTGGCGATCTTTGACGCGGATTTTGTCCCGCCGGAAGATTTTCTGCTGCGCACGATTGATCACTTTACCGATCCTAAAATCGGTATGGTCCAAACCCGCTGGACTCATATCAATCGAAACTACTCGTTCCTGACAGAGGTCGAGGCGATCCTTCTTGATGGGCATTTTGTGCTCGAGCATTCCGGTCGCGCCCGCAGCAACGTATTCTTCAACTTCAATGGAACCGCTGGATTGTGGCGGCGCAGGGCGATCGAAGAAGCAGGCGGTTGGCAACACGACACTCTCACTGAAGACACCGACCTTTCGTATCGCGCCCAGCTAAAGGGCTGGAAGTTTATCTACCTTCAGGACGTGGAGTGCCCGGCGGAATTGCCGGTCGAAATGACTGCGTTCAAGACCCAGCAAGCACGTTGGGCGAAAGGGTTGATTCAGACCAGCAAGAAAATCCTGCCACAGGTCTTAAAAAGCGAGGAGCGATTCCACGTCAAGCTCGAAGCCTGGTATCACTTGACTGCAAATCTGAGCTATCCGCTCATGATTGTTCTATCCGTCCTACTGCTACCCGCGATGATCATCCGCTTCTATCAAGGCTGGTTTCAGATGCTGTACATCGATTTGCCATTGTTCATGGCATCGACCTTTTCGATATCGAGTTTTTACCTCGTATCGCAGCGCGAATTATTTCCTAAGACGTGGTTTCGCACGCTCCTGTACCTACCCTTTTTGATGGCGCTTGGAATTGGTCTCACGGTGACAAATACGAGGGCTGTCCTTGAAGCCTTGATAGGGAAGCAGAGTGCATTCGCACGAACGCCGAAGTATCGGGTCGAATCCAAGAAAGACAAAGTGCGATCGAGCAATTACCGGCGAGGCTTGGGCTGGGTGCCTTGGGTGGAACTGCTGATCGGGTGCTACTTTGCAGTTACGGTTTATTACGCCGTCGAGAACGAGAACTACATCACAGTTCCCTTCCTGCTGCTTTTTGTTCTGGGATACTGGTACACGGGATTAATGTCCCTCCTCCAAGGACGTCTATCTGGGCTGTCATTGACCCCCGAAAGCCACACCAAACCTTTCCCCGTCAGCGTCTGAGACAACCCGACTTTAGGACTGCACTCGCGTTTTTCGAGGGCTTTTGTTTGATATCCTATGGCATCGTGCGAATGTTGTGGTGGTTCCTGATTTTGGCCGTCAGCACTGTGGCAGTCGTGTGGGCAGGAATGGCTTCCTACCTGCGCGTTCGGCGCCACTTGAAAAGCGCAGCCACACCTGCAAAAAAGAGCGGCGTGGAACACGGCGTTGACAGTGTTTAGCCAGCAGTGAACTAAGCTGGAGGAAGCATGGCAAAATCGACAGCACAAGCCGTAACAAGTAGCGACCGCGTTCTGAGCGGCGCGAGTCAAGTCGCAGTTATCGTAGGCGCGAGCCTTTTCGTCGCTTTGTGCGCCCGTATCACCGTCCCTCTGCCTTTCACGCCCGTGCCTTTAACCCTGCAAAATTTTGCGGTTTTATTGGTAGGCTTACTCTTGGGGGCGCGCAAAGGATTTGCCGTTTTGTCGCTCTATCTCGCCGAAGGCATGATGGGACTACCGGTTTTCAGTCCGATTGGTCCCGGGGGGTTTGCGCAACTAGTCGGGCCGACCGGAGGATTCCTGCTGGCTTATCCGTTTGTGGCTGGCGTCGCCGGACTGATTTTAGAATCTGGGAAACGTACTTTTGGACGTGCGATTTTGGCCAGCTTCAGTGGCGAAGTTGTTCTTTTCCTGGCTGGACTTTCATGGCTTGCGATCCTTACCCATTCATTTTCACTTGCGATTCGATTCGGGTTGTACTGGTTCGTCTTCGCGGAAATTATCAAAATCATGATGGCGGCCGCCTTTGCTAACAGTTTGGCACGCTCCCAACGAGCTTCGAATGACCACGCTTAGTTCATCTTCCAAGGCCAATGGTGAGATCAGCACCGCGGTTCGCGAAATCACCGTCGCTCACAGTCCCGACTCGGACGATGCCTTCATGTTTTATGGGCTTGCCACCAACAAGGTGCGAGTGCCGGGCTTGCGCTTCACGCACACGCTTTGCGATATCGAGACGTTGAATCGTGACGCGCTCAAGGGTGTGTATGACGTGACTGCCATCTCATTCCATGCGTATCCCTACATACAAGCGGATTATGCGCTGCTGCCGAGCGGAGGCAGTGTGGGAGATGGCTACGGTCCAATGATCGTGGGGCATCGCGCTTTTTCCATCAGCGAAGTGAAGAAGAAGCGCATCGCCGTCCCCGGCACCATGACCACGGCATATTTAGTGCTTAAGCTTTTTGCGCCTGGAATCGAAACCGAAGTTGTGCCGTTCGACCAGATCATTCCTCAGGTACTCGAAGACAAATACGAGGCTGGACTCATCATTCACGAAGGACAGCTCACTTACGACAAATCCGGTCTGCACCGCATCGTGGATCTCGGAAAATGGTGGCAGAAGGTCACCGGACTTCCGTTGCCGCTCGGCGGCAATGCAATTCGCCGCGGCCTGGGACCGGAATTGATGAGCACGGTTGCATCGGCGCTGCGCGAAAGCATTCAGTATGCTCTGGATCACCGGGACGAAGCGTTGGCTTACGCCATGCAATTTGCCCGAGATCTCGACCCGCAACTTGCGGACAAATTCGTTGGGATGTACGTCAATGAGCGCACTCTCGACTACGGCCCCGATGGGCGCGAAGCCGTCCGCCGGCTACTCGATATGGGACACAAGGCGGGGATCATTCGAGACCCGGCGAGCGTGGACTTCGCAGCTTAGCTTGTCCTTTCATTCGCCTCGAGCCACCAGTGAGCTAAACTCAGTCACTCATGCCCGTTGGAACTAACAGCTATTCCTCCCAAACGTTGCTCATCGATGCGGATGACACGCTTTGGGAAAACAACATTTATTTCGAGCGGGCGATTGCAAATTTCATCTCCTTTCTGAACCACCATGAATATTCGCCCGATGAGGTTCGACAAGTCCTAAACGAGGTCGAACGGAACTCCATTGTTTCTCACGGATATGGCCTCCACAGCTTTGCCCACTCCCTGGTTCGCACTTTCGAGCGTCTCGCGGTTGAGCCTCTGACGCCCGCCCTGCACGAAACCATTAAGGGATTCGCCCACACCATCGCGGAACATCCAATGGAAATTATCGGGGGAGTTCCTGAGACGCTGCACTACCTGGCGACGCGACATCACTTGATCTTGATGACCAAAGGTGCTTTTGCCGAGCAGACGGGCAAAATTGAGCGATCCGGCTTGAAGGAGTACTTCGCGGCAGTGGAGATCGTCTCTGAAAAGGACGTGCCGACCTATCAGACGATCATTTCCAAGTACGAACTCGGAAGTGATTCGACCTGGATGGTTGGCAATAGTCCGCGATCCGATATCAATCCAGCGTTGGCCTCAGGAATCAACGCCGTGTTCGTGCCCCATCGCAGTACATGGATCCTTGAGCGCGATGAGGTTACCGATCCCCAGCCTCCAACCAGATTACTGGTTGTCGAAAACTTCGCCGGATTAAGAGAACACTTCTAGACCGCTACTTGGTAACTGACGCGGAACTGCCACAAAATTTCTCGAACACTTTCTTCAATTCGGCGGCGATATCTATGGCTTCACGATGCTCGATATCGCTGCGTTGCATCATGTGCACCATTTTTCCATCTCGAAGAAAAGCAATCGAGGGAGATGAAGGGGGATACCCCGTGAAGTAGCTGCGAGCCTTATCGGTCGCTTCGGTGTCCTGCCCGGCAAAAACCGTGAACATTCTCTCAGGCCGCGGCGAATTCTGTAGCGCCATCCGCACGGCCGGACGCATCCGCCCAGCGGCGCATCCACAGATCGAGTTCACCACCACCATGGTTGTTCCCTGGTTTGAAGTAAGCGCCTGATCAACATCCTTCGAGGTTCGCAGTTCCTGGATCCCCAGTCGGGTCAGTTCTTCCCGCATCGGGATCACCATAATCTCTGGATACATTTCCTCTCCTTGGTCCCTGTTTGAATCTTCGATGACAAAATTAACATCAATAGCCGCAGCAGCCAATTGTAATTCTGGCAATCCTGATTCGAGAAGAGACCAATGCCTCACCCGAGCCGGCGATACCCCTTCGTGCAGCTTGACGTCTTCAATGCCAAGCCCTTCCTGGGAAACCCACTCGCTGTCTTCCCTGATGGACGAGGGCTCAGCGACGATGAAATGCAAGCAATTGCGCGAGAAATGAACCTTTCTGAAACTACTTTTGTGCTTCCGTCAGATGCTGAAGAAGAACGCGGAAAGGGGATACGCGTACGAATTTTCACCGTGCAAGAAGAATTGCCGTTTGCTGGCCATCCGACTCTGGGAACGGCATTCCACTTGCGCAGTTTGCGTGGAGGCGACCGCGTAGTCTTGAACCTGAACGTCGGCAGTGTCCCCGTTCAGTTTCAAGACCGGGCTGGGGAGCCCACGTTCGGGGAAATGACTCAAAAAGATCCTGCGTTCGGACCTTCGCATGATCGAACAGCGGTAGCGCGTGCTATGGGCGTAAAGGAGAGCGACTTCGACCCTTCCCTCCCTATACAGACGGTCTCGACCGGTGTTGCTTTTACGGTTGTTCCGCTGAGGAACTTGAATACCATCCAAAATCTGATTCTTGACGCAAAAGGTTCCGCGGAATATCTGAGTAAATCCAATGGCAAGTTTTTCTATTTTGTGAGCCGAGAAACGGTCGATCCTAACGCGCGGCTGCATTCAAGAATGATTTTTTATAACGGTGAAGATCCGGCGACCGGCTCAGCCGCCGGCTGCACGGCAGCATGGATGGTAGCCAATGGAGTAGCCAAACCCGATGAGCGGGTTCTGATTGAACAAGGCGTCGAGATGAAGCGCACGAGTCACATTTTTGTGCGTGCCTCACGTAAGGATGACAGAGTGGTTAATGTGAATGTCGGTGGAAATGTAGTGGAAGTCGCGCGCGGAGAAATTTATTTTTGAACTGCGCATAGGTAAAGCCGCAGAAAACACTGGCACGCACACCTGTTTTGATTTTTCAATAGGCAGACTTTCCCATTAGCATCTCCGGTACTTTACACTCGGCATTTTGACCGTTAGGATTTTCTCCGCTCTGATTTCTCCGAAAGAAAAAATCTTGACTTCGGCGCCGCGCAATTTTCTCGTCGCCCAGCAGACAAACGAATGAAGCCCAAGAGAACGATCCTCTGCGTCGACGACAACGAACAGTCTCTCTCGATCCGGAAAGTCATGCTGGAGACCCGAGGCTATCGGGTGATTTCCTGTACAAACGGGCAAGACGCTCTGGAGAGATTTGGCAAGGGTGGCGTCGACTTGGTGCTAACAGACCTGATCATGCCAGGCTTCGATGGCAATCAACTCATCGACGAAATCAAGACAGCCTCGCCGCAGACTCCCACCATCCTGATTTCAGGCAAAGTGAAACTCTACGAGCGCGATACCCGGGCCGACGTATTTCTGGCGAAGGGAGCGTATGCTCCGGCGGAATTGCTCGAGCGTGTCCGCGTGTTGTTGGTTCGCAAAAGAGGTCCGAAACGGCCTCTGCAGCCGACTCTATCCCGCTCTGCCTCTCACACCTCGGCAGCCTAGGTCCCGCAATCACCGCGCATATCGGCTTCGTGTAATATCGATGAATTGGATGGATACATTCATCGAGGCCGTTGAACTTCGCAAAACTTACCACATCGGGAAGATCGAGGTACCCGCTTTACGAGGGGTTTCGTTCGCGATCGAGAAAGGTGAGTTCGTCAGCGTCGTGGGTCCTTCGGGTAGTGGAAAATCGACTTTGTTCTACATTCTAGGAGGTTTAGCACAAGCCGATTCCGGACACGTCGTGGTGGATGGGGCTGATTTCGCCAAGCTCTCGGACTCCGAACGCACTCAGATGCGTAAACGCAAAATTGGCTTTGTGTTCCAGAAATTTAACTTGCTGCCCACGCTCGACGCTCGGTCGAATATCAACATCGCGATCGACATTGCCGGTAGCAACGGTAGTCACGACGCCGCCTATTTCGACAAGATCGTCAGCCTGCTCGGTATCGGAAAACGGCTCCCTCATCGGCCCTCAGAACTTTCGGGAGGAGAGCAGCAGCGTGTGGCACTGGCACGGGCCCTGATCAATAAGCCGGCGATTGTGTTGGCCGACGAACCCACCGGCAATCTTGATTCAGAAAATTCGGACATCGTGTTGAATATGCTTCGCCATTCCAACCGCGAACTCGGCCAGACCGTCTTAATGATTACCCACAATCCGCTGGCTGCCAGCTACGGAGATCGGGTTATTCACATGCGCGACGGCCAGATTGTGACCCCAGAAAACGATCCGCAGTGGACTGGGCATTAAACATCTAGAACCTAAAGAGTTCACAATGGACGATCTTAAGAAACCGATCCTGCCTGGTAAGGGTAATTCTGATTATGAGCGATATCTGCGCACCGACGAACTTCTGTCGTTGCAGAAATCTCCGCAAGAGTTCCTGCATCCGGATGAAATGACCTTTCAAGTTGTTCATCAAAGCTCGGAACTCTTGCTCAAGGGGGTCGCATGGGAACTTGAGCGGGCACGAGGCCTCATCGAAAATGGGGATTTCGCAAATGCCTCCCGCTTAATCCGACGGGCCAACCAGATGCTGGAATATCCAGTTTCGATGCTGCACGTTCTGGAAACAATCACCCCGTACGACTACCACATCATTCGCGCCGGGCTTGGACACGGCAGCGGTCTGGATTCCCCGGGTTTCTTAGCTCTGTTGCATATTGGTCCGAGGCTCGGCGAGGCGTTCCATCAGCAACTGGAGAAAGCGAATCTGACCGTCGATGATGTGTATCGCCGACATCAGGAATTCTTCGGACTTCATGACGTCGCCGAGCGGTTGCTGGACTTCGATGAACGCGTGCATATCTTCCGCTTCCATCATTTGAAACTGGCGCAACGCATTATTGGAGGCGGGGTGATCGGCACGATGGGAACTCCGGTCGAAGTCCTGCACCAGAGAATGGAACATCTGTTTTACAAAGATCTCTGGGACATTCGCAATCAGATTACTGCCAAAGCAAACGAGGAAATGGAGAGGTCGCGCAAGGTCACCAGGTATTGAGACCTCTGGGAAATCCTTGAATCTCAAGTGTTTTTTGCGAGCAACGCAGCTCCCGAGCGACCTTTACAATCATTTTCGGGCCCGCGTACGATGCTATAATCGGTGCTGCCGTGCGGGAGTAACTCAGTGGTAGAGTGCGACCTTGCCAAGGTCGAAGTCGCGGGTTCAAATCCCGTCTCCCGCTCCAGAGATCATGAAAAGCCCCGTGTCGACGGGGCTTTTCTTTGCAGTCCGACACACCAGTTGAGCCGGTAGACTTTTCCGACTCCTCAGGCTAATTTAATCGTAGGGCGCGGTACCCAAGTGGTAAGGGAGAGGTCTGCAAAACCTTTATTCGGCGGTTCGATTCCGCCCCGCGCCTCCAACCTTTCGCGCAAAGTACTCTCTTCCAAGAAAGCTTCACTGCGAGCAGCTTAAACAAGCCTCTTGCTTTTGAATCAGATCAAACGAAAGACGCCGGAAGCATCTCTAGCGGGTGGAGGACAGATCAAACATTTCTGGCGGATCGACGTAACATCGGCGCCAAAGCGCTTCATCCGACAAGGTTCCCGATTTCCACTCTTGAAGTACGGGAAGGGTAGCGGCCATCATTCCGCCGTCGGCCGAATCGAACACCACAACCACCCCAGCCGCGGTCGTGGATGATTTAGTAAGTTCCACGTACTCGCGATCGAAGAGCGATTTGACAAAATCCAACTTCGTTTTGGAGTTAGCATTAGTCGCGTTTTCGTTGCTCTTCTGAACTGAAACAATCTTTACAGTCTTGCCCTGCAACGGTGCCCAGTCTCCTGGAAAAGAAGCGATCTCTTCGGTTTCGATCTTGAAAGGCGGCGCCTCGACGTCCCCCTTGGTTACCGGCTGCGGAGAAGGCTGCACTGCTGTGTCAATGGTCGGCTCACTAGTCGGCAGTTCTACGTTTGTACGCCTTACCCATCCGCGCGAAAGGCCCGAAATGCGAATGTGAACCCAGCTTGCATTCATGTCGAGGATCTCGAACTCATCCTCGGCGGTAGCCAAAAACATCACTTTGGCACCCTCGGCTGGACTGACCAAAACAGGTGTACCGGACCGCTTGATTGCCGCCAGGTTGTCGGGGTGAGACTGATTGTGGAGGATCTCTTCAAGGCCTTTTGCTTCTTTTGTTAGCTCCTCGACGTGCCGGTCAGTCACGGCTCTTCGCGTTTCAACGCTTTGCTGGTCTCCAGGAGAACCCACCTTGAAAGGGGAGGATGATTCAGGGTTTCCTTTCGAAGAGGTGATCGGCTGCCCGGGGACAAAATCGTGCGGCGTTGGAGCAGAAATCGACGGGCTTGTGCTGGCCTGGGTTGTAGTCTTTGTCGCCGACGTCGGCGTAGCCGACGTAGCGGTGGCTTTCATCCCTAGTAAATCCTGCAGTCGATCAAGGAAATCGGTCTCCAGACGCCCATTCGAGGGCAGAACCTGGTATCCGGAGTTAGACCCGGCTGGGTCGGAATACCATGCCGTGATCTTTGCGCTAACCTGAACCACGGATCCACCCGACTTGGATGCCGCAATATGTACCGAGCACTGATAGAAACCGCTCTGAAACTTGTCGAGAGGGCGATCGCCCTCAACCGCAAAGCCATCCAGGACTGGCAAGTGGCCGGAAGCCGAACTTTGTAGTTGCTTCAGAGCGGACTCGATTTTCTGCTTGCTTTCCGTGAACGTGCGTTCGTAGGGCGCAACCTGAGCGGACAGTTCTACCAACACCATGAAACCCAAGATTGCCCAGATTGCTTTTACTCGCGCGGTCGGTTGCTTCATGGCAGCGAGTCTACCTGTGAGTGATGTACCCAACCATGCTGCCCATCCTCGGTTTCGATACCGTACCAGTATGGGGTACTGATAAGAATCACAATTTCCGAGCCGGCGTTGAGAGACTTCAGATTGGTCGCGGTGTGAAACGGAGCCGATTTCAATTCTGCACCCGGCGCTTTGACGATGCGCTCCACTTGATGGCGCAGGGTCTTAATGTGGTGTTCGAGGTCGTCAGCCGATCCTTCAGCATTGGCAAGCGCCAACTCGTCGTCTTGTTGCTTTTTCTTTTCTAATGCTTGTCTGGCTAACTCTTCCTGACGGTGTTGTTCACTTTCCGCTTTCTGCTTCTTCTCCAGTTCAATCGCGTCGACCCGGTCTTGGACGTCTTGGTACTCGGCTGCCTCCACGCTCCCGTTTGAGGGGTGGACCGTATGGCGAAAATCCTCTACGAAAACCGCCTCAATTCTCAGAATGGTTTTGTCGGGCGTTTTGGTTTGCACGATGTAGCGGACGGCCAGCGTCCCTTCGTCGTTGCTTTCCTTGAAATTCACCGGTGCGAGAACCTTCGTTCTCACCTTGTAAAAAACCTTCCCTGGCCCATTCCATTGAGGAAACAAGGATGAGTTTGGGGCTGGGGAAGCCTTCTCGATGAATTTGTCCTTGTTGTATTCCCGGCTGCCTTGGATGATGTTGTCATTGAGAACGCGGTCTAGAGCATCCAGAACTTCCCCTTCGGGAGCCGCGATTTCCGTCGAAAATTCGACCCCGTATTGTTCGGGCGTCTTATGCGTTCTTGCCCAGAGGGAAGCCGTCAGAGATATACTCAGAAACCCAAAGCACAGCCAAAGGCCAGCCTTTCGGAGCATGCGATCCGGGAAGGATTGCTGAATTTCAACACTCTGTTTTTGAAATGTTTCACCCATCGACCAACTGCTAAACCTAGGAAGAGCCCCTCCCTCTGCTCTCTTACGCTGATTAAAGCCTGGCTGTCAACCTTGCTCCTAGTGGGGCACCTTGGACAAGCCAATGAAATCAGCCTGCTTGCAGATACTCAGAAGTGCCCGGCTGATCGATTTCTGTTATCGAGTCGATTCTTGTTCGTTATCGAACGACGCTGCCTTATGGGGCTTTTTCCAAAGAAATTGAGGTTTTTTGAAATTAAGACAAGAGACTCTTGACATTCACCTACAAACCGAGCGATACCGTGCTTGCAGTCTTTGGCGGGGCAGGATGACAGCCACAATCCATTTTCCGGGAGTGCCGCCCTCGAACGTCAACAGCATTGTTCGTGAGAGTGATTCCAAGCGCAGCACTCGCCGGCGCGACCGCGCCGCAAAACAGGAAGCGCTGATCCAGGCTGCCTTGAAATTATTCGCTAGCAAGGGATACGAACTGACGACCACTCGAGAGATCGCCGCCGCCGCCGGTTGCGCAGAAGGGCTGATTCATCGTTATTTTCACGGCAAAGAAGGTTTGCTTACCGCATTGATTGAGCACAACACATCGCAGGAGATCGTCGATCTCGCCCGGGAGTTACAACCCGCCGCGAGCCTGGAAGAAGAATTCACGCAATTGGTGCTTTGGGAAGTCGATCGCATGTGGAAGAGTCGAGACTTTCTGAAGATTTTTATGCCGCGGGCTTTTGCTGATCCCAAGTTTCGAGCGGTGATGTACCGAGCCGTGGTCTCTGTTCGCTCGGGGGCAATCCTCGAACGCCTCAAGAGGTATACATCTAGCGCTACAATTCCGCGTAACGACCTTGAGAGCTTGGCGCAATGTGTAGGAATGTTCGGCTTCGTCTTCGGTTTTGTGCGGCCGCTCGTTCTTGGTCAAAAACGTTTTGAAGCCAAAAAACTGGCAGTGAACACGGCGCGGATTTTGATTCGCGGAACCCAATCCGTCGCAATTGATAATCAACTTTTCTAATCCGCAAGATTCAGAATACTTATTTTCTCTTGACACTGTTCCCGAGAACATGATACTTAGTGCGTCCACGCGCACTAGTGGGGAAATACTCGGTTTCTGTTTAACCGAGGCTTCGTAACCGGGCATATCCTGGGAGAGTTGTGCCCGGGGGCCGAGAATCAGGCTTACGGAGGACGCTAGTATTCTGAGCGCGCCTTCCAACCTTTAACGATATATTGCGCTTGCTTTCGATCAGGAGGACGCAATGATTTTGTCCCGACGGTACCTTGCCGGGTCGCTGTTATTGCTGTTTTTTGTGCTCGCTAGCCTACCGGACGCGTGCGCCATTCCGGCGTTCGCCCGGAAATATGGTCTACGTTGCTCGGCCTGCCATGAAGCTTGGCCAATGCTGAATTATTTCGGCCAAAAGTTCAAAGATAACGGCTATCAGTTGATGAACGACCGAGATTCGCCGGTTTGGCAGAATCCATCCTATTGGCCGGTAACCATGCGCATCACGCCCTTTTGGCACCGGGAGGGTACCGACAAGATCGCGGTAGATACGCCGGGAGGCGGAACTGTCAACCAGAGTCTGAACATCTCTGGCTTTGACTATAGCGGTCTCGACATTCTTTCCGCCGGAACTATCGAAAAGAACGTCTCTTTCCTGTTGGTGCCGTCGTCGGATGAGACCGGCGCGTTCCATATGGAGTCAGTTAACGCCCGCGTCGACAATCTGTTACATAGCTCATGGCTAAACATCAAGTTGGGAAAGTTTGAGCTCGATAACGTCGTTTCAGAAAAACGTATTCTGACGCTCTCACCTAACGGTGGAGGTTTCAACATCTACCACTTCATTCCGGTCGGGGATGGCAACATCTTCGGCCAGATTGGCGACAATCAGGTTGGCTTGGAATGGCTGGGTCACTCCGTCAACGATAGAACCCGTGTTTCCGCGGCTCTGTTGAGCTCTACCGATGGTAACCCGGACCTATCCTATGGGAGCAACTCTTACAGTGGCTTCTTCGCTGCCAGTCAGGCATTTGATGCCGGCAAGCTTGGAGTCCAACGCCTGGGCTTTTACGCAATGATAGGCGAAGCTCCGACGACCTACCGAACCGCCGGCGGCGTTCCGATCGTCAGCTCGGGAATCGGGAACAAGAGCTTCAACCGTGAAGGCTTTGTCGGTCTGTTCTACCTCGGCAAGCTAGACTTTCAAGTCGTGACTCAGCATGGATCGGACAGCTCATGGTTCGGGGCTTGTTATGGCGACATTATTGACGGCGCTACCGGTTGCACCAACAACAATGTTCCGGGGACCGTCTTGCCGGCAACCGCTCGGGCGCCCAGCTGGAACGGCGCTTTTGTTGAGACCCACTATGTGGTGAACCCCCAGGTGATCTTTATCCAGCGTTCAGAGTGGGTAAGGATGTCGCAACAGGGGTCCACCCTAAACCCTGGCAACCTCGGCAACATCGACAACTACGTTTTCGGCTTCCGTTGGATGCCGGTCATGAATAACCGAGCCGGATTCGCGTGGCACAACGAATTCTCCTGGTTCCGGGTACAAGGTTTCGCTCCCGACGGGACGGCTTTAACCAGCAACAGCTTGATGTCTGGATTTGACTTCGACTTCTAAGAGAGGACACGCAAATGCGTCGAGAAACATTGCAAGGAACGATGTGGCTGTGCGCGGTTGCTGTTCTCGCTTTCTGCGCCAGTTCGTCAGCGCAGGTTACAAGCAACCAGGAACACGAGTGGCTGAAATCGCCAGCGGCGACCAGCCACATCGGAAACATCACGGGGCATGCTCAAGCGGGTGCGGGGGACTATCGCCGCTACTGCGTGGTATGCCACGGTGAAATCGGAGACGGGAACGGCGAAAGTGCGCAGTGGTACGATCCCACGAACAACCCGGCGATCGGCTTCCGGCCGCGTGATTTCACGTTGGCGGTATTCAAGTGTCGCTCAACTCCGACAGGCACTTTGCCGATCGATGAAGATCTGTTCAACACCATCGCACGCGGGATGAATCGCTCGGCCATGCCACCATGGAATACCTTCACCAAGCAAGAGCGAGCCGATTTGGTGGCTTGGATCAAGCACTTCTCTCCTCGTTGGCAAACTGAGAAGCCAGGTGCTCCGATTCAGATTCCGGCGGAGCCCGAAGTGACAGCCGATCGGGTCAAGGCTGGGCAGGACGTGTTTGGTCGAGTGCAGTGCTGGAAGTGCCACGGAGTGGAGGGCAGAGGAAACGGGCCTTCGGCATCCACTTTGCAAGATGACCTTGGCCACACGATCGCGCCGTACAACTTCACGGAGGCTGCTCCTCCCAAATGCGGTGGTACCGATCAGGATATTTACAGAATCTTTATGACCGGTCTTGACGGAACGCCAATGCCGTCTTTTTCGGACAACATCAAGCCAGATGAGGCTTGGGATTTGGTGTTTTACCTGCGCACTTTGCAACCACCCAACGCTTACAACGCCAAGGAAAAGCAAATTGCGAAGCAACTTGGGCTAAAGCCCGTAAATCCAAATGGCTCAGGACAATAATCCCAAGTCATTCAAAATTTGGCAGTCCAGGAGAAAGATGATGAAAGGTGAGTACAAGCTGAAGATTGCGGCCGTGCTGTCCGCATTCCTGTTAGTTGCGACTGGCGCTCTGATTTTAAACCAGAGGGTCAGCGCTGCCGCGGATGGGACGATCACCGGCAGCGTGAAGCTAACCGGGACGCCCCCTCACATGAAGGGGATCGACATGTCGAAGGACCCGTACTGCGTTAAGCAGCACGAAAATAATCCACCAAAAATGGAGAACGTCGTCGCCAGTTCCAGCGGTGCGCTCCAAAACGTGGTTGTGTACATCTCGCAGGGTCTGACGGGTAATGAGGCCAGCGCAGTTTCTTCGGAAGAACCGACTTTCGATCAGAAGGGTTGCATGTACACGCCTCATGTGCTGGCTCTGAATGTTGACCAGAAGTACAAGGTCATCACCAGTGATCAAACGACCCACAACATTCATCCACTGCCGGCGCCGGGCGCGGGAAATATCGGCTGGAATAAATCTCAGCCGCCGGGCGCTCCTCCGATTGAAACCAGCTGGAAGGCTCAGGAAGTCGCCATTTCAGTGAAGTGCAACATCCACCCGTGGATGCATGGCTGGTTTGCGGTCGTCAAAGGGCCCAACGCCGTCTCTGACGAGAATGGCTCTTACACGATCAAGAACGTGCCTGCAGGTTCTTACACAGTCACGGCCTGGCAAGAGGACCTCGGGGAACAGACTTCGAAAGTCTCCGTGGCTGCTGGTCAGTCCGCCAAAGCGGATTTTACGTTTAAGTCGAAATAAGTAGTCAGCTTTGCACATGCCGCTGCGTCTGTGGGCAAACGCAGCGGCTTTCAATCCTGCAGGGAATCGAAGGGGAGGCGACTACATGGCAAAAGTGTTTGCAGTAACCCTCATCATCATCGCAATACTCTCTGCGATTCCGATTTTGCGACACACCTGGTGGTTGCCGCAGGATATCTCCACGCATGGTCAAGCAATCGACGAGCAGATGTCGGAGACAATGGCCGAAGCAGGCCTATCGTTCCTTGCCTCCCAAATTCTGTTAGCGATCTTCGTATGGAGGTTCTCGAGGCCGCGGCCGGGAGAAAAAATTAAGAACTTCCCTGGCGGCGCAATGGGCTTAGTCATTGCCGCCTTTTTGCTAGTTGGAACGGAGGTCCTCGCGCTCGGCGCGTTCGGAGCCAAAGCGTGGGCGAGCATATATCTGACTCCGCCCGCAGCTGACTCCGTGCCTATCCAAGTGCAGGCCGGACAGTTCGCGTTTTACTTCCGCTATCCCGGCCCCGATGGGATGTTCGGTCCGATTCATCCTGACCGTATCAATGAAGCAAATCAGAATCTCTTCGGTTTGGACACAGATCATGATCCCGATTCGAAGGACGATATCGTCACGGCAGAAATGGCCGTTCCCGTGAACCGGGAGGTCCATCTCTTGATGCGTTCCAAGGATGTAGGGCATTCGTTCTACGTTCCCGAGCTGCGGGTGCAACAGGACTTTGTGCCGGGACTCGACCTTTCCATTCACTTCACAGCCACGAAGATTGGACGGTACGAGATTGTATGCACGCAGCTGTGCGGCCTGGGGCACTACAACATGAAGGCTTATCTGAGTGTGATGTCGCAAGACGATTACGACAGTTGGCTAAAGAAGCAGGCAGCGCTGCAGTAGAAACTCAGGATTAAGGGAAGCAGAATCTCCTCCGAGGTGAGTTCATGCACGATATGTCGCACGCACACGTAGCACATCAGGCCCCGACCAGCTTTATCCGGCGAAATATCTTCAGCCTGGACCACAAAGTGATCGGAAAGCAGTACTACGGCTTGGCCTTGGTGGCGGTCTTTGTGGGCATGGTGCTTTCCTGGATCATGCGCCTGCACCTGGGCTGGGGCAATCTTGCGATTCCGGGCCTTCATTTACTTTCGGCCAACGGGGCACCCGGCGATGTGATGACGCCCGAGTATTACCTTCAACTCATGACCATGCATGGCACCATCATGGTCTTCTTCGTGCTCACCACTGCTCCATTCGCCGCGTTCGGCAACTATTTCCTGCCGATTCAAGTAGGCGCGGAGGATATGCCATTTCCCCACTTCAACATGATGTCGTTTTGGGTAACGTTTGTGGCATTCCTGGTGATGATCGCTTCATTCTTTGTCAGCGACGGCCCGACCCTCGGCGGTTGGACGCAATACGCGCCACTGAGCGCACTTGGGGCGGTGACGGGTCCCGGCCAAGGAACCGGCGTGGTGCTTTGGGCAGCTTCGATCGCGATCTTCTGCGTGGGCCAATTATTTGGTTCGCTCAACTTCATCACCACGACCCTCGACATGCGGACGAAAGGAATGAGCCTGTGGCGCTTGCCGCTTAGCACGTGGGCATGGTTTATCACCTCGGTCATGGGTTTGACTGCTTTTGCAGTCCTGATGCCCGCCTGCATCCTGCTCATTCTGGATCACGTTGCTGGAACCAGTTTCTTCATAGCATCCAATCTTGTCGTTAACGACCAACTGCAACCGCATGCTGGCGGATCCACGCTGCTATGGCAGCACTTGTTCTGGTTCTTTGGGCATCCGGAAGTCTACATTGCCATCGTTCCAGGTATGGGCATCGTCTCGCATGTCCTGATTTCGAACATGCGGCGGCCGATGCTCAGCCATCGCGTCTTGGTTTACTCGATGGCAGCCCTGGCGGTCTTAAGCTACATGGTGTACGGACACCACATGTTTGTCAGCGGAATGAACCCCATTTCGTCGATTGCCTTTTCCTTCCCAACGCTGATCATTACGATTCCTTCTACGATCATCGTGTTGATATGGATGGGTAGCCTGTACGGGTCAAGATTGAGAATCAACACTGCCTCCCTGTTTGCGCTGGGAATGATCTCGATGTTCATTAGCGGAGGCGTGAGCGGGTTCTTCTTGGCTCAGCCTTCCCTGGACATCATGCTTCACGCCACCTACTTCGTGGTCGGACACTTCCATTTGGTGATGGCGGTTGCGGCCATCTTCGGGATCTTCTCTGGAACATATTTCTGGTTCCCGAAGATGTACGGCCGGATGATGAACGAGACGATAGGGAAAATCCACTTCTGGCTAACGTTTGTCGGAACCTATTGCATCTTCATGCCATTCCATTACCTGGGACTGGCGGGCAACGTGCGCAGGTATCAGGCGTTTGTGGACGATTATCTCCAACCTCTCATTCCGGTTCACAAGTTCATCACTGTCGCGGCTCTGGCAACCGGCGCGGCGCAGTTCCTGTTCCTGTACAACTTGATTCACAGCCGCTTCTGGGGCAAGCCGGCTCCGAACAATCCGTGGGAGTCCACTTCTCTGGAATGGGCGACACCAAGCTCACCACCTCCGTTCGATAACTTTGGGGGCACGCTGCCGACCGTGTACCACGACCCTTATCAATACGGAATCGAGGGTTCGACGGGCGATTACGTGATGCAGAACTCACCAGAGAAAATCGAGACAGTAAGAGAAGAACCGTAAAGCAACAGAATCCAGGGGAAAGGTAGTCTCGCAGTATGGCAACGACAGTTCATGAACCGCCAAAAATAGATGAGCAGCACTCACCAGGTTTGACCGATGGATCCGGCAACGCTGGCTGGAGAGATTTAGGTCCGGGAGATGGGAGAGTGCGGGTAGGGCAGCAGTACTCGCCACCGCCATCGTCCACCGGGATCTGGGTTGGCCTTGCCGCGATCAGCATGACTTTTGCCGCTCTCACCAGCGCATTGGTGGTTCGCAAAGGCGGGTCTCTGGATTGGCGTCACTTTTCCCTGCCCTCGATCTTGTATCTCAACACCTTGGTGCTGTTCGCCAGCAGCTTCACGCTTGAGGTGGCACGCAAAAAGATCGCTTCGTTCATGAAGGGGCAGCGAGATGTTACCGCGAACCCAAACCGGTGGCTTTATGCAACCCTCGCGCTTGGTCTTCTCTTTGTGGGCGGTCAGTATCTCGCCTGGCGCCAGCTCAGCACACAAGGGCTTTACCTTGCTACCAATCCGAGCAGCTCTTTCTTTTACGTGCTGACTGCGGCGCACGCTTTGCACGTATTAGGAGGTCTCGGCGGACTCGTCCGGGTCATTGGCAAATTGGATCATTTAACCTTGCGCCGAAGCACGCTGGACGCAACGTCTCGCTACTGGCATTTCATGGATGTTCTGTGGCTGTATTTGCTATTGCTGCTTTGGATGAAACTGTAACCTCAACAGGAGGCGCCGTGAGCCAAGCCGAAATGACGATGGGGCATGCACACCCACCGGGTATGACCGTCGGTCTTCCCCCGTTTGTGGTCTCTGCCAAGAAGATGGCGATCTGGCTATTCATCATCGCCGATGCTGCAACATTCGCGGCCTGCCTGGTTGCGTATGGATTTCTAAGAAACGGCACACCGACCTGGCCACGGCCGTTTCACAGCATTACGAACGTTGCCATCATGACGTTCATCCTTCTCACCAGCAGCTTAACCATGCTCCTCGGAGTGCGGGCTGGGAAAGCTGGCGATAAGGGAGGAGCATTCCTGTGGACCATGATCACGGCCGTGGGCGGGATTCTGTTCGCGCTGCTGCATATTCGTGAATGGCTTGGCCTGATCGGCGAAGGCATGACCCTGTTCCACAATCCTTGGGGAACCGGGCTTTTCGGCGCCTCCTTCTTCACCATTACGGGGCTGCATCTGCTCCACGTTACAGGCGGCGTAATTGCGCTCCTGGCAGTGGGAATTCGTTACAAAGGCGGGCGATATAACGGGGATGACCTTGAGGTGACCGGATTGTATTGGCACTTTGTCGATCTCGTGTGGATGTTTGTTGTGCCCTTTGTTTACCTCCTCAATCTCGGACACTAGACGGACAAGAACGGAGAACAGTTATGGTCGATGCACCCGATGTGCAAACTCATGAGCCAGCCGCGCGGTACTCCGACAGCATGGGGAAATACTTTGTTATCTATTTGTGTTTACTTGCGCTAGCCGCGCTGCAGTTCGTTCTTGCGTATACTCACGTGGATACGGAAGCGATGTTTGCCCGCATGCTGTTCGTTGCAATTGCGGAGGCCGGTCTCGCATTGCTGTTTTTTATGCACCTATGGGCAGAGAAGCGTGGGTTCTTTTTGTTCGTGGTCATATTCACCGGCTTCGTATTGCTGGCAATGCAATACGGTTGGACTGACAGCAACCGAATGGAGGTTGGCGCTCCATATTCGCAGCCAAAAACAGGAGTCGTGCAGCAGTGAGTATTCTTAAGAGAGTGAACGGACGGACCGTCGCGCTGGGGTTGTTCGCGATTTTGTTATTGACATTGCCCGCATATTCCCAGAGTTGTGCCCTGTGCTACACCCAGGCAGCTTCGTCGGGGGCGCGAATGATTCAAGCCCTGAAAAGCGGGATTTTGATTCTGATCGCGCCGCCCACGCTCGTGTCAGTTGCGCTATTGTTTATAGTTCACAGCAAACGGAATCAGGTTAGACGCCCCGAGCTCTTGGGCAAGTCTGGACAAGACTGGTAAAATGGCGACCACTACGGTGATGGCAAATCAGACTCCCCAGCAAGCACTTCGATCGAAACTGGCTGACTACTACACGTTGACCAAACCCGAGGTCAACCTTCTGATCCTGATGACGACCTCGGCGGGGTATTACTTGGCCTCGCGCGGGCCGTTCCACATTGGTGGCTTGATCAATACTCTTGTGGGCACTCTGCTGGTCGCGAGCGGGACGGCCACCCTGAATCAATGGATGGAACGCCATTGGGACGGGCAGATGCGACGGACTGCTCTACGTCCCTTGCCGGCCGCGAGACTAAGCGCGAACGAGGCGCTCCTGTTTGGTTTGTTGTTGAGTATCCTCGGTACAGCTTACCTGGCCGTTGCAGTCAATGGTTTAGCTTCATTGCTCGCGGCTTCCACCCTGCTTTCGTACCTGCTGATTTACACGCCGCTAAAGCGCAAGACGCCACTTTGTACGATGCTGGGCGCGTTCCCCGGAGCGATGCCAACCTTGATCGGCTGGGCGGGTGCCTCAAATGGCATAAACACGCAGGCCTGGTTTCTATTCGCGATTTTGTTTCTCTGGCAATTTCCTCACTTTCTCGCGATCGCAATTATGTATCGCGAGGATTATGCCAGGGCCGGGTATCGCATGCTGCCCACCTTCGATCAGGACTCCCGGTTTACTCGCGCAGAGATGTTCGGATTTTCGGTGGCCTTAGTTATCACTACCGTACTATCCGGCGGGAGGGGTATGGGTGTGATCTACCCCGCCGCAATGACGCTCGCCGGCGGATTTATGCTCTATTACGTCGGAAAACTGCTGCGTTCCTCTTCCACAATAATGGCTAGCCGAGTGGTGCACGCCTCAGTCATTTACCTACCTCTTGTTCTCGGAATCATGGCCTTTGGCAAGCACTAAGGGTCCGAGTTCTTGTGCTAGATCCTAGGTCCTTTTAGCCCAGATTGTCTTGCTACGCTTTGGGAAAAATCCATGGCGCAGAGATGTGCCGTCCATCTTCTGAGATTCCGGCAATCTTGTTACGAATTCAGAACACCGCCGTTCGATGGTCGAATGGTCGCCGGTGGAAAAGGTGACTGAACTGAACTGGACAACGTTTTCTGCACAATGTGATAAGAAGTTGCTATGATTACGCTTATTTTCACAGCGGGGAAACAGGGGGCGCGCCATGGTTCCGGGGGGACAGAATCTAAGGATATTGAGGGAGCAACTCGGTCTGACCATGCGCGATGTGGAAATGGCGAGTGCGCGAATCGCTGAAAGACACGAAAATGATGAGTTCTCAATCCCGCCGAGCCGGCTTTCAGATATCGAAACCAAGGGGGTTATCCCCAGCATCTTCCGTCTGTATTCTCTAGCTGCAATCTATCGTCGCGACATTCGTGATCTTCTCGCCTGGTATGGTGTCGACCTCAACCAGATCACGGTCGATCTCGATTTGGTAATGCCTCGAAAGTCCCACATCTCAGAAGCCCTCGCGAACCTTGCCAACGTAAACATTCCTATCCGGCTCGATCCGAGTTTCGATCCGCGTCGCACAGCCAATTTTGGACGAATGATTGAGCAATGGGGGCTGGTTCCTCTCGCATATCTCACCCAATTCGCCTCATGCCAGTACACCTATGGGTACGTTGGAAGCGAAGACTTGACGATGCACCCAATATTGCCGCCGGGAAGCTTCATTCAGGTCGACGAGTCATTGAATAAAGTCACAGACGGAGGCTGGCGGTCTGAGTATGAGAGGCCAATCTATTTTGTGGAGACGCGCGAAGGTCACACCTGCTGTTGGTGCACATTATCCAAAGAAGATATCATCCTGCAACCTCATCCGCTTTCTCCAGTAGCACCACGCATTTTGCGCTACCCTCAGGAGGCTGAGGTGATCGGACAAGTGGTAGGCGTCGCGATTAAATTGGGGGATTGGCGTCCGATTTTCGGGTCTTCAGTAAACTCAAGAGCGCGTGAAGCACTGAACTAAGGTGACGCCCCGATCCTGACCCTGGATTCGGCGGAAGCAAGTGCGATACATTTCCCGACAAGCTTTCCAGATACTCTCCCTCGGGCACACCGGCTTCGTCACTCGACTTCGTTACATCCTTTTCCAATTGGCGCAGCGGGGTTGCCAAAATACCAGACAACTCGGCGCGGTGAGCATCTGCCAAGGCGCGTTTTGCGCGGAGGTCTCCGTAGACCCGGGATAGCCCCCAGTGAGAATAGCCCCCTTCGTTGTCCCGCAGTCGTGCCAGATATTCCAGCTTGCGAAGCGATCCGTCGATCGCCTTCAATGTCGTTTTCTGCAGATCTTCTAACGCTGAAAATATCGGCATTTAGTTACATTTTCCGAACATAGAAATAAATGTACTAAAGAGTCTTGAACTGATCCCAGTGGCACATTATCACGGTTGAATTCCCCTGAAAAGGAGTATTACACCGTGAAAAAACACCTGCTTTGGTTAGCGGTTGCGCTGATGCTCTCCACCGTTGCCGTTCCACCAGCAGTTCGAGCTGACGAGTCGCCGTCCTGTGGGCCGTCTGGATGTCAGAAGCCTGGTAAGTAGTTGCAGCTCCGAGAAAGACTCTGGAAAATCTCATTGTGGGCTACTGGAAGACGCGATATATTCGTGCCGGTAGCCCATGCATTTTACTGTCTGGCTGTCTCACTTCTTCTGGTTCTCACACTGTGCCCTGCAATCGGCACTCTTTGTTGAACTGGTGAGACGGCGTTTCTATCTGAAATTCCCCTACTTCGTTTCCTATACCTTAGCAGCCAGCCTCAAATCCAGCCTTCTGATTGCGATGAATTACTCCCCAGCCGTTACGGGCGACACGTATACCTATGCCTTTTTTGCCGGGGATGCAGTCGTCACCGCGCTTACGTTCGGCGTCCTGTACGAGATTTTCCAACACGTGTTTCGGGATTACCCGGTGCTCCGCAACATCGCTGCCAGGATTTTCCGCTGGGTCACGATCACACTCCTATTTGTTGCAATTGGATTTGCATGGGTAGTACCGGGCGCCGGCACAGATCACCTCATGTCGATGTATTTCGCGCTGCAACGGTCGTTAAACATAGTGGAATGCGGATTGGTAATCTTCCTCATCCTGTCCTCGCGATATTTTCATCTTGCGTTTCGCAGTTACACATTCGGAATTGCTCTAGGACTAGGCTTGCTGGCGGCGTGCAATTTGGCCATCGCGGCAGTGCGGTCGCAAATTGAACCGGGCGGCCAGGGTTTAAGTTATCGAGTCATGAATGCGGTCAGTGAAGCGACGTACTTCGGATGCGTTCTGGTTTGGTTCATCTACCTGCTTAAGCAAAAGCGAGATCGCGATAACAATATTCGGATCTTTCCCGCAAAACAGCTGGAAACCTGGAGTCAAGAATTGCAGCGGTTAATTCACCAATGATTACTCTCTTGCTTGTCGTTTTCTCGATTGCCGTTCTTGTGTTTCTCACTCGGCTTGCTGCGCAGCGTTCACGAATCCCCGTGGTCCTGCAAGATCCCGGCAAGCACCTTTCACAGGTCGATGTTGAGGCGTTTCGGAATTTGGTTGATCCTGACGAAGAAAACTACTTGCGCCAACGGCTCTCGCCTTCCGAATTTCGAAGAGTGAAGGTAGAGCGCCTGCAGAGTGCCGTCGAATATCTCAAGTGCGTAGCCAGAAACGCGTCGATCCTGCTCATCGTTGCTCAAGCAGCCCGGGAGAGTACGGATCCTGCAATAAAGACTGCCGCAGAGAAGCTGATTGAGAATGCGCTCCGGCTACGCCTGTTTGCGGCGCAAGCCATTCCGCGTTTCTACTTGGCGATGCTCATTCCAGTCGGGCGCGGGTTCCCGGTCCGCGTAGTGGATGAGTATGAACGCGTCACACGCCAAGTCATCATGCTCAACCTTCAATATCCCTTGCGCGGTGTCCCTGCCGCTTTGTAACTATGCGACGCGCTGAGGGCGCTTTTTAGGCTTGAAGTCCGGACGTCCAGATTGTGTAAGGTTCGCAATCGAAGTAAGCACGATAGCGTTTCCCAGGAAGAATGATCTGTGGCTCGGATCATCTAAAGATTGCGGCAAGGCAGCCATCATCGCAGCCAGGGCGAGATCAACTTTTTGGCGAGTTCGCATGCTGAAGAGCTTCGAATCCTGGCCTGAGTAGTCTGTCAGAACATTCGCCAATATTTCCGCTCCGCCGCAGCCCAATGCTGCCATCGCAGCTGTTCGGTTTCGCTTCCAAAAAACAGCGCCGGCGGCTAATAAAGTTCCACCAACCAAGTAGTCGATAACAGAACGATTTCCCGGAGAAATAACATCCGGCATCTTGCGAGTAAGGACTTCTGCGATATCGGTCAGTACAGGCATGCTTTTTCCTTTTTAATGCCGGACGAACAATCCGGTGATCGCGTATCCAGAAATAAACCCGAAGGCCCCCACAATGGCGGACATCATCCAAACATGGTTCTTCACCGTTTTCTTGACATCCAGAGTTTCCCGGACGCGCGATTTAAGCTCGACCACTGACGCTTGCAGTCTTTTCCGCTCATCCGCCGCACGCAACTCAAATTCATAACTCGGAGGCTCAGTCATGCTGCCCTCCTGACTTCGCTTTGAAACCACTCTTTGTCCGCCTTGAGAACTTCGACAGTCTTCTTGGGCACGAAGCCATGTTTGCGGAGCCGGTTCAGGGCGAAAAGAGCCAGTATCCCCCCCATAATCAGCCAGAGGGCCCCGACGATCAGGAAGGAGAAGAACCACATGTACGCATTTCCCATAAACGCCAATGCGATCAAAGCGACCAGTGCAAGTGTCAGGAGCAGATAGGCAGTGCCAAGCAGCACGGCAGCCATGATCATCAGCGGCAAGGCAGCTTTCAGGTCCCTCACGGACTCGCGGATCTCAGACTTGAACATCTCAATGCGAGTCACGTAAAACGACTTCAACTCCTCGCTGATCTCAGCGACCACGGCCGCTAAGTTACGCTCGCCATTTCCAGAAAATCTGGTCTCGTCCATAACGATTTGATCTCCGAACTCGGAGGACCACTCCGACGATGAAGGCAACTGCACCAACGCCAACTACGATTTCAGTTGCGTAGTGATCGGCGGCAAATTTAGCGAATTTTCGGCTGCCCTGGAGCATGTCCTCCAAGCGGCGCCTGCCCTCCCCGAGAAATCCCGCGAACTCACGTGATTCGGCGTTGGGTTGAAGACTTCTGCTCTCAGGATCCTCGGCTACTGGATTGAGTCGGGTTGCCATCCATTAGGGTTTGATGGCAATAACCTCCTACCGTTTGCAAGGGCTATGCCTGGATTGAGCAGCTTTAGATTGAAAACAGAGAAGCTTCAGCACTCCGAGTAGCTTCGCTTTGGGCCAGAGTGCAGCAAAAATCTGGACAATTGTCTATGATGGATGAATCCCTTTGCGAGGATGGAGATGACACCTGTAGCCGAACCACAGGCGGACGGTCTGGAAGTGTTGGAAACGCGGGAATGGCTGGATTCCCTCGACTATGTGTTATCGAAAGGCGGTCCGGAGCGAGCTGGCCGCCTGCTTCAGCAACTCTCTTTGCACGCGCGCCGAGCTGCTGGCGTGAATTTGCCGTTCACCGCGACCACGCCATACCAGAACACGATCCCCTCGGCACAGCAGGCGCCCTTTCCAGGAAGTCAGGAGATGGAGCGCCGGATCAAGAGCCTGGTGCGCTGGAATGCGCTGGCCATGGTGGTTCGCGCCAACAAGATACAAGAAGGCATTGGCGGCCACATCTCTACCTATGCTTCGGCTGCGACACTCTATGAGGTGGCTTTCAACCATTTTTTACGGGCTCGAACCGAGACCGGGGATCGCGACATCGTTTACTTTCAAGGCCATGCGACTCCTGGGATGTACGCACGAGCTTACCTCGAGGGACGCATTCACAAGCAGAAGCTTGAGAACTTCCGCCGTGAACTGAAACCCGGCGGAGGGCTATCGTCCTATCCTCATCCATGGTTAATGCCTGACTTTTGGGAGTTCCCGACTGTTTCCATGGGACTAGGCCCGATCCAGGCCATCTATCAGGCGCGCTTCATGCGTTACTTGGAAAACAGGGGACTGAAGTCAACCCATGGTGGCAAAGTTTGGGCGTTCTTAGGTGACGGGGAAATGGATGAGCCCGAGTCACTGGGCTCGATCACGCTGGCCTCTCGCGAACGTCTGGACAACCTGATCTTCGTCGTGAACTGCAACCTGCAGCGCCTGGATGGTCCGGTCCGAGGAAATGGCAAGATCATCCAGGAACTCGAGGCTATTTTCCGTGGTGCCGGGTGGAATGTCATCAAAGTGATCTGGGGCACGGACTGGGACATGCTCATCCGCAATGATCGCGATGGGCTTCTGGTTCGGCGAATGGGCGAAATCACCGACGGCCAGTATCAGAAGTACTTTGTTGAGAGCGGCGCATATTTCCGGCAGAACTTCTTCGGCACAGATCCTCGGTTGCTGAAGATGGTCGACCATTTATCTGACGAGCAATTAGCCCGAATGCGGCTCGGCGGTCACGATCCAATCAAGGTTCACGCGGCTTACAAAGCAGCAGTGGAACATGAAGGATCTCCGACCATCATTCTAGCCAAAACGATCAAGGGCTACGGGTTGGGCGAAGCTGGCGAAGGCAAGAACATTACTCATCAGCAGAAGAAGTTAAATGACGAAGAGCTCTGGATGTTCCGCTCGCGTTTCGGAATTCCAATTCCAGATGACGAGCTGCATGGAGCGCCGTTTTATCGTCCTGCGGACGACAGCCCTGAGATCAGTTACATGCAGGAACGCCGAAAGCAGCTTGGCGGTTACCTGCCGGAACGCAAAGTTCGCTCGAAGCCGATCAACCCAGTTTCCGAGTCTCATTTCGAAGAGTTTTACAAGGGCACAGAAGGCCGCGAAGCTTCAACGACGATGGTGTTTGTTCGCCTTCTGGCAAAGCTGCTTCGCGATCCCGAGATTGGCAAATTGATCGTCCCCATCATTCCCGATGAAGCGCGCACATTTGGGATGGAAGCGCTGTTCCGGCAGGTCGGAATTTACTCCAGCGTGGGCCAGCTCTACGAGCCGGTCGACATGGATACGCTGCTTTACTACAAAGAAGCGCTGAACGGGCAGATTCTTGAAGAAGGTATTACAGAGGCCGGATCGATGTGTTCGTTTATCGCAGCGGGTACGGCCTATGCGACGCATGGCATCAATACGATTCCCTTCTTCATTTACTACTCGATGTTCGGCTTCCAGCGGATTGGCGATTTGATCTGGGCCGCTGCCGACATGCGAACTCGTGGCTTCCTGATCGGTGGCACAGCCGGTCGAACCACGCTTGCAGGCGAAGGCCTGCAACACCAGGACGGTCATAGCCACGTCCTGGCACTCTCCGTCCCGAACTTGCTTGCTTATGATCCCGCGTTTGCGTATGAGATTGCCGTCATCATCCAGGACGGAATCAAACGCATGTACGTAGATCAGGAATCGATTTTCTATTACCTGACGGTCACAAATGAACCTTTGCCTATGCCTGCGATGCCGGAAGGCCCAACGGTTCGAGACGGCATTCTGAAAGGTCTTTATCGTTTCAAGGCGTCGCAAAAAAAGGATGCGAAGCTTCGTGCTCAACTCTTCGGGAGCGGCACGATCATGTACGAAGTTTTAAAGGCTCAGGAGATTCTCGAAGAAAAATACGGTGTAGCCGCAGACGTTTGGAGCGTTACCAGCTACAAGCGTCTTTACACGGAAGCCAATGAATGTGAACGCTGGAACACGCTGCACCCCACAGAAACGCCGCGCGTTCCTTACGTCACTCAGTGTCTGAAGAACGCGCCGGGAGTGTTTGTGGCGGCATCGGATTATATGAAGGTTCTGCCTGAATCGATCTCCCAGTGGGTGCCCGGCCGGTTAATCTCGTTGGGAACTGATGGATTCGGTCGGAGCGAGAATCGTGCGGCGTTGCGCGACTTTTTCGAGGTCGATGCCAAGCACATTGTCGTTGCGACTCTCAGTTCCCTCGCGCGAGAAGGAAAACTGAAACCCGAAGAAGTCCAAAAGGCAATCAACGACCTGGAAATCGATGTCCGTATGCCAAATCCTGTCAATCGTTAATAGGAGAAAAGAGTATTCGTGACTGAGTTTAAGCTGCCAGAATTGGGCGAAAACATCGACCAAGGGGACCTCGTACGCTTGATGATTTCGCCTGGCGCCAGCATTACAGAAGGCCAGCCAGTGATGGAACTCGAAACCGATAAGGCCGTAGTGGAGGTGCCGTCGTCGGTTAGCGGAACGATTAAGGAAGTCCGCGTCAAAGAAGGCGAAAAAATCAAAGTAGGCCAGGTCATCTTCACGGTAGAAAATGGCGCCGGCCGATCTGCTCAAACCCAAGCTGTGCCGAAGCCTGCAGCCGTTCCAGCACCCACTCCCGTCAGCGAAGCACCAAAACCGCAGCAGTCCGCTGCTCCCGCTCCGGCTCCATCACAGGTTCCGCAGGTTGATCGGCGCGCCAAGCCATCCCCGCCTGCGCCGACCGAATTTAAGCTCCCAGAACTCGGCGAAAACATTACCCAGGGTGACCTGGTGCGATTGATGATTTCTGCAGGAACAAAAGTGTCCGAAGGCCAACCCGTTATGGAGTTGGAGACTGACAAAGCAGTGGTCGAGGTTCCGTCGTCCGTCACGGGCGTGATTCGAGAAGTGCGGGTTAAGCAGGGAGAGAAGGTCAAAGTCGGACAGGTGATCTTTACGCTCGAGGGTGGCGCGTCGGCCGCTCCCGAAAAACCAAAACATAGCCCGGTCGAGCATGTTTCTGGACAGCATGGTGCACGACTAGCCTTTCAGGCCGCGATTCGAGCAGAGGGCAAAACTGAGGAGCAGGCTCTTCCGCCCGATCAGCCTTCCGCCAAAGCTCTGGCATTCTCGATGCCAACACAACTGGAGAAAGTGGCGGGTTCCGAGCACGGTGAGCCCGTCCCGGCGGCTCCGCACGTCCGGCGTTTAGCGCGAGAGCTCGGCGTCGATATTCACACGGTTAAAGGCAATGGTCCCGGCGGACGCATCAGCGAAGAGGATGTCAAAGCTCACGCGAAAGCCATGCTGGCTTCTGCTGCCGCAGCTGCGCAGAAGCCACTAACAGCGGGGTTGGTTCAGCCTGAACTTCCAGACTTTTCAAAGTGGGGGAAAGTCGAGCGAGTTTCAATCCGCGGTGTCCGGCGAAAAACTGCTGAACACCTTTGGCAAGCGTGGACTACGGTTCCGCATGTCACGCAGAACGATCGCGCCGACATCACCGAGTTGGAGCAGCTAAGAGCGCGGTTTGCACCCAAAGCCGAAGCCGCCGGCGGAAAAATGACGGTTACCGCGATCGCATTGAAGGTTTGCGCTTCGGCGCTGAAGATTTTTCCGCAATTCAATGCGAGTATCGACCTACCCAAAGAAGAAATCGTTTACAAGCAATACGTCAACATTGGCGTGGCCGTGGATACGGATCGAGGATTGCTAGTGCCAGTAATTCGTGACGTCGATTCCAAGAACATCGTCGAACTGGCGGCGGAACTTACGCAACTGTCCAAGAAAGCGCGAGATAAAAAACTGACTCCTGCCGAAATGGAAGGGGGAACGTTCACGATCACCAATCTTGGAGGGATCGGCGGGACCGGGTTTTCGCCCATCGTGAATTATCCCGAAGTCGCGATACTTGGCCTTTCGCGGTCGAGCATGGAGCCGGTTTGGATGAGTGGCAAATTCGAACCTCGGCTCGTACTGCCTTTATCGCTCTCTTATGATCATCGATTGATTGATGGCGCTGACGCGGCCCGTTTTCTGCGTTGGATCGCAGAGGCTTTTGAGCAGCCGTTCTTGTTGTCGGTACAAGGGTAGGAGTCGTGGACTGAACGCAGTAGCCGGACGGTCTTTCCGCTAAGAAGAAATGCCCGAAAACTCTAACCTGCGCGTCGCGGTGATTGGTGCCGGCCCAGGCGGCTATGCCGCTGCATTTCTGGCTGCCGATCTCGGCATGACGGTCACTCTGATTGATCCTGAGGTAAATCCCGGCGGCGTATGCCTTTATCGCGGATGCATCCCCTCCAAAGCCCTGCTCCATGTCGCCAAGCTGATCGACGAAACTCGTCACGCCACGAATTGGGGGATTGAGTATGGCCAGCCGAAAATTGACGTCGCAAAACTGCGTTCCTGGAAAGAGAACGTAATTAAGAAGCTCACTGGCGGCCTTGGACAGCTTTCAAAGCAGAGGAAGGTCCAATACCTCCAAGGTCGAGCGGCATTTGAAAATTCAGACACCGTACGCGTAATCCGTAGCAGTGGAGGGGATGAGTCATTCAGCTTCGATCGGATCATCATCGCTACTGGCTCGCGGCCCGCGGTCATCCCCAGCTTGAAACTGGACAGCCCACGGATGATGGATTCCACCACTGCGCTGAACGTAAGCGACGCGCCTGCTTCTCTGCTGGTGATCGGAGGAGGATATATCGGCCTTGAGCTGGGCACGGTGTATGCAGCACTCGGATCAAAGGTCTCTGTGGTTGAAATGCTTCCCGGACTTCTACCCGGGGCGGATCGCGATCTGGTTTTACCGTTGCATAAGCGCATGGAAAAGATCTTTGATTCGATTCTCCTGAACACAACGGTCAAAGCGATCAAAGAGGAGTCGAACGGAATTCGCGTGACATTCGATGGCGCAGAAGTGAAGGAGTCCGAAAAAGTATTCGACAAAGTTTTGATTTCCGTTGGGCGCAGACCGAATTCGGAAATCCCGGGACTGGACAAAACCGGAGTAAAGGTTGGCGGGCGCGGATTTATCCAGGTCAACAAACAGCTACAGACAGATGATCCCGCGGTCTACGCCATTGGCGACGTGGTGGGAGAGCCCATGCTGGCTCACAAAGCTTCGCACGAGGGCCGTACCGCAGTAGAGGCGATTGCGGGACATAAAGTTGCGTTCGAGCCGAATGCGATCCCGGCTGTGGTCTTCACGGATCCGGAAGTGGCCTGGTGCGGACTAACCGAAACGCAAGCGCAAAAAACTGGGCGCGAAGTCAAAGTTGCCAGGTTCCCGTGGGCGGCCTCCGGACGAGCTATGACGCTCGATCGAACCGAAGGGATGACGAAACTGCTGATTGATCCTCAAACGGAGCGCGTGCTCGGCGTCGGCATTGTCGGTGCGGGTGCAGGAGAGTTGATCGCCGAAGGTGTTTTAGCCATGGAAATGGGCGCGACGGCAACCGATCTTGCTCTTACGATTCATCCCCATCCGACACTTTCGGAAACGGTCATGAATTCTGCCGAAGTGTTTTTCGGGACTGCGACTGACACCTATCGCCCTAAGCGTTGATGCGGAACTTGCCAACCCACCGATGCAAAAGAAGATGTGTAGGCCAATACACGACCAAAGTTACAACTACCAGATAGAAAACCAAGTAGGCCAAGCCCGGAACGACGTGCTGCTCTTGGAAGAACGGTCCCCTTGCCCAGTTCACATCCATCCGTGGACGCCAGAAGAAGTTAATCGGAATCACAATGCATGCAGTCAGGGTTTGTAACTTCCATCCTCGATCGTCGTAGCCAAGCCGCCAAATTGCCCAGAGCAAAAGGGGCGGCACCACAACATGAAACAGACTTAGCAACCGAACCCCTATCGCCAAGTGTGGATCGAACATGTACTCACTGGCACCGATGATATGCTTTCCGCTCACGAGAGCGCCGACTAGATCGATGGTGAAAAGAGTTTGAAAAAGAAGCAGACTGCAGGCTTGCCACGAAAAAATAAGTGGACTTTCCAGCCACAGGCCTACACAGATCAGCAGATTTCCGAGATCACAGAAAAATAGAAAGTTCTGGGCTCCATACGTGTGCCAATAAATCGGGATCCAAATTATGACCCAGGCGGTCCAGACGACCTTCAACCATAAAGGGATTCGCATCGCGGCTATTGTATCTGCGCCAACCTACTGATGGACAGGCATTTAGGCACCATCTCCAGCGCTTAAGACAATGACCTCGGTAACTTGCTGGTAGGTATCGGTGTACCTACGATGCCAATATGAGCTATAAGGCCCTTCTATTCTGTCCAGAGGAAAAGACTGCCCGAACTGTGACCCAAGTTTTGAGCGAATTGGATTTCCAGGTTGAGCCGTGCAGTGAACCATTTGCCGCCGTTAAGAAGCTGACAGCAGAGCACTTCGACGCCGTCGTCGTAGATTGCGAAAACGAGCAAAATGCCACCCTGCTGTTCAAAAGCACCCGGAATTCCACCGCCAACCAAGCTTCACTCTCGATTGCTGTAGTCGAAGGGCAAGCCGGAGTGGCGAAAGCGTTCCGGATCGGTGCCAACCTGGTACTTACGAAGCCAATCAATGTCGAGCAGTCGAAGGGCACGATCCGCGTAGCACGTGGACTGTTGCGAAAGTCTGAAGCTCCGAAACCGGCAGCCGCGCCTTGTCCGTCGAGCGAGCAGAAGTCAACCTTGCGTCCAGCGCCACAAACAACCAGTCCGACTTCGATGTTTGAGCTCGAGAAGGAACCGGAGGTCAAGCCAGAACCAACGGAAGCTGCTCTGCTCGATTCAATGAAGGATCCGCTCAGCGCGCCGTCAGAAACACTCACACCGTCACCGCAACCAAATCCGTGGCAACCCATTTCGAAGCCTATGGCGGCCGCGCTGCGAACTGCCTCCGAAGCTACCGGAAGTGCTCCGCAGCCGCAGGCGAGCTCATCGAATTTTGGCAGTATGTCATCAAGCTTCGGCGCCGCCGCGGCGCCCGCGCCCGTCAAGCACACGCCGGAGCCAGAAGAAGAATTTGAGTTGCCGGGAATTCCGGCAGGTCCAGCGAGTTCTCAACCCCTATTCACGCAATCCGCTGCCGACGCCAGCAAGAAAAAGTTTCTCATTGCGGCTGTAGTTTTGATCGCTGCCGCAGCGGTAGGTTACATGGGTTGGAGAAAGACTCACGCAACTTCGAGCGCTGCGCCTGCCAAACCAGCGGTTCAAAGTGAAGCTCAACCGCCGCAGGTTCCTGCTGCCTCGACGCCCGAAAATATAACAACTGCTTCGCCAACGACTCCTAGTGCGACCACCACATCTTCGTTGCCCGGATTACCGGAGAAAGTCGCCGCCGAACCTGCTACTAAGTCTAAGAAGCCTTCGACTTCAACTGGATCTGAAACAAAGTCCTCTCCGGCGCCGACCAAGGTTGTCGCAGAGGAAGAGGAACCCGAAGCAATCGTAGTCAAGAACAGCAGCGCACCCACGTCACGGCCAGCCGCCCCGCAGCAAGTGGCCGAGGTTGCCGCCCCTGGACTGCTAGGCGTGAGCTCTGGAACAAGCAATACCGTTCCCGGGTTCGTTGACATGCCGACAGCGGTTCCACATGCAGCACCGCAAACGCTTAAGGTTTCGCAAGGAGTTTCGCAGGGGCTTCTGGTTAAGAAGGTGCCTCCAGTGTATCCAGCTCAAGCTCAAGAGATGAAGATCCAGGGCGCTGTGCAGATTGCCGCGACCATCGGCAAAGACGGAAACATCACGAACCTGAAGCTACTGAGCGGAGATGCCATTCTAGGTCGCGCGGCCATCGATGCGGTGAAACAGTGGAAATACAAGCCGTATTATCTGGACGGCCAAGCAGTCGATATCCAGACGCAGATCACGATCAACTTCAAGTTGCCGTAATTCGCCTATCGCGTCGACGAGCGCGGGAACCGTTCCCGCGCTTTTCTTTTGCGAGCGTCGCGGCAGCACCTCCCAACTGCTCACGCTATAATCAGGAGATACTCACCTGCTGTTTTTTCAGTCTGATAGGTGTCGGCCCAGTACTCTCATGGATTTCAAGCTAGTTAGTGACTACAAGCCCCGGGGCGATCAAGGGAAGGCGATCGAATCTCTGGTAAAAGGCCTCTTTGATCGCGAGCAGCATCAGGTGCTCCTGGGGGTGACCGGCTCTGGCAAGACGTTCACCATGGCCAAGGTGATCGAGCAAGTGAACCGGCCGACCCTGGTGATGGCGCACAACAAGACTCTGGCCGCACAGCTTTATCACGAATTCAAGAACTTCTTTCCGCAGAACGCAGTCGAATACTTTGTTTCTTACTACGATTACTATCAGCCCGAAGCATATGTTCCCGCCGCCGACCTTTATATCGAGAAGGAAGCGACCATCAATGACGAACTCGATAAGCTGCGGCTTTCCGCCACGCGCTCTCTTTTTGAGCGCCGCGACTGCTTGATCGTGGCGTCGGTCAGCTGCATTTACGGCTTAGGCTCCCCCGAGGCCTACTACGGGATGCTTCTGTTCCTGGAAAAAGGACAGAAGATCAGACGCGAGGACATCACCCGCAAACTGGTCGAGATCCTGTATGAACGGACCGATGGCGATTTTCGTCGTGGCACGTTCCGGGTTCGCGGCGACGTCATCGAAATTTATCCGACCTACGACGACATGGCCTACCGGGTTGAGTTGTGGGGCGATGAAGTTGAATCGCTGTCGCAGATCGATCCGCTGTTCGGAACCGTGCGCCAGAAATATGGTCGACTGCCAATCTACCCGAAAACGCACTATGTGATGAAGCCGGAAACTCGATCCCGCGCGGTGCAGTCCATTCGTGAGGAGTTGGCGTGGTGGGAAACCGAACTGCAGAAACAGGGACGACTGGTGGAGGCGCAGCGCGTTCATCAGCGAACGATGTATGACCTGGAGATGATCAAGTCAGTCGGCTACTGCCACGGTATTGAAAACTATTCGCGCCACTTTACCGGCCGCATGCCGGGCGAACCTCCGCCGACTCTGCTCGACTACTTTCCCCGCGATTACCTGATGTTTCTCGATGAGTCGCACCAAACCGTTCCGCAACTTCATGGGATGTATCACGGCGATCGGTCTCGAAAACAAACCCTCGTCGAGTACGGTTTTCGACTGCCGTCTGCTTTGGACAACCGGCCTCTGACCTTTGAAGAATACGAACACCGAATGAATCAGATGGTTTATGTCTCGGCAACCCCCGGGCCGTATGAACTGACAAAATCGGCCGGAGTGGTGATCGAGCAGATCATTCGACCCACGGGCTTGGTTGACCCGCCGGTGGAAATTCGTCCAGTGAAGGGCCAGATCGACGACCTGCTGCACGAGATTCGCGATAGGGTGGCTCGAGGCGAGCGTGTACTAGTGACCACACTCACCAAGCGCATGGCCGAGGACTTGGCCGAGTACTACAGCGAAGTCGGCGTGAAATGCCGGTATATGCACTCGGAAATCGAAACGCTGGAGCGCGTGAAGATTCTTCGTGACCTGCGTCGGGGCGAATTTGACGTTCTGATCGGGATTAATCTTCTGCGCGAGGGTCTCGACCTGCCCGAAGTCTCCCTGGTCGCCGTTCTCGATGCAGACAAAGAGGGGTTTCTACGCTCGAGTGGTTCGCTAATTCAAACGATCGGACGATGCGCCCGAAATCTCAACGGACGCGCAGTTTTGTACGCCGACCGGAATACCGAATCCATGCAAAAGGCCATCGACGAGACGAACCGCCGGCGCGCGATTCAAGAAGCCTACAACCAGGAGCATGGAATAACGCCGCAGTCGATTGTGCGGCCGCTCGAAATGTCCTTGGCGAGCATCATCGAAGCTGACTATGGCGATGCTATCAGCGCCGAAGCGGATGCCATTCCGGAATTC